>BNJV01000619.1_pt1 | contig 166215 bp, 179 predicted proteins | sample 8540591 | NCBI WGS metagenome assembly BNJV01 (sample SAMD00202457, study PRJDB9452) | human saliva metagenome | host: Homo sapiens
GGAAATGCCTGAATTAATCCGAATTCCCTGTGTAGCCTGCTGCTTTTCCCTCTTTCACGCAAAGCTTGCATCAGCGCTCTGCCATGTCCCCTGACCCTTGAAAAATCCTGAGCGACGGCCAAAGCCAAGAGATTGAGCAAGGACGGGAAATAGAGACAGTCGTAGCTAGCCGCATGAGCATAGCCTATGACCTGACCGTCTTCTTCAACTACCAAAATCAAATGCTGGTCATTCTCTAGTAACTTTTTCAGTTGAGCCTTCGTCGCTTCCCTATCGAAATCGTAGCCCAGACACTCATCATTGAGCCGCTGAATGGCTGCAGCATCTCTTAGTTTTACTTTACGAATCATCTGTCACCTCGTTCTTCTCTTTATTATAGCAGAAAAGCAGTCTCTTTGACTGCTTTCAATGAACTATTCTCCTATCTGTCCCTTCAACCAAGACTCCGCCTCTTCTAAAGGCTGGTCTGTTTGGATATCTGGCTGAATTGCCTCATTCTCATAAAGCTTGCCCGTGCGATCTAAGATACTCGAGGTAGTCAAGAGCAAAACCGCTCCATCATACAGTTGATAATAATTATTTCCCGTAGTATAGCTTGCCGTTTGCTGACCAAATATTTTAACGTTTTCCAGTCCCTTAAAAGCTAAAACAGTCATCTCTCCTGAGCTACCTGTCTTCCCATTGATAAGGACGGCTATTTGCACTTTCTTTGCTTTCTCATCAGTCTGATCCAGACCAAGCTGATTAAGAATATCTGATCGAGAAACCGCGCTCTTGCTTCCGTTTTTATAAACGAATTGGAAGAGGTCTTTATCAGGCAAAAGAGAGGACAGTCCCGCAATCATCGGATACATATTCCCGCCAGTATTGTCTCTCAAATCCACTACAACCGCCTGATAGTCATCCCTTTTAAGAGCTGCTGAAAGTTTGTTGGTATAAGCCTTCGCTGCCTGTGCATCACCAGTAAAAGCAGGAACTTTTAAATAGAGAATCCCTTCCCGATTCTGCACTTCAGGCTGATTTTTGCTTTCTGGACTATTTTCGGGATTATCCTGTGGACTTAAAAAATAAGAATGCTTTCCGCCAGCCTCTTTGGTTAATTCTTCCAAGACGGGATAGGTATCTTGATAAGTCTTGGCTGATTCAAGCTTCTCTAAGGCTTTCTTCTTCTCATTTTCCCAATCTTTGTCCGTATAAAGACCAAAATCAAGCTTTTTCACAACCGAGCGAGCGTAGTCTTGCGGACTAGGCGGAAAAAGAAAAATGCCGTAGTCTGGACCAAAGTAGGCCAGAAAACCAATTAAAAGAGCAAGCAAAACCAGTACTGTTCCCAAGCAACCTAAAAGGACTTTTTTTCATAATCACACAACCTTTCTTGTGAGGATTTCTGAGCTGATTATAGCAAAATAGAGACACGTTTTCCATGTCTCTACCTTACATTTATCATAGCTAATCTTACATTTTTGTAAGATGATTTTATTTACATCTACAGAAGCTTATTTCCATCTCTCACTCTTAGAGAAATGCAATCATCAAACCAGACCCAGCTAGAACTGCCAGAATAACAAGACAGATATTTTTCAATGGATAGAGCCAATCTTTATTTTCCTCATGCCAAGTTGTCTTCCAAAGCCGAACATACTCAGCATGCATATCTTCGGGCTGGTTCAGCTGAATATTGATCACAATCGCCAGTAAAATTAGGGCGATAAGAGCAAGGGCAAAGAACCAGATTTTTCTTCTTTTTGGGTTAGATTAAGTTTTTTTAATTCTTTTCTACTTCTTCTTTCTGCTTAATAGCAATACTCTATCCTACTTCTCTTTTACAGATATTTCTGAGTTCTTATAGCCATAAAAGGCGTAGATGAGACTTCCCAGTAGCAATGCAATGCCAAAGGCCTGCCATGTTTCCTTGGTGTACTGGGTCATGAAGGACAGGCAGATGATAATGGATAAAATCGGTGTCAGAGGGACTAAAGGCGTTTTGAATTCTCCAGCTTTGGGCATTCCTTGATCTTTCCGCAATTTCAAGACTGCCACAGCTAATAAAATCAGATAGGCCAAGGTACAGATATTGAGGAAAGAGGCGATGCTAGCTAAAGGGAAGATACCCGCACAGACAGCTGAGGCAATCCCTACTAAAATCGTTGCATTCTTTGGCACCCGACTGGTCTCTGTCAATTTCTTGAAAGAGCGAGGCAAAAGACCATCACGCGCAATACTGTAAATCATCCGCGACAGGGCGTAGGTCATGGAGATGCAGACTGTAATCAGAGTCAAAATAGCGACGACAGAGATATAGTTAGCTGCCCAGCCAAGTCCGACGCTGCGCAGGGCAAAGGCCACAGCATCAGAGACATCCAGCTTGCTATAGTGGACAATCCCCAGTCAAGACCAAGGTCACCAAAATATAGAGAATGGTCACAATGCTCAAGGACAAAACGATCCCACGCGGAACATTCTTTTGGGGTTCTTTGATTTCATCGACCGCCATGGAAATGGATTCAAAGCCCAAAAAAGCAAAGAACATGAGTGAAGCCCCAGCCATGATGCCGACCTTGCCGCCATAGATTTCTCCAAAGCCAAAAGGTGCAAAGTTAGACCAATTTTCTGGTTTGATGAAGAAAAATCCTGCAATGATAAAGAGGGCCAAGGCTGAGAATTTCAAGACCACCAAGGCTGAGTTGAAGCGCAGGGCTGCCTTTGAGTTCAAAAGGACAACTCCCGTAACAAATACCAAGACCAGAATAGGCAGCAAGTCCACATAAGTACCTGCTTTTGGATTGAAGGTGCCATTCAGAGCTGCCGGCAGTTGGATGCCAAAGCCGCTCAGCAAGCCCTTCAGATAAGAACCCCAGCCAGAGGCAACACCTGAGATAGCTGTCATGAACTCCATGATGGTCAGCCAACCAGCCAGCCAAGCAGGAAATTCTCCCAGAACCGCATAAATATAACTGTAGGCTCCGCCATTGGCTGGAATCCGTGAGGCAAACTCAGCGTAAAAAAGGGCCGAAATACTCACACAAAGGGCTGAAATGACAATTGAGACTGTCAGAGCTGGCCCAGCATATTTGGCCGCTCCAGTCCCTGTGATGGTGAAAATTCCAGTTCCTACCATTGCTCCAATACCAAGCAAAATCAAATCAGGAATTTTCAAGTGACGGCGCATGCCCGTTCTGTCCTTGCTGGCATCTTTTTTTCTAAAATATATTCATCTATTTTTTTACTCTCCCTAATTGCATTGACGTCCTATTTTATCATATTTCCTCGCTTTTAGGAATCTTTGTCAGAAGTTTTCCGAGAAAAGAAAGGCTGAGAAAAATCTCAGCCTAAGTCTTTAAAATAAATGAAAGCTATATGAATCCTGTCTCTTCTATCACATTGCCACAATTTTGCGATAGCTGCGAGAAGTAATGAGAAAGACACCGACATACACTGCAATAAACAGAGCGCAAACACCCAGAGTCACCACTAACATGAGACTTGCGTTGAGCACGCCCAACATCTGTAAAATGAGACTGAGCATGTGATAGGCAAAAGCCAAATGAAGGAAAGCAAAGATTAGAGGCAAGAAGAAGACAGTCTGTACTTGTTTACGAATGGTCTTTCTAGTCTGTTGCTCGTCTAAGCCGACTTTCTGCAGGATGATGAAGCGGTCACGGTCTTCGTAACCTTCGGAAATTTGCTTGTAGTAGATAACCAGCACTGTTCCCATCATGAAGACAATAGAGAGGAAAATCCCTATAAAGAAGACACCACCCAGCATACCCTTAATCTCAAGTATGCCAATCACACCAGTTTGACCGTGGACACCTCCAGCACCTTCTGGTAGGGACTGGTTGTAGTCCGCCATTTTTCTTTTTGATAGATTGTATCCAGCTTAGCCTTTTTCATCTTCTGATGCTTCAATATCCAGACTACCATAGAGCACAGGATTAATAGCTTGCTGCTCCATCTGCGGAGCCAAGAGTTGACTAGGATCCTTGGCTACCAGATATAGTCCCTTTAGGAATGATGATATTATACTCATCTGGAATCTTGTGAAAGATAAAATCTTCAGACAGGACTTTCTTGATCCTCAAGTTTTTGACCAGCCAGCTGCAGAGGCTGCTTATAATCCAGATCCACTCCCTTGTTAAAGACAGCGATCTCATTTTTTTCCCTGCAAAGACAGATCCTTTCCTGTCAGCTTTTTTTCGTAATCCTCGCTGGAAAAACATCAAGATATAGGTACTGGGTGACACAGTCCATTGTCCCTTAGGATAAATATCTAGGCTGTTACCCTCTTTCTTCTTAACACCCATTGAATAAAACTGATAGGTCTCCTGTTGCTTGACCTTCAGCTGATTCTCTGCTACAAACTCTGTCAAGACCTGATCCAGCTGTTCTTTTTTTTTGCATTCACACCGCCATTGATAGAGAAATCATGCGGAAACATAAGTTTTTGCATATATTCCGCGCCAGAATAGATGTTCATACCGGCAGAGAAGGTCACTAGAACCATTGTCGATAGGATGGAAATAGTGGCCAGCCCCACTGCATTTTTCTTCATCCGGTAAATAAGATTTGAGACGGAAATCATATTATTTGGCTGGTAGTAATACTTTTTATTCTTTTGCAGAAGCTGCAGAAAGACTGTAATACCAGCATTAAAGAGCAGGTAGGTTCCTAAAATGACCAAGAGGACTGCTCCAAAAAAGATGAAGATTGCTTCCATAGGATTCCGCACGGTCTGAGCCAGATAGTATCCGTAGAGCAGAGCTGCCAGACCAATAAAGGTCTGTGGCAGTAAAAACCGGCTCTTCTTCTCTCCGCTGGCCTTTTCCTTAGACATCTTCAGGGAATCAAAACGCAGAATTCGCCAACCATTAACAAAGACCAAGCCTGCAAAAATAAAGCCATAGAAAATAAAAACAAGAATCAAGACCGGTAGCTGGAAAGTTGAAACCAAAACCACCTTGGTACCCATGAGCTTGAGCAAAAAGGCATAAATCAGCTGGTCAAAGAGAACACCAATAGTCAGCCCCAAACTTACAGCCACTAGCCCGAAAATCAGCAGCTCAATAAAAGTCATAACAAAGAGATGACGCTTATTAAGACCTAGCATACCGTAAAGCCCCAGCTCCTTGGAGCGATTCTTCATGACAAATTGATTGGCATAAAAGACAATAATTCCAGCTGTGATGTTCACAATAACAACCCCTAGGACCAAAACGAGGATAACAGAGCTGGCCCCTGTCATTTTGGATAGATTGGGATTAAAGCCAAGGAGTTGAAAATATAAGAAATGGCTACAGCCACACAGGTAGCCAGTGCAAAAGGATAATAGAGACGGCGGTTCTTAATCAGATTGGATACCGCCAATTTTGCTGCTAATCGAAACACTAGTCCTTCACCTCACTTGCCATAACTGTCAGAGTATCGGAAATCTCTTGGAACATCTGCCGCTCGGTCTTGTCGCCACGGAAGATTTGATTGTAGAGAATCCCATCCTTGATAAAGAGCACCCGCTTGGCGCGGCTAGCCGCTGCCGTTGAGTGGGTCACCATGAGAATAGTTTGACCACGTGCATTGATGTCGTCAAAGACATCCAGCAACGCCGCCGAAGACTTGGAATCCAAGGCTCCTGTCGGCTCGTCCGCCAGCAGAATCTCAGGATCTGTGATGATGGCCCGAGCCACTGCAACTCTCTGCTTCTGACCACCGGAAATCTCATAAGGAAACTTCTCTTGCAGCTTGTTAATCCCCAGCTCATTGCAGGTCGTAACCAGCTTTTGCATCATCTCGGTAATGGGACGACGAGAGAGAACCAGAGGCAGAAGAATATTATCCTTGACCGATAGGGTGTCCAAAAGGTTGAAATCCTGAAAGACAAATCCTAATTTCTCCCGGCGGAAGCTGGAAGCCTGGCTGTTTTTGATGGTTGCTGTATCAGTTCCGTTGAGAAAGACGCGGCCCTCAGTCGGCTTGTCCAGCATGGCTAAGATGTTGAGCAGGGTGGATTTCCCGGAGCCCGACTCCCCCATGATAGCTACATATTCGCCTTTTTCTACCGTAAAGTGAATGTCCTTCAGTGCCTCTACTTGGCTGCCCTGAAAGCGGGTTTTATAAATCTTTTTCACGTGCTGTACGTCTAATAATGTCATACTCGAACCTCTTCTTTATTTAACTTGATACTACTATCATACCGGAAAGGCAGACAAGTTTCCATAACCTAATCTTTCATTTTGCCTGCCAATCTTACATTTTTGTCATCTTGTGCTCCAAGTCGGATAAAGAGAAAAGTCAGCTGACCTTTCTCTTATCCTTGAATACTGGAATCTCTCAGTGACTGTACTGCAGCCAGAAATAATATTGACTGGAAGCACAGCCTAGGCGAGTCTTCTCGATTTCTTCCTTGGAAATCTTTTGAGCTTTAGGTTTACTTTGGCGATGGTTAAAAAGATTGATTTTCATAGTGGGCCTCCTTCTTGAAATCTGATTTTTAGTTTGGAAGATAGTTATCTTCTTTTTCTTTACACTTATAGGATACCGAATTCCCAAGCTAGCTGCCATAAGATAACCTTTCATTTTAGCCTTTAAACTTACATTTTTGTCACTTAGAAAAAATAGTTTTCGATTGCCCTTAAACTGCGTCAATAGCCTTAAATTCAACGATGTATATCGGCTTCTTTTATCAAGCGCATAAAAAACCGGAATTTGTTTCCGGTTTTCATGATATATTTCCTAAATTTAAAGATATAGAAGTTTTTTTCCAGAGGAGGTTCAGACTTCTGTCAATACTATCTTGAGCAGGCTATTCTTACTGCCCCTCATCCCCAAATTTACCAGTATGAAGGTGGGTAATACTGTCATGACCAGGTAGAGGAGGCAGCCCGCCAGAATCCTTACGGCTGAACACTTCAAGCAAGCCCGGTGTCAATTGAGAGTTTTTCAACTGCTCAGGGCTAATCTCATGGACAATTTCTGCTCCTCGTCCCGCCTGTACTTTATAGCCAAATAACGGGTCAATCAGGGTACCACGGCCGATTGCAACCAAATCCGCAGCCGTATCCTCAATAGCAGCTTCTGCATCTTCCTGACTAAAGACACCACCGATTGTAATCAGTTTGGTTTGCTCATCCATCACTTCCTTAAAATAATCTGCATAGGTCTTGTCAGATCCTGCAGGTTTGAATCATAGCCAGCCAAAAGCGACAAATGGATGTAGTCTAGTTCGTGCTTGACCAGCTCCTTGACCAAAAGCTTAGCTTCTTCATAAGTATAGCCCACTTGACCTTCATGGATTTCATCTGGGCTAATCCGATAGCCAATAATAAAATCTTCCGGCGCATACTTGGCTGCAGCACGCTTCACTTCCTCGACTACCGCTAAAGGAAAGGCCATACGTTTTTCCAAAGTTCCTCCCCATCTGTCCTGACGAACATTGGAAGTGCTAGAAAAGAATTGCTGCAGCAGATAGTGGTTGGCACCATGGATTTCCACTCCTGAAAAACCAGCTTGAACTGCACGTTTGACTGCCCGACCAAAATCCTTGATAATTTCAAGGATTTCTTCATCAGTCAATTCTCTCACCGGATATGGCAGGAAAGAAAAATCTAAAGCACTTGGAGCCAATACTTCCTCACCCTTCAAAGCACGGCCGGAAGCTGCTATCCCACCATGATGAAGTTGCAAAATTGCTTTATTACCATCTTTCTGAAGGGCAGCAGCTAATTTTCTCTCCCCTTCGATGTGGTCATCAGAGTAAATACCTAATTGAACTGGATAACCAGTCTGGTAACAAGGCCCTCCTGATGGACTAACATAATGAAATTCAGTAATCAAAAGACTTGCTGCCTGAGAGCGTGCCCCATAGTATCGCAAAGTATCATCAGACACAAATCCTCCTTCTAAGCCACTGAAAGTATACATAGGGGACAGTACAAAACGGTTGGTTAATTTGGCACCGTGACGCAATTGAATCGGGTCTATAATTTGTTTAGACATAGTAAAAATCTCCTTTCTTCTTTGACAACTATTATAGAAGATTCAGAGTCAAAAACAAGGGCTTTTCAGTAAGTGGTATTAACCATCAGGTATCCGGTAAGAAAAGGATGGTCACCTGCATAAAAAAACAAGCGTCAATTTTCATTGACACTTGTTTTCTGTTTTATTTTTTGAAACGGATTCCGAAATAAACCCCACAACCAACTATGATAATCAAGCCTATAGCAAGTAGCGTAAAGCTGATTTCTGTACCTGTGAAAGGCAGAACTTTCTTCGAGTTCCCCTTATCTCCAGGTCTATCTTGGTCTTTATCTGTTGGTTTATCTTGATTTGATTTTTTCGGATCTGGATCATCAGTTTTTTTAGACGGATTCTTGTCTGGGCCAGTCGGTTTCGTTTGATCAGTTACGACTAACGTCCCATCCTTGTATTCTACTGTATTTCCATCGGCATTTACAACTGCTACTGTGCCATCGAGATTCACTTGGAACACAATGTCAGTAACAGCTAGGTAACCGGTTGGGGCTGCAGCTTCATGGAAGGTATATACTCCAGGAGCTAATCCAAGCTCATGCGATGTATTTGCTTTTGAAGTCCATTTCGCTACAGGATTACCAGTTGCCTCTTTGCCTTGGAAAATTTGAATCTCAGCACCGGCAATCTCAGTACCGCCAAGATTGACCTTACTGAAGGTAATCTTACGTGGTAGATCATCGTCTTTATCCGTTACTGTAACAGTTGAGCCGTTAGTTACGACCTTGTTCTCTTCGCCCTTAGCGTCTTTCTCGCCAACGTTTGTCACTTCCACTGTGCCGTCTGTTTTGACTTGGAATGTGATGTCGGTCACTTTAAGGTAACCAGTTGGGGCTGCTTCCTCATGGAAGGTATAAGTGCCTGGAGTCAAGTTGATATCCTTAGACTTGCCAGCTTCGGATGTCCAGCTTTCGACTGCGTTTCCTTCAGCTTTCTCGCCCTTGTAGATCTTGATTTGTGCACCAGCAATTTCAGTACCGCCAAGATTGACCTTACTGAAGGTTACCTTGCGAGGTAGGTCGTCGTCTTTATCCGTTACAGTCACTTTGGAACCAGCGGTTACGACCTTGTTCTCTTCACCCTTAGAGTCCTTTTCACCAACATTTGTCACTTCCACTGTGCCATCATGGTTCACTTGGAATGTGATGTCAGTTACTTTGAGATAGCCAGTTGGCGCGGCTTCCTCATGGAAAGTATAAGTGCCCGGTGCTAAGTTAATGTCCTTAGACTTGTTAGCTTCAGATGTCCAGCTTTCAACTGCTGTGCCTTCAGCTTTCTCGCCCTTGTAGATCTTAATCTCTGAACCTGCGATTTCTGTTCCACCGAGGTTAACCTTGCTGAAGGTCACCTTGCGTGGCAGATCATCATCCTTATCGGTAATGGTCACTGTTGAACCGTTTGTAACGACATTGTTCTCTTCACCCTTAGCGTCTTTTTCACCGACACTCACCACTTTCACTGTTCCATCATAGTTAACTTGGAAAGTGATATCTGTTACTTTAAGGTAACCGGTCGGTGCGGCTTCCTCGTGGAAAGTATAAGTACCTGGTGCTAAGTTGATTTCTTTAGACTTACCAGCTTCAGATGTCCAGCTTTCGGCGGCTTGACCTTCTGCCTTGTCGCCCTTGTAGATCTTGATCTCTGCACCGGCGATTTCTGTACCACCGAGGTTGACCTTGCTGAAGGTTATCTTACGTGGAAGGTCATCATCTTTATCGGTTACTGTAACAGTTGAGCCGTTAGTTACGACCTTGTTCTCTTCACCCTTAGCGTCTTTCTCGCCAACATTGGTCACTTCCACTGTGCCGTCATGCTTGACTTGGAATGTGATGTCCGTTACTTTGAGGTAACCAGTTGGAGCCGCTTCCTCATGGAAGGTATAAGTGCCCGGAGTCAAGTTGATGTCCTTAGACTTGCCAGCTTCGGATGTCCAGCTTTCGACTGCGTTTCCTTCAGCTTTCTCGCCCTTGTAAATCTTGATCTCTGCACCAGCGATTTCTGTACCGCCGAGGTTGACCTTACTAAAGGTCACCTTACGTGGGAGATCATCATCCTTATCGGTTACTGTAACAGTTGAGCCGTTAGTTACGACCTTGTTGTCTTCACCCTTAGCGTCTTTCTCGCCAACGTTTGTCACTTCCACTGTGCCGTCATGTTTGACTTGGAATGTGATGTCGGTCACTTTGAGATAGCCGGTTGGTGCTGCTTCCTCATGGAAAGTGTAAGTACCAGGTGCTAAGTTGATGTCCTTAGACTGATTAGCCTCGGATGTCCAGCTTTCGACTGCGTTTCCTTCAGCTTTCTCACCCTTAAAAATCTTGATCTCAGCGCCAGCAATTTCAGTACCACCAAGGTTGACCTTACTGAAAGTAATAGCTTTCAGACTATTGTCCTCTTTATCAGTTACAGTAAGAACCAAGCCATTGGCTTCAACAGAATCACTTGCACCTTTAGCATCAACTGTAATGGTACCATCGGAATGAACTGTGAATTTAATATCTTCTACAGCTACAAACCCAGCTGGAGCATGACTTTCTTTCAGAGAATATGTCCCTGGAGCCAATTTTACTACCTTAGATGCGTTGGCTTCGGATGTCCACTCTGCAACAGGTTTAGCTTCAGGACGAATCCGACTGCCTTTGTAAAGTTTCAGTTCCGCACCAGGAATCTCCTGCCCGTTTGGATCTACTTTTTGATAGTCACATCACGTTCTGAGTCGTCATCCTTGTCGGTTACCTTCAAAGTTGCTCCGTCAGTCACAACTTTGTTGCTTTCACCTTTGGAGTCTTTTTCTCCGACATTGGTCACTTCCACCGTACCGTCATGTTTGACTTGGAAAGTAATGTCTGTCACTTTGAGGTAACCAGTTGGCGCGGCTTCCTCATGGAAGGTGTAAGTACCAGGCTCCAAATTGATTTCTTTAGACTGATTAGCTTCGGATGTCCAGCTTTCAAGAGCTTGACCCTGCGCTTTGTTGCCTTTGAAAATCTTAATTTGAGCACCAGCAATTTCAGTACCGCCTAGGTTAACCTTGCTGAAGATAATGGCTTTAGGACTATTGTCCTCCTTGTCGGTAATCGTCAGAATTGAACCTGCTGCTTGAACAGTATCTTCTGCTCCTTTTTCACAAGAGCAACAGTACCATTAGCACCTACTGTAAATGTGATATCTTCTACATATTGATAACCAGCAGGAGCGTCAGCTTCAGTCAGTGTATAGGTTCCTGGAGACAATTTTATTACTTTAGAAGTATTTTCTTCTGAAGTCCAGTCTGCAACAGGAGCTTCTTCCTGTTCAACATGATCACCTTTATAGATTTTTAGTTGCGCACCAGGAATTAATTTTCCGTTTGGATCTACTTTTTTGAAGGTTATATCCTGCTCAGTTACCGTCTTCTTATTGACGATTTCACGCGATACAGATTTGTCTGTTCCAAAATCCTGGGAACCAATCTTAATTTCCTCAGTTAATTTATCATATCCTGTAGGAGGAGTCACTTCACGGATGGTATAATCATCGCGCAACAAGTCACCCAAGTTGGCATTCCCGTTAGAATCTGTGGTTAATTTCCGACAACTGCACCGCTCCGATCACGAACAACTTCAAATTCAGCACCTTGCAGATTCTCACCATTTTCATTGACCTTATGGAGCTTAATGGTGAAAACATAGCCTTCTCCAACACCGCCAGCAATCTGATAAGAGCGATTTTCAGCTGATGTCGTTGTTTGACCACCATTATAGGTCATTGTAGCACTGTTGGAAACACGCTCACCATCAACTAGATCGTAATCTGCTTTTGTCTTATAGTCCAGCAAATACCCGAAACCATCCATGTCACCAAGGTCGATTGTGAATCCATCACCAGCGGCATTCTCCGTGATTTTTGATTGGAAATTAGCTGTCACGTCTTCTGTTGAATCCCGCACCCAATCTCCATTATTCCAACGCCAAGCAATTTTATAGACCCGAATTGAGTCTCTCATGATTTTAAAATTAGGCGAGGTAATCTTGTCAGTTATCGTTACATCGGTATAATGCTCCATATTGCGGTTAATCGCAATATTATAATGAACTTCATTCTTACCGTCTTCTGCTGCCTGATAAGAGCTCTTTTCAATTTTTGAGTCATATCTTTTGGGCGGTCCATTATAATGGACGATTCCCGGATACAACATCCGACCTCCTACGGTAAATCCACCATTCAAGTCACCTTCTTGTCTCACAACATCATGGTCAACTCGTGCATAGAAGAAGAATTCTCCTTGGACACCAGACTTTTGCTCAACATAATTTGTATAGGTCAAAGTAATGGTCTTGTTGGTTGAATCCAAAAATCCATTTGCCACAACGTTATCCGAGCTGTCCTTAAGTTCAATAGCTGAAGAGTTCCCAAAAGCATACTCAGAAGGCAAGGTGATTGTTGTCGTATCACCTTGATGTACTTGGTTATCCGGCAAGACAAACTTTGCGTAAACTCGAAAAGTTTCCCAAATATCAACCCCCTGCGTCAAGTCACCACCTGAAGAATTCTTCAGACTCATCTCCGTGATAGCATTACCAATCTCAGCTGCTTGCACCTGAGTCAGTGGCGCCAAAGATGGCAGAATCACTCCTAAAAAAAGAATAATAAGGTGGAGCAATGCTCTAATCCTTTGTTCATGCAATTTTCCTTTCTCACAATATTCAGTTTTAAATGTACAATGTAATTGTATACTAACTGAGCTTCCCCATCTTGTCAGTGCCCACTTTTTAAAAAGCGAACATTTATAGATACATTACATCTACATTTTATCATACTATAAGAAAAATGGCTATACACAAAAGGAGATTTTTTTAACATTTGTTTACCTTTTTGTCATTTAGAAAAGATGGAACTAATTGGCTGATGACTAGTGATAGAGAATCATCCAGACCACGGTTCTCATTATCGGCAATCCAAACAAATCGTTCTTGAATTTCAAATCCTGTACCCGCAGCATAACCCATCAGTAATATTAATTTTAGATCCTTGATGGAATAATATAATAGGTGAAATCTACTAGAAGTTTAGCAGGTTCTTCAATAGATAATTAGAAATCAAGGAGCCTGAAACGAAAGTTCAAACTCCTTGGACATACTCATGGAAATATTCTATCCTTATTCAGGAAAGGATTTTCAAGAATATAAATTCTTATATCCACCACCATTGATAAAGCGACCAGTAGAGAATGTTGACCACGATAGCCATAGCAGATAGACTGGTCAAAGCTATCAGGAAAAGACGGCCTTTGCTCAATCCTTTTCTAGCCTTTGTCAGGAGTGGATAAACTGCACAGCCTGCCAAGACTAAACCTAGACCAGCAAAGACCATAAAACGCCAGCTAGCCAAAAAACTCACATCATTGACAGCTATTGCGATGAAGAAAAGAGCAAAATTCACACCAACAGCCAAAGCAGCCAAGGAGGTCAGATAGGTCCAAAGCCGGAGTCGTTTTGGAGTTTTAGACTGGTCTTTCCTGAATATTAAACGGAAGAAATCTAGAACACTACAAAATAAGAGTTGAAGCAGACTATAAACAACTGCAATTACCGCCAAAATCAGTATTGCCTGCTCTTTCAGCACATCTGTGTCCTCCACCTTGAATGTGTCCGCGTAGGCTGTTGTCACTTTTTCTGTTTCCCCTTGATGACTGATAACCGCATATTTCTGTGCCAAAAGCGGGTTCTCCGCAGATTTCTCCGTAAATTGGGTATAGGATAGAGCTTTGGTAATGGAGAGAGGACCTGAAGCAAAATACCGTGCCGGTCTGTAATACCCAGCCTGAAATGTATCAAAAGTCGCTGCATCCGTCTCTTTCTTAGCACCAAAAACTAGTGTTGGCATATCATAGTTATACACTTGCTCATGATCTTGATTAGTCATAATAACCATGCCTATCCCGTTTTTTAAATCCAGAAGAAGTTGGGAAGAATAACCTATCGAATTACCACTATGACCCACGACCGTCGTGCTATACTCTTGAGTCCAAACCATGCATATTGAGTGGTGTATCTGTTCCTGGATAGACTGAAGTCGCTGTGTAAAGGGTCTCCCAAGTCTCAGGCCGCTGAAGGAGCTTTTCTTTTTTCAAAAGAGCCATGGCAAACTTCTGGAAATCCGCCATAGTAGAGACTGCCTGTCCCGTCGGATAGAGACCTAGATAAGAATAGGCTGTTCCCAACGATGTCTGTCCATCCGCATTGTACGAAACTTCTTCTAGCCGTTTCTGATAAACCTTGGAATTTTCTTTAAAGTCGGATGATAGAGCAGTATCCATCATACCCAATGGTTGGAAAATATGCTCATGGACATAGGCCGAAAAATCCTGACCAGATACTCGCTCAACAATATAAGCAGCTAAACCTGCACTAAAATTAGAATATGCCGTCATGGTACCTGGCTCATAGGATTGCTCAGGCTGATTTTTTGATAGAATCTCCTCAATGGATAAGCCTTTATCTTCCCTAACTCCATGAGTTGACTCGCTAAAACCTGCCTGATGATTCATGAGGTGGAGCATAGTGATGGGCTTGTCGTAGCGCAGTGTCTTGAGGAATCCCTCTGGCAGATAGGTTTGGATGTCTGCTTCCAAATCAATCTTGCCCTCTTCCCAAAGTTGCATAATCGATACCCAGATTGTTAGTTTACCGGTCGAACCCCACTCAAAGACGCTATCATTATCAACCTTTATTCCCTTCTCCTTATCCATATAACCAAAATTTCCCTGATAAATGTTTCCGTCCTTATCAAAAACAGCTGTTGACATGCCAGCTGTGGTATCTTCATGTGCTTTGACAAAGTCCTCTATTTTCTGGCTGATTTGATTGCGCTCTGTGCCAGATGGCAGATTCTGCTCCTCAGCCAAGATAGTAGCCGGTTGAAATATGCCCCAGCTTGTCAACAATAGCAAAAAAATCGCAGTTATTTTTTTCATACAATATTCCTTTCTAAAAAGTATGATATTAGACCTAAAATCATTTCTCTATTTGGAGAAAATCAAAAGGGCACCCCCTATTATGCAAAAAGGAAGATAGGCTTTCCATAACCTAACCTTTCATTTCAGCTTTTAAACTTACATTTTTGTCACTTAGCATGAAGGAATATTTTTCTAACAATTAAACTGTGCCGAATGCTTCTTTCTATTCAGAATCAGAAAAACCGGAAACAAAGTCCGGTTCTAATTATTTATTTCCTAAACGTCAGGGCATAAAATTTCCCATCCCAGAGGAATTTCAGCTCCTTCTCCTTAACCCTTGCCGGTATAGCGGCCTCTAAAAAGATGAGAATTTTTCAATCGTAATTCACCTGACTGCCTATCTATATCTTTTGCTAAACCATAGGCTTTATAGAGGACTAAAAGACTAAAAGCAAGCTCAAAAGCTAGAATTATCCGACCCCAATAAGTCTGATTCGCTGGCAGATTCCACAAGAAATGTAAAACAAAAGGCAGCATAACACAAAATAGGCCATAAGCAAATACAGATTGATTCTTCTTATGATAATGTAATATCAGTGCAAGACCGAAAGTAAGCAAAGATGTATATAGCCCGTGAGACATAAAAGCCGGAACTAAACGGCTTATGACTTGTGATAGAGAATCAGCCAAACCACGGTCTACATTATTAGCAATCCAAACAAATTGTTCTTGAATTTCAAATCCTGTACCCGCAGCATAGCCCAGCAGCAATATTGATTTTAGATTTTTTACTGGAACAAAGTAATAGGCGAAGACTACTGCTAGAAGTTTGGCAGGCTCCTCAATAGGCGGAGCAACAACAGAGTCCTGAATGATATTCACCCAGGAAGTCTTAGGAAAGTTACTTTCTAATAAATAAGTCAGTCCCCTATCAGCCGTACTAGATAGAAACTTCGACAGGAAAAGTCCGCCTATCAGTGCTAATAAAATAGCTGCCAAGGGAGTCTGCCATTTTTTAGCCAAAAGAAAGAGCAAAAGAAAGACTGGAACAATATAGAAAATTTCTAATAAACTAGCTACTCCCACTATCCCATAATCAGTACCTGACAAACTATAGGAGATATAAGGTTCTGTAACGACTCCTAGTCCAAGTATCACTAGAAAAAAGTAAATAAAAAGAATAAGTCTTTTCTTCATTCCTTTACCCCCATTCTGAAATCAAGGAAATGGTTGTTACCAATGTTTAAGTCTTGTTTTCGATCAAATTTTTTGGCAAAATGAAAAGCTTCGTAAAGAACAACTAAACTGAAAGAAACTTCAAAAGCAATCATAAGGGGACTGAAGGATAATTGACCGTTTGGCAAATTCCATAGAAAATGCAAAACAAAAGGCAAAATGAAACAAAATATTCCTTTATAAAATACTGATTGATTCTTCTTATAATAAAGTAGCATGAGTATTAAGCCAAAAGCCGTTAAAGTTGTATAAAGCCCGTGAGAAGTCAAAGCTGCGAAAATTCTCCCCAGAGCCTGAGAAATGGAATAAGCCAATCCTTTATCTAAATTTTTAGCAATAAAAGTGAACTGCTCCCTAATCTCGAATCCTGTCCCTGCCGCATAGCCTAGCAACAGTATAGATTTTATATTTTTCACAGGCATAAAATATATTGCCCAAACAACAGCTAATAACTTGACTGGCTCCTCAATAAATGGGGCTACTAAAGAATCTTTAAAGATATTAAAGAATGAGTGGCTAGGAAAAGTTGACTTTAACCAAGCAAAAATGCTCTCATCACCAACTATAGCAAAAAAACTGGATAAAAATAAGCCTCCTACAAAAGCTAGCCAAAGAGCAACAGAAGGTGTTCGCCATTTGCGAGCCAAATAGGCCAATAATATTATAACAGGAACAATATAGAAGAGTTCAAGCAGACTCACTACACCAACAATCTCATAATCTTTTGCAGACAAACTATAAGATAAGTAAGGATTCATGGATAATCCTAACCCAAGACAAATCAAGGATAGGTAGCTAAATAAGACAATATTTTTCCTTAAAAGCCTCCTTTCAAGAAAACTAAAAAGATTCTATTCGAAAACGAATGATTATCATTTTTTTGCTTAAAATTCATCGAATTTATCCTCTTTGAAAACATGTAGTTGACTGCTTGCAAATCAGACTTTAAAATCAACTGTCGAAAATTTTGTCGAAATAGTAAAACATCTTACTAGTTTCATTCTAGCAAAATATTAAATTTTAATTCACATAAATTCATGTCTAAAACTTGTACCCACAATATTGTAAGATTAAAAACATAAGCAATTCTAACATAATCTGTCATTTCATTTCCGGAACAATTTATTGTAAAAAGTAAACTTTTAACTTCATATTAAATATTCTAGAATACAAACATTCTCACCATTTTTCGCAAAAAAATTTACAGTTATTTTTCATACAACATTCCTTCTAAAAGTATGATATTAGCCCTAAAATCATTTCTCTATTTGAAGAACATCAAAAGCAAAATTCTTATTATGTAAAAGAAAGATAACCTTTCTGTAACTCTAACTCTTTCATTTCAGCGCTTTAAACTTAATATTTTATCACTTAGCAGCGAATATTTTTCTAACAATTAAACTGTGTCAAATGTTTCCTTTATTCAGAATCAAAAAAACCGGAAACAAAGTCCAGTTCTTCTGATTTATTTCCTAAACGTCAGGACATAAAATTTTCCGTCCCAGAGGAGTTTCAACTCCTTCTCCTTGACACCGGCCGGTATAGCAGCCTCAATTTCTCCCAAATCAACGGTAGCGTCCTTAAAATAGCCCTTGCTGAAGTGGTTCTTCTTATATTGCTGGTCCACATAGTCTGCCGTCTCGTCTGAAATCATAATCTTAGTTCCTGGCTTAGCCACCCGCATCATTTCCTGCATGGCCTTGGCCTTATCGCTAAAGAAATTAATTCCGCCGATATGATAGACGATGTCAAAGCTATTATCTGCAAAAGGCAGGTCCTCCGCACAAGCATGAAAGAGCTGCAGATTTGTCTTCTTGGCGCAAGATTTCTGACATTTTTTCAGCATACCTATGGAAATATCCGCCCCGACAAAGTCTAGGCTTTTCAAGTCAATATTCTCAGGAATGTAGCGCAGGTCTTGACCAGTCCCGATAGAGACATAAAGGACGGATAGATGATCCTTCCATTCTATTTCTGCCATCTGGTTCTTTCTCAGCTTGTCAATAGCTTTGCCATGAAGAAGTGGCCCCATCCATTTCTCACCAAAATCATACCAGCGAGCTAAGCGATTGTACATGGTCATATACTTGGCATTGTCCCCTGAGACATAGTCCGGATTCAGCGCCAGATAGATGTCTCCATCCTTTTGAAAATCCTCCAACTTCAATTCCGGCTTCAACTTCTCTTGTATTTTTGTATCTGTCATATCTTCTGTCTCCTTTTTCTATTTGCCATTTATTATAGAGGATTCTGTGACAAAAACAAGAGTTTTTCCGTAAGTGGCTGCCCAGCATGAGTAACTGGAAGAAATTGCTCAGTAAGCTGCAAAAAAGCTAGACCCAAAATATGCAAATAAAAAGAAGATAAAGCATTCTGCCCTATCCTCTCTTTGTTTATTTGCTCAGTCGAGTCTTACGGTAAAGTCCTAAAAGAGTTAGGACTACCAGACCAGCAAGAACCAGTTCAGTATTTTCGGCAGAGCCTGTCGCAGGAAGAACCTTTTTAGATTTTCCTTGACCGTCTGCTGTTTTATCAGAATCTGATGATTGATTTGAATCTGATGATTGACTTGGCTTGGTACCACCTTGAACCGACTTATCCGGTGTGCTTGGTTCAGTAGGTGCCGCTTGGTCAGTGATGAACAACTTACCATCTGTATACTCCACTGCATTGCCATTGGCATCTAGGACCGTTACTGAGCCATCATCATTGACTTGGAAGATAATATCTGTCACAGCCAGATAACCTGTCGGAGCCACTTCCTCATGGAAGGTGTAAACACCCGGCTCTAGGTTAATTTCCTTGGATTGGTCAGCTTCTGAAGTCCAAGATGCGACAGGGCTGCCCTTGCTTTCCCGTCCCTTGAAAATCTGAATCTGAGCACCGGCAATTTCCTCACCAGCTAGATTGACCTTACTGAAAGTAACCTGTTTTTCCGTTGGAGTCTGCGTTTGCTTATTGACCACATTGACTGCAACCAGTCTGCTGTCTCCAGAATCTCCAGAGGCAGGACTGCCTACCTTCAAAGTTTTACCAAAGTCTGCTGGACTGATAGTAATATCCTCTGTCAGGCGGTCATAACCAGTTGGAGCAGTCGTTTCACGCAGGATATAAGTGTCGCGTAGAAGATTACCAACTTCCGCATTCCCATCCGCATCTGTCGTGATTGTTCCAACAACCTTATTGGTCGCTTTCCGCACCACTTCAAAGACTGCACCGCTCAGAGAAGCATTAGACTCATCTGTCTTGTGAACCTTAACCTTGAAGTTATAGCCTTCTGACTTTCCGCCAGCAATCTGATAAGAGTATTCATTGGTAACAGAAACAGTCTCGGTATTGTTGTAGTTCATGGTTGCTTTATTTCCTACAACCTCTCCATCAGCCAAATCATAATCAGCCAATGTCTTGTACTCAAGCAGGTAACCGAAACCTTCTACGTCACCGAAGTTGATTGTCAAGCTATCACCTTCAGCTCCAAAGGTCATTTTAGACTGGAAATCTGCTGTTACGTCTTCAGTCGAATCACGCGCCCAATCACCATTATTCCAGCGCCAAGAGACCTTATAAACTCGTACAGAGTCTTGAACAATCTTAGCGTTTGTGTCACCCAGCTTGTCCGTCACAGAGACATTTTTGTAGTTGCCCATGTTACGGTTAATGGCCACATTGTAGCGGATTTCATTCTTAGCATCGGCATCCCATTGAAAAGCACTCTTTTCTAACAGAGACTCATACTTTTTCGGCGGTCCATTATAGTGAATGCTGCCGGCAGGAATCCTATTATTGCCTACAGTGAAAGTAGCTGGAATATCTCTTTCCTCAGTGACAACTTCGTGGTCAATCCGCGAATAGAAGAAAAACTCGCCTCTGACACTGGACTTCTGCTCCACATAGTCTGTGTATGTCAATGTGATGGTCTTGGCATCGCTATCTAGGACTCCATTAGCCACCAGAGCTCCGTTTTCATCCTTGAGCTCAATAGCTGAGGAATTCCCAAAGGTAAATTCATTCGGCAAATGAATCACTGTCGTATCACCCGCATGGGCTTGGTTGTCCGGCAGGGCAAACTTAGCATAGACACGGAAGGTCTGCCAGATATCTACACCATTGGTCAGCTGCTCACCAGAGTTAGTGGTGAGATGCATTTCAGTGATGACATCATTCAATTCCGCCGCATGAGCCTTAAGGGTTCCAGCTAGGAAAGGCAGGAACACGCCTAGACAGAGAATGATTAACTGAAACCATACTCTCAGTTTTTTATTCATGCAATTTTCCTTTCTCACAAGTAAAATTTGTTTAAAAGCACAGCGTATTGGCAAGCCAGTCGAACACGCCCTTTTTATGTTCTTCTGCCTTTTTGACAAACACTGGAAAGACAATACTAATTCATTGTACCATATTGACTATTAAAAAACTATAGGAATGCTCACAGGGTTTTATCATAAAAAGGAGAAAGAAGATGCTAAGCCTTCTCTCTCCTATTGATACACAAAACAGGTCAAAAGATGACCTAAAAATCATTGAACAAATTAAGATCTTCTATTTTGACAAAAAGTCAATCTTTCTGTGACGCACTGGAAGTTGCGTCTACCTGATTCTGATCTGCTTCTTCTTGTTTTGAAGAATTTCTTTCCGTCTTATCTGAAGTGTCAGGATCTTTCTGTACATGTCCGCAGGCCGTTAGGATAAAGACAGAAATCAGAGCCAGAAACAAGCTCCCAATTTTCTTGAACCCAGACATACGAGTCCTCCCTTTATGCGAAACTTGATGAGACTAGTACCCCGCCAAAAATGCCTGCACAGTCTTGACATCTTCTGGACTACCGCCTTGGTCAATATCGCAGATATGCTGTAGCCCATACTTTTCAATAATCAAGGCAGTCGCTCCGCAGAAGGTCCGGCCGTGTTTAACAGAGTCACCATTGTTAACAAAACCTTTAATCAGCCCAGGATGTTTCTTGATAAAGCGTTTGGTAGACCAGGGAATTTTCCCAGCACCAGCATTTCGAGTAATGAGAATGCAAGGCTCTTCCAGTTTCTCCTTGATGCTCTGGGTCGGATAGCCCAGTGATTCTGCAAATCGTTTTCCAATACCAGTATTTGAATCATAAACTACAATCATCTTCATCACCTACTTTCTTAAAAAAAGGATAGCAAACCAAGTCGCAAAGCCTAAAACCACAACATCAGAGATGAGCATAAGCATAAACTCTAAATCTGGCATCATGTGAATGTAAATCAGCAATGACAAAGTTGTCAAAGCCAGTACCGCCAGCTTAGCAACTGCCGGCAAGCCCGGAATCAAAGCTGCTCCGATTAGAACAATGATGAGACCTCCGACTAAAAATGACTGAAAATCCACACTTAAACTAAAACCAACTGTCACACCGCCGTAGCCAATGGTCAAAAGACCAATCGCGACCAGACAGATACCCAAAATAGCCATTCCACTCATAGCAAATCCTCCTTGCTTGTTCATTCTATTTCCTCACTTTCTATTTTTGAATGAACGCTTCCAAATATTCATTCAAAGCTTTCTAACCATTCCTATTCGCACTACATAAGACATCACCTCCTTTGTTTGTGAATGAATAGTTTTAGAAATTCATTCACAAATGCTTTTAAGAAAAGGAATTTCCTCTATTTGGAAAAAATCCCCTTAACAAAATATTTAACTAAAGTCTCAATGCTATTGAAGTAGCCTGAAAATTCCTGCTCTGTGACATGCATGTCTATGTAGTAAATCAAGTCATAAACCTTCATAATCTCAGCTATTTTCTCCTTCGAAAAGCCCTCTTCCTGCAAGCGCTGGCTGAAGGTCTGAATCAGAAACTGATGAAAGGCATTGGACGCTCGGCCGGAATCCTGATTATAGTAATCGTGCAGAATCTGAGAAATGCCCGGCTTGTTCCACTCAGCTAGAATTTATTGGGCGAAATCAACTCAAAAGTAACTGCAAAAAGCTGTTCAACGATTGCCTCGGGCTCGCCCTGCCAGTCCACACGCCGCATGGTTTCCTCACGTATACGGCTATTTTCAGCTATATAAACCTCCAAGAAGATAGCTTCCTTAGACTCATAATACTTGTAAAAAGATCCGACAGCCATCTGGCTTCTCTTAGCAATATCAGAAATTCCAGCTGCCTTATAGCCTTTTTCTGCAAAGACTTCTCTAGCCGCAGCCAGGAGCTCATTTTTTTTATCCATTTCCACGCCTCTTTTGTGAATGAATTTTATTTTATGTTCATTCATATTTTAACACAATCTTGCCACTTGTCAAGCATTTATGTTATACTATACAAAAAAAGATAGTTTGCTAATCAAATTATTTTTTAGATTATATTTTGGAGGTTGAGCTATGCTCAAGGAAAGACGAAACCAAGGTACCATCGCCCTACTGGTAATTTCTCTTATTTTTCTAGTTGTTGCTGCAGTGATGGGCTTTATCCAATACCAAAAAGTCAACACCAAGACTGCCTATGACCGAAATAGCGAGCCTGGAGCAGATTCAGCAGTCTATGCTGAAGTGTCATATATTTTTCCAGAGGCTCTGATTGAAGTAGAAGATAATACTCAAGTTTGGCTGGTTGCTTACCAAGACGAATATGTTGGTCTGCAGGCTAAAAAAGGGGACAAGCAGGTTGCCCAGCTCTTGGAAAAAGAGAAAAAGGGCGAGCTGGAAAAAAATCCTGTCCGAATCGTTGGCTCCTACGTTAATGCTAACTCCCCTAAAAAAAATCAGGGCTATATCTCTAATTATGGCAGCCTCGTTCGCGGTCTCTTAGCAGACAATCCCGAAGTCATCACAGTAATGTCAAGCAGCTCCTATATCTCTATCACTGAATTTGAATCTGACAATCTTGCATTCATGTTCTACATTCTGTTTTTGATTGGACTCAGTGTTTTCTTTGTCGTTATGGGAATTATCGGCCGCAAGAAAAATATCGCTGCCTACGAAGAAATCTATGCAGCCTATCCAGAGGCCAAGAACAATCTCAATATCCTGCTTGAGCAAGCTTCTTTCCACGACGATGTGCTGAAAATTGCTGTTTATAAAGACCATCTCATTACCTACTATCGAGGTTTCAAAGCAATTGATCTCAAACAGGTCGTCCATCTCTACCACCACATTCTCACCATGCATCGCGGCTTCGTTGCTTCAAACAGAAACTCAACCTTAGTTGCTGTTCGAAACAATCAAAAGAAATACCAAATGCCCATTAAGAACATTGGTAAAACAACAGACACCAAACTCCAGTCAACCTTTGACTATCTCTACAACCACTTCCCTCATATCAGATTGGGAGTGTAATAGCACATAAAGGGGCTGGGACAAAAGTCTAACTTTAAATATAAAAAGCGAACAAAACGGAGTTATCTGACACTCAGAATTCTGTCTTGTTCACTTTTTTGTCTAATCTATAGATTTTAAAAATTTATAATAAAGAATTCCTAAAATCAAAATCTTTTTGTCCCAGCCTCTTTTTAGATACAAAAAGACAGGAGCAGGATACAATCCAGCTCCATTTATTTTTATGATATGCTTGTCAGAACGTTTTTCAGCAAGTTACTTGCCTTCTTTTTCCTTTCTGCGCTTAGCCAAGGCGCTGTTAATCTTCTTGGTCTTAAGATTTGTATCCAAGTAATGAAAGAGCCATAAAAAGAGATAAATCAGAATAAAATCCAGCCAGAAATGCCAGTTGGCAATTAAAAATCCCCAGTTATTGTAGACCATGAAGCAGCATACCAAGACTGCGACCGCAACAAAGTGAAGTAAAACCGAAACTGAAAAAGAGAAGCGGTCTTCAAGAGTTTTTAAAATTGAGTTGATAATCCCAATCAAGCCGCTCATCACCATGACACTGACGATATTACTTGTTGTGGGCGGATTTTTTTGAATAGAGAGAGCAAGGACAATCAGATAGACTGCACTCCCTGTCTGGATGCCCATTAATATAGCGTGTAGACATTTTTTTATACTCATCACTTACCTCCTAGATTCCCAGATATTCCATTAAGAGTTTGACATAGCGACGGCTGACTTCGGTTTTGATTTGATTGGTCAGCTTGGCCGTCATATTGCCAGAAAAGCTGTCAGACAAGGACTCCAGATGGTCAATATTGATGACAGCATGCCGGGAAACCTGGATAAAGTTTGAGCTGCTAATCCGCTGCTGAAAGCGAGTCAAGGTCTCTGTCGTCTGGTAAATGCCTTCTCTACTGTAAATCATCAGAGTTGTCTGGTTGATGTCTGCTAAGATGATATCTTCAGTCTTCAGCATGACTAGCTTATCATCCGACTTGATAGGCAGGACTCCACTTGGTCCTGCCTTGTACTGCTCTAAATAATCTAAGATGGCCTTGGCTTCTGCCCCTAGCTGGTCTGCCTTAACCACAACCAGTGGATCCTTGGATGAAATGGTTGGATCTGTTTCAAATTTTGCTTGCAAGAGGAAGCTCCCTATTCACATTCTATCGTAGTTTCAGCCGGCGGATGGCAATCATATTTTGTACCATCCAAATAAGCGCTATTGCAACTAAAACTACTCCAACTATATAGAAAGTTTCTGTCCTTGTCAAGAGCTCCTGCCATTCAATGCGAATTCCCATTGTTTTTTCAAAAGCTGCTTGCGGCTGGCTGTTATTGGCAAAAGTATCTGCTAGACTTTCTTTCATGAGAACCTGTCTGAAAAGAGAGGCCATGTAGTTAGAAGGCGTAAGCTTCATCAGGTTTTGCGCCATATTCGGCAAGCTTCCAATGGGGATATAGGTACCCACTAGAAAACCAGAAGTTGCTCCGACTACTGTTGCCAATTTCCCCAGACTATCCACTGATTTGAAGCATTGAACAATCAGAGCATTTATCAGTGTGGCCAAGAGGCTGTTTAAGAGCATCAGAAGAACCAGGTAAGGAAGTATTCCCCACTCAAAGGAAATGTTATCCGCCAACGTAAAATAGCTGAGCATAAAGGCAAACATAATGACCTGCATCAAAAAGCCGATAATAACAGAGCTGACAAGATAACTAAGATGTAAGCCCCATGGTCCCAAGTCTGTGATAAAGAGGTCGTCTGTCACCTTCCGCTCCCGGTCTTCGACCTGCCGAGAGAAAGCTGCCAAGGTGGTCGTTAATCCTGTAACTGCCAATACACCGCCAATCAGCCACAAGTCCATCAGCTGGCTGGAATGGCCTTTGTAATTATTTTTTTCAAAAAAACGATATAAAGCACAAAGGGAATAATCGCTCCGAAGAGGGACAAAATTACCCCACTACGGTTGCGGAAATAAAGTAAAAAATTACGTTTTATCAAAGCGAGCATATTAGCGTACCTCTCTTCCTGTCAATGCCATAAAGGCATCGTCCATGGTTCCGGGTTGGAATTCAAATTGTTCGATATAGGGACCTGCCTGAGCCAATAAGGTCAGAGCTTCTTGAGTCGTTTTAGGGTGAAGGATAAGTTCCCCTTCCTTGACTTGCTCCCAAGCGTAGCCTCTAGTCAAACTTTTCTCTAAACCTACTGAGTCTTGACTCAAAATCCGTAAGACATTACGGGCATAGTTTCCCTTAATCTGGTCTGCAGAGCCTTGGGCAATGACCTGACCATGGTCTACGATATAGATCTTATCCGCATCATCAGCTTCATTGAGATAGTGGGTTGTTAAGACAATGGTCATCTGCTCTTCTTTCTGAATTTGCTTGAGCAAACTCCAAATACTCTCCCGAGTCTGAATGTCCAGGCCTGTCGTAGGCTCATCTAGAAAAAGCAGGTCGGGACTATTGAGCAGGGCTCGTGCAATGTCCACCCGATGCTTTTGGCCGCCAGATAGCGTTCCATAAGACTGCTTGACAAAGGCTGACAAGCCTAGCTGAGAGACCAAGCGCTCAATTCTACCTGCCGGCATCTCCTTGTACTGCTTGGCTCTGATGGTCAGATTTTCCAAAACTGTCAGCCGGGCGTCCAACACACTGTTTTGGAAAACCACACCCAACTTAAGCTTTTCAGCATAGCAAATCTGCCCGGATGTCGGCCGCAAAAGACCTATCAGCATCTGAATAGTTGTCGATTTTCCTGCACCATTAGGGCCTAGAATAGCTGTAAAACTGCCTCTCTCAATCTGAATATTCAGATCATTAACTGCCACCTTATCGCCATAAACCTTGCTAAGATTTTTGGTTTCTACTAACATGATCTTTTCTCCTTTTCTTTACTTCTGAGACTATGATAGCAAGTCTTTTTTGAAAAATCTCAGCTTTTTGGACAAGCGGTAAAATGAGGGAGATGAGAGGTGAAAAAAACATATAAAATTCTAAGTTTATTTATTATCGTTATTATGCTATAATAACGATAATAAATAGTTATCACTAGGAGAGGAAAAAATGAGTGGGCAAACTTGTTTTGTTGTGATGGGATATGGGATAAAGAAACTACCAGGTACTTTTATTAAATTAAATTTAGATGATATTTATTTTAATTTTATTAAACCAGTAATAGAAGCTTGTGGACTTGAATCCCTTTACGCTGAACAAGCTTATCGAGGGGATGAGGTTCCAACAACTATTTCAATTAATAAAAATTTTATTGAATCCCTTTTTTTAGCTGATATCGTCATTGCAGATATTAGCACACTCAATCAAAATGCAATCTATGAATTGGGACTGAGGCATGCAATGAAGCCTAAGTCAACTATCATAATGTGTGAAGAAGAAACAATAGCTAAATATCCATTTTTCGATATTTCAATGCTGCCACAAATTCAATATCAGAGAAAGAAAATTTTATCAGATACTGAATATAAAGCAGATATGTATAGTAAACTAAAGTTGATTATTCAATCTTGTCAAGCTGCTGATAATTCTTATATTGATAGTCCTGTATTTGATTTAAGTTTATATGAAATCAAGCCATTAGCTTACAGTCAAAAAAATCCAAAAAATATTGGAGTTTCCCTTAGGGAATTGATTCTAAAAGCTGAGGATAACCAAGAAAATTTAGATTTTTCAACTGCAGAGCAGTATTATAATAAAGCCTTAAAAGTTTCTTTTGATCTAGATATTTTTTCACAATATATTCTCTGTCGGTATAAAAAAGATTTATCTATCAAGAATTTGACTTCTGTATTGAAATATGTGCATGAAAGAATAGATTTGTCGACAACCATTCATGAAAATTTATTGGGTATCACAGCCGCCATCCACAAAAATATTTTCGACCAAACTGCTGAACCTTTTCATTTAGAACAGGCTTTGAGGTATTATAAAAATGGATCGAATTTTGAAGGTGGAAATTTGTATTGTGCTAGGAACTATTGTGCATTGTTATTGAAACGATATAAGGTCACAGATGACATTGAATCAATTTTGGAATACTATTATACAGCAGTTCATTTTGCGAAGACCTGTTTAAACGAAGCAATTAATATACATAGAGAAGAAACTGACTTTGATGATGTTTGGTATAATGAAAATCTAAAAGATCTCAACTTTATTGCACTAGGTATAAAAGATTCATTTACCAAATTTCGCCCAGTTACCCAAAGACAAAAAGAAACCGTAACATCTGGACGAGTTGAGCTTCAAACTGATTATTTTAGAATGAAAGAAATAATAAAAGGAAAGTGATATGAACCACTTTCCTTTTGATTTTAAAATCGTTTATCTCTTGATAATTTCCAATAATGTAAACCTAGCGGTGTCAAACGGCAAGACTTACTATTCATAGCAGCAAAGTACATATGCTCCTCTCCAACAGGTTCGATCAAACCTACGCTTTCATAAAGCTGTAACTCTTTAAATTTACCAACATTTTCTTCTTTTGCGAAAGGTTCTTTATATTCATGAGTTGCTTCAGGAGTATTGGTAAATTCAAATGATGGATCTAATTGAAATTCTGAAGTAGCTTCTGCAAAATATTGATGTAGTTTCCGTAGTACCTTTTTTGATACTTTAGCTTCAACAGTTCTGATGGGTAAAAATCCTGTTATATTTGTTTTAAATAGAGGCCTTTGTTCCCATACTCCAAGTGACTGATCGACAAAAGAATACAAACTAGCAGGGGTAACATTCCCGCTAACATCTGCTGCTCCACCTTTTAGCCCTTGAATTAGTAATTCAGTAAACACACCATGACCAGTTATTCCATCTTCAATAGCAACCTCATCACGATTGCTTGCTGTTAGAATAGTAACACCTTTTCCAATAATGGCGTCCGATGAGTCTATAGCACTAAAATCTCCTAACTTCCCAGAATAACAACAATCTAAGATGATAATTTTATTTCGACTTTTTGAAGTATTTGCTAGTCGAAGTATATCATTCATAGAAATTCCCATATCATAGCCATTAAAATCTGGTGTTACGATTTGACCAGCCATCTCATCTGTCCCATGTCCTGAGAAATAAAAAAGTGCAATGTCAGATTCTCCTTCTTTAAATAAAGAATGAAGGTCCTCCAATAACTCTGCTTTTGTTTGTATATTACGTTTTAGCTTAACACTGAAATTAGGGGAACCATCCTCGTTATCCTCCAATAATTTCGCTATCTCCTCTGCATCATTTACACACCCCCCTAATGGAGCCTGAGAATATGCATCGATACCAACAATTAATGCCTTGTTTTTTAACATAAATTATACCTCACAATTGTTTTATCCAAGCACTAATCTTTTCCCAATTCCAATCTACTACAGGAAGATGACCACATTCATTTGGAATCGTTACTCCAATATGACTTTTATTACCATGAATTGCAAGTAGTGGTATACCCTCATCTGTAGCACAATTCATTTCCCAAATTTGCCCATCGGCTTTCTTGGTATTCCTAGTAATGATAGAAATCATACCATCACACCCTCTAATCCTTGCTCTACATTTAGTTTTCCATTGAGAATCCCACGGTTGTTTAACAGACATATCCACAAATTCAAATGGAGAGTTTGTGTTTCTTGATTGACCCCTTAGAAAATCTCGTAAATTTTCATCCTCAACGGCAAAACTTATAAAGATTCTTTTCATCTAAATACCTCCCTTTAAAAGTATTGTTGTTTATATTATATCACATTAGAAAGTATTCTATACGATATTTCCCTCAATTGTATTAAATATTTCTTCCAATGATTTTTTTCCAACAATATATTTCTTTCTCTAAAATTTGTTCGAAGAAAGAGTCAATTTGTGTCTTATCCTCCAATGAAAAATCTGATACAGATACAATTTTTTTATCATCTTTTAGAATGCCATCAATTCGCAAATTTTTTTGCTTAATGATTAGAATAGGAATATTATTTGAGATCGCCATAGCACCTTCAATTTGGCAAAACGAACTAGTAATCCATTTCCCATCTAACGACTGTTCGTCAGATTCAAAAAACTTTTTATCTTGAATTGCTCCCTTTTTTAAAACTCCAGATTGAATATACGTATGCCCGAAAGCTAAGATAACCATACCATAACATCTTTTTATCATTTCATTTAAAGCAGATAATGATTCATAGGGAGAATAATCTTTTGCTTGTAGAGTTATGCTTTCTATATTATAGTTCTCTAGAGTACTCTTTTAGTTTATCTATAAAGTATTGTTGCTCATTCGTAAATGGATTAGGTCTGCTTAAAAAAATACTCTTATTTTTTTATTTGTCATATTCATCATCTCCTAGTGATAACTATTTATTATCGCTAGAAATTTATATGAAAATTTATTTAAAATATAAATTATAATCTTAAAGGAGTTCCAAATGCCAGATATCTTATTTATCGAAAAAAATTTTTTTAAAAGAATGTGAATTTAGAAAATTAAGTATCCACACTATTAGAGCTTATAAAAATGATTTATATCAATTTAAACATTTCATTTATAAAAAAATAATCTTTCATCAGTGGATGTTAAGCCATATATAGATTTTTTTATCTAAGCAATATGATAATACTAGAACACTAAAAAGGAAAAATTGCATCTATTAAAAAGTCTGTATTCTTATTTAGAAAGTGAGGAAATCATCCTTTCAAATCCAATAAAAATAAAGTGTAAATTTCAAAATGACAAATCTTTGCCCAGACTGATCTCCCCTAGAGTCATCAGTATGATTTTATTACAAGTGTATCAAAAATTTAAATAATTCCCATACCTGCTTTTTCAAAAATTTATTTCTCTTAGAAACGTACTCATTATAGAGCTCCTTATTCGGACTGGCCTTCGAATTTCTGAACTTTGTTCTTTGATGTGGCAAAATATTGATTTCTCAACAGGCACGTTATTTATTAAAGGGAAAGGAAACAAAGAAAGAGTAGTCTACATTGAAGATAAAAAAATTTTTATGGAACTTTTGAACTATTATAAAAAGAATTTTATGATAAATTCTAAGTATGTATTTCTCAATCGTTACCATCAAAAACTATCAGAGCAAGCTGTCAGGTTAATATTAAATGATTTAAAACAAAAATTACATATTACCCAGCCTGTAACCCCACACATGTTTCGCCATACTTTTGCGACACAATTGTTAGAAAATGATGTCGATATCCGTTATATCCAAAAAATTCTTGGTCATAGTTCAATCAATGTGACTCAAATTTATACACATATTCAAATGAATAAAGAGAGAGAAATTATGAAATCTAAAAACCCGAGACTGAGTTATAAATCTATCTCTTTACTCAATCCCAGTCATACTATATAATTCACTACAACTAAAAATGGCTTATTGACATCAAAAATCCCCGACCAGAGGTCAGGGAAGCTTATTAGCGTGCGACAATCTTGCGGTAGCTGCGTGAAGTCAGCAGAAAGACCAGAATATAGGTCAGGAGGAAGACTCCGCAAGTTGCTAGTGTTGTCTGAATTAAGAGAGGAATATTGGTCACACCTAGTAGAGCAACTATCAAACGTAACATATGAAAGACCGCTGCTACATGTAGAAAAGCAAAGATGAGAGGTAAGAAGAAAACAGTCAAGATTTGCTTGCGAATGGTACTTCTAGTCTGCTTTTCATCTAAGCCAACCTTTTGCAAAATGATAAAGCCATCTCGATCTTCATATCCTTCAGAGATTTGCTTGTAGTAAATCACGAGAACAGCTCCTAGGAGGAAGATAACCGAGAGGAAGACACCGATGAAGAGCAAAGTTCCAGTAAGTTCTTGATAGCTCTTTTCTGCACTGTAACGGTCACTAGCCATTGCGAAGCTACCATCTTGAGCTTGTTCCTGATCCAAAGTATCCCTCAACCCCAGCTGGACTTGCTCGACAAACTTTTTACTGTCCTTAGTCTCTGAAGTAACTCCAATGTAGTAGTAATGATCCACATCGAGATTAACATCTTTGCTATCATTGACCACCATATAGAGACCCTGCTCCATGGCTACATCGTTTGGATTAGGGATTTCACCATGCGTGAAATTCGACGATAAAAGCTGCTTAATCTTCCAGTCCTTGCCATTCACTCGGAGAGGCTTGTCCTTATTTAAGGAACTATTCTTCCCGTAAACAAGGGTTTCATCGTCTGCCAAGTCTATCTTTTCCCCTGTCATTTTTTCATAATCCTGACGATTGATGACCGTAATCGTGCCTGCAGACTTGGTCAAGATACTTGTATCCGACTCCATCTCGCTTTGCATTGGAACTGTCACATCATTACCAGCTAATTTCATGATGAAGGCTGATTGATAGAGATAGGTAGTATAGCTTGGCTTCTTCAGACCTGTGTCCTGAGCGACTTGCTGGACCTTGTCCAACAGAGCCTCCTTCTGATCAGTCGATTTCGGCAAGACGATGCTGACATTGTAATCCTTTGGATGCAAGGTAGTAATATAATCCTGACCCCCAACATAGATATTGATTGTACCAACCAGAGTCACTAAGAGCATGGTAGATAGAATGGAGATAGTTGCCAATCCTGCCGCATTTTTGCGCATCCGCGAGATGAGATTGGAAACAGAGATGAAATTCTGCGTTTTGTAGTAGTAGCCTTTGCGCTTTTTGAGAAATTTCAATAGTGTAATCGAGCCTGCATTAAAAAGCAGATAGGTTGCTAGGATAACCATGATTACAGCTATAAAGAAATTGCCGATAGCTGCGACAGGTTTGGTAACGGTCAAAGCCATATAATAAGCCACACCCATGAGCAGGAGCCCCAGCAAGGTTTGCAGAAAAAGGAAGCGTCCTTTCTTCTCGCCTGCTTTCTTTTCTTTCATTAGGTTAAGAGAGCTATAGCGTAGAAGACGCGTAGAGTTGAGCAACAAAATCACCGCAAAAGCGACACCCAGACTGGCTAGAGTCATCCAGACATTCTGCCATTGGAAAGTCGAGGCAAGAACTGCCGGCATTCCCAACAATTTCAAAAGGACTGCGTAGAGCATCTTATCTAAAGCTAGGCCAGACAAGATACCCAGACCAACTGTAGCTAGATAAAAGACACAGAGTTCAAAGAAGGTCATGACTAGCAGATGCTTTTTCTCCATGCCCAGCAGACTATAGACTCCCAACTCTCGGGAGCGGGTTTTCATGACGAAGCTATTAGCATAGGTGATGAGGATAAGGACGGCAATCTGAATGACATGGATACCAAACTGCAAGGTCATGCGAGCTGCTGTACCACCATAAGAACTCTCCATATTAGGGCTATGAGCCAGTGAGACAAAACTATACAAAATCGCTGTTGCAAGTATCGTCGCCAAAGCAAATGGATAATACAAACTGCGATTTTTAACCAGATTGGACAAAGCTAGTTTACTCGTTAGTTTGAACATAATTGCCCACCTCACTTGCCATAACTGTCAGAGTATCAGAAATCTCTTGGAACATCTGCCGCTCGGTCTTGTCGCCACGGAAGATTTGATTGTAGAGAATCCCATCCTTGATAAAGAGCACCCGCTTGGCGCGGCTAGCCGCTGCCGTTGAGTGGGTCACCATGAGAATAGTTTGACCGCGGGCATTGATGTCGTCAAAGACATCCAGCAGCGCCGCTGAAGACTTGGAATCCAAGGCTCCCGTTGGCTCATCCGCCAGCAGAATCTCAGGATCTGTGATGATGGCCCGAGCTACTGCTACCCGCTGCTTCTGGCCACCAGAAATCTCATAAAGGAAACTTCTCTTGCAGCTTGTTAATCCCCAGCTCATTGCAGGTCGTAACCAGCTTTTGCATCATTTCGGTAATGGGACGACGAGAAAGAACTAGGGGCAGGAGAATATTATCCTTGACCGACAGGGTGTCAAGCAAGTTAAAATCCTGAAATACAAAGCCTAACTTCTCCCGGCGGAAGCTGGAAGCCTGGCTGTTTTTGATGGTTGCCGTGTCAGTTCCGTTGAGAAAGACACGGCCCTCAGTCGGCTTGTCCAACATGGCTAGGATGTTGAGCAGAGTGGATTTCCCAGAGCCTGACTCCCCCATGATGGCGACATATTCGCCTTTTTCTACCGTAAAGTGAATGTCTTTCAATGCCTCTACTTGATTACCCTGAAAGCGGGTTTTATAAATCTTTTTCACGTGTTGTACGTCTAATAATGTCATCTTGCTTGCTTCCTTTCTGTCTAGCAGGCACCTATCAAAGCCCTGCTTTTCGCAGTATTTATAAACTGCATCCTAATTGATAATTCTATTCTATCTCAATTCCAATCGCTCAGCCATAACCTAAGCTTACATTTTAAAGTGCAATCTTACACTTTTGTAAGATGGGATGACATGGGCTTTATTTTACCCAAAAGGCAATCAAAGCAATTAGCCAAAGGTGGGCTGGATAGAATATATAGAAGAAATATTTGCTCCACTTGCTGCTGGATCCTCGCTCACCATTGTAGAAGTGCAAGAGAGGAAGAACACTGATAAAGAGCCAGTCTGAGTTATAGAGCAGCATTGATAGCGTGTCCTGCAAGGTTGGATAAATTTGAATACTCATGGCAAAGAGAATTCCCGCCCAAACTACATAGGACAAGTTTCTGAAAAAGACTTGATTTCTAAAAAGGTAGGTCAAGAGCATGAATGGAAGCAGAGCCATGCCGCCTTCGCTAAAGAGAAGCCCAGCCAGCAAGACTAATACTCCTGCCGTCAGCCGCAAACCACGCTTCCTATCCTTAGCAGCTCCGCCATTGTCAGAAAGCCAAAGAAAAGACTCAGCATGAGAACCCCGCAGGCCAAGGTCAGGAAGATATTGTGAGTGAGGTAGATGCCCTTTTCCTGAAAGAGGAGCGTCAGGATACAGTTTCCTGTCTGCATTAGAGCCGCCCAAAAGAAGAGCCGCATATTGTAAGCCAGGCGGTTGCGAGTGTGGAGAAAACCTTCCACTGCCATGAAGGCAAATGCTACTCCGACACAGCGGGTTAGGGCATGCAAGACGCCATCCCAGCCATCCGGCACCAGCCCCGGTATCTGGCTGATATGGTCAAAAACCATAAGAAATGCCATAAAGAGCTTCAACTGAAAAGCATTCAAACCTTTTGATTTCATTTTTCTGTCTCCTTCTTATTTCTTACCTATATGATAATAAAAAAGAAAGGCTGGTACCATAACCTAACCTTTCATTTGCTAGTTTTATTCTTACAATTTTGTCACTTTTAAAAATCTTGCAAAGCATCTACCTAAATAGCACAAAACCTAGTGGCTTTTATGAAAACTTTCTTCCGTCCGCAACTGTTCTAAAAAGGCTTTGACTGCTTGTCGGTCTGCTTCCGTTCCAGAGCCCTCTATGTTACGAATATGGCGAAGACCATACTGCTCCACTATCTTATCCGTTGCGCCGCAAAAGGTCCGCGGATAACGCTTCTGATTGCCATTGATGACAAAGCCTTTGATTAGATGTCTGTACTTTCTGATGAAGCGCTTGGTCGTCCACGGAATCTGCCCTGCTCCGCTATTTCTGCTGACTAAAATACAGGGTTCCTCCAGCTTTTTCCAGACTGACTGGCTAGGCATTCCCAGACTTTTAGCAAACTTTTTGCCCAAACCAGTCAGACTATCATAAACCACTACTAACAACTTTCTTCCTCCTACTCAAAGATCAATTTCTTCTCAGGAAAGGTGATGGAAACCGTCGTTCCCTGACCAACTTGAGAGTCTATAGCAATCTTGTGTCCCAGCTGGTCAGCAATTTTCTTGGACAGATAAAGACCTAAGCCTGAGGACTGCTGGGTCAAACGACCGTTGTAACCTGAGAAACCGCGCTCAAAAACCCGCAGCAAATCAGCATTTTGAATCCCCAAACCCGAGTCCTTAATGTAGAGGCTGCCCTCTTGAAAATAAATCTCTATGCTGCCTTCTTTGGTGTATTTAAGACTATTGGACAGGATCTGCTCCAAAATCACTAGAAACCACTTTTTATCAGTGACAATCGTGTGGTCTAGGTCATGAAGATTGAGACTGAGTCCTTGCTGAATAAAAGGAAAAGGGCATATTTCTTGACAACTTCTCTGACCAAATCAGCAAGATTTTTCCTGCTTCAGAACTAGATCATCATGGAAGCTTTCCAGACGGAGGTACTGGAGCACCAGATGAACGTAGGACTCGATCTTAAAGAGCTCCTGCTCCAACTGAGACTTAGCTTCCTTATCCTTCAAATCTCCAATCAAAAGTGAACTGGCAGCAATAGGAGTCTTGACTTGATGAACCCAAAGAGTGTAGTAGTCCAGCAAATCATTGTATTTTTCCTGCTCAACCAAGAGCTGATTCTTCTGTTCGTACTCCAGCTCCTCCACTCGTTCCTGCAAGAGCTTTTCTAGAGGAGTCTGAGCCTGAACAGCGACCTGCAGCTTCTGGCTGCGATAGCCCTTAAAGGCCGTCCAAGCATCTGCTCCGATGAATAAAAGAGATAGAAAGGCCAGTAAGAGCGCGACATATTCCAGCAGACTGCGGTAAGCATCAAAGACAAAGGCAAAGAGCAGAATAAAGCCTAGCAGCAGAATCAGCAGAGCTAGAAAAAATCGCCGTGAATAAAGGTAAGATTTAAGAAAGAAAAATTTATCCTGTTTGTCCATTGATGAGACCGTATCCTATTCCTTTTTTGGTTTCGATGAAATTCTTCAGTCCGTGCTCTTCAAGCTTCTTACGCAGGCGAGCGACATTGACCGATAGGGTATTATCATCGATGAAAAAGTCACTGTTCCAGAGTTCCTTCATCAAATCATCACGCGCCACAATACCATCCGAATGCTCGAAGAGGACCCGCAAAATCTGAAATTCGTTCTTGGTCAAGGTCACCACTTTCCCATCAAAGACCAGATCTGTCGACTTGAGATTGAGAATGACACCCTGGTGCTCCAAGAGGCTCTGGTCGTTTCCAAACTCATAGGAACGGCGCAGCAAGCCCTGAACCTTAGCCAGAAAGACATTATTGTCAAAAGGCTTGGTCACATAGTCATCTGCCCCCATATTGATAGCCATGACAATGTCCATGGACTGATCGCGGGAAGACAGAAACATGATAGGCACTGTTGAAATCTTGCGTATTTCCTGACACCAGTGATAGCCGTTAAACAAGGGCAAGCCGATATCCATCAGCACCAGATGCGGCTCCTCTCGAACAAAGACAGTCAGAACATCCATAAAGTCCTCGACTGCCACTACCTGAAAGCCCCATTGTTCTAGCATTTTTTTTATCATTTGGCGGATGACTGGATCATCTTCTACTAGTAAAATCTTGTGCATCTTTCCCTCCCGATTTCTTGCTAGTAACATTATACCAAAAAATACGATTGCTTGTTTATCATCCTCAGTCTAAGGTAGGATTTTTCTGGAAAAGAGAAATTCTATCAGAAAAATATGCTATACTAACTAGTAGAAATTGGAGATAAAACATGAGCAATATTTTTACTTACCTTGAAGAAGTTCAGCATGATAGCATTTATGATAGACCATTTAATGAGTTGGACCTGCTAATTCTGACTGAGCTAACCTACTTACCTTTTGACAATCTGGTACATGAGGATATATCCTCCTACTGCGACTGCCGTCTGCTAGACTTGGCCGACCAAGTGCCACGTGACCTCTCCATGATGGTCACCAAAAACCGACTAAAACTGCTAGATTTAGCCGCAGCCTCTACCCGCTTTAAAAATCTAAAACTGATGGGCTACGTCAATGACGTTGACCAAGATATCCAGAAGCAATTTGCTGCCCTGATTTTCAAAATCAAGCCTAATACCTATGTCCTGGTCTTTCGCGGTACGGACGACTCCATTGTCGGCTGGAAGGAAGACTTCCACATGACCTATATGGATCAAATCCCTGCTCAGAAAATGGCCGCCCGCTACCTGCAGAAAGCCTTAGAAAATCTGCCCGGTAACTTTATCCTAACTGGCCATTCCAAGGGGGGAAATCTGGCTTCCTATGCAGCCAGTCAGATGGAAGCACCGCTTCAAGACCGTATTGAAGCCATCTACAGCTATGACTCTCCTGGTCTCAATCACTCTGTCATCGGAAGCGATGGCTATCAGGCTGTGGTTGAAAGGATGAAACGCTACCTGCCTCAGAACTCTATCGTCGGCATGATGCTGGAAACACCTAAGGAAGCAAGGATTGTCAAAAGCAGTGCCATCGGCGGCTTTGCCCAGCACGATACCTTTTCATGGAAAATCAAGGGAGACTCTTTCCTATTGCTGGATACACTAGATGCAGAGAGCCTGCAGATAGACAAAACGTTTAAAAATTGGGTGAGCACCGTTTCAGATGAAGAACTTAAAGACTTTTTCGACCTCTTTTTCGGACTGATTTTGGATGCTGGTATCCAGTCTGTCGACGAACTGTCCAATGTTGAAAACTTTAACAAAGTCCTCGATATCTTGAAAAATGCTCAATCTCTAACAGACCAAGAACGTGACATGCTGCTGCGCTTGTCCAAGCTCCTACTGGATATGCGTGTCCAAAGTTGGAAAGACTCCATTAGCTTACCTAAGCCTTCTGCCATTGGCAAAGATATCCGAGAAAACCTATCACGCTGGAGTAAGCAGTTGCCTTTCGGCCAGTCTGAGACTGACAAAAAGGAAGACACTGCCGCAGAGGTTCAAGAGTAAAATCACAAATCTCTTCTATAGCTTGGCTAACGGAAGACTTGACCTATCCATACCAAAAACAAAACAAGCGCTTATCTTGACAGCTTGTTTTTTCTTTGTTAGAATGTAACAAATGTGTTTACAACTAAGTAGTGATAAAAATAAGAAAGGAAACCATCATGAAATCTATCAAAGGAATCGCCCTTATTGCTGTTAGCATAATCCTGACCATCTATGCTTGGGCTTCAGCTGGAATGACCAACTTTATTGTACCCGGTCTGGCTTTAACTACCCTTTCGCTGACCTTCTTGCTCGCGACTCGGAACGCACTTTTGGAAAAATGGTTCCATGGCATCGAAAAGATGTATGCCTATCATAAGTTTACAGCTATCTTTTCCGTCGTCCTGCTTGCTCTCCATAATGTTGCCATGGGTGGCAGTCTCTGGGGCTCTCATCTGGCAGCCCAGCTTGGGAACGTCGGCATCTATCTATTTGTCAGCATTGTTCTGGTGGCCTATCTTGGCAAGCACATCAAATATGAGACTTGGCGCTGGATTCACCGCTTTGTCTATTTGGCCTATATCTTTGGTCTCTTCCACGCCTATATGCTGATGGGCGGTCGACTCCTAACACCGACCTTGCTAGGCATCGTAGTCGGATTCTACGCTATCATCGGTTTAGTTTCTGGCTTTTACATCATCTTCCTCTATCAAAGTTTGGCCTTTCGCCATCTGGGAAAAATCATGCAGGTCAAGCGACTGAACCACGATACCGTGGAGTTGAAGATCCAACTCAGTCAAAAGCTAGACTATCAGTATGGGCAGTTTGCCTTCGTCAAGATTTTCCAAGAAGGATTTGAAAAGGCGCCGCATCCATTCTCTATCTCTGGCGGTCATGACAATATCGTCTACTTTACTATCAAGAACTCTGGAGACCACACTAAGAAACTTTATGACAAGATCCAAGAGGGAACCAAGGTCACCATTGACCGAGCTTATGGTCACATGATTCTTGACCAGGGGCAGGAAAAACAAATCTGGATTGCGGGTGGGATTGGCATTACGCCCTTCATCTCCTATATCCGTGAAAATCCTAAGCTGAATCGTCCAGTCAGCTTCTATTATGCTTATACTGGAACAGAAAATGCTGTTTATCTAGACCTACTAAAAGACTACGCAGCTAAGAATCCGCAGTTCAACCTTCATTTGGTCGATAGCAAGGTCTCCGGCTATTTGGACTTCAAGAATCATCCTCTGGATAACCAAACCACCGTCTTCATGTGCGGACCTGTCAAAATGATGGATAAACTAGCCAACGAATTTAAAAAGACCAATCCTAAAGCAGATCTGGTCTATGAAGGTTTTAAGTTTAAATAAAGAAACCAAAAAGAGGAGTTCAATCCTGTTTTTTACCATTTTTCTTTGTTTGTTTTAAACAAAATATGATATAAAAATCCGAGAACAGTAACTGTTTCTGTTCTCGGATTTTTAATTTTTCCTACTGTTTATAGTAGTATTGATCAGCAGGGACATTTCCGATATTCTGACCAAAAACTAATCTCGGTCTACTACTATCAGATTGATCACCATACGGATTTCTAAAGCCTATTTTAAATAAAGCAATTATAGCTCCTGAATTCCCTGACCGAATGTTGAGTGTTGGAAACTTGGAATTGGAAATCGAATTTGGTGAGATACTCTCATTTCTGTTCGTTTCCATCTGCGGATATAATTACTTCCAGACCTTCTCCATTTTTCCAGACACCTGCTAAAGTCGCATAATCACCTTTCATAATGGCTTCAATGTCCAAATCTTGTTTCCCTACCGAGTCAGTAGTATATTTTTCCCACCACTTATCTTGAAATTCTCTAAAACTAATTTGATTTATTTGGCCAAATATTATTCTTTTTTCTGAACTAACATCTCCATTTGGTCCCTCAATATTTTCTGGAACCAATAACACTGAAATTTCTTTACCCTCTGCAGCTATTTGGTTTATTCCAATAAAGTATGCTTCATAATAATCTCCTATTTTTCTAGGCAGTTTATTCTCATTCAACTTATATTGCATATGAGAAGAGCCACTCCAAAAATTCCAATCATTGCCTTTTCCAGTAAGTCTTGGGAATACACTAGTTCGATTTTGAAAATAATCTTCAGGCTTATAAGCATATAAAGTAAATCCTGAATCAGCTATTGATTGTTCCAAATCGTCATTGGAATAAACACCACCAAATGAAGATAAGTCCCCCTTGAGTACTAAGTCCTGGTCTTCGGCATTATCTGATTTAAAGAAATCGTTTTGATTGGAAAATATCATTTCATGGTTTAAATCACCATCAGATAAAGTAACTGTAACAAGTTTAGCTTTGTCATCAAATACTTCAATAGTGATCTTAAAACTATCATAACCATCAGATTTTTTCATTTTGCTAGTAGAAGTTTTTTTCTTTTCCTCTTCTTTCCAACTAGTCTCAAAAATACCAGAAACCTTACCATCGGAGGTTTGATAGTCTATTTTCCACTTATGATCAAGGGAACTAATTATAGCTTTACTGCCGCTATTAGAAATATACTCCCCTGTAATATCAACCTTATCTGAACTATACGCATGTTCACTAACTTCTTTAGTATTTCGAACTATGTTGCTTATAGACAAAAAAACAAACTAAGCCTAGGATAGTTATAAAAATAGTAGCACACCAAAGTATTAATTTCTGTTTTTTAGCTCTATTCTTTCCCCAGTAACTTTTTCTCATGTTTCTCTCCGATTTATTTAATAATTTTCAACTCACTTAAAAAACCAATGTTATTATAACTTTTTGAATTAGAATTGTAAATCCTTAAAATAAATATATGAGTTATTTCTAAATAGGAAATATTAATAAATCCCCCAGCAGCCTCTTGCTGGGGGATTGTCATTAGATCAAAGATTGTTAGCCAATCAAACTTCCATTGGGGACTTTTTCGTCTACGGTAAGGAGAGTCAGTTGGTCACCATGCTCGGCTGATAGAATCATCCCTTGGCTGATGCGGCCCATCATTTTACGTGGTTTGAGGTTGGCTACGATTTGGACTTTCTTACCGACCAACTCTTGCTCGTTTGGATAGTATTTAGCAATACCAGAGAGGATTTGGCGGTCTTCACCGTCTCCTGCATCCAAGCGGAACTGAAGAAGCTTATCAGAACCTTCAACCTTAGAAACCTCTTTGACTTCTGCGACACGGATTTCTACCTTATCAAAGTCGTCAAACTTGATTTCCTTGCGGTTAAGTTTGAGCTCGACTTCTTCTGGATTCCATTCTTTTTCAACCACAGGTTTGTTGCCTTCCATTTGTTCTTTGATATAGGCAATTTCTTCTTCCATATCCAGACGAGGGAAGATTGGTGTCCCTTTCTCTACAACTGTCAGACCTGCTGGGAGCTGGTCAATTGCTAGATTTTCCAGAGAAGCAGCTTGAGGCAAGCCAAGTTGGCCGAGGACAGCCTGGCTAGTTTCCATCATGAAAGGCTCAATCATGTGCGCCACAACACGGAGGCTAGCTGCCAAATGGCTCATAACTGCTGCCAGCTCTTTGACCTTAGCTTCATCCTTAGCTAAAACCCAAGGAGCGGTTTCATCTATATATTTATTGGTGCGGGAGATGAGCGTCCAGACTGCTTCCAGCGCACGTGGGTAGTCAACTGCATCCATGTGTTTGCAGTAGTCAGCGATGGATTCAGATGCCACCTGAGCCAGAGCTCCGTCAAAGTCTGTCACATTTTCTTCATAGGCTGGCACCTGACCGTCAAAGTACTTGTTAATCATAGAAACCGTACGGTTGAGCAAGTTCCCAAGGTCATTAGCTAACTCATAGTTGATACGACCTACGTAGTCCTCAGGTGTGAATGTTCCATCAGATCCCACTGGAAGACTGCGCATAAGGTAATAACGTAGGGCATCCAAACCATAACGTTCTACCAGCATTTCCGGATAGACCACATTGCCCTTAGACTTGGACATCTTGCCATCTTTCATAACAAACCAACCGTGAGCAATCAAGCGGTCGGGCAGCTTAATATCCAGCATCATGAGTAGGATTGGCCAGTAGATAGAGTGGAAACGCAGAATGTCCTTGCCCACCATGTGGAAGACTGTTCCATTCCAGAATTTATCGTAGTTAGCATGATCATCCTGACCGTAGCCAAGAGCAGTCGCATAGTTGAGCAGAGCATCAATCCAGACATAAATAACGTGTTTAGGATTAGATGGCACAGGCACGCCCCAAGTAAAGGTCGTCCGAGATACGGCCAAGTCTTCCAGGCCCGGCTCAATGAAGTTTTTCAGCATTTCATTAAGACGTCCGTCCGGCGTGATAAAGTCAGGATGTGATTTGAAAAATTCTACCAAGCGGTCTTGGTACTTGCTGAGGCGCAGGAAATAAGACTCTTCTGATACCCACTCCACTTCATGTCCAGATGGCGCAATTCCGCCGGTTACCTTTCCATTTTCATCACGGAAGACTTCTGCCAGCTGGCTTTCAGTAAAGAATTCCTCATCAGATACAGAATACCAGCCTGAATATTCACCTAAGTAGATATCATCTTGGGCCAAAAGACGTTCAAAGACATCGGCTACAACCTTTTCATGGTAGTCATCGGTCGTCCGGATAAATTTATCATAAGAAATATCCAACAACTTCCAGAGTTCCTTGACCCCAACTGCCATACTATCGACATAAGCTTGAGGACTAATGCCAGCCTCCTCTGCCTTGGCCTGAATCTTCTGTCCATGCTCGTCAAGACCAGTCAGATAGAAAACATCGTAGCCCATGAGGCGCTTGTAACGAGCCAGAACATCGCAAGCAATGGTCGTATAGGCAGACCCGATGTGGAGCTTACCGCTCGGATAGTAAATAGGGGTTGTAATATAAAACGATTGTTTTTCAGTCATTTTTTAATCCTTTCAAGGCTAATGAAACCTTTTTTAATAGCACTTCATTATATCATATTTTGTTAAGTTTGCGAAAAGACATTCATTAACAGTCAAATCAATTAAAAAACCTAGAAAATATTCTAGGTTTAATAGGTCACAACATTCAAGTTTCCATTTTCATACTCAGCGATGAAGATATTAGAAATATCGGTGTATCCGTCTTTAGCCAGTCTCTCCACCAGCCAGTCTTCTGTTTTGTCAATAGACTCCAGAATATCAATTTGGACAACACCGTCAGTGATAAGCGGATATTTAGGATTCTCTTCACCAGCCTGTACAATAATCAGCTGGCCGTTTTGTTCTATGACTGCCCGTTTGACCTGCTTGAGCTGGAAAATACCTTGGCTGCGCAGCTTCAAAGCTACATCTGCTGCTGAAAGACCAACAGAACGGCAGGCTTCGGGACTCAATTCCCCATGCTGAATCAACGTTGTCGGCTTGCCATCAATCAAATGCTTAACTGCACGGACATTGTTATTGAGCCACTTTAGGGTCAAGACCAAGATGGTCCACATAATAAGAATGACTGCATACTGAAGAATGTTAATGGAGCTATTATAAATCACCCCACCAATAATACCACCAAGGACATAGTTTTGAATCTGGTCGATCGCTGAATTTGGGGCCAGATTGCCTTTTCCCGTCACGTTGATGACAAAAACGAGTGAGAAAAGACCCAGTGCTAGTTTAATTAGGATTTCAAGAAAATTCAATGTCATTTTTCAACCTTCACTATTTCGATATCTGTCGTCTTATGCAAGTCAATTTTTTCAAGCAGGTATTTATCTGGCTCACTACCGCTCATAGCCCGATAAAAGTTCTTTCCAACCTTCAAAATCGCTCCATCTGTCGCGGCTGAAGTATTGACATAGACCTCCGACTTATCCACGCCCAAGTCTTCTGAAATAACCTCAATAAAATGCAGAGAGGTTTGAAACTGGTTATTAGAGTCTTGGTCAGTCTGAAAATTGCTAATGCCAATCAAGACCATAGCCACCAAGGCCAAAACAGAAATGATGGCTAGTTCCCGAAATTTTGAATCGCGCTTATTGCGATAGGCCTTAAAAGCAAAAAATCCTGTCACAAGCAGAAGCAAGACAGAAAGTGCAACTGTCACCCAGTTTTGCTGGCTAATCTGACTCAAAACATAATCATAAGAATAGAATTTCATGGTTTCTTCCCTCTATTTTTCTAGGATAATTATAGAAAAATTTTCATTATTTTTTTCAAGCTTTCTTACAATCACTTTGCTATAAATCATTCCTAAATTTTGTTATAATAAACTCAGCAAACTTTACTAGAAAAGGAAACCTTATGAAACTCATCTCTTGGAATATTGACTCCCTCAACGCTGCCCTGACCAGTGATTCTGCCCGCGCTCAGCTCTCTCAAGCCGTCCTTCAGACCTTGCAAGCAGAAAATGCAGATATTATCGCCATTCAGGAAACAAAACTGTCTGCGACAGGTCCGACAAAAAAACACTTGGAAATTTTGACAAATCTTTTCCCAGACTATGAAAACACTTGGCGTTCCTCCCAAGAGCCGGCCCGCAAGGGCTATGCAGGAACCATGTTCCTCTACAAAAAAGAACTGACGCCAACCATAACTTTCCCAGAAATCGGCGCTCCATCAACCATGGATGTCGAAGGTCGCATCATTACGCTGGAATTTGACAACTTCTTCGTCACTCAGGTCTATACGCCTAATGCTGGTGACGGCCTCAAACGCTTGGATGAGCGTCAAGTCTGGGACGCTAAATACGCTGAATACTTGGCAACACTAGATGGACAAAAACCAGTCCTTGCTACTGGCGACTACAATGTGGCCCACAAGGAAATTGACTTGGCCAATCCAGCCAGCAACCGCCGTTCACCAGGCTTTACTGACGAAGAACGCGCTGGCTTCACCAACCTGCTAGCTAAAGGATTTACCGATACCTTCCGCCACTTGCACGGCGATATCCCTAACCAATACACCTGGTGGGCGCAGCGCAGCAAGACTTCTAAAATCAACAACACAGGCTGGAGAATCGACTACTGGCTGACCAGCAACCGAGTGGCTGACAAGGTGACCAAGTCTGATATGATTGACTCCGGTGCGCGCCAAGATCACACACCCATTGTCATGGAGATTGAACTCTAAGGAGAAAACGAATGGACTATCAAGCTGTCATTCCTGAATTTGTAGTATCTGACATCAAAAAATCACGCCACTTCTACTGCGACCTGCTAGGATTCTCTGTCGAATACGAGCGTCCAGAGGAGAAATTTCTCTTCCTCTCGCTTGAAGACTGCCAACTTATGCTAGAAGAAGGTAGCGCAGAAGAATTAGCTCAGCTGACCTATCCTTTCGGGCGCGGTGTCAATATTTCTTTTTGGTATTGAGGATGTCCCTCAGCTCCACCAAAAAAACTGCTGGAAGCTGACTATCCCATCCATCGTCCCCTTACAAAAAGAGAATTTCGAGTAGGAGATAGCTTTATTTACCCTCATGAATTTGCGATTTTGGATCCAGATGGTTATTTTTTAAGATTTAGTGAATAATAAAAAGGAGGCTGATGTACTGACCCCAAAAAGTTAGACAATTAATTATTGAAAGGATTTAGTTCTGTATTGCACAGGACTAAGTCCTTTTAGTTTGACTTTGATTCGTTTGTTATTGTAGTAATCAATGTAGTCTACAATAGCTTGCTCAAGGTCTTCTAAAGACCTAAAGTTCTTCTCATAACCGTAAAACATCTCAGACTTAAGAATGCCAAAGAAGGACTCCATCATGCCGTTGTCTGGGCTGTTACCCTTGCGTGACATGGATGGCTGAATTCCCTTATTCTCTAGAAACCGATGATAAGAATCATGTTGGTATTGCCAGCCTTGATCGCTATGGAGAATCGTATTCTCGTAGTGTTTCTCTGTGAATGCCTGTTCCAACATGGTCTTCACTTGTTCTAAATTTGGTGAAGTAGAAAGATGATAAGCGATGATTTCACTGTTATATCCATCCAGAACAGGGGATAAATAGAGTTTCTGCCTGCTTGCTGGAATGGCAAACTCTGTCACATCCGTATAGCACTTTTCCATTGGCTTGGCTGCTTCAAACTGGCGTTGAATGAGATTCTCTGCTTTCTTGCCAATCTCTCCTTGGTAGGAAGAATACTTCCGTTTTCGACGAATTCGAGCCGTTAAACCAAGGACTTTCATCAGCCGTTGGACCTTCTTATGATTCACCACGAAGCCATGATTTCTTAATTCAAGAGTAACTCTCCGATAGCCATAATTTCCTTTATGCTCACTATAAATGGCCTGAATTTCAGCTTTAAGTTCTTGATTCTTATCTGGTTGATCTAGCTGTTTTAAGTGATAGTAGTAAGTTGAGCGAGCTAAATGTGCCGTTTCAAGAAGTAAATCTAATCGAAATCCTCCTGAAACCATTTCTCTAACTGTCTCTGCCTTTCTCGCTGTAAGGCTTCGTCCCTGTCTTCTAGCTCTTTTTAACTTTTTTTAGGTAGGCCACCTCAGTACGTAGACGCTCATTCTCCTCTTGAAGTCGCTCTAATTCTGTCATTTCTTCCCAAGTTTTCTTCCGTTTACGTCCCATTTTAACTGGTCTCCCTCTTGTTTTCTCAACAATAGTATACCCGTTTTTCTTGTATTGTGCCAGCCAATTTGGAAGTAATCCACTACTTGGAAGAGCATAATCCAGAGATACGCTTAGTTGCGAACGACCTTCAATCAAAACCTTATTGATGATTTCTTGTTTTAATTCAGGAGAGTAATAACGGTTTTTCCCTTTTTTGACACTATCTATTCCGTAGCAATCAATCAATCGAATTAAGTAGTCAAGATTTGAAAGGTTCATCCCATATTTTTCTGAAAGTCGCTTTAAGCTGATTCCTTGTTTTCTTAGTTCATAGATTCGAACTTTATCCTCATAAGTTAATTTCATTTAAAAACACCCCAAAAGTTAGATTTTTTCTGTCTAACTTTTGGGGTGCGGTTCATGATAGCCTCTTTTTAAGTAGGAAAACATGAATTGACAGATCTGTAAACCCAGTGGCAAAAACCTTTGCTAAATCCCATGAAATCAACATGTCAAAGAATTTGATAGTCATTTTTTGTATAATTGAGTAGAATGAAATCAGAAAGTGAGGAAATCTTATGCAAGTCGGAAAACAAATCCAGCACTATCGTAAAGAGAACAATTTATCTCAAGACGATTTAGCTGAAATAATCTTTGTTAGCCGTCAATCCATTTCCAACTGGGAACGCGGCGCAACCTACCCTGATATTCAAAACCTGCTCTTACTGAGCAAGGTCTTTGAAGTGTCATTGGACAAACTAGTAAAAGGAGATTTGGAAACCATGAAACAAATTATTCACGACCAAGAATTTATGCGCTATCAAAAAGATGGAGCTGTTTTTACCATTTTACTAATTGGCAGTCCTATAATAATGATTCCACTCATTCTTTATTTGGATTGGTTTGGTATCGCTATTAGTTGCTTGATTTTTTCTATCACTATGTTCTATGCCCTACGCATTGAGAAATTCAAGAAACAGCATAATCTTCGTACCTTTCGCCAGATTGTCGCCTATGATCAAGGACGCAGCCTAAGTGAGATTGAAGAAGCGGAAGAAAGAGGTAAAGTTCCCTACCAAAGAATCATCCTTCCTGTTCTATTTAGCCTTGGAATTGGCGCTATTGCTCTGCTGATTTCTTGGCTCTTACTTACTTTCTTCCCTATCAAATAAAAGCGAAGTCATCAGACCTCGCTTTTTAAATGTCTTTAAAGTTATAGAGTTGCGGATAGTGATCGCACTCGGGATTTTTAGGATGGCAGATAGCTCGGCCAAAGTAAATCATGGCCTGATGGGCTGGCAGCCAACGTTCAGGTGGAAGGACATCCATAACTCGCTTTTCTACTTCCAGTGGCGTTGCCGACTTTTTAACGATATCATGGTGCTTGCAAATGCGCTCCACATGAGTATCAACAGCAAAGGCTGGAATACCAAAGCCCACACTCATGACTACATTGGCCGTCTTGCGACCAACACCAGCTAGACTTTCCAATTCTGCCCGTGTTTGCGGGACTTGGCCATCAAAATCGTCCAAAAGCTGCTGGGCGCATTTCTTCAAAAACTTGGCCTTGTTGCGATAGAGCCCTAGGCGGGAGATGTATTTAGCAATGTCTGCTTCACCAGCCGCAGCCATGTCTTGAGGACTTGGATAGGCTTCAAATAAAGCCGGCGTTGCCTTATTGACCGCAGCATCTGTCGTCTGAGCCGACAGCATGACCGCTACCAAAAGCTCAAAGTGATTGCGAAAATCCAGACTGGGCTTAGCGTCAGGGAAAAGAGCAATAATCTCTTCAATGACATGACGAGCCCGCTTTTTTGATAAAACCATGATTCTTCTTTCTAAGATTGAGATAGATTTATTATATCATGAAAAGAAGAAGCATCCAAAAATCATGATTGAGAATGCAGCTGTTCTTAATACTTTACAAACCTAACTCTTCATACGCCTTTCGGTAGCCAATCTGCAAGATTTGGTTATCTCGAACCAGAAGCGGTCGTTTAATCAACATGCCGTCCGTAGCAAGTAAATCTGCAGCTTCCTGAGCAGACAAATGTGGAACTTTTTCTTTGAGCCCTAGCTCACGGTATTTGAGACCGCTAGTATTGAAAAAAGCCTTGAGCTCAAAGTCCGAGTTCTGGATCCAGTCTAGGAGCTGGTCCCGGCTAGGTGTATTTTGGACAATATCCACCGCTTCAAAGTCCACTCCTAATTGAAGGAGCTCGGCCTTGGCCTTGCGGCAGGTAGAGCATTTGGGGTATTCGATAAATTGTAACATTGTTTCCTCCGTCCCTATGATAGCCCAGCTAGCTCCTTCTTGTCAAGCCGAGACTCATTAGAAAAAGCCGACAAGCGAAAGGCTCATCGGCTGTACAGACGCATTCCATAAAGAAACACCTCTATTTTTCGATTATTTTTTAATTAAACGCACGCGCACAATATTGTCGCTATTCTCAAATTTATCAACTAGCTCCTGAATCTTGCTTTCATCCGACTCATCCAGATCCAGCAAAGTATAAGCATAATCACCCTTGGAACGATTGATGATATTATCGATATTGATATTCAAATCACTGACCGCTGTTGAAATCCGAGCCACAATATTCGGTACATTTTTGTTAATCAGGGTAATCCGATAAGGCGCTGAGAGTGCCTGACGGACATTAGGAAAATTCACTGAGTTGATAATCTCGCCCGTTTCCATGAAGCGTCGAATGGTTTTCCCAGCCATAATGGCACAGTTGAGCTCAGCTTCCTCTGTCGAGCCACCCAAATGCGGAAAGACAGTAATCTGTGGATGACGGAGCAGCTCTTCTACACCAAAGTCTGTGATATAGCGCTTGACTACACCAGCTTCTATGGCTTCAAAGAGGGCAGCATTGTCCACCAGCTCGCCACGAGCAAAGTTGATGAGGGTTGTTCCCTTTTGCATAAGACCAAAAGCAGCCTGATCAAAAGTAGCGCGTGTATCCTCAGTCAGGGGCACGTGGATAGTAATATAATCACTCTTCTCAAAGATTTCCTTAACGTCTGCTACCCGCTTGACATGGCTAGAGATATTCCAAGCCGTTTCAATGGAGACATAAGGGTCATAGCCCAGGACGTTCATCCCCAGACGATAGGCATCGTTGGCAATACGGCCGCCGATAGCTCCCAGCCCAATGACTCCCAAAGTCTTCTCTGAAATCTCTGTCCCAGCAAACTGCTTCTTACCAGCTTCCACTTGCTTAGGAACATCATCACCAGAAAGACCATTAGCCCAGCTGTTAGCTGCGATATAGTCACGGGCAGACAGGAGAATGGAAGCTAAGACCGCTTCTTTCACCGCATTGGCATTAGCTCCTGGCGTATTGAAGACTACAATCCCCTGAGCTGTTGCCTGTTCGACCGGAATATTATTGGTTCCTGCACCTGACCGCGCAATGGCTTTGAGCTTGCTCGGAAATTCCTGTCCATGCAGGTTTTGACTGCGCAGGATATAAGCATCTGGATTGTCAGACTTATCTCCGTCAATCTGAAAAGCATTGCCCAGCTCCTTGAGCCCGATTTGATTGATATTGTTAAAGGTTTTGATACTAAAGACCATAGATTCCCTCCCTTAAGAATTTTCTTCTTCAAATTTCTGCATAAAGGCAATCAAGTCCTTGACACCTTGGAGCGGAAAGGCATTGTAGAGACTAGCTCTCATGCCGCCTACGCTGCGATGCCCCTTGATATTCTTGAATCCTGCTACTGCGGCCTCTTTGTTAAACTTGGCATCCAGCTCTGGAGTTGGTGATACAAAGGGAATATTGGCGACTGAGCGTTGCTCCTTATAACGGACTGGACTGTGGTAAAAGTCTGACTGCTCAATGAAGTCGTACAAAAGGTCTGATTTTTCACGGTTGAGCTTTTCCATTTCTGCTACGCCACCCAGCTCCTTGACCCACTCAAAGACCAGCTTGGCAATATAGATGGCAAAAGTCGGTGGTGTATTGTAAAGAGAGCCATTGTCTGCCTGAATGCGGTAATCTAACATACTAGATAGAACTGGCTCATCATCCAGCAAGTCTTCTCGGATGATGACAACTGTCACACCGGCAGGTCCGATATTCTTCTGAGCCCCAGCATAAATCAAACCAAAATCCTCTACTCGGTACTGAGCAGCAAGGATATTAGAAGACATGTCCGCCACAATCGGTACGCCATTTGTTGCAGGCAGATCATAGATAGCCGTTCCTTCGATAGTATTATTGGTTGTCAGATGCACATAAGCCGCCTGCGGATCAATCTCCTTTTCATCAAAAGAAGGAATTTCTGTGTAATTTAAATCCTCTGACGAAGCCAAAAGAATAGGCTCAAACGGAATGAACTTAGACAGTTTGACTGCTTCAGTGTAAGCTTTCTTTCCCCAAGATCCAGCCACTAGGTAGTAGGCCTTGCCGCCTTGGGCTAGATTAAGAGGAATCATACTAAACTGGGTAGAAGCTCCACCCTGTAGGAAGAGCACGCGGTAATTATCCGGAATATCCATGAGCTCACGCAGCAAGCTCTCAGCCTCTTTGATAATATCGTCAAATTCCTTGGATCGGTGGGACAGCTCCATCACACTCATGCCACTTTGGGCATAGTCTAAAAACTCAGCCTGAGCTTTTTTTCAAGACTTCCTTAGGGCAATACTGCCGGTCCAGCAGAAAAAAATTGTAAATCGTCATATCCTACCTCCAAAAATTTATTTTTGTATATCATATCACAAAGTTTAGAAAAATATCTATTTTTATTTCAGAAAAATCAGCTCTTTTTTTCGGTAATTCCCGAACGTTGTTGAAATATAGATAAGCAAAAACCAACTATCTAATCCAGATAACAAAAAAATCCTGAGTTTAGGTCAGGATTACTAAGTCTGAAGACGTAGAAAAAAATTACAGATTTAATTTCTATAGAAAGTGTTTAATCAATTTTTCATAACTTCCTATATCTTCCTCTTCCAATAAATTCTATCATCCCTTTATCTCTTAGCAATTGCAATTGTTGACGAATCTTGTCCTTAATATGATGGTTGTTAGGGAAAATGAGTTTTAAACTATCCTCAAAAGAATACATATCTTCAAGCGTAAACTCTCTCTCCTTGATTTTATCCAAGCATTTGAGAATTTCCAGCAACCATCCCCTAGTAGCAAAAGATTGCTTTCTAAGAAATAAGGTCTCTCTAAATTCTTTATGTACTAGTTCAGGCTCTCTAATCTGACCATTTTTTACTAGAAATATTCTCCCCTTTGATGACACTTGTGACAAATCGATATTGCAGCCTACCCAACCCGCTCGTCTTGCAGTCGGACCAAGTGGCTTCCTCTTAATTATAGTGTCAACTGTTATAAATTGCTTGGGAAGGACTATAAAATTTTGAACTTCATAAGTTTCCGAATAGGTCAAAAAGAAAAAGTTTGGATTATTCTCTGCTTGTACTCTCTCGACCATAGTTGCATAAGCACCGTCATTGATAATAGAAGAAAAAGTTCCCTTCTTACTTTTTAGTTCAAATTCTTCTGAACAACTCTGGCAAAAGAAGTCTGCAACAGGGCGATTATTTTCAAAGTGTTTCAAAGGGGTTTTACCACAATTTGGGCAATAGCTATGACGAGCAACCCAATCTTCTGTCAAAACACGAGCCTTTTGACTGTTGCTTTTATAATTTTTAATCAAAGCTAAGTTAAACTGTAATTGCATAAAAACCTCAAAGTACGATAATCATCAACAATGGACTGAAATTTGATAGCAGGGACCATTATTAAACAAATCTTTAAAGATTTCAACTTTCTCTTAGTTCATGATAAACCGCATAGAGCTCGCTCTTGTTCCTGCCGTATTTCTTGGCGACGTTCTTGATGGCATGATTTTTTTTTTTTTCTTCCGGCTTCAACTAAAAGATCAATCTCAGCGAGCAATTGGTCCTGAGATATTTCTTGCGGAGCATCTTCTGTCGCCCCAGCAACAATCAAGAGACACTCTCCTTTAGGCGGATATTCAGCCGTATAAGCCAACAATTCTGAAATCTGCCCTCGCTGATACTCTTCGTGAATCTTAGTCAGCTCGCGCACCAAGACGACTTGTCGATTACCATAAACTGCCAGCATGTTTTCCAGCGTAGCCCGAACCCGATGAGGGGATTCGTAGAAAATCTGGGTCTCAGGATAGGATTTTTTGCTAGTGAAAAATTCCTTCTGCTGGCCAGCCTTTCTAGGCAGAAAGCCATAGAAAATATGCGGTTGGGGAGCCAATCCGCTGGCAATCAAGGCTGTTATTCCAGCACTAGGACCAGGAATTGGCACTACAGTAATTCCAGCTTCTAGCGCTGCCTGAACCAAATCATGTCCCGGATCAGAAATGCTGGGCAGACCAGCATCTGAAACCTGGGCTATATCATTTCCGCTTTGAAGCATGTCCAAGAGAACTGGGATTTTCTCCTTGGCATTGTGCTCGTGAAAACTGATCTGTTTAGTCTCAATCCCAAATGCTTGAGCAGCAAGCCCGTGTTTCTTGTATCTTCAGCCGCAATCCTATCGACCTCTTTCAAGGTATTGACCATACGGATGCTCATATCATCCAGATTTCCGATAGGAGTCGCGACCAGATAAAGCTTGCCGTAGGCAGTTGCGCCCTTAAAACTTTTTTGAACCTGCATCACTACTCCCTAAATAACAATTCATCACAGAACATGCACTCTGCGTCATTCTCCCGGCGCTGGCCATAGAAATCCGTACAGACATGAAAGCCGTCATAGTAAAGCTTGCGCAGATTATCTCGGTTTTTCTTGGTCTTGGTCGGAGCTTCCTTCTCCACCTCTCCCAAGCGCTCCCTGAGCTTGTCGTTTTCCAGACGCAGAGCAATATTTTCCTCCACCACACTCTTGAGATTCTTCTTGACAGCCTCTACCTCAGCAAGGGTCACTAAAAGCGTCTGTGAAAAATCATCCAAGGCGTCAAATAAGTCTTTTTTATCCATTTTATACTCCTGTGCTGCCTCTTTTTACTTTCCCTTCAAAGTCATATATTCTAAAGCATTTTGAAAAGATACATTGGCCCGCCACATCTTCCGAGCCAGCAAAAGCTGCTCTAAGGCCTGTCGACCGTTTTCTGTTACTATCTCTTTATAAAATAACACTTCCAAGAGCTTGAAGACCTGTTCCTGCTTCTCCTTATCATCAGCCAGCTTTGCCAGACGCGAAACCTGCAGAAATGCCTGACTGGAGCGAGTCTGAAAATCCTTGACAAAGCGCTCGCATTCACTGACTAATTCAAAAAAGGCGTTATTATGAGCCAATCTTTCCGCTTCTGACTGAGTCTGACTATAGGCAGCTAGTAGCTCCGCTCGACTTTTAATCAGGCCATCCTGTTCCAAACTGTGCTGCAGAGCAGCTGTATTTTTCAAGAAATGATAAACCTGAGTCCGACTTCGAATCGTCGGCAGAATCAGCTGTTCATCAGCAGTCAGGAGAAAGATATAAATCTCGCTCTGCGGTTCCTCAATGACTTTAAGCAAGGAATTGGCTGCATTAACATGCATCCGATCCACATCGCAGATAATGAAAACCTGCCGACTGCCTTCCAGACCACTCTGAGAGAAGTTTCGGACCAGCTCCCGAACTCGGTCAGTTTTGATAATGTTATTAACCGGTCGCACCACCGTTACATCAGAAAAGTCTTCTTCTGCAATCAAACGACAAGAACGACAGGACTGACAAGGCCAGACGCCTTGCTTATTCTCGCAAAAGAGACTCTGGGACAGGATTTGGGCCATTTCAAAACTGCCAAAAGCTCCGGTAAACAAGTAGGCGTGACTAAGCCGCCCCTGTTCCAGAATATGCTGAAACTGCTCAAACAAGCTGGGCTGGCTTTGCTGTAAATCTTTTATCTTCATGACAGATTCCCAAATCGTTCCTGAATGATGGCCAAACTATCAGCCACTACCTTATCCAAAGATTGGCTAGCATCCACCTTGACAAAGCGCTCAGGCTCCTTATCAAGAATCGCCAAATAGCCCTGACGAACTCGCTGATGCAAGTCCAAACCTTCCAGATCAAGCCGATTTACCTCTCGGCTTTCGTTCTTAGCAATCCGCGCCAGCCCTTCTTCCACATCAATATCAAAATAGAGGGTCAAATCAGGCTTGAGCCCATCTGTCGCAAACTGATTGAGCCATTCAATATCAGCTACATCCAAGCCGCGACCATATCCTTGATAGGCCACCGAACTATCGATAAAACGGTCCATCAAGACGATTTTCCCTTGCGCCAAAGCCGGCAAAACCCGCTCAGCCAAGTGCTGACGGCGGCTGGCAATGTACAGCAAGAGCTCAGTCTTTGCATCCATAGCCGTATGACTAGGTTTCAAAATCACTTCGCGAATAGCCTCCGCAATCTGGACACCGCCCGGCTCCCGTGTCGTAATCAGCCCAGTGCCATAATTTTTCAAAAAAGGAAGCAAGGCTTCCAACACACTCGACTTTCCAGCCCCTTCCGGACCTTCCAACGAAATCAAAATACCATTTTTCATCTTTACCTTTAATCTCTAACTTCTAATTTCTTAATCTTTATAAGAAAATGCAGATGCGAATTGCTCTAAAGCTTGATATAAGCTACTTTTCAGAGTTCGTCCACATTGCTGAGCAGCCTGATAAGAGCCGACTCCGTCAACTCATTATCTTCATCCCACTCTTTTTTATCTATTGTTTATTTTACCAAAAAAAAAGCTAAAAGCCCATCATAAGAAAAAACTTTAAATATTTTTTCAAAGTGTTTTACAAAGGCTTAATTTTTGGTAAAATATATTCAGAAGAAATTTCTAGAAAGAGATTTAGGAGGATTTTATGTTTAAATTAAAAAACATACTGGCCATCATTTTTGGGGCTGGAATTTTTTCTTTTGCGATTCATTATTTGGTCATTCCCTTTCATTTGTATGAAGGCGGAGCAACGGGTCTGACCTTGATTACCTACTATCTATTTAAAATCCCTGTCTCGACGACCAACCTAGTGATTAACATTCCTCTCTTTATTATTGCATGGAAGCTACTGGGTTCGCGAACCCTCTACCTCAGTATTCTAGGGACTTTCTCTGTATCTGCTTGGCTCAAGATTTTTGAAATCTTACCTGCTTCTAAACACCTGCAAGACTATTTTATCTCAGCTCTGGACGGCGATGTCTTACTAGCCTGTCTTGGAACGGGGATTATTATGGGGATTGGACTGGGCACCATCTTTAATGCTGGCGGAACAACTGGCGGTACCGACATTGTAGCTCGCATCTTCAATAAATACACCAGCATTTCCATGGGTAGACTCATGCTGACGGTTGACTTTGTAGTCATTACTTTGGTTCTCCTAGTCTTCAAAGACTTACGCATGGTATCTTACACCCTGATGTTTGTCTTTATCACCTCCCGTGTCATTGACCTTATTGCAGAAGGAGGTTTTGCTGGTAAGGGATTCCTTATTGTTACCAGTAAGCCCACTGAACTAGCTGAAGCTATCAATGACAAGCTGGATCGTGGAGTGACCTACCTCAAGGGGCAAGGCTTCTATAGCAAGCAGGATCTGCAGATTGTCTACTGTGTTGTTTCCCGTAATGAAATGCAGCAAATGAAGAAACTCATTAACCAAGTCGATCCATTTGCCTTTACTACTATTACCGAAGCCCATGAGATTTTAGGCGAAGGCTTCACTTTAGATGCCAATAAACAACCTATTGTACGTTAAAAACCTCATCTAACGATGAGGCTTTTTTATCTTATTTATAAAGCTTTTGCAGCAGTATGTGTAATCTCAGCCAGCTCAATAGCATGCTCTTCAAATTTTTTCTTGAGGAGCTCCATGTCTATATCACCAGCTAACTGTACTTCAATGACAATTTTGCCATCCTTGCGTGGGATATTGACTGTATTGGAGATGTTGAGATTCTCTTCCACCAGAAGACGGATAATCTGCTCAAGAACCCCCACCTTATTCTCAGTGACAAAGCGTAGACGGACTCCCTCTTCGCCATAGCCAGATACTTCTAAGAAGGCCTTGAAAATATCACGATCAGTGATAACTCCGTAAAGCTGCTCATTGTCCACAACAGGCAGGATGCCAATCTTATTTTTCAGCATCAGATAGGTCGCATCTTCCAGACTGGCAAACTGAGAAATCGTGACCACATCACGAATCATAACATCACCAACTTTTGTTTTGTTGAGAAGATAGTTCATCTCATAAATGGACAGACTCGTTGCCTTAGATGGACTAGCTTCTGCAATCGTTCCTTCTGTCACCAGTCCCACTAGTTGGTCATTCTCAATCACCGGCAGACGGTGGAGTTTCTGCTCACGCATCATATCTGCCGCATGAGCAATCGTTGTATTTGGGCTGATATAAACCACCTTACGCGTCATAAAATCTTTAACTGCCATAAGAGTTCCCCCTTTTTCCTATCCATAATTCTTATACTTATTATACTTTATTTTGTAGCTGATTTCAAACGCTTCCAAGCCCTTTGCCTAAGTTTTCAAAATTTAGAAAAATCTCGCGATTGGGAAAATTGAAGATAGGAAATGCCTAGCTAAAATATTTTAAGCATCTAAGAAAAAAAAGTACAAAGGGCCTTATCAAGCGAAAACTCGCTCTCGCGAGTTCCTATCTGCAACCTGAAACAATCCCCTGGCCATCTTGACGAGAACCTTGTTTTCTTTATCTGCAACCTGAAACAATCCCCTGGCCATCTTGACGAGAACCTTGTTTTCTTTATCTGCAACTTAAAAAGGTCCAATGGACCTTTTTGAAATATTAAGTTACTATCGTAACTTTCTATCAACAACCTAAAAATGTCTCCCAGACATTTTGAAGAAAACTCGCTCTCGCGAGTTCCTATCTGCAACCTGAAACAATCCCCTGGCCATCTTGACGAGAACCTTGTTTTCTTTATCTGCAACTTAAAAAGGTCCAATGGACCTTTTCAAAATGTTAAGTTACTACCGTAACTTTCTATCAACAACCTAAAAATGTCTCCCAGACATTTTGAAGAAAACTCGCTCTCGCGAGTTCCTATCTGCAACCTTAAACAATCCACCGGCCATCTTGACAAAAACCTTGTTTTCTTTATCTGCAACTTAAAAAGGTCCAATGGACCTTTTCAAAATGTTAAGTTACTACCGTAACTTTCTATCAACAACCTAAAAATGTCTCCCAGACATTTTTAGCCGCCTAGATATGCTTTGCGGACTTCGTCAGAAGCGAGGAGTTCTTGACCGGTTCCGGATAGAACGATTTTACCTGTTTCAAGGACATAACCGCGGTCAGCGATAGAGAGAGCCTTGTTTGCATTTTGCTCAATCAAAAGAACAGTCGTTCCTTGTCGCTGAATATCTTGGATAATATCGAAGATTTCCTGGATAAAGATTGGCGCCAAACCCATAGAAGGCTCATCCAGAAGCAAAAGCTTAGGCGTAGACATCAGAGCCCGTCCCATAGCCAGCATCTGCTGCTCACCACCTGAAAGGGTTGCAGCATCTTGGTTTTTACGCTCTTCCAAGCGTGGAAAACGAGAGAAGACCTTTTTGAGATTGGCTTGATTTTCTTCGCGGTTTGTTTTGAGAAAGGCACCCATTTCCAAATTCTCTAAAACGGTCAAACCTGGAAAAACATGACGGCCTTCTGGTACTTGCGAAAGTCCAGCTGCTACGATCTTTTGAGCAGGAACTTTTTGAATTTCATTGCCTACAAATTCAATTTTACCAGCACTTGGACGAACCAAGCCTGAAATAGTCCGGAGAATGGTCGTTTTCCCAGCTCCATTTGCACCAATCAGGGAAACGACTTCTCCTTCGTTTACTTCAAAGCTGACATCACGGACAGCCTGAATCATGCCATAATGGACAGAGAGATTCCCAACTTTAAGCATGGACATTAGGCTTCACCTCCTAGATAAGCTTCAATAACGCGTTTGTCATTCTTAATTTCATCAGGTGTTCCGTGCGCAATCAAGCGGCCGTACTCCAAAACATAGATTCGCTCAGTGACTTCCATTACCAGACTCATGTCATGCTCAATCAGCATGATGGTAATGTTAAATTCGTTTTTAATCCGTCGAATCAATGCAGTCAGCTCTGCTGTCTCCTGAGGGTTCATCCCTGCAGCCGGCTCATCCAAGAAGAGGATCTTTGGCTCCGTTGCCAAGGCCCGAACAATCTCCAAGCGGCGCTGCTGACCATAAGCTAGGTTCTTAGCCAAGGTTTCTGCTTCCTTGTCCAAGTCAAAAATTTCAGCAACTCCAAAGCCTTGTCTTTGAGTTCTTCTTCGTTTTTGTAGTAGGCTGGCAGGCGGAAGAAGGAAGCTAACACATGAGCCTTATGATGATTACCAAAGGCAATCAAAACATTATCCAAAACACTAAGATCCTTAAAGAGCCGGATGTTCTGGAAGGTCCGCCCGAGACCTAAAGCAGCAATCTTGTAAGGAACCTTACCATTTAGCAAATGACCATCCAGTGTCACTGTTCCTTCACTCGGCTCATAAACACCAGTCAAGAGGTTGAAAAGAGTCGTTTTTCCTGCACCATTAGGCCCAATCAGACCAACCAGCTCGCCCTCGTTGAGTTCCAAGGTCACATCGCTGACAGCAGTCAGACCGCCAAAGTTTTTAGTTAGATTTTTTACATCAAGAAGTGCCATTATTCTTTGACCTCCTTATTCTTTTTGAAGAGCTTAGACAGACTGAGCTCCCAAGTTCCTAAAAGCCCACCTGGACGGAAAATCATGACCAAGATCAAAGCCAAAGAATAGACAATCATCCGAATGCTGGATACATCCTGCAGCAACATATTGAGAACTCCCAATACTACTGCAGCTACAATGGTTCCAGTCATAGATCCTAGACCGCCAAAAACGACAATGATCAAGATATTGATAGTGTTGGTAAAGGAATAGTCCTTAGGAACAACTGAACCAACGAAGCCAGCTTGAAGAGAGCCAGCAATAGAAGCCGTGATAGCACCCAAGACAAAGGCTGTCACCTTGATTCTAGTAGTATTAACCCCAACAGACTCAGCAGCAATCTCATCCTCACGGACAGACAGAGTACTGCGACCGATAGGACTGCGCAGGAAATTCAAGGTCAAAATAGTTGTGATAACAACAAAGACATAGACCATCTGCCAAGAAGTAAAGGGTGGAATGGATAGGATACCAGCTGCGCCATTCGTCAAAGTACCGCCATTAATAATTAGAATCCGGATAATCTCAGAGACACCAAGAGTCGCAATCGCGAGATAGTCCCCTTTAAGACGAAGCGTTGGCAAACCAACTGCCAAAGCCACAATACCAGCAATGATAGCTCCCGCCAGCATAGCAATAAAGAAAGCTCCATAAGTTGGTGATTTAGAGCCAATAATTGCTACAGCGTAGGCACCAATAGCCATAAAGCCAGCATGCCCAAGAGAGAATTGACCTGAGAATCCGACGATGAGATTGAGCCCCACAGCCAAAATAATATTAATCCCGATCTGCTCTAAGATTTGAATGTAAAAAGCGTTGAGAACACCGGCACTAACCAATACTGTCAACAGCAAGTAGCCGATTAAGACAAGGCCAAGCCAGAAAATATTTATCTTTAAATTCTTTTTCATACTTTACACCTTCTCTTTCACATTTTTTCCGAGGATACCAGCTGGACGAATCAGAAGAATGACAATCAAAATCGCATAGACAATGGCATCGCGGAAATCAGATAGTCCAAGCGCTGTCGCAAAAGTTTCCAAAAGACCAATAACAAAGCCACCAAGCGCAGCACCAGGAATAATTCCAATACCACCGAGAACGGCCGCTACAAAGGACTTAATACCTGGAGTCATTCCCATTAAAGGCTCCAATGAATTATAATAAAGGGCAATTAGGACGCCAGCAGCTCCTGCAAGAGCTGATCCCAGAGCAAAGGTGAAGCTGATTGTCCGATTGACATTGATTCCCATCAGCTGAGCAGCATCACTATCTACAGATACAGCGCGCATAGCCTTACCCATCTTTGTCTTCTGCACGATGAACTGCAGAGCCACCATGAGGAAAATCGAAATTCCCAAAATCAGCAACTGAATATTTGAGATAGAAATCGGTCCTAAGTTAAAGCGTACTGTTTTAATAACCTGCGGGAAGGAACGGGTATTGGCACCGACAAAGAAAATCATGCCATACTCAAGAAGAAAAGAGACCCCAATGGCTGTAATCAAAGCCGCAATCCGAGTCGAATTTCGTAGAGGACGATAGGCTAAAAACTCAATAACCACACCGAGAATCGCTGTCCCAATCATCGCTAAAATAAGAGAAAGGAAGAAATTAAACTTCAGGATATTAATCAAGTAATAACCCATAAAGGCACCAATCATATAGATATCGCCATGGGCAAAGTTAATCAGCTTAATAATCCCATAAACCATGGTATAACCCAAAGCCAGAAGCGCATAAACACTACCCAGGATTAGACCGTTGACTAATTGTTGGAGCATTAGACACCACTCTTTCTATAATAAAATAAGGAATGGGAGAAAAATCAGCAGACTAGGTCGTGATTTTATCATCCCACTCCCAAAATACGAATAATAGTTGATTGAGAAACGAAGAAGAATAGATTATAAAACGATACTCTCTCAAATCCGCAGATTCAGAAAGAAAGAAATCATCTACTAACTTGCTCAAGCAACTAAATAGAAAACAAGTCAAAGACTGGGATAGCCCCAGCCTCGTAATTCTTATTCCGCTTTAACTGTTTCTACAGTATCTACTTGACCGTCTTTCAAGCCAATCATCAAAGCTGTTTTCACTGGATTGTGATCTTTATCAATAGTGATTGAACCGGTCACTCCATCGAAATCTTTAAGCTTAGCCAAGTTGTCTTTGATATCTACAGAAGTTTTAGCACCTTTGGCTGCTTCTGCTGCCATATAAACAGAGTCATATGCCAGAGCTGCAAACATAGATGGCTCTTCTTTGTACTTAGCTTTGTATGCTTCAACAAACTTCTTAGCTTTTTCTGACATTTCACCAGAAGTTGTAAAGCCAGATACATAGTAAACATTTGTAGCTGCAGCTGGAGTTGCTTGCTCAACGAACTTAGCATCACCAAAGCCATCAGGACCAACGATTGTTTGGTCAATACCCAAACCACGCGCTTGATTGACAATTTTACCAGCTTCTGTATAGTAACCTGGAACAACCAGAGCATCAAATTCTTTGCCCTTAATCTTTGTCAAAGCAGCTTGGAAGTCAGTATCCTTGGATTGGAACGTTTCTGTTGCTACAATCTCACCTTTGAATTCCTTCTTGAAAGCATCCGCCATTCCTTTAGCGTAGTCACTAGATTGGTCGTAGTAAAGAACGACTTTCTTAGCTTTCAAGTTGTCAGTGACATACTTAGAAATGATTTTACCTTGGTAGCTATCAATAAAGGTAGCACGGAAAAGATAATCTTGCTTGTTGGTCAGGTCATCCTGTGTCGCACTTGGTGTAATGATTGGTACACCCGCTTTAGCAGCATTTGCAGTAGCTGAAGCTGTAGCTCCAGAAGTCGCAGGGCCAATGATTGCATTTACCTTGCTTTGGGTAACCAAGCTAGTAGTAATAGTAGATGCTTCAGCTGTTTCTGATTTGTTATCCTTATCAGTAACTTCAATCTTCTTGCCATCTACGCCGCCAGCAGCGTTGATTTCATCAACTGCCAACTGAGCACCATGTTGTTCAGCTGTACCGTAGGCTGCTACTTCACCTGATTCTTCAAAGTTAAAACCAAATTTAATCGTATCGCCAATTTCTGTACCAGTTGCTGTTGAGTTGTTATTGGATACTTCTCCACAAGCTGCGAGAAGAGCCGCACTAGCAAAAGCTACTAGGGATAGTGCAAATTTTTTCTTCATTAGGAAATCTCCTTAAGTGATTTGATTGATGATATAGTAAGAATATATCGAATTATCTGACAATTGTCAACCCTTTATAGAAATTTTATCAAATGATAACGTTTTCTTGCTCTCTATACAGGCTTCCAACAAAGTTTTGATCTAGTTCTTTTATGTGAGAAATCCGAACTTGCTTAACATAGCGCTCCTTGGGCAGATTCTCCTGTAAGTTCTGGGCTTCCTCTTGCTTGACATAGAGATGCAGATAGCGATGCTTCTTAGAATGATAAATAATATCCCCAAAGTTTGCCAGCTTTTTGGCATCTCGATTATAGTAAAGATAGACAATCAAGCCCACCCTTTCTTCTCTTTCTATCATAAAGCTCCTTTCAGGTCCATGTAGTTCTTAGATGATTATAGCAAAGATATATCAAAAAAACTAGCCCTGAAAAGCTTTATGGTCAGCTTAAAACGCCATAGCTTGGTAGCTCAGCAGATTCAAAACAGCAAAAAAGGAGCCTCTTTTGGCTCCTCCTATGTTAGCTTAAATTGCTATTTTCCATGATTTCGTCAATAAAGCCGTATTCCAAGGTTTCTTGAGCGCTCATCCAGTAATCACGCTCTGCATCCTTGTGGATCTGCTCAACGGACTTACCAGAGTTTTCAGCCAAGATTTTTTCCAAGGTATTACGAGTTCTAAGCAAGTGCTCAGCTACAATGGCCATATCTGTTTGCTGAGTACCACTTCCAGCTCCGCCCATTGGCTGGTGAATCAGATATTCTGCATTTGGAAGCATGAAGCGTTTGCCTTTGGCACCGCTGGAAGCAATGACCGTTCCCATGCTGGCAGCTACACCCATAACAATGGTCTGAACATCAGACTTGATGAAGTTCATAGTGTCCACAATAGCCAGACCTGCTGAAACGGAGCCACCCGGCGTATTCACATAGAGATAAATATCTTTAGTATTGTCCTGCGCATCCAAGAAAAGGAGCTGGGCAATGACTGAATTAGCCATATTATCCTCTACTGGACCAGTCAGCATGATAATCCGATCTTTTAATAGCCGAGAATAAATATCATAGGAGCGCTCTCCTCGGCTGGTTTGTTCAATAACTACAGGAATCATAGTTTTCTCTCTTTCTCTTTTTAAAATTTTCTATCAAAATAGGGAATAGAATTTCAAATTACGGAACTATTATATCCTTTTGGTCAAAAAAGGTCAAATAGAAACTTTTACTTGGTCCCGAAAAGACGATCTCCTGCATCTCCCAGTCCTGGTACGATATAACCATGATCATTGAGGTGGTCATCCAGAGCAGCTGTGAAAATATCAACATCTGGATGAGCTTCCTGCAAGGCTTTTACCCCTTCAGGTGCAGAAACTAAACATACAAATGTAATGTGGCTAGCACCACGTTTCTTGAGAGAATCCACCGCCAAGATCGCAGAACCACCCGTAGCAAGCATTGGATCTACAACAAAAATCTGACGTTGGTCAATATCTTCTGGCAGCTTGACCAGATATTCAACCGGCTTCAAGGTTTCCTCATCACGGTACATTCCGATATGGCCGACCTTAGCTGCTGGAACCAAGCTCAGAAGTCCATCCACCATGCCAATACCAGCCCGCAAGATTGGAACAATAGCCAATTTCTTCCCTGCAATCTGCTTTTGAATGGTTTTCGTAATCGGTGTTTCAATTTCTACATCTTCAAGCGGTAAATCGCGCAAAACTTCATAACCCATCAGCATTGCGATTTCATCAACTAATTCACGAAAAGCCTTGGTAGAGGTATCTGTACGACGCAAGATAGACAATTTATGTTGAATAAGCGGATGAGCGATAACTTCAAGTTTTCCCATGATTGGATTTCCTTCTTTCAATTTATTCTTCTTATTATATCAAAAAAAGTGTGAAAAGGCTTGCTATAAGCAAGCCTTCTAAAAGTTTTTCTTAATTCTAAAGCCATTCCTTGTAACGCTTGATATACAAGCGTTTAATAAAGGTTACGCTAACCATGTAAAGCACAATAATCAGGAAAAGGAATAGGAAATAAGTGCCATTCAGCGGAGCCATTTTGAGAACAGATGCAAATAGGCTGTATGGCAAGGAAGTAACAAAGAGAGCAGCTAGCATAGTCGTCACAATAACAGATAAGGCAGGACGGCTCTGCACAAAAGGTAGCTTAGGGGAGCGTAACATATAAATAACCATAGTTTGGGTCCACATAGACTCAATGAACCAGCCTGTTTGAAAAAGAGTGATAAAAGCTCCAGCCTGTTCTGAACCTGCCTGATAGCTACCTCCTGTTATCATAGGCACGATAATAAAGTAGAGCAACAAATAGGTCAAAACATCAAAAATGGATGAGATAGGCCCAATCCAAGCCATAAAGCGGGTAATAGAGTTAGCAGACCAAATCCGTGGTTTCTTGAGAAATTCACTGTCAACGTTATCGAAAGGTAAAGCTATACAGGACAGATCATAAACCAGATTAAGAACAATCAGATGAACTGGTGCCATAGGCAGAAAAGGCAGAAAAATGCTGGCGAAGAGAAGAGAAAAGATATTCCCAAAATTGGAACTGACCGTCATCTTAATGTACTTGGTCATGTTGGCATAGACCTTGCGTCCCTCTACCAACCCCTTCTCCAAAACCATGAGATCCTTGTCCAGCAGAATGACATCTGCCGTTTCCTTGGCAATATCGACAGCTGTATCAACTGAAATCCCAACATCTGCTACTTTCATAGAGGGAGCATCATTGATGCCATCGCCCATGTAGCCAACCTTATGGCCATTGGCCTTGAGCTGAAGGATGATCCGCGCTTTTTGGTCAGGAGAGAGCTTGGCAAAGACCGTTGTATTTTCTACTGCTTGGCTCAATTCTTCATCAGATAAAGTATCTACCTCAACACCTAGCAAGATATTTTCTATATCAAGGCCAACCTTTTCACAGACTGCCTGAGTAACCTTCTCATTATCACCCGTCAAAATCTTAGTGGCAACTCCATACTCAGCCAAGGTTTCAATGGCTGGAGCCGCAGATGACTTAGGTGGATCCAGAAAGGCCAGATAACCTGTCAAAATCATATCGGACTCATCCTTCACTTCATAGTCGTAATCTTCTTCTAGGTCTGATTTGTAGCTAACACCAAGTACGCGTAGCCCTTGCTCATTGAGTTGGGCCACTTCTGCAAGGATTTCCTGACGAATCTCCTCAGTCAGTTTCGTAATGCGTTTCTTGTATTCTACATGGCTAGAGATAGCCAGCATTTCCTCCAAGGCACCCTTGGTCACCATGCTGATAACATCTTCATCATCCTTGACGATGACGCTCATCCGACGGCGCTCAAAGTCAAAGGGCAGTTCATCAATTTTTTTAAAGGTTTGGTCTAAGTCACGAACAATTTCATGCTTTTCGGCTTCTTTCTCCGTTCGGTTGATAATGGCCCGATCCATAAGATTTTTAAGGCCAGTTTGATAGTAAGAATTGAGAAAGGCGCGACGGAGCACTGCCAAATCCAAATCACCGTGAATGTCCAGTGGATATTCCAAGACAATCTCGTCTTGGGTCAGTGTGCCTGTCTTATCCGTACAGAGGATATCAATAGCTCCTAGGTCCTGAATAGCATTCAGTTTTTTAATCACGACCTTTTCCTGAGCCATGATAATAGAGCCTTTAGCCAGGCTAGCCGTGATAATCATAGGCAACATTTCTGGAGTCAGGCCGACTCCAACACCGAGAGCAAAGACACCTGCTTCTAGCCAGTCACCGTCAGTCAGACCATTGATGAAGAAAACTACTGGCACCATGACCAGCATCAGGCGAATCAAAAGCCAGGAGATACTATTCATCTCGCGCTCAAAAGAGGTCGGCTCGTCATAAGTATTCAGCGTCTGCTCAATAGCACCCATCATGGTCTCGTCGCCAACCACCAGTACCAGAGCTGTGGCTCTTCCGGAAATAACGTTAGTTCCCATGAAGGCCAATGATTCTGTCTCTAAAAGACTATCAAAGTTTTGCCCATCAGCCTTTGTAAGACACACCTTTTCTACCGCATCACTTTCGCCTGTCAGTCCAGACTGCTGTACAAAGAAATCACGTGAGTCTAACAGCAAGACATCTGCGGGAATCATGTCTCCAGCACTAAGCTTGATGATGTCTCCCACAACAAGATCATCAATGGGAAGCTCTTGTTCTACTCCTTCTCGAATGACCGTAGCTGTATTGACAATCAACCGAGATAGATTGCTAGCAGCACGGTCGCTCCGCAATTCCTGAACAAAACGAATGCCTCCAGAAATCAGCACTAAAACGACAATGATGATGGAAGTCGTTGGATCTTCCTCACCAGGCTTGGCTAGCCAGACATTGGTTATTAATGATACCAGGGCAATTACCAGTAAGATAACCGTAAAGGGGTTAATGATAGACTCGTAAATTTCTTTAGAATAGAGTCTTCCTGACCCTTCGTGATGATGTTTTCTCCATAGAGGTCACGATTTTCTTCGACCTGCTCTTCTGTCAGGCCACGAAAGGAAGTCTTGTAAATTTCTAGAGTTTCTTTTACAGGAAGCTGCAGAGTAGCAACTAATCTTTCTTTTACTGTTTTCATTGGTTTCTCCTTGATGTATGATTGATAATTTTCATACACGGGAACCAATCACTTTATGAGGATAGAACGACACAAATCAGCGATTGGCTGTGTATGTGCGGTTCCGGATAATCGTCAATTTGCATCTCATGTCTCCTTTCTTAATTTATAAAAACAATTAAAAGTCCCAAGAAGCCTGCAAGACATCAAAGGTAGCATTCATCTTCTGTGTCCAATCTTGCAATTCTGGAAAATTTTCTTTCAAAGAAAATCCAATAACTTCTTCACGTAAATTCCACCAATCTACAAGAGCAACTACTTGGATTGTTGCAATATTTAAAGAGAGCCCCTGCTCAGTAGCCAGTTTCTCTAACAAAGACAAACTCCGTATATTTCTCTCTTCAATTTGCTGATGTCTGTCTTTCCACCAATGTTCTTTTTCATGGAAAAATTTTTCCGCAACAATCGGCATTGTATTTTCCAAAATTCCTTCAGAAACGGACAGTATATTTAAAACATGCCATTTCTCCATTCCATTGGGGAAAAGTGAAACTTCCTGACCTAGTTCGTCTAAATATTGAGAAATTAAATCACTACCATATAACCATTCTCCACTGGAAGCTTGAAAAGCAGGAATTCTACCTAAAGGATTATCTTGATTGTGCGGTGAATTTCTATCAAAAGCCACCTGAACTTTCTGAATATCCACTTGCTCCTCTAAATGATGATGTAAAATTGTAACATATACTTTACGCGCAAAAGGACTGGTACTAGAATACCAAAATTTCATCACTATTCCTCCTTCTTTTTTTCTTAAGAGGTAGGCAATCAACTATTTACTCTCTTGAAATATTTTCAGCAAAAAAGAATACCCTGCCAATTCTCAGCAGGGTTGTTTGCATGTCAGGTTATTCGCTTCATTGTTTTAAGCACAGATAAAGCAAGCATTCACCGTTCAAGCTTTAACTCCATAAGGCGATGAAATGAGCTTAGTCTTGACCTTGGCGATCAGGACTGTTAACCAACGAGTAGTGTCTCCACTGCTTTGCGGTAGTCATCCGTATCCTTATGGTAGCCTCACCTACCGATTTTCCACTATTAATATACTCCTCTTTGGAAGGTTTGTCAATCATTTTTCTTGCTTAAGACAAATTTCAAAAAATTTTTGATTTATTTTGGCAATACCTCTGCAATACGGGTGCAGATTTCTTCAACCATCGTCTCTGGAGCAGCAACATTTAAGCGAGCATGACCTTTACCTTCTGGGCCAAAATCACTTCCTCGATTCAGGACGACTTTAGCCTCTTCTCGCAGCAGCTGGAAGAGCTGGTCATCTGTCAGACCATAATCTGAAAGTCCAGCCAAATCAGATAAGTCCCTTGAGGCTTCATGACCCGCAGGCGCGGTGCTTCCTTGGCAAAATAATCAACCACAAAATTCACATTCTTCTCCAGAACTTCCTTGAGCTCCATCAACCAAGACCAACCGTAACGATAGGCTGCTTCTGTCGTTAGAAATCCAAGACCAGGAATTTCATGCTGGTTATTGGCCAGCTGGCGTTTTTTAAACTGATGCCGCAAGTCAGGATTCTCAATCACTGCATAGGAATTTTTAGTCCCAGCAATATTAAAGGTCTTAGTCGCACTGGCTAAAATCAAGCTAAAGTCCTTAAAGTCAGGCGAGACAGTATTGAAAGACTGATGTTCATGGCCAAACAGCGTCAAGTCTTGATGGATTTCGTCTGAGACCAAGAGGACCCCGTACTTTTGGCAGAGGCGACCAATTTTCTCTAACACTTCCCGTTCCCAAACTCGACCTCCGGGATTGTGTGGATTGCAGAGAACATAAATCTTGACTTCATTATCTGCAATGTCACGCTCCAACTGCTCAAAGTCAATCTGAAAAAGGCCGTCCTGCTCTATCAAAGAATTGGTAATAAGTCGCCGATTATTGAGCTTAACACTGCGGGCAAAAGGCGGGTACACTGGAGTGTTGATGAGAACGGCATCGCCTTCCTGAGTAAAGGCTTGAATAGCCGTCGAAATAGCAGGAACAACCCCTTCAATAAATACCAAGGCTTCCCTTTCAAAAGTATAGCCATGCTCATCCCGCTCCCAATCTAGCACGGCATTGATTAGCTCCTCACTAGCATAGGTATAGCCATAGACTAGCTGATTAGCATAGTCATGAACGGCTTGCTGGATTTCAGGCAGGACTTCAAAATCCATATCTGCAATCCAGGCTGGCAGGATTTCCTTGTCCTTCTCCACTTCTTTCCATTTATAAGTATGATGCCCTACACGACAGGGGGCTTTGTCAAAATTATATCTTCCCATATTATTCATTCTCCAAGGCTGCGCGTAAATCGTCTACCAAATCTCGACTGTCCTCAATTCCAATCGACAGGCGCAGCAAATCATCAGTCAAGCCATAAGAATGACGCACCTCCACTGGAATGTCTGCGTGAGTCTGGGTCGTCGGATAGGTAATCAGACTCTCTACTCCGCCCAAACTTTCCGCAAAGGTAAAGACTTTCAGATTATTTAAGAGATGAGGAATCTTGCCTTCGTCCACAATTTTAAAGGAAATCATTCCACCCTTACCTGGATAGAGTACCTCTTTTACCGCAGGAGATTTCTTCAGAAAAGCGACTACTTCTTGTGCATTCTGAGTAGAGCGCTCCATACGAAGAGCTAGGGTCTTGAGACCACGCAAAAGCAGATAACTGTCAAAAGGAGACAGAACAGCCCCAGTTGTATTGAGATTATAAAAAAGTTTGTCATAGATAGCAGCATCATTGGTCATGATGGCTCCAGCCAAGACATCATTGTGCCCGCCCAGATACTTGGTCGCAGAGTGCAGAACTATATCAGCTCCATCCTCCAACGGTCTTTGGTAAATAGACTGTAGAAGGTATTGTCCACAATGACAGCTGCTCCTCGCTCATGAGCCGCTTGGGAAATGCGGGCAATGTCAAACTCTACCATAAGAGGATTGGTCGGTGTCTCGATATAGACAATATCTATATCCTCTGTCAGATTATTCAGTAGTTCTTCTTCTGTATTAGCATAGGTAAAGGCAAAGCGTCCTTCCGCTTCAGCCTGGGCAAACCAGCGGAAAGAGCCGCCATAGAGATCCCGAACAGCCAAAACCTTACTGCCGACTGAAAAAGCACTAAAGGCCAGCACAATAGCCGACATTCCAGAGCTAGTCGCTAGGGCATAATTTGCACTTTCGATAGCAGCCAGAGTCTCTTCCAAGCTAACCCGCGTTGGATTCTTGGTCCGAGTATAGTCATAACCGGTTGACTGGCCAAACTCAGGGTGCTGGTAGGTCGTTGAAAAATGCAGAGGTGTTGTTAAGGCACCGGTTGCTTCATCTGTTTTAACCCCAGCCTGAGCCAGTAGTGTATTTAATTTTACGTCCTTACTCATATTAACCTTCCAATCCTTCGCTAATATTTCACCCTCTATTGTAACATCTTTTGAAAACATTTATCTTTTTTCTTTTCAAGAGCTAGTTATAGTTTGAAACTATAATGTTAATGTTTTAGACATAGTAAAGCTAAAAATTAAAAAGCCTAGCGGCTTTTTAAAAGATATGAAAGCGTCGACGGAGACTGGCTGCTTTTGAGCCGATAAAGCGATCCATAAGGCGAACTTTGAGCGCCAGACCACCATAGACAGCAAGGCCAATGCCGCCAATCAGAGCGATATAGACAAAGCTGGAAATCCGTCCGCTAGGATGAAGGAAGAGACCGATAAGAAGCTCTGCTACCAAGACAAAGATGGTCATCAGAACTGTCAGAATCACTGACAGGAGGCTCCGCTTAAAGAGGTTCTTAGGATTCAGACCAGTCACCTGACGGATTTCCTGGTACATGAGCAGGATTGGGATAATCAAACCAACTGTCGTCGCAAGAAGAGGACCATAAGCTTTGAAAATATAAATCAAGGGTACTTGTAGCACCAGCTTGACTCCTACTCCATAGAGGAAGTAGATAATTGCCTTTCGATTTTGGAAGAGGGCTTGAATCATCGGAGCCAACACCGTATATAGACTAAGGATAATGGTCTGCAGCATAGCAAAGATGAAAAGTCCCAGCGCTAAGCCGTCTGGCTTGCCATAGAAAACAGTGTAGAGTGGCTCTGCCACCAAAACAGCACCAATGGTTGCTGGCAAGATAAAGAAAATTAGCATACTAAGATTATCCTGCACCAAGCGGGCAGCCGAGCGAAAATCACCTTTGACATAGTTCTCGGTCAAGAGAGGAATCCCGACACCACCGATAGAAGTCGCCACTGCAATTAAAATCATGGTGATTTTATTAGGATTGGCTGAGAAATAGGCAAACTGAACCAGCAGCTCAGACTTGCTGTACTTGCTGATCCAACCCATGACATGGATAAAGGTAGCTTGGTCAATAATCTGAAAAAGCTGAATGGCAGATCCTGTAATAATGAAAGGAATGGCTTCACGAATGGTATCCCAAAGAAGGGCACGGCCATTGATCTCAGTAGCATTCGATGGCTTATGAAGGATGGAAGTCAGCATCCCTGTCTTCCAGAGATAGAAGGCTAAGACAGCCATGCTGGCCAGCATACCGATAAAGGCTGCAAATGTTGACTGGGTAACCGCTTCTACATAGTTGCCAGAACCGATTTTCATGATGAAAAAGGCTGTCAGCAGCATCCAGATAACCCGAATGACCTGCTCCGCAATCTGACTGATGGCATAGGGCTTGAGATTGTTAAAACCTTGGAAAAAACCTCGGATGACGCTCATCGATGGAAATATCAAAACAGCCAAAGAGAGGCTCTGCATAACAGGAACCAAGTCCGCTCCGCCCCCAGACATAGAAGCGAAAACTGGTGAGAGCAGGTACATAATCACTCCAAAGACAGCACCTAAAAGCAGCATAAACTTGAGAAACTCTCGGATGAGAGTGAAACTGTGCTCTTCCTTGTCAATGGTATTGTACTTAGCTACCTGCTTGGCCACTGCCACTGGCACGCCGGCTGTCGAAATCAGTAAAAACCAGGCATAGATATTATAACCCATAGTAAAAAGGCCGTTGGCCTCGGCGCCGTGCTTGCCCATCCAGATATACCAAGGGATGATATAGATGGCCCCCAGAAGACGACTGATAAAATTGCTGGCAGTTAACCAGGCAGTTCCCCGCAGCATCTGCTGCTGCTGGCTTGTTGTTTCTTGGCTCATAGAAAACCTCTTCTATTTATTCTTCTTTTATTATAAACTTTTCCTTGCCTCTTGTAAAACCTAGCCATAAGGTTTACAATAGATTTATGATTAAAATTGAAACCGTATTAGCTATTTTAAAAGAAGACCATAATTTTCGGGATATTGTTAAAGACGGAGAATACTTCTTCTCCCACAGCGGCTTAACTTTCGATAGTATCAGCTATGACAGCAGGGAAGCGGATGCCTCTACCCTCTTTTTTGTTAAGGGTGAGGCTTTCAAGAAAGAATTTCTAGAAAAAGCCGTCACAGCTGGCCTGCGCTTTTATATCAGCGAGACAGACTTTCAAGTGGGCATTCCGGTTCTCTTGGTCAACGATGTCAAGCAAGCCATGAGTCTCTTAGCCATGGAATTTTACGACCATCCTGAGAAAAAGCTCAAACTGATAGCCTTTACAGGCACCAAGGGCAAGACAACTACAGCTTATTTTGCCTATCAAATCCTTTCCCAAAGTCATCGGCCTGCCCTGCTCTCGACTATGAATACCACTTTGGATGGCGAGACCTTCTTCAAGTCAACTCTGACCACACCAGAGAGTCTGGATCTCATTAAAATGATGGCCCAAGCCCTTTCTAATGATCGGACTCATCTCATCATGGAAGTTTCCAGTCAGGCTTATCTCAAGAAAAGGGTTTATGGCCTTACCTTTGATGTGGGTGTCTTTCTCAATATCAGCCCCGACCATATCGGTCCTATTGAACACCCGACCTTTGAAGATTACTTCTACAATAAGCGGCTCTTGATGGACAATAGCCGAGCAGTTATCGTGAATAGCGGCATGGACCATTTCCAAATCGTAAAAGAGCAAGTCGCTTCTATGGAACACAATTTCTATGGAGCAGACTCTAGCAACACCATCACGGATTCTCAGGCTTTCAGCTTTGAAGCTACTGGCAAGTTAGCTGGCCACTACGATATCCAGCTCATCGGCCGCTTCAATCAGGAAAATGCAGTAGCGGCTGGTCTTGCCTGTCTGCGTCTGGGTGCTAGCCTCGAAGACATCAAAAAAGGAATTGCCGCAACCCGAGTCCCAGGCCGTATGGAAGTTCTGACTCAGAAAAATGGCGCCAAGGTCTTCGTTGACTATGCCCACAATGGTGTCAGCCTAAGCAACCTTCTGTCTGTGGTACAGGAACACCAGAAGGGCAAAATCATCCTCCTCTTGGGTGCTACCGGCAACAAGGGTGAAAGTCGCCGCAAAGACTTCGGTCTCCTACTTAATCAGCATCCTGAGCTGACCGTTATCTTAACGGCGGACGATCCCAACTATGAAGATCCTCTAGCCATTGCGGAGGAAATCGCATCCTATATCTCCTATCCAGTGGAAAAAATAGCCGACCGTGAAGAAGCCATCAAAAAAAGCTCTCAGTCTGACAGAACGAGAGGGAGAAGCCGTCATTCTAGCCGGTAAAGGAGCGGATGCTTACCAGATCGTGGAAGGAGAAAAAGTACCCTATCCAGGAGACTATGCCCTAGCAGAAAAGTATTTATAAGAAAAAAGGCGAGCATTTCGCCTTTTTATTGTTGTTTTGTAAAATTACCGCCATTTAATCAGAACGTACATCAAACTGGAGCCAAACATATCCGCCAAGGCGTGCATGAGAAAGAAAGGCAAGAGGTTCTTGACCTTGTACTTGTAAAGGAAATAGTAAAAGAGACCGTACACCACTCCGATAACCAAGGCCCACAGCATGCCCTGATAGGTATGGAAAGAAATCCGAATGATAGTAGAGTAGGCCAGCGCCCACCGCTTATACTTATCCTTAACAGAGGTCATAAGACCCAGAAAGAAGAATTCTTCATAGAAGCCATTGAGAAGTCCATAGAGAATAGCCATAGGTGTCAGCTCAGCAAATTTCCGAAAGATTTCTAGCAAATCCACATAAGACCAAAGAGTTGGATCAAAGTAATTATACTCGCCGCTCAGTGTCGTCACAATGTCACCAAAAAAACCTACCACTACAAAAATAAGAGGAGTCCAAAGGAGAACCGACCAGCTCATACGGATGGGAAGCTGCTTAAAGTCAAAGCGCCGAAGCAAGAGATAAAGAATTGTCAAAAACAGCATCAGTAGCTGAAAATTGAAATTGCTAGAAAAAGCCGCTCCTTCGCTGGCTGTATTGGTCGCCGTTTCAGTCGCTCCTGTGCTGGCGGCTGGTGCAAAGCTAGCTAGATAAAGCTCCGTTGAGCGGTAAATAAACTGCCCAAACATAAGCAGGGTGATCACAGCAATATCAAACCACCTCAACTCTTTCAAAGGCTTTGAGGGGCATAAGTGCGTCAATCGTTTCATCATCTTTCCTTTCACCACCTGTAAATTCATATCACCATTGCAGGTTCTTTTTTATATTTCTATCTTAGCATCAAAAGCTTAAATTTTTATTATTTACAATTTTATAAAACTTTTTTATTGCTGTTTACTGATATCTGTTCCGTTTTTCATCTACAAACAGAAGGTGGAAAAAAGATTTCATCTCTACTTGGAAAGGAAAAAAGAGAGTTAAATTTTAACTCTCTTCTCACTATTCTTATTTATCCAAGCTGTTTTTGATACCTTCAACAGCACCTTCTACAGCTTCTTTAGCATCTTCAGCAACTTCTTTGGCTTTAGCAACAGTTTTTTCTACAAAGCCTTCTGCTTCAGTCTTGTTATCGCCTGTAACTTTGCCCACGCCTTCTTTAACAGCGCCTTTAGCTTCATCGAATTTATTTTCTAGTGACATAATTTTGCCTCCATTCTTTTTTACGGTTTCTGATACCGTTTACAGTAGTATAAGTTTTTTCTTTTCAAAGGTCAAATATTCTGCTCATTCTATGAGAAAATCAGTCCAGCTGGAAAGTCAATCTCTCCTTATCAAAGCTGACCTGCAACTCATACTTGCCTGCTTCGTTTTGCCGGATATAGCCCAAGATTACTAGGCTATCGACAAAAATGTCCCGCCGCTTCTGCATGAGCTCATCCTTGCGGACATACTTGAGAAGAAAGGTCGTCATATACTTTAGTGCATACTCAGGATTGACATCGCCCAAGACAGCATAGAGGGGCTTTTGTGCCTCAGACAGCGGATATTGGTGCTGCATCTTGTAAAAATAATTAGCCAAGGTCAGCTTATCCCGCTGAAAATCTGTCTCTTCCAGCAAGACCGCCGCATTGGTCTGATTGGAAAGCTGGGTCTCAAAGCGCAGCTCCAAGAGTTCCTGATAGAGGGGGCTATCATCACGGATAAAGACCTCCTGGTCCAAACGTAAGTCCTCCAAACTTTCCAAAAGAGGCAGCGTCAGGTAATATCGTTTGTTCTCCCGCTTGATGTAGCCAGCTTTGATATATTCCTCGATTGAGCGATCAATATTGGCCACGCCCTCAAACTCTCGCTTAATCTCCCGCAGAATCACTGTCTCATGCTGATCCAAATAATCAATCAGCTCCTGAAAGAAAGATTTACGCGTCAAACGGCTGGGATTGATGATTTTAATCATGGAGTTCTCCTTTGTAGATGAGTTTTCTTGACTGAGCTAACTGGCTAGGATTCGTCCCAGGCTGATTTAAGGGCATATCTAAGCCTAATTCTCGATAATACTCCTGCCAAAAATCAGAAATTAGATTTTCCTCGTCTCCAAACTGCATGGGAATCGTATCAAAAATCGGTAAAATTTCCGCAATATACTCCGAACAGTAAAAACCATCGGACTGAGGATAAAAGCTGAAATTGTATGACTTTCCTAGATGTAATTTGGCCCTTTTAAAGACAGCTTCTACTTCAATAGCTGGATAGCGATACACGTCATACCCAACATCCTCATCCTGCAAAAAATCAGACAAGTCTTGATTGACAACACCCTTCTCATGGGTTGCATGATAAATCTCACCATTAAAAAAGATGGCCACATGGCTGTATGAACCTGTTGCTGCTCTGATTGCTGCAGCAATTTCTGAAGATCCGACTGTAAAAATCAAATCTCCGTCTTGTAAATCTTGAATCTTCATTTCTCTCGCCTATCAAAAAAGGAGCCGAAACTCCTTTTTAGTATGAGGGGAATAGCCCCCATCTAGTAACCTATTTCGTCAAATGAGCTCTTTAAGCATTAAAACTTGCTGTCAGTTGAGGCACCACTTGCTTCTTACGAGAAACAGCGCCTGCTAGGAAAGCATGGTTGTTTTCAAGAACAAAGTTGAAGGCTGCTTCGACCTTGTCCATATTGCTGCCAATAGCCAAAATTTCTGAGTTTGAGTTGATAATATCTGTAATCATCAAGACAAAGTCAGAGTAGCCATTATCAGAAATTGCTTTTTCAATAGCAGCTTCGATTTCTGCCTGACGCTCCAAAACTTCAGCAATATCAACAGTATTGACTTGTGCTATACGGACATTGTTTCCGTTCAATTCAAAGGTTTTAGCATCGATGTCAATCAATTCTTCTGCAGACTTGCTAGCCAAATTAGTTCCGGCCTTAAGCATAGCCAAACCATACTCTTCCAAGTTGACACCAGCCAGCTCAGCCAATTCTGGTGCAATGGCCTTGTCAGTTGGATGGGTAGTTGGGGACTTAAGCAAGAGAGTATCAGAAATCAAACCAGACAGCATCAATCCTGCAATCTCTTTTGGAACTGCTACGCCGTGCTCCTTGAACATTCGGTAAACAATAGAGGAAGCAGATCCCACTGGCTCCAAGCGCATGTAAAGAGGACTAGCTGTTTCAAAGTTGCCTACACGATGGTGATCCACCACACCATAAACTTCAACTTCAGCGATATCTGCTACAGACTGCTGGAATTCATTGTGGTCTGTCAGGATAACTTGCTCAGCTCCCTCTGCCTTTGCCGATGTAATCACGCGCGGTGCAGCCACGCCAAGTAATCCAAAACAAAGGCTGTTTCTTCATTAGGCTCACCCAGAGCAACGACTTCTGTATCCAAGCCATAAGCTTCACGAGCCAAGTAAGCAAAAGCGTAAGATGAACCAATGGCATCTGAGTCAGGATTTTGGTGACCGAAAACTAAAATTTTAGACATGATAAACCTCTTCTTTTATATAATGTTTATTGCATTTATTTTACCACAATTACAGGCATTTCACAAAAGCAGAAGGGCATTTTCTTAAGAAAAATGGACTGGTTAGCCCACCAGCCCATTAATTCATACTTAAAGTAGATTAGTTACTATGCACCCGATTCATATACTCTGTATAGGACTCAGTCTGCATGAGTTCCTTGGCATTCTTGACCCGATCAGCCGTCGGAGGCTTAACCCCTTCCAGCTTGTAAGGGATGCCCAGCTCCCGCCATTTGAATTCTCCCATGGTATGGTAAGGTAGAATTTCAAACTTATCAACATTCTTCAGCGTCTTTACAAATTTACCTAGCTCAATCAGGTCATCATCGCGGTCGGTCAATCCCGGCACCAAGACATGGCGAATCCAGACTGGCTTTCCAATGTCAGACAAGTACTTGGCACAAGCCAAGATATTTTTGTTGGTCTGGCTGGTCACAATTTTGTGCTGTTCTTCGTTAATCTCCTTGATATCTAGCAAGACTAAATCTGTCACTGCCATGAGCTTGTCAAATTTTTTCAGATAGCGAGGCGTATTTCTGAAGGGCAGGGCACAGGTATCCAAAGTACAGTGGATGCCCAGTTCCTTAGCCTTGGTAAACAAAGCAATCAAAAAATCAATCTGCAGCAAGGCTTCTCCTCCGCTGACAGTGATACCGCCTTTATTGCCCCAGAAGCCCTTATAACGGAGAGCTTCTTGCAAGACATCATCTACTGTCCGCAGCTGAGATTTGTTGGTCTCCATCTCCCATGTATCGGGATTATGGCAATACTGGCAGCGCATGTGGCAACCCTGCAAAAAAACAATAAAACGGATACCCGGTCCATCAACAGCTCCAAAACTTTCGGTGGAGTGGACCATGCCCGTTACCTTTCCATAATCAACTGTTTCTTCAATTTTCTCTTCAACCATCGCGCAACCTCTTAACTCTGAAAACGTTTTATAACTAACTACATTATAACATGATTAAAGCAAAAATAGACTTAATTTGCCTATTTTTTAGAAAACAAACTGTTTTTCAGTTTCATTTTCATTGTTTTACAACAGATAAAACTTTAGGGCGAAAGCGGTAGGCAAAAGAAATCAGGCCAGAATCTTTATTCCACCCTGATTTCACTTTTTAAATTGATTTTAGTTAATTTCTGCTTCTCTTTTTGAGAGTAAAAGCAAACATCAGCAAGGTCAATCCCAAGACTGTCCAGCCACTGTTATTTTGGCCGGTCTGCGGGAGTCCCTTCTTCTTGCTGCCAGCAGCCTGACCTTGTCCAGTTTGATTGGACGATGGAGGATTGGTCTGAGACGAAGCTCCTTGTTCTACTGCTACAGAAGATTGTCCAGCTGAATGAGATGGTTGGGAACTGTCAGATGTTGAAGCTGCGACATCCTTAGAAAAGTCCAGCTGAACCACTACTGGATCATGGTCTGAAGCTCTGCCATGTTCCTCCATGAAAGAGGCATTGATATGGACAGGCGCAAAGACAGCCTTGCCTGCTAGGTTCTTCGAAATGAAAATATTGTCCAAGCTTTGGTTGCTGCCGCGGTAGAAGTAGGAATAACGGTCAGCTGCATCATGCTCCTGCATGAGATTAATCAGTTCATTACCCGCCAGTGCTTTAGCCGTTTCGGAAAATTCAAAATCATTAAAATCACCAGTCAGTACAAACTTGAGGTTAGGATTTTGTCTCAGCCCTTCTTGAGCAAAGCTATTTAAAATTTTAGCCTGCTCAATTCGGGCTGCCTGCGTATGCTGAACTGCTGGCTGAGCGGATCCATAAACGGCATCATCCCCAATCTTGGACTTCAAATGATTGGCGATAACGACGATATGCTGTCCCTTAAATTCAAACTCAGCTGCCAAGGATTTACGAACCTTGGTAAAGGCTGGATTGGTCGGTTCGATTCGGGCTGGATTCTTAACCAAATGGCCACCGGAGAAGCTAGCTGCTTCGTCACTCGTACCAGCTTCTTTTTCGACTAACTTCACCCGATTTGGATCGTAGAGAAAGGCCACGCGGATATTAGAGCCAGGCTTGCCGCCATCTTGACCGTCAAGTGGGGCAACTTCGGTGTACTTGTAAGTTTTTCCGCCCAGTTCTTTGATGCGGGCCGCTAGTTTCTCACCGCTTTTGACACCGCTGGTCGTTCCGTCATTGACACTGCCATTCTCATCTTGAACCTCAATGAGCGTGATGATATCTGGACTATGAATTTCATTGATAAAGGAATTAGCGATTCTAGTCACTTTTTCCTCAGGCGTTTCACCTTTTTTAGCATTAGCAGAAAAATTCTCGATATTGTAGGAAGCAATAGTCAACTTGTCCTCGCTTGGATAGATAGGAGAGACCTGTCTCTGCAAGCCACCGTCCACCAAATCAGGCAGCTGAGTCGACTCCAACTTGTAAATCTTCCCACGATAAGTTACGACTCCGACCACATCGCCATTGAAATAATCCTTGGCCTTGGCAATAAATTTATTGCCAACATAGACTGGAATGGTCGCTGTATTTTGAGCGTTTGGACGAAGATTGAGACCTCCGATATTGTTTAATGGCAAGGCTTGGTAACCTTCTGGCAAGACATAAATGTCTCCACGGTACTGCGGGCCTAAAACGTGTGGCCTCTTCACCGTCGTCAACATTCCTTCCAAACTTTCCCAGTAGTCCAAAGCTTCACTTTGAGGCTGATAATTATTAATATCGTTATCGACCGTATTCTGAGGCATATTAGCCACGATGTCAACTGGATCAGGTAAGTCAGCTTTCCCTTCCTTGGTCACCTTGGAAGCGACAAGCATGGTGACTGTCAAACTACCACTAGGCTTGTTGAAAGTTTGCCCCTGACGAACGCTGAGCTCTTCCATATAGCCTTCTTTGACACGACCTTCAAGACTAAGTTTGTCTCCGACATCAACTTTTTCTTTAGAAACAACATAAAGAGCATCAGAAGTCCTGCTATTTCCATCAGGAGTCACGTCTTGAACATAAAAACCATAGCGGTCTGTTTTCGTCACAACTACATTGGAAACTTGAACTTCCTTTTCCTCATAGGGAGAGGCTTGTGATTCTCCCTGAATGGTTCCCACATTGGGCACAATTTCAGGTCCACTAGTCGCAGCTTGTGCTGCACCAGGGGCTTGGTCTGTCTTTTCCACTGTCTCTGTAGAAGCTGGCCTTGACTCTCCCGATTCTGCAGAAGAGCTCTCTACTTGACTGGCAACCGACGCATCGCTTACGGCCGGATTCTCTGTAAGAGCTGCCGCATCTGAAGTCGACGAACTTACTGTTTCTTCAGCTCCGACCGGTCGGACAGAAAAAAGCAGGGACAGAAAAGCAGCTAGCAAAACCACTGTGGGAAAGAGCTGCTTGTAAGAAACTTGTTTTTTCATGAACTTCTCCTTTTCTGTATAAATGTATATTATCCTATTTAATTTTTATTATAAAGAAAAGAATCAAATTTTGCAAAGGCTTTCTTAAAATTCTGTATTAGTTTCTCTCTCTTCAGAAAAATACTTGTCTAGGCTGGCCTAACACATAAAAAAAGAATCTGAAAAAAATTCCAGATTCTTTCGAGACTTTAGTTTTCACCTACTAATATTGCCAAGGTTTCGTATGGCTGCAGGGTCATCACATGGTCAATCTGAGTCTTGCCGTAATTGGATAGGAGAACCTGACCATTTTGATAATCCGGCAGGATGTCCACCGTAATCGGATCAGCATAGAAGTTGTTAAGGACTAAAAGTTTTTGTCCTTGCCACTCCCGCTCAAAGGCATAGACCTGAGGACTGTCCTCATAGGCTGGCTGATAGCTGCCCTCTGCGATGATAGGTAGTTCCTTACGCAGGGCAATCAATTTCTGATAAAAGGTAAAAATCGGTCCCTTGATTTCATTTTCCACATTGATGAGCGGATAGGATTTGCCCGCCTTCAGCCATGGACTTCCTGTTGTAAAACCTGCATTGACTGAATCATCCCACTGCATAGGCGTCCGAGAATTATCACGAGATTTAGCCTTGATAATCTTGAAGGCTGCTTCTGGCGATTGCCCTGCAGCAAGCAGAGTCTGGTAAGCATTGAGAGACTCGACATCCACATAATCTTCCATGGAGTTGTAGTCAGGATCCACCATGCCAATCTCCTCACCCATGTAGATATAAGGCGTCCCGCGCGACAGATGAATACTGGCTGCCAGCATGGTCGCTCCTTCATTACGGAATTTTTCCACATCGACAAAGCGGTTGAGAGCTCGCGGCTGATCATGGTTGTTCCAAAAGAGAGCCGACCAGCCTTCATGATTGCTCATTTCCTTGCCCCAAGTATGGAAGAGGCGTTTTAACTCTTCAAAGTCAAAAGCCTTAAGCGTCCACTTCTGTCCAGCTTCATAGTCCACCTTCAGATGATGGAAATTAAAAGCCATGGACAGCTCCTGCCGGTCTGGTGCCGTGTAAAGGATACAGTTTTCAATCGTCGTAGCACTCATTTCGCCAACCGTCATAAAGGAATCGTCCTGCCCAAAAGTTGCTTCGTTCATCATACGCAGATAGTCATGCACGATTGGCTTATCGGTATAGGCTGGCTTGCCTTCTTGCTCTGGACAGTCCGTCAGCACCTCATCTTTTCCGATGACGTTGATGACATCAAAGCGGAAGCCCTTGACTCCTTTGTCCCGCCAAAAATTCACCACCTTGAAGAGCTCTTGACGAACATTGGGGTTGCGCCAGTTAAGATCAGCTTGAGTCACATCATAGAGATGAAGATAATATTTGCCCGTATCGCCAAATGGAGCCCAGGCACTGCCACCAAACTTGGACAGCCAGTCCGTTGGCTCATCCCGCAGGATAAAGAAGTCCTGATAGTAGGAATCCCCAGCCAGCGCCTTTTGGAACCACTCATGCTCAATCGAGCAATGATTGAGAACCATGTCCAGCATAAGTCAATACCATGCTGCTGGCCAACCTTGACCATCTCTTCAAAATCTGCCATATCTCCAAAGATAGGGTCTACTGCAGTGTAATCAGAAATATCATAACCATTATCCCGTTGCGGACTCGGATAGAATGGATTGAGCCAGATCATATCCACTCCCAGCTCTTTCAGGTAAGGAAGCTTTTCAATAATCCCGCGAAAATCTCCCAAACCGTTGCCAGTCGTATCTTTAAAAGATTTTGGATAAATTTGGTAGACAACCTTTGTTTTATCAAGTGTCATATGTTCTCCTTTTTTGAGAAAAGGGACAGATTTTAAAGCACCGTCCCTTTCTATAGTCATTTCATTTTTCTTTAAAGCGGCTTAGCGTTCATCAGCTGACTTCCTCGCTCAACTGCCTGAGGAAGTTGTTCAAGCTCCTCCACCTGATAACTGTCTGAGTTTGTAATGATGACTGGTGTTTCCGTTACATAGCCCGCTTTCTTGATCATGTCTATATCAAAGGAAATGAGTTTGTCGCCAACCTTGACCTTATCTCCTTGAGACACATAGCCCTCAAAGCCTTTGCCTTCCAGATTGACAGTGTCCATTCCGATATGCATCAGGATTTCAACCCCTTCATCTGACAAGATGCCAATTGCATGCTTGGTTGGGAAGAAGACTGTTACTCTACCATTGACTGGTGAAACCAACTCACCTTGGCTAGGAACAATGACAACTCCACGCCCCATCAAACCTTGTGCAAAGACAGGATCCGTTGCCTGACTCAATTCTTTGACTTCTCCAGCCAGCGGACTAGTAATCGTTACAGGAGCTGATAAATCAGCTGTTTTCACCTCTGGAGATGACTCGGCTTTGGATGGCCCGGCAAATTCTGCCTCTTCCTGAGCTGCAAATTCTGCCTGCAATTCTGGATCTTCCTCAGTCTTCGTTAAGAAGCCTGTCTTGTGGAAGAAGAAAGTCAGGAACATTGGTACAAGAATTGCTACAAGCATAACTAGAAGGAAAGGAAGCCAATAGTTTGCCTGAATAGAAAGGATAGCTGGTAAGCCTCCGACACCAATACCAGTTGCTGTGACATTAAAGTTAAGGGACAAAACTCCAGCAATTGAAGATCCAATCATGCCGGCAACAAATGGATAAACGTACTTGAGATTGACCCCGAAGAGGGCTGGCTCTGTAACTCCAAGGTAAGCAGAAATGGTCGCTGGAAGCGAAATCTGTGCTTCTCTTTCATCACGACGATGCATGAGATAGTAGGCAAATACCGCTGAACCTTGAGCAATATTGGACAGAGCAATCATTGGCCAGAGAGCTGTTCCGCCATAATCATTGGCTAACTGTGTATCAATGGCATTGGTCATATGGTGAAGACCTGTAATCACAAACGGAGCATAGAGGGCACCAAACACTGCGCCAAACAACCATTTGAATGATCCTGTTAAACCAAGAAATACAAACTTAGACAAACCTTGTCCAACCCACCATCCAAAAGGACCTAAAACCGTGTGGGCCAAAATCAGAGCTGGAAGCAGAGAAAGCAGAGGAACAAAAATCATAGAAATCACTTCTGGAATCCGTTTACGCCAGAAAATTTCTAAATAAGAGAGAGACAGACCAGACAAGAGAGCCGGAATGACCTGACCTTGGTAACCATATTTGTGAAACTCAAGTATCCCAAAATACCAAGTGTAGTCTTTAGCAATCACAGCTTTAGAGGTATTGGCTACCTCATAAGCATTCAACAAATGTGGAGAAACCAAACAAATCCCTAAGACAATCCCAAGAATCTGACTGGTTCCCATCTTACGGGATATAGACCAAGTAATCCCCACCGGCAAGAAGTGGAAGACTGCTTGTGCCGGCAGCCAAAGAAAGTCGTTGACATTGCTCCAGAATTTAGATACATCAACAATTGTATTATAAACGGGCTGACCATTTTTACTTGTGCAACTCCGTCAACAATCTTTCTCCCCAAAGCTTCAATATGAACGCCTTCAAGGACATTGCGGAAGCCAAGGATTAACCCTCCGACAATCAAGGCTGGAATCAAGGGTGTAAAAATTTCTGCCAGAGTGGCCATAACCCGCTGAAGGGGATTTTGGTTGCTCTTAGCAGCAGACTTAGCTGCTTCTTTTGATACTCCTTCAATACCTGATACAGCAGTGAAGTCATTGTAAAAGATTGGCACATCATTTCCAATGATAACCTGGAATTGCCCTGCATTTGTGAAAGTTCCCTTGACCACTGGGATTGCCTCAATAGCCTTGACATTGGCCTTTTTACCGTCGCCAAGCACAAAACGCATCCGCGTTGCGCAGTGGCTAACTGCTGTGACATTCTCTTTGCCGCCAATTGCATCTAGCAGATCTTTGGCTTCCTTCTCAAATTTTCCCATTTGACTACTGGCTGAATGAGAATCCAGCACTCTCCTTATATTTTTTTACGAGTCGGTTTTTCAACACACTCCTACAAATTATTGTAATCGATTTCAAAGATGTAGGCAAGTTGTTCGTTGAAAAAAGCCCTCATTTTTGATAAAATTTTCTAGGTTGTATGCAAAAAAGAAAACAAGTGGGGTTTATGATGAAGAAATACAAACAATTATTCAAACAGATTGAGAAAGATATTTTAGAGGAACGTTATGCAGTCGGAGATTTCTTGCCCAGCGAACATCAGCTAACAGAAGACTACCGGGTTAGCCGCGATACAGTCCGCAAGGCTCTGGCCCTGCTGCAGGAAGAAGGATTGATTGAAAAAGTCCGCGGACAGGGCTCCAAAGTCATCAAGCATGAACAGTTTGACTTTCCTGTGTCTAAGCTGACCAGCTATCAAGAAGTAGTCAAGCAGAATAATATGCAGTCCAAAACCAATGTTGTCAGCTTGGAAAAGATTACCGTAGATCAGAAACTATCTGACATCACTGGCTTCCCTCCCTACCAACTGGTTTGGCGAATCGTCCGTCAGCGCGTTGTAGACCAAGTCGCCTCTGTATTAGATATTGACTATTTGGACAAGGGCATCGTACCTGACTTGACAAGGGAAATCGGTGAGCAGTCCATTTATGCCTATTTGGAAAATGACCTAAAGCTCAACATCGCCTATGCCAAGAAAGAATTTACCATTGACCACGCCAATGACCGAGACAAGATTCTCATGGATCTCGGCAAGGACCAGCAGGTTGTCTCTGTCAAGTCTCAGGTCTATCTGGCTGATGGCCGCCAGTTTCAATATACCGAGAGCCGCCACAAGCTCGACAAATTTCGCTTTGTGGATTTTGCTAAGCGCCAGAAAGAGTAGCCTTCTTCTTTGCATACTACAAAACCACCTCTGCCTTCCAGTGACCTGCACCCCAAAAGTTAGACAGAAAAAATCTAACTTTTGGGGTGTTTTATTATGAAATTGAGTTATGAAGATAAAGTTCAGATCTATGAACTAAGAAAGCAAGGACAAAGCTTCAAGCAGCTTTCAAAAAGATTTGGAGTGGATGTTGCTGGCCTAAGATACATGATGAAATTAATTGACTGTTATGGAATAGAGATCGTTAAAAAGGGGAAGAATCGTTATTATTCTCCAGAACTAAAACAAGAAATGATTGATAAAGTTCTGCTGGAAGGTTGTTCACAAAGAAGTGTAGCTTTGGCTTATGCTTTACCTGATCGTTCGCTGTTGAAAAATTGGCTGGCGCAATACAAGAAAAACGGGTATACTATTGTTGAGAAAACAAGAGGGAGACCAGCTAAAATGGGACGTAAACGGAAGAAAACTTGGGAAGAGATGACAGAATTAGAACGACTCCAGGAGGAGAATGAACGCTTACGGACTGAGGTGGCCTACCTAAAAAAGTTAAAAGAGTTAGAGGAAAGGGACGAAGCCTTAGAGCGAGAAAGGCAGAGACAGTTAGAGAAATGGTTTCAGGAGGATTTCGACTAGATTTTCTTCTTGAAACAGCACGTTTAGCTCGCTCGACTTACTATTATCAGTTGAAGCAACTGGATGGATTTGATAAAGATAAAGAGCTTAAAACCGAAATTCAGGCCATTTATAATGACCATAAAGGAAATTATGGTTATCGGAGAGTTACTCTTGAACTAAGAAATCGCGGTTTTGTAGTGAATCATAAGAGGGTTCAACGTCTAATGAAAGTCCTTGGTTTAACGGCTCGAATTCGTCGGAAACGGAAGTATTCTTCCTACCAAGGAGAGATTGGCAAGAAAGCAGAGAATCTCATTCAACGCCAGTTTGAAGCAGCCAAGCCAATGGAAAAGTGCTATACGGATGTGACAGAGTTTGCCATTCCAGCAAGCACACAGAAATTGTATTTATCGCCAGTTTTAGATGGCTTTAACAGCGAAATTATTGCTTTTAATCTTTCTTGTTCGCCTAATTTAGAACAAGTAAAAACGATGTTGGAACAGGCATTCACAGAGAAACACTACGAGAATACGATTCTCCATAGCGATCAAGGCTGGCAATACCAACATGATTCTTATCATCGGTTTCTAGAGAATAAGGGAATTCAGCCATCCATGTCACGCAAGGGTAACAGCCCAGACAACGGGATGATGGAGTCCTTCTTTGGCATTCTGAAATCGGAGATGTTTTATGGTTATGAGAGGTCATTTCAGTCGCTTAACCAATTGGAACAAGCTATTGTAGACTATATTGATTACTACAACAATAAACGAATTAAGGTAAAACTAAAAGGACTCAGTCCTGTGCAATACAGAACTAAATACTTTAAATAATTATTTGTCCAACTTTTGGGGTTCAGTACACCAGCTGGCAGAGGTGGTTTCTTTTATGAGTAGTCTAAGGCTGCCTTGTTTTGGAGCGACAAAGAGCCTCAAAATTTCTTTATACTTGTTTTAGGAGATTTATATGAAAAAATTAGTTAAGGGCTTCTGCTGCTTTTTAAATGTTACTGATTCTTATTACTTCCTTTCCTGCTTTTGCGCCTGTGAGAATGTCAATACTTGCTTATCATATAGAGTAACTTTAGATGTCATTGGACTGTCCTCATTTCTATTTTGATGGTATTAGTATAATCCCAGAAACTTAAGACAGACTTATAAAAAACTTGAAGGAAACTTAAAAGGCTGAGTTTATTTCTCAGCCTTTTCTGCTTCTTCAATAATGTCAGAAATTTCAACCTTAACCTTCGTGACACGGCCATTTTTAACCTTGTCATTGGTTAAAATGAGTTGCTTATTTTGACTTTCGACTTCGTAGCTAATGCGTTCCTTCGGATCTGGAATAGTCCCTACACAAGTCAAATAATAACCTGCTATCGTATCCACATCGTCACTTTCGATTTCGACTTCAAAGTATTCATTAAAGTCATTGAGAGTCATGGTTCCTAAGACGATGTAGGTGTTCTCACCGATTTCATGGACTTCGATTTCAGCCTTATCAGTCTCATCGTCGATCTCACCGACAATCTCCTCCAAGAGGTCTTCCAGTGTAACCAGACCAGCCATTCCGCCATACTCATCCAAGAGAATCGCCATTTGGTTTTGCGTGTTGCGCAGCTCCTTGAGCAAATCATCGACAAACATGGTTTCCGGTACAAAGAGCGGCTCCTGCAGAATCTTACGCAGAACGATATTGTCAAAACCATTGATGAATCCTTCATTGAGCAGTCGCTTGGTATGAATCAGACCGATGACATTGTCTTTATCCCCATCATAGACAGGAATCCGCGAGAAGCTCTGCTTGAGAATGCTTTCGATGATTTCCTTGGTATCGTCCTGAATGTCCACCATAAAAGCATCCGTCCGCGGCACCATCAGTTCTCGAGCCATCAGCTCATCCAGAGAGAAAATCCCCTGCAGCATCTCAATCTCATCTGCATCCAAGGTCTCCTCACTCTTGGTCAGCATATACTCAATCTCGTCCCGAGTCATCTTTTCGTCTGCATCATCAAACTTCATCGGAGTTAACCGGCTCAGTAGATTAGTCGACGCTGACAGCAACCAGACGAAGGGACTGACAATCTTACCAAGAAAAATAATGACCGGCGCTGCCCGAACAGCTAGATTGTCTTTCAGGTTCATAGCAATGCGCTTCGGATAAAGCTCACCCAAAACAATGGAAATATATGTCAATAAAATCAGGGCCAAGAAAGTTCCGATAGCACGTGCGGTTTCGGAATTCCCCATCCAAGAAGAGAAAAGTTTTCCCAGATTATCCGCAAAGCTGGCCCCAGACAGGATATTGATAACCGTAATCCCAACCTGAATAGTTGATAAGAAGTTATTGGGGCTCTCTAAGACAGCTAAGAGCCGGATATACTTGAGGTCGCCCTCCTCAGCCTTTTGCTCCACACGCGCCAGATTGAGCGATACCATTGCCATCTCAGCAGCTGAGAAAAAGGCATTTAACAAAGTCAATATAAACAGTAGTAAGGCTTGCCATAACATATTCTGACTGCCAGGGTCTTCCATCGATTCTTTCTCCTCGAAATGTATAAGTAAATCTGATTATATCATATTTTTAAATTTAGTGCACAGGAAATGAAAATAAGACGGAAGTTCCCTCTTTCGTCTTATTTTCTAGTCTTGAGACTCTGGAATCAATCGATTCCGAAACTCATCCTTATTTATTAATAATCCCAAACTCTTCGTTCTTCTTCTGCTCTTGAGCTTCCTTGTGATTGTCATAGAGGTTAGCCAAGAACTTAACGATTTCTTTAAGGATAGAATAGGTCGGGATTGCCACAATCATCCCCAGCACGCCATAGATATTGCTGGATAAGAGCAAGAGCACCATGATAGTAATAGGATGGACTTTCATCACACCGCCAACGATACGGGGATAGAGGATATTGCCATCTACCTGCTGGATAATCAGCATGTAAATCAAGGCCGCGACCATCTTCTGAGGATCGGTAAAGGCATAAGTGATGACCATGGGAATCAAGCCGATACTCGGTCCTACATAAGGAATCAGATTAGCCAGACTGGAGAAAATAGCAAAGACCAAAGCGTACTTGAGCCCAATGACGCTATAGCCAATATAGGCCAGAGCACCGATAATCAGGGCATCGATTGAAATCCCGCTGATATAGCGGGCAACAGTAGCATTGAGATTGGTCAGCAAGCTTGAGATATTGAGCTTATCGCGCTTGAGGACTGTCCGCTCCAGCATGGGCAAAAGCTTATGGCCGTCCATGAGGAAATAAACCAAGAAAATCGGCGTCATAATTAAAATCATCAGCGTATTGACAACTGCCGACAGAACGCTGCCCAGACTGTTGGTCACACTGTTAAGGATATTTTGCAGAATGTCCACATAAGACAGGTTGAGCTGCTGGATGGTGGACTGGATATTCAGATTTCGAAAGAGCGGATTTTTAGATAATTGATTGACAAAACTTTGAATTTCCCAATAAAGGCCTTGCGTTGAATTAATCAAGCTGCTCAGCTGATTAATCAAAATCGGCAAGAGGTAAATAACGCCCAAAGCGATCAAGCCAAACAGAAGGCTGAGCGTCATCAGAATTCCAATCATTCGGTTGATTTTGAGCTTGTCCTGGAGAAATTTCACCAGCGGATTCGTAATATAGTAAAGAAATCCTCCCACAAGAAAGGGAATCAAGATGGTATTCACAACGCTAACAATCGGGGTTATCATATCCCCCATCTGACGCCAGATAAAGAAAATAATCGTTAGCAAAAGGACCTCACTGGTCCAAAACATCAGCTTACTTTTATGAAACATTTGACTCCTCCTATCAGTTATTTTACCATAAATTTTGTTATAATAAAGGAGATTTAACGAAAGAAAGAGTAAAAATGGAAAAGATTATCAAACTGGAAAATGTAAGCTTGGCTAAACAAGGCCGAACTATCTTAAAAGATCTCAACTGGCAGGTGAAAAAGGGAGAGAATTGGGCTATTCTCGGTCTCAACGGTTCTGGAAAGTCTACTCTTCTGCGCTTGCTCATGGCTGAGCATTGGAAGACTAAGGGCAAGGTGACGGTTCTGGGTACGGAATTTGGCGCCGGCGACATTCCTCAGCTGCGAACTAAGATTGGAGTAGTCGGCTCCTTCATTGCTGAGCGTCTGCCCAGCCATCTCACTGCCGAAGAAATCGTTCTGACAGGCAAGTATAAAAGCAGTATTCTCTATGCTCCTTACGGGCAAACTGAGCTGAACCAAGCTAGGGAAATGCTGACCTCCATTGGCAGACAAGATTTACTTGGCCGAAGCTACGCCAGTCTGTCTCAAGGGGAAAAACAGCTCTTGCTGATTGCGCGCAGTCTCATGGAAAAGCCAGAACTACTTATCTTAGACGAAGCGACCAGTGGTCTGGATCTCTTTGCCCGCGAGCGCCTGCTGGATCAAATTGGTAAGATTACACAGATGAATCAGGCTCCAACCATCCTCTATGTCACCCACCATGTAGAGGAAATCACTGCTGCTATGGATCATGTCCTGCTCCTAAAAGAAGGAGAAATCATCGCCCAAGGTCCTAAAGAAGACATACTTCAAAAAGAGGTCATGGATCGCTTCTATCCTCAGCCAGTCGAGCTGATTGAGCTGGGAGAAGACCGCTATTTCGTCAAGGTGGAGGTCAGATCCTCATGAAGCAATTTTCTAATACCATCTTCAATTTGGGCTACTTCCTGATTCTGACCATGACTGCGATTGCCTTGCTCTTCCTGTCTGGACAGATTCTGCTATCCCATACTTACATCCCTTTGAGGATTGCTGAAGGAGTCCAATTCGTCAGTAATCCTTGGTATTTCTACCCTATACTTTACTCTTTCTCCTCAGCCTCTTTTTAATCCGGCCCCTATTGGAAAAGGTTCATACCAAGTATATTTTTTGGATCCTGTCCCTCATCTTTATAGCAGCAGCGATTTTTCTGATAACGGCCTACGATGGTCGCATCCGAGCTGACGCCAAGCACGTTTTCAATGCAGCCCTGGCCTTTAACCGAGGAGATTACAGCTCACTGACAACCGTCGGAAGCTACATGTATCGCAATCCCCATCAGCTAGGACTGATGACTCTGGAGCGACTTTATGCTTTTATTTCTCCGACGACTCAGTTTGCCTTTAGCATGAATGTCGTCTGGACTTTACTCAGTCATTTCTTGATTTACAAGATTACAGCTCTTCTCAATGCCAGAGAAATCATTCAGAAATACACGATTCTGCTGACTTTTCTCTTTCTACCACAGCTATTTTTCATCCTCTTTGTCTACGGTACCATTCCTGGGCTCTTCTTCTGTCTGCTCAGTCTCTACGCTTTTATCAAGCTGGACCAGAAAGGAAACTTACTCTATGCTTTGCTGGGAGCTGCCAGCATCAGTCTGGCCTGCCTCCTGCGCAACAACTACATTATCTTTGCCATTATGCTGATTGGAGTCTGCTTCCTGTCCATCTTTTATAAATGGTCTTGGAAGAAACCCTTAACCATCATCCTGATTTTAGCTGGCATCCTTCTTTCAAACAAGAGTCTGACGGCCTACTATGAGCAGCTAATTGGGGGCAAGATTGGTGTCGGTACCCCCAAAATCGCCTACATCACTATGGGCCTGCGGGATGATCCCAATCGGCAGACCTTGGGAGGCTGGTACGATGCCTACAATACCAAGATTCTCAAGCGCAACAAGTATGATGAAAATTTGGCTACAGAAATGGCCACTCGGGATTTGAAGGACATTTGATTCACTTCAGCAAGCATCCTGCTTATGCGCTCAAATTCTTCTACGAAAAGGTCAAGTCTACCTGGACTGAGCCGACTTTTCAGTCTATTTGGACCGGGCCGCAGATTGAACGCCAGCAATATATGAAGCCAGCTATCCTGCGCAGCATTTATGAGGAAAGAAAAGGTTATCAGATTGTTAATTTCCTGCTCTTGACCCTGCTAGCCAGCATCTATCTGCTCTCCTGTTTCTTTATCCTGCATAAATTTTTCGTCGCCGAGGAAAAGCTGACGCCTTTTGACCTCTATCCCTTCATCTTTCTCTTGGGGGGCGGCCTCTTTCACTTCTTCTGGGAAACCAAGAGCCAGTATGTCTATATCTATGTCCTCCTTCTCATCCCTTCCGCCGCTCAATCCTTAGTCGACCTGAGCGATTGGTGGAAGAACAAAGGAAAAGGGAAATCAACAGACCAGCTTGAGAAAAACCTATAAAACTTGAACATTTGATAAGAAATTGTTATAATTTTATAGGAATATTAAGTGAAACAAAGTTGAATTTGTAATTAAAATTTTTTGTATTTTGCGAAGGGAGAATAGCGATTTATGTTTTCAATATTAGGTGCAGTCTTATTTGGACTTATAGCAATTATGACAATTCTTGTTGCTTGCGGTCTGCCTTTGGGCGAATATACAATGGGTGGACAACATAAAATCTTACCTAAGAAATTTAGACTAGCGGCAGTCGTTTCGGTGGCTATCCAAATTTTTGCAATGATCATTATTTTGCAAGCTGGGGGTTTTATTCCCCTGTGGCTGTCTTTCAAGGTTACTAAATATATTTGTTTCTTCTTTGCCGCTTACCTATCCTTGAATACGATTATGAACATGATTTCAAAAAGTAAGAAAGAAAAATATGTAATGACTCCGATTTCACTTATAGCTGCAATATGTTTTTGGATAACAGCATTTCAGATGTAGTATGTAAGCGAGGATAACCTACAGTGCGTCAAATTGGAATTTGTAGAGGTGAGAAAAATGTAAGGGCAACATATTCAACTTAAATCTAAATAATATAAAATTACGAGGAGATTATAAGATGAATAATTATATAAAATTAAATGAAGATAGATGGAATAATGTACAAAATGATTATACTGAGCCATTGACACACGAAGAATTAGAAGAAGTTAGAAATAATCCAATTTCTGTTGCATTAACTGTTGGGAAAAAAGTTCCGAAAGAATGGTTTGAAAAAGCCAACGGAAAAAAGATATTAGGTTTAGCTTGTGGTGGTGGACAGCAGGGTCCAATTTTTGCTATAAAAGGTTATGATGTAACCATAATGGATTTTTCTAAATCACAATTACAAAGAGATAAGATGGTTGCTAAAAGAGAAGGCTTAAAAATCAACACAGTTCAAGGCGATATGACAAAACCATTTCCATTTGAAAATGAAACTTTTGATATTATTTTTAATCCGGTTTCAAATGTATATATAGAAGATTTAGAAAACATGTATAAAGAAGCCTCTCGAGTATTGAAAAAGGGTGGACTGTTAATGGTCGGATTTATGAACCCTTGGATATACATGTACGATGCTGACATTGTATGGGACAAACCCGATGAAGAATTACTTTTAAAGTTTTCAATACCTTTTAATTCAAAAGAGCTTGAAGAGGAAGGCAAAATAACCATAAATCCAGAATATGGATATGAATTTAGCCATACCTTAGAAACTCAGATTAGAGGACAACTTAAAAATGGTCTCGCTATGATAGATTTTTATGAATCATGTGATAAAAGACATAGATTATCACGTTATGGAAATGACTATATAGCTACACTCTGCATCAAACTATAATATTATAGAAAACACTTAAGGAGAATAGCCCATTTTATTTTCCTTAAGGCTTAAAATCTAAAAATCCCAGTTTGTCTAATTGAATCAAAGAATGTTTAAAACAGTAAATCAAAAAGTTTTACTGTTTTTTGCTCATTTTTCCAAAATAAAAGAGTCAGTAATTTTTGAATCAAGAAAATCGCAATAACTGGAATAAAGCAACCCTAACAAGCATTTTGAAAAGGCAAGAGTATTGATGAGATGTAGTCAACTTCAAAACCGAAATTCTATATTAAATGGAAAGAGCTAAAAGTGTTAGAAATTGTTTAGAGACACTAGTAAAAGAAAATAGAAGACCAACACAGGTTAAGAAGCAAGAGCTAGGGCTCTAACATTAAGTAAATATATGATATAATAGTAAAAATGTTTAGGGAAGCGAATTAGAATGTACAGAGCAAAGGGGATGACAAATGTTGAAGCAGAAAACAAAGACGAGAGCAGTTATATTAGCACTGTTAGCAGCTGGATTTTATGCAATTAACACGCCATTTTCAAAAGTTCTTTTGAATAATGTTACACCAACTTTTATTGCCGCTTTTCTTTATCTTGGTGCTGGTCTTGGCGTTGGAATAATGTATTTATTTCACATAAAAAAAGAGAAAAAATCAGAGAGACTTACAAAGCAGGATTTACCCTATACAATCGGAATGATTGGATTAGATATAGCCGCCCCTATATTTTTAATGATAGGTATAAAAATGGGAACAGCATCTAATGCGTCACTCCTTGGTAATTTTGAAATTGTGGCGACTGCGTTAATGGCGTTACTGTTTTTCAAGGAGAAGGTATCAAGAAAGCTGTGGATTGCCATTGGATTTATTACGCTATCTAGTATTGTTTTGTCATTTGAGGGAAGTGATAGTTTCCAGTTTTCTATAGGTTCTTTTTTTGTGATACTGGCAACCTGTTGCTGGGGACTTGAGAATAACTGTACAAGAAAGATGTCAGATAAAAGCACATATGAGATTGTTTTGCTAAAAGGCATTTTTTCTGGCGGAGGTGCATTTACTATTGCATTGGTACTTGGCGAAAAGATTCCAGAAATGAAATACATTGCCGAAGTTATGCTATTAGGATTTGTAGCATACGGATTAAGTATTTTTCTTTATATAAGAGCGCAAAGAGACTTAGGTGCCGCTAAGACAAGTTCTTTTTATGCTGTAGCACCGTTTGTGGGATCATTTTTAGCCTTTGCAGTAAATGGAGAAAAATTGGCTCTAGAATATTTTATAGGGCTGGCTCTGATGTTGCTAGGAACGGTATTTGTAGTATATGACACTATGGTAAAGCATCATCTTCATGAGCATAAGCATACGATTGTTCATACACATAACGGCGTGACTCATACTCATGTAATCACTCATGAACATGAGCATAAGCACTTCGGTAATGAGGAGAGACATAATCACAAACACGAAGATTATATAAATAGCCAGGAACATAAATTGGCTCATGCGAATGGATTATAAATACCAGTTTGTCTAATTGAATAGAAAAATTTTTAAAACAGTAAATCACAAAGGTTTACTGTTTTTTTGCTCATTTTGAGAAATCATAACCACCCGTGAAAACGAGTGGCTTGTACACCGGCTATAAGCCGTTTCCCTCTAGCGACGTCTAAAGACGTTCGCTGAACTTCTTTTAGGTTAATGCTATGATTACTTGACTAATGCCCATAACAACGGGATTATACCTTGTTCTAAAACTGCCATCTGAGAACGGTTTGACACTTAACTTATCAAAGACAAGGTCATTTTTTCCCCAATCACGTATATTAGAAACTATCTTTTCATTTAGGTCAACGATATTCACATAGTCCCCTCTCCCCCAAAACTTTCGATTGTCATAATATAACCCCTCTTGTTTTCCAATCTGAACAGGAGGGGTTGTTTTGAATGGAAATGAATAAGACTTAGTTTTGTGTTATTAGCATTTTCATCACTTCATTTTAATCGTAATCAGCATACCTCCACCAAGCTACTGTTGCGATAAGACCTAGAATACTTATCCCAAATAAACTGACAATGCTCCCAAAATTCAATAGTGCTTTTCCTGCAATACCACTTGCGAGTGCAGGAATCGCCCATGGAATGTATTTCCCAAAGTTAAGAGCAGAACCAAGCTGAGAAAAAATAATAGTAAAAATGATAAATGCCAATGGAGACAAATAGCCCCGGCCTAAACAAGCAAAAAAAGCTACTGGAGTAGAGAGTATGATTGTAAGAGTAGTACAAAAACCAAAGTAAGTACACCTTTGAAAATCACCGTTAAGCTCCCTCCCTCAAGTCCAATCAAATTACCAGCTAATAATCCTAATAAAAGTGCAAAAATTGATAGTATATAGCTCCATAGAGCGGTAACGATAAATTTGGATAATACGATTGTATCTCTTCTTATCGGGAGTGCTAATAGGTCTATCATCGTTCTATCAGAATATTCTCTACCAAAAACCCAAGATGCTGTAAATCCAAAAATGAGCAATCCCCCAACAGAAATGACTTGTGATATGGTCATTAAGTATGACGACCAGTCTGTTATCCTCATCATTTCCATTTTTGCAGAAATCAAACCAAGATTTTTGAAATTCTCTGGATATTTCATCATAGTTGCAAACAGCCCAACAATAAAAGGAACTAAACAGATAGAACAAGCAGTTACGATGGAAAGTTTTGATTTTATTAACTTTCTCCATTCAATTAAAATACAGGAACTAAGCTTTTTCATTCGAGATTCCTCCATTATAGTCATTCAGTATTCTTAAGAAATAATGTTCTAAATCTTCTTTCTCAACAGCCAACGATTTGGGTGGATAACCTTCATGAACCAGCAATGTAGCAATTTCTTCCGGATATTCCACAGATTTTGTATCAATTAGTTCTAAGAAATCGATATTATTTTCTGTGTCTGATTGAATGTTTACCTGATAGCCCTGGTTAGATAATACTTCTTTCATGGCCTTATTATTAGAGCCACTTACTAGTAACTTCTTTTCTAAGTACCGCTCTAATTCTTTGCTTTCAACTTCTCTTATAAGTTTTCCCTCATGTATAATGACTATTCTAGTAGCAATCTTGGATATTTCCTCTAGATTATGACTTGAAATAAGAACAGTTGTACCTAGATTATTTGCCAATTCCTTTAACAGCTCTCTCACTTCAATAACTCCAAAAGGGTCTAATCCATTTGTTGGCTCATCAAGAATTAGGATTTTAGGTTTATGAATAATCGCTTTTGCAATTCCTAAACGCGCAACATTTCCTAAAGAAAGCTGCTTCTCCTGTTTATGTTCATATTGCTTTAGTTTTAATTTCTCAACTACCCAGTCAATATTATCTCTATTAACCCCTCTTAATTTACTAACGATTTCTAAATTTTCTCTCACAGTTAAGTCTGGATAAGAATAAGGCGTCTCAATAATATAACCTATTTCATTTCGAAGTTCTAAATTATTCAGATCTAACTTTTTTCCTTGGATATAACATTCTCCTGATGTAGATTTTATCAATCCTAACATCATTCTCATCGTTGTTGTTTTCCCTGCACCATTCAGTCCTAAAAAACCTACTATTTCACCACTTTTTATTGATAGATTCAAGTTGTTGACAACATTTTTTGTTCCATATCTTTTAGAAAGGTTTGCAGTTCTAATTGCTTCTTTCACCATTACCTATCCTCCTTAGTAATTTGCTCAACAATTCCTTGTATGACTAACTTCAATGTAGTATCAAATTGTTCTTCACCGATTTCCTCGATGTGTAATATAGTCATAGCAATCGTTCTAAATAAAGCAGAGACGATTTCTACCGATACATTTTCTCTAATATTGATTCGGGATACAATTTTTTTAACCATCCTATCATCTATCAGATGATGATTTGTTATCGCCTCTTTTGGCAATTTTCTTACGAGTAATTCCATTTCATGATTTTTGAATATGGTATACATAAATGAATAGCGAAAATCTTGATAAAAATCATAAAGTAACTGTACCAGACGATTTGTATCTATCTTGACTTCCATACCTAATTGTTCTGTCAGGCGATCCATAACACCTATTTGATATTCTTCTAAGACCGCAAAAAATAACATTTCTTTTGAGGAATAAAAATTATAAAAAGAACCTTTGGAAATATCTACCATTGCTGCCATCTGGTCAACTGTGGTTTTCTTAACCCCATATCTTTGAAGGCATTCCTTTGCAACTTTATGTAATTTCTTTCTAATTACTTCTTTTTCTTCAGTAGTAAAAGCAGTAGCCATAACTTCCTCCTAAAAACGCTGTGACGTTTTTTGATTTTACAGTCATAGAATATCATATAAATTGAAAAATGTCAAAAGTCTTATATCTTCTATGTAAGAAAATATAAGATTTTAAATTTACACACACCTCAATTCTCTTCATTTAGACCTAATTATTCGATTTTCACGATTTAAAAAATAAGGATACAGTACTGAAAGCTCCTATTATCTGGCTTTTCTCTCTGTATCCTTATTGTATATCAAGTTTCTTCTCTCAATTTCTCAATCATGACCAAGAAAGGCGGGTGGTTAATCTGATTGATGGTCTTGTAGAGGGCAACGGTGAAGTCCTGCTGGGGCAACTGACTAACATAGTCGAGTACCGCATCTTTTTCAACCTCTCCACCATCATGCCCATAGTAAATCATGATAGCTGCACGGCCGCCTTTTTCTAATCCTTGACAGACCTTTCCCAGAGCTTCCAGCGTCGTAGCGGGTCGGGTAATGACAGACTTGTCCGCCGAAGGCAGGTAGCCAAGATTAAAAATAGCAGCCTTGAAATGGTCTAGGTATTGGTCTAGCGTCTCATGACCAGCCAAGATTAGCTGAGCATTGTCTAAGCCAGCTTCTGCCAAGCGCTGGCGAGTCTTTTCCACCGCCTGCTCCTGAATGTCAAAAGCATAGACTTGCTTGGCCAACTTAGCCAGAAAGAGGGTGTCATGTCCGTTGCCCATAGTCGCATCCACCACGGTATCTTCCTTGGTCACGACTTCTGCCAAAAAGGCATGGGCCATCTGTAAGGGTCTTAACATACGAATCTCTGCTCCTTTGCTTTACAGCCTTGCTTGCTGCCACGACGACGCATTTCTGCCTCAATGGCATTAAGCACTTCCCATTTATTGAGGCTCCACATGGGACCAATCAACATGTCTCGCGGGGCGTCGCCAGTGATGCGGTGGATGACGATATGCTCGGGGATAATCTCTAGCTGGTCGCAGACGATAGAGACATACTCCTCTTGACTGAGCAGCTGCAGCCGCCCCTCATGATAATCCCTCTGCATACGGGTATTAGTCATCAAGTGAAGCAGGTGGAGCTTGATTCCCTGAATGTCATTATCCGTCACGCAACGGCGGACATTCTCCAGCATCATCTCATGGGTTTCGCCCGGTAGGCCATTGATCAAGTGAGAGACAATCTCCGCCTTGGGGGCTTGCTTACGAACTCGCTGGACCGTCTCCACATAGAGCTCATAAGAATGGGCACGATTGATGAGGTCCGAAGTCTCCTCATAGGTAGTCTGAAGCCCCAGTTCCACGGTCACATGCATACGCTCGGATAAGTCAGCCAAGTAGGCTATGGTCTCATCAGGCAAACAGTCGGGCCGAGTCCCGATATTGAGTCCAACGACGCCTGGCTCGTTGATGGCTTGCTCATAACGCTCACGGATCACTTCAAGCTTCTCATGAGTATTAGTGAAGTTCTGGAAATAGACCAGATACTTGCGAACATCTGGCCACTTGCGGTGCATAAAGTCAATTTCCTTATAGAACTGCTCGCGAATGGGCGCATCCGGCGCCACAATGGCATCACCAGAGCCCGAAACGGTACAGAAAGTGCAGCCTCCATGCGCTACCGTACCATCCCGATTGGGACAGTCAAAACCTGCATCAATAGGCACCTTAAAAGTCTTCTCTCCAAAAAGTTTTCGATAATAATCATTCAAAGAATTGTAAGATTTCATACCTTTCATTCTACCACAAAAAGGGGCATAGAAACAAAAATTCCCTCTTTCACAAGGAAAGAAGGAAATCATAGCTCCCACTGATAACGCTTGAGATCTACACAGCCATTGGCCTTCAAGTCCACTCCCTCCGCCCAGAGCAAGTGTTTCTGGTCTTCCCAGCCAAGTGCGAGGCGCCCTGCTGCATTGACTACCCGATGGCAAGGATGCATACCGCCATAAAGTTCCGATTGACTGAGAATCTTTCCCACCAAGCGGGCATTTTTTGGCCGACCAATCAAACGGGCAATCTGGCCATAAGTAGCTACGCGCCCAGAGGGAATGCTATCTACTAATGCCAAAACAGCATCTATGATTTCTTGATTCAAATTGGACATTCTGACCTCCTAATCTTGTTTGCCCCTATCTTAAAGAAAGGGATTTTCTTTGTCAGGACAAAAAGGCCAGCAAAGCCAACCTTTCGCATCTATATTTATTTCTGCTTTCCCTTGAAACGCCACTGAAAACGCAGCTTGTCATAAAAGGGAAATTCGATATTGAGAATGGCAAAGCCCATCAAGGCTCCTCCGATAACATCTGTCGGATAATGCACGCCCAGATAGACTCTGGATGCCATAACAGTAAAGATATAGACCAGGAGCAGGCCTTGTACCAAGCGCTTTATTTTTTGGTTTTGAATCCGTTGCTGGACGATAATAATCAAGGTTCCAAGAACAATGGCTGTCGCCATGGAATGTCCGCTCGGGAAAGAATAACCACCCTCTTCGACCAAATGCGGAATACTCGGCCGGCTTCTGTGGTAAACGAGTTTAATCAGCTTAATCAAAATCCCATGTAAGACCAGATTTCCCGCTAGCAAAGCAGCTTCTAGCTTCCATTTTTTGTAAAGGAAAAAAATGACAAGAGCTGAAACCCAGATGATAATCCCCATCGGATCAATCACACTGGTCACTAGTTTGAAAAATGTCGTCAAAGCTGCAGGCAAGTCTCCCCGCAGCCAGGTCTGAAGCGGGGTGTCAAAGCTGGCCAGCTGCTCAGGATAAAACTTGACCATGTAGCCTAGCATGACGAAAAGTAAAAGGGCAAAAGAGCCCTTTGTTAGATAAGATTGTTTATTTTTCATAACGTTTTAGGACGGGCTGCAAGAGCGTGTAAATTAGCCAAAAGACAGCAGCCCAGATCACTCCTTCTAATAGGTTAAAAGGGACAATCATAGTCAGCAGATACTTGGAAAGACCGTATGTTTTATAAATATCAAAACCTGCAAACCTTGCAAAGAGAGGCACAGCATAAATAACATTTAGAATGATCATAGTAATCGTTAGACCAAGTGTTGCTGCCAAGGAAGCCTTCACATAGCTAGATAAGCTCTTTCTTTTTTTCCACAAGAGGGAAAAAGCACAAACAAAGACAGCTACCGCTAGTATATTCATGGGTAAACCGATTAGAGTACCTACACCATTATTATTCAAAGCTAGCTTTAAGACAGAGCGAATCATGAGCACTGCCAGAGAGCTTTTTAAATCCAAGATCACCAAAGCCAGTAAAATCGGAATAATTGAAAAATCCAACTTTAGAAACTCGGTTATCAAGGGAATCTCATAAAACATGAGTAGAAATGATAGAGCAGATAAAACTGCTACAATCGCCAACTTACGAGTATTTGTCATCACAGGTTCCTCCAATTTATAAAAATTAGAGAAGCCGGAAAGGCCACTGAAAAAAGCTTGTCAGCTAATGATTATTTAGTATAAGGCTCAGCCCTTAAATAAAGATTAAACGGCAAGAATGCTTCACTGCCTCTCGTCTTCTCCCATCCAGACTATACTGTCGGTTGTGGAATCTCACCACATCAGCTTGCGCTCGCGGACTTGATTTGGCATTGAGAAAAAATTTCCAATCCAAAAGTTACCGCCGGTCGGGAATTTCACCCTGCCCTGAAGACATCATTATCATAACAAAAAAAGCCTGCCAGAGCAAGCGATTTGATTGATGTAATCAAACATATTTCAACAATGGTATTCTATCTATTAGGAAAATTTACTGCTTAGATACATTCATTCCGCTACTTCAGCTTGTCCGCTTCATACTCGTGTACCAAATCTAAGCCAGCAAAATTCTGCTGACGCAGGGCTTCATAAACAATCATGCAGACTGTATTTGAAACATTGAGACTGCGGACATGCTGGTCATTCATGGGAATACGCAGGGCCTTCTCTGGATGGCAACGCATAAATTCCTCTGGCAATCCCTTGTCCTCTCGTCCAAACATAAAATAGTGCGAACCTTCTGCTGCAAAGTTTTCCTCAGAATAGACCTTCTCTGCAAACTTAGAAATCAGATAAAGTCGGCCGTCCATCTGCTTCATAAAATCTTCTAAACTGTCATAATAGGTGATGTCCAGCTTATCCCAATAGTCCAGCCCCGCCCGCTTCATCTTGCGGTCATCAATGGGAAAACCCATGGGCTTGATGATGTGAAGCGGCGAATTAGTCGCGGCGCAAGTACGGGCAATATTGCCGGTATTCTGCGGAATCTGAGGCTCAAAAAGAACGATATGATTTTTCATAATAAGAATATTTTTCCTAGTATTTTTCTTTAGATAAAAAAATAGCCACACTGCCCGGAGTCAAGCTCAGCAAACAGCGTGGTTAAGGCTTCATTAACTTACATCACAACAGGTTTGAGGTAAACCAATGAAGGTACTCATTTAGTATAACACTTTCAGCCTACAAGTCAATAAAAAATGCTCAAAAAGTTGTACTTTTTTTAAAAATATCACAGGAAGATACCATTTTTGTAAAAAAATATTCGGAATTCTATAAATAACTAGACTATTCTGTATTTTATAGATGAAATTTAAATGAAAAAAGAGTATGATAGATACATACTTTGGAGGAATCTAAACTTATGAAAATTATCGTTGTTGGCGGCGGGAAGGTCGGAACGGCCCTCTGTCGCTCCTTAGTGGCTGAAAAACATGATGTTATCCTGATTGAGCAGGATGAGGCTGTTCTCAACCAGATTACCAAGCGCTACGATATTATCGGTATTGCTGGCAATGGAGCCAACTTCAAAATCCTAGAACAGGCAGATGTTGGGCACTGTGACATTTTCATCTCTATGACCGAGCATGATGAGGTCAACATGGTTTCAGCGGTCCTAGCCAAGCGGATGGGGGCTAAGGAAACTATCGTCCGAGTGCGCAATCCTGAGTATTCCAACCCTTACTTTAAGGAGAAGAACATCCTGGGCTTCTCGCTAGTGGTCAATCCTGAGCTCCTAACTGCTCGCTATATTGCTAACATCATTGACTTTCCTAATGCCCTGTCAGTAGAGCACTTTGCCAATGGTCGGGTGGCACTGATGGAGTTCAAACTCAAGGAAGACAGCAATCTCTGCCAGATGAATATTTCCCAGTTCCGTAAGAAATTTGGAAATATCATTGTCTGTGCTATTGAGAGAAAAGGGCACTTGGAAATTCCTGATGGCGACTTCACTTTGGAGGCCGGGGACAAGTTCTATGTAACAGGTAACCGCCTAGACATCGTTCAATTCCACAATATGGTACGCCCTAGAGTGGTTAAGAGCCTGATGATTATCGGGGCTGGCAAGATCGCTTATTACCTGCTCAATATTCTCAAAAACAGTAAAATTGAGCTCAAAATCATTGAATCCAACCGTGAGCGAGCAAACTTTTTCAGTCAGGAATTTCCTGATCTCTATGTCGTCCATGGTGATGGTACTGCCAAGGACATCCTGCTGGAGGAACGCGCTAATAACTTTGATGCCATCGCTACCTTGACTGGTGTGGATGAGGAAAATATCATCACTTCCATGTTCCTTAATAATCTAGGTGTACAGAAAAACATCACCAAGATTAACCGGACTAGTTTGTTGGAAATCATTGATAACCAAGATTTTGCCAGCATCGTGACACCTAAAGGTATCGCTGTTGATACCATTATGCACTTTATCCGCGGCCGCTACAATGCTCAATTCTCTAACCTAGAAGCTCTGCACCATGTAGCCAATGGCCAAATTGAAACCCTGCAATTCCAAATCAAGGAAGAAAACAAGATGACTGGTATTCCTCTGTCTCAGCTTCATCTGAAGAAAGATGTCCTGATTGCGGCCATTATCCGTCAAGGCAAAGCCATCTTCCCTACCGGTGATGACGACCTGCAAGTTGGAGATAAGATTATCGTTACCACTCTGCTGCAAAATATCACGCAGATTTACGATCTGTTAGCGAGGTAGGCCCCATGAATAGATCTATGATTCGCTACCTGCTGGCAAAATTACTGCTGATTGAGGCGGCTCTGCTGATTGTACCCATTATAGTCGCTCTAATCTATGGTGAACCTTTAAAGGTCTTTCTCTCTATCGGAGCGACCATGGCCATCCTGCTCGTTTTAGGTGGCATAGGCTCTTATTTCAAGCCCAAGGACCTGCATATCTACGCCAAGGAAGGTGTACTGATTGTAGCCCTTTGCTGGATTCTCTGGTCCTTCTTCGGAGCCCTGCCCTTTGTCTTCTCTGGTCAGATACCGGACATCATCGATGCCTTCTTTGAGGTCAGCTCCGGCTTTACAACCACGGGATCGACTATTCTCAACGATGTCGGCGTTCTCTCCCATTCGCTGCTCTTCTGGCGCAGTTTTACCCACTTAATCGGAGGGATGGGAGTGCTGGTCTTTGCCCTAGCTATTATGGACAATGCTAAAAATGGTCACTTGGAGGTCATGAAAGCGGAAGTTCCGGGCCCAGTCTTTGGCAAGGTTGTGTCCAAGCTCAAGAGTACGGCCCAAATCCTCTATATCATCTATCTGGCTCTCTTTGCTATCTTTGCTCTGCTTTATTTCCTAGCGGGCATGCCCCTCTTTGACAGTCTGGTCATTGCCATGGGAACAGCTGGTACGGGCGGATTCACCGTATACAATGACGGTATCGCCCACTATAACAGCTCGCTGATTACTTATCTGGTCAGCTTTGGAGTTTTAGCTTTCGGGGTCAACTTCAACCTCTATTATTATCTGCTGATTCGTAAGTTTAAGGCCTGCTTTGGTGATGAAGAGCTTAGGGGCTATCTCTGGATTGTCTTTCTTTCCACAGCCTTGATTGCCTTTAATGTCTTCCATCTCTATCAAGGCTTTGCCAAGAGCGTGGAGATTTCCTTCTTCCAGGTAGCCAATGTCATCACAACAACTGGATTTGGCTATGGCGATACGGTCAAGTGGCCTCTCTTTTCTCAGGTCATCCTGCTCCTGCTCATGTGTATCGGGGGTTCGGCTGGATCAACCGCTGGGGGATTCAAGGTTATTCGGGGGATTATCATTTCCCGCATTGCAAAAAATCAAATCCTCTCTACTCTATCACCTAATCGGGTCCTAACCATGCATGTCAATGGTGCAGTCTTAGACAAGGATACCCAGCACAAGGTTCTCAAATATTTAGCAACCTATGTTTTGATCGTGCTGGCACTCATTTTCATCGTCAGCCTGGATAACAACAATCTCATGACAGTTGTCAGTGGTGTCCTATCCTGCTTTAACAATATCGGTCCTATGATTGGGACGACAGATACTTTTTCTATCTTTAGTCCTTTTTCCAAACTGCTGCTGGCCTTTGCTATGATTGGCGGTCGCTTGGAAATCTACCCGATTCTCCTGCTCTTCCTGCCTAAGACTTGGTCTAGAAGATAGGAAATATTCGGAGAATATATATATAAGTCACACTAGATACTTATCTAGTGTGACTTTTTTCTTGAATTATTTCTTCTCAAACTGAAATGGTCTGGTACAGGATCCTCTCCCGGCTGAGACCAGGGATGACAGCGGAGAATTCGCGCCAAGCCCATCAAAACTCCTTTAGCACCATGCTTCTGGATAGCCTCTATCATATAGTTAGAGCAGGTTGGCCGAAAGCGGCAAGATGGAGGGAAAGCAGGTGATATGAAGCGCTGATAAAGCGGACAGGAGCAATAAGCAGTCTCTTTATCATTTCTTGGTCTTGGTTACAGCCAGTGTATGCAGCTGGCTGACTTCTTTTTTACTGAGCTTACGATACTCACCAGGCTTGAGGCCTGTTAAGTCCAAATGACCAAAGCGAGTCCGTGACAGCTTATCTACTTGCAATCCGACCGCCTGAAACATCTTCTTGACCTGATGGTTACGGCCTTCGTGGATTGTCAGCTGAACGACCGAGCGATTTTTCGCCGGATCAACCTTGATAATCTCATAAACCGCTGGCTTGGTTTTGCGCCCCCTCTATCTCAATACCGCGAGTCAGAGGACGAAGAACTTCTTTATTGGCCAATCCTTTGACACGCGCCACATAGACCTTATCAATTTCATTGCGGGGATGAATCATCTCGTCGGTAAAATCTCCGTCATTGGTCAGAATGAGAATACCAGAAGTATCCCAGTCCAAACGACCGACCGGATAAATTCGCTCCTTGACCTGAGGCAAGAGCTCCACGACCGTCTTACGTCCCTTGTCATCACTAACAGAGGAAATGACCCCGCGCGGCTTATTGAGGAGGTAATAAACCTTCTCTTCGTTGTAGATAGGTTGTCCTTCTACTTCCACACGGTCGCCAGACTTGACGTTCGTCGCCAGCTCACGTACCACTTGGCCGTTTATACTGACCTTCCCCTGCCTGATTAGCTCTTCTGCCTTACGGCGGCTGGCTATCCCAGCATGAGCGATGTATTTATTGATTCTCATCGATATCTGTCCTTTCAATAAAGAGCTGACTTTCTTCAGCAACTAGCTCTGTTTCTTCAACAATCGGCAGCTCATCTAGGTGATTGATCCCCATATAGTCTAAGAAATAATCCGTTGTCACATAGAGATTTGGCCGGCCAATGACTTCCTTTTTGCCATCTTCTCGAACCAATTCAAAAGCCAAGAGCTTAGCTAATGCACCACTGGAATTAACCCCTCGGATGTCATCTATTTCTACCCTTGTAATCGGCTGCTTATAGGCAATGATAGACAAGGTCTCAAGGGCCGCCCGCGACAGACTTTGATTGATTGGTGCCCGTGAATAGGCCCGCAGAATCTCAGCAAACTCTGGCTTTGTGACCAGCTTGTATGTCTTTGAGGTTTCCAGCAGGGTCAGGCTAGAGTCTGGATTTGCTTCATATTGCTCAGCCAACTTCTCCAAACTCTGAATAACCCCGGTCGGCGGCAAAGAAAGGATTTCTGCCAATTGATGAACCTTGAGTCCATCTTCTCCCGCCACAAAAAGCAGGGCTTCAATCTCTGCTAACTTACTCATTTCCTCTTCCTACTAAATAAATATTTCCAAAGTTTTCTTCCTGAATGACTTGCACTTCCTGCACCTTGACCAATTCCAAGGTCGCCAGAAAGAGAGTAATAACTTCATTCATGTCCTTTGTCTCTGCAAAAATCTCCTGCAGAGCCAGACGGCTCTTACCAACACAGCGCTGACGCACCACATCCATCATGTCCTCAATCTTGTACTCGTCTCGCACAATGGTTGTATGACTCTTAGAAAACTCCTCTTGCTTCTTGGCGATAACTTTGGAAAAAGCCAAAAAAAGATCAATCGTTGACTTGTCATGCAGAAGCTCAGCGTCTTCATAAACCAGCTCCAGCTTAGGCTTAGAATAATAAAGCGCTCGGTCATCATGCTGGAGTGACATTTTCTCTCCCAAGAGTTTGAACCTGCGGTATTCCTCAATCTGGCTCAAGAGGTCTTGCTCTAAATCATCTTCCAGCTCAGCATTATCTGCCACCTTAGGCAGGAGCTTGCGGCTCTTAATCAGCATGAGCTGGCTTGCCATGACCATGTGCTCGCCCGTCACTTCCAGCTTCATGGCCTGCAAAGTAGCCACATAAGTCAGATACTGCTCGATGACCTCCGTAATGGGAACATCATAAATATCCACCTGGTACTTAGATACAAGGTGGAGCAGCAGGTCCAACGGGCCTTCAAAATCTTTTAGTTTGATATCCATTTTTATCTGTATTTTTCTAGTGTAATCATGGTTTTCAAGCCCAAATCTTGGGCAATATCATAGAGACCAATCCCCTTCTCCCGCTGGCGCAAAATAAACTGCTCACGCAGGCTTTGAGCAGATAGACTGGCTTGTCCCTGCTCAATCAAGAAGGCCTCTAGCTGACGGAAGCCCCATTGACGAGAATAGGATTTGCCGTTTTTCTCAAATAAATATGTCCCTGTCAGATAGTCTTCTAACTCACCCGTCAGACTCTCAGGAATCTTGATGACCCGCTTCTGACCGGCCTTTTCAATCTTCAAAATCTGAAAGTCCAGATTGACATCTGCCACTTTGACCTGCAGAATCTCGCTGGGCAGCAAGCCCATTTCCAAGATAAGAAGAGCCATCAGCCGCCCCCTGGGAACGCTTGATTCCTGCCAAAAAGCAGACAGATCCAGCAGTTCATTTTCCTGCTCCTTTGATATGGAAACCTTGGGCAGGACCAAGCGGTGAAACTCCTCAATAAGCTGCTGCTGATAAAGGAAGTAGAGAAATTGATTGACTGCTGAGAGCTTCCTCTTCTGAACAGCTGCCTTAAAATCCTTGATAGAGGCCTGATAAATCCGCAGATTTGTCTCGCTAATCCGGCCATGTACTTCCTCGATAAACTGCTCCAAATCATAAGAATAGGCAATTTTAGAATTTTCTGAGATGTTTTTTTGATTTAAAAACGGTCTAATGTATTCTTTCATTTTTTGCGAATTTCGTACTTCTTGCTAAAGCCGTGCAACAAAGAATTGACAGCTTTCAAAATGGACTTTCTAGTAATAATTCCGTAAAAATGCTGATCCTCGCCCACAACCGGCAGGAATGACTCGTCGACCAGCTTATGAAGTACATCTGATACAGTATAATCTGGCCCAACTGTCAAGTCGTCCATTTTAGTCATATGGACGATGTCTGTCATCATGAATTCCTCTTCTGGCAGATCATGGCGCATGCGGTAGGACATGATGTCTGTCAGGGAAATCGTGCCAACAAACTTTTTATCTGCTGTCACGACTGGTACACGTGAGTAGGTCATCTGGCTAAGCAATAAGATAGCATGATCCACATTGTGGGTGTCAATCATAACCGCCAGATTTTCCCCAGGCGTCAAAAAAGTTTCTTCATGTTGCAGCAGATAGTCTTCAAATTCCTTAGCAATCATCGGCTAAACTCCTTGGACAAGCTTGGATAAAGTTCATGATTTCGTGTATAGAAATCAACTTTAAAGCAGTCATCATCAATCTCTACCTTAGAGTAGAGACGTTCGTTGATCAGGCCGCGTGGCTGGCTGATGGAGCCCGGATTCAGAAAGAGCGTTTTGCCCTCCATTCGAGCATCTGGGATATGCAGATGGCCGTAGAGGCAGATGTCTGCATTAACCTCTTGCGCCCACAAATCCAGCTTTTGAAAGGAAAAGTTGATATGGAAGAGATGGCCATGAGTCTGAGCAATAATAGTCCCCGCCAAATCCGTCACCAAGCGTTCTGGATAGCCGTCGTAAAAGTCCATATTCCCTGCAACAACCTGAATTCCTTGCCATACCTCATCATCAGAAGGAAGCTCAGAGTCTCCGTTATGGAAAATTGCATCTACCTTTCCAATATAATGATTCCTAATCTCTTCAACAATAGCACGGTCGCCATGAGAATCACTCATGACTATAATGGTTTGCTTTGCCATGCTGGAAATACCTCCACTAATTTCTTAACTGCCTGAGCCCGATGGGATTGCGCATTTTTTTCTTCCATCGTCAGTTCGGCAGACGTTTTTCCTGTTTCTCCCACTAAGAACAAGGGATCATAGCCAAAGCCATTTTCCCCTTTTGGCTCATGGGCAATGTAGCCTGGCCAATCCGCTTCAACTACCAGTGACTCCCTGTCAGGACTAGCCACCACCAGGGTCGTATGAAAATGAGCCGAGCGGTCCTTGACATCAAACACCATAGCCAACTCATGCAGAAGCTTGATGTTGTTTTCATCGTCTGTCGCACCTACTCCAGCAAAGCGAGCCGACCAGACGCCAGGCAAGCCGCCTAAAACATCGACCTGCAGACCTGAGTCGTCAGCTAGCACCATTTTACCGGTCAGCTTACTGATCGTCTCTGCCTTGAGCCGCGCATTTTCCTCAAAAGGTGGTTCCAGTCTCTTGCACTTCTGGCAAATCAGGATAATCATTGAGATTTTTCAACCTTATAGCCCAGCTTCTCAAAGAGTTTGCGAAACTCTGCTGTCTTTCCTTCGTTGCGAGTCGCAATCAAGATGGTATCTCCGACAGCCATCTCGGACTCCTGCCCCTGACCAAAAAGTCGGTCATCTTAACCCCATCCTTGGACAGGAAGAAGACCTTGCGCAGCAAGTCCTTTTTCTGTAATCAGAATAGCTCCCTTATGACTGGTCGCCTTAAAATCCCGCTTCTGACGGTCGTTAATCATATTGAGGACAAACTGGATATAGGACATAGGCGAGCCGTATTTGACTACAACTGTGGTAAAGGCGTTGTATTCTTCATCTAAATCTCGCTCAATCAGCTCACACAACTCTGCATCAATATGCTCCAAGAGCCTGTAAGGGATATCATTGAAATGATAGCCTGCCTTGCGAAAGCGGGTCCATTCTCCGATATACCAATTGTTCTCGTCAATGTATTCATAAATTTTATTTGTCATAAGCTTACATGCTCCACATTCACTTTCAGGCCCAGCCAGCTTTCTGCAATCTCCGAAAAGCTTTTAGCATTGGCAGTTGTGTAAAATTGGTGGTTGAGCTCCTGTTTTTCCCGGCTGCGGTTGATTTCAAAGTAATTGAGCAGGACAGAAATATCCCGTACACACTCTGCACCGCTGTCAATCAGCTTCACATTTGGTCCCATCCTATTTTGAATAATAGGCCGGAGCAAGGGATAGTGGGTGCAGCCCAAGACCAGGGTATCTACCCGGCCAGCCAGAGGCTGCAGGGTTTCATAGACCACTTTTTTGGTAAGACTGGAATGAAGTTCATTGGACTCTACCAAAGGTACAAACTTAGGGCAGGCCAAACTTTCCACCTGCATCTCCGGCGAGAGCGCTTCAATCTTCTGACGATAAATATCAGAAGAAACAGTCATTGGCGTTCCAATAACACCGATGCGGCCACTGGCAGTTGACTTAATAGCTGCACTAGCCCCCGGCAGAATCACGCCCAGTACTGGAATATCCAGCTTTTCCTTCACTTCTTCCCAGACAACGGCAGTCGCAGTATTGCAGGCGATAACAATCATCTTAACATCCTTGGTCAGGAGGAAGTTGACCAACTGCCAGGTATAAGCGCGAATCTGCTCAGCAGGCCTAGGACCGTAAGGAGCCCGCGCTGAATCTCCGATATAAATGACCTCTTCGTGGGGGGAGCTGCCGCATGAGCTCACGGACTACAGTCAAACCGCCCACTCCTGAGTCTAAAAAACCGATTGGTCGATTATCCATAAGGTCTTCTTTCTAAAACAAGGGACTGGAAGCAGATTCCAAATCCCCATTTTTTTATAGATTTTCTCTACTGGTATTAACAGCCAGCCACTAGAAAATTATTTTTTCTTTTTGCTCTTAGCAAGCGCAGCTTTCTGCTGGCTGATAATTTGACGATAGACTTGCTGCACTTTCGCTTCATTTGGCCGTTGGCCGCTAGCGCTCAGCAAGGTCCGAACTGCTTCTACATTCAGACGCGGATTTTCTGCAAATTCCTTCTCAACTTGCCGACGAAGCAAATACATACCCAAAATCACGCCTCCAGCAAATGCTGCCATAATCAAGAAAATTGCTAAAACTAAATTCATATCGAGAACTCCTCTATTTCCATTTTTACATTGCTCTTCATTATATCAAATTTTCTTTATTTTTCAAAATCAAAGCCATATAGTGTCGCAAAATAATCTTCTGGTTTTTCTGCCCGACGAATCATGCGAACATTGCCATCTTGTTCCAAGAGAATTTCGCTGGAGCGGAGCTTGGCATTGTACTGATAACCCATAGAGAAACCATGAGCACCCGTATCGTGAATCACTAGTGTATCGCCAATTTGACTGACGGGCAGCGAGCGATTAATGGCGAATTTATCGTTATTCTCACAAAGACTGCCGACAACATCCACAACCTCTGTCTCACCCTCGGGTCGATCCATATTGGTAATGTGGTGATAAGAACCGTACATGGCAGGACGCAGCAGATTGACCGCAGAGGCATCCACTCCCAGATAGGTTCGGTAGGTCTGCTTCTTATGGGTAACCTTGGTGACCAGCAGGCCATAAGGCGCCAACATGAAGCGGCCAAGCTCCGTATAAATCTTGACCTGTCCTAGACCAGCTGGAATTAGAATAGCTTCATAGGCCTGACGAACTCCTTGGCCAATGACCGCAATGTCATTTTCCTCGCCATCAGGTTGATAATTAATGCCGACACCGCCAGATAGATTGATAAAGTCCAGCTCAACTCCTGTCTCAGCCACTACTTCTACAGCCAGCTCAAAAAGCTGACGGGCCAGTTCAGGATAGTAGTCATTGCTGACAGTATTAGAGGCCAAGAGAGCATGAATGCCAAACTTCTCAGCTCCCAACTCCTTGAGCTCTTTGAAAGCCTGAATCAGCTGGTCCTTGGTCATACCAAACTTGGCTTCTTCTGGATTATCCATAATGCTGGTTCCCAGCTCAAAGACACCGCCAGGGTTGTAACGGCAGGAAATGACCTTGGGAATACCAGCGGCTTCCTTTAGAAAAGCTACATCTTCATAAGCATCCAGATTGATAGTCGCTCCTAGGTCACGCGCAAACTGAAAGTCCTCAGCTGGCGTGTTATTGGACGAAAACATGATATCCTGTCCAGCAAAGTCCAGCTTTGGCTCATGAGCAGTTCGACATAGCTGGCACAATCCATCCCGCAGCCTTCTTCTTTGAGGATTTGTAAAATAGCAGGATTGGGAGTGGCCTTGACGGCAAAATACTCTTTAAAACCTGGATTCCAAGAAAAGGCCTCATGCAGGGCACGCGCTCTTTCCCGAATTCCCTTCTCATCATAAAGATGAAAAGGTGTTGGAAACTGCGCCGTAATCTCAGCTAACTTTTCACGACTGACAAAAGGAGTTTTCATACTGTTCTCGCTTTCTATTTGCTGGGTTTATTATACCATAAATCTATAGGAGAAACAAAAAGCACTGGAGCAAACATCCAATGCTTGAGTCTTATTTAGCTGAGTTATTTGTTTCTTCCAAAAATACGTAGCAAGCTGAGGAAGAGATTAATGAAGTCCAGATACAGATGCAGAGCCAGCGAAATTGCCCAGCCATTCCCTGGATTGCCATTGGTCTGCTCATAGACATAGCGGATTTTCTGATTGTCCCAAGCGATGAGTCCTGAGAAAATAAGGACACCAACGATACTTACAATAAAGTCCAAACCACTGCTTCTCAAGAAGATATTAAGGACGCTAGCAGCGATAATACCAATCAAACCGGCCATACAAGCTCTGCCCATTCCAGAAAGATCCTTCTTGGTCACCTTGCCGATGAAGCCCATAGCAAAGAACATAACGGTCGTTGTCAGAAAGGCTAAGAGAACAGTTGACTGAAGATACAGCGCCATGATAATACTTAAGGTAAAACCATTGATGGCTGAGTATCCTAAAAACATTGGCAGCGCTGCCGGACTATTGCTCCGAGCTGCCCCAGAAGCTACCAATACAAAGATAAACTCAGCTGCAATAGCCGCATAGAAAATCCAGGTGGAGCCTGTCAGAACAGAGATAATAATGTCCTGAAAGAAGTTTAGCATCAAGAGGGACACGATTGCTGAGATTCCGATACCGACACCAACGATAGAATAAATCTTAGCATAGAAAGAATTAATATCTGATTGATCTTGAATAATAGAATGGTTCATAGTTACTCCTTTTATAATAAAACATTTACGGTTTCAGCATCTTTCGATGAAAGAGCTTGCGATTACCGCCCTTGCGTCTCCAAGGTGCAGTCGCTTCCTTGACGGCCCAATACTTGTCCACCATCGTCACAATATAAGACTCCTTATAGCGCGGCGGAGCAATGGTCGCCCCCCACATGTGCTTGATGATAATGTCCTCTTCGACCTTATTGAGCTTGGTAATCTTACGAGCATTGCGAACTGCCAGCCTCGGATGAACCCAAGCATGACTCTTCTTAAACTTGGTCACACGCCAGTCATAGTAGAATAAGTCATGAAGCAGGGCACCGCGTGCCGTGCTACGGGCATTCCAGCCAAATTTTTTGGCAATTCTGTAACTAGTATAACTTACATTGATGGAATGTTCAAGTCTATTGGAATGAATATGATGGGGAATTTCTTTCAGGCGCTGCACACTGGGCTTTTCAATCAGGTGCCCAACATAGGCCATAAATTCCTCGTCCTGTTTGTAAGGCATAGAATCACCTCCCTTGCCAACTATTATATCTCTTTTTCTGATTTTTAGCTTAAATGAAAGATTAAAATACCAGCGGCGACAGCAACATTGAGACTTTCTGCCTTTCCCTTCATGGAAATATGGACCAGAACATCAGCTGCTGCCGTCATTTCTGGACTAATCCCCTGCCCTTCATTGCCCATGACTAGGACAAAGCTCTCTCTGGTGTCCACCTTTCTATAGTCAATAGACGCAGACGACAAGGTCGACGCCAGAATTGGCAGACTGGAAGACTGAGCCAGCCTAATAAATTAGTCCTATCCATCCGATAAACTGGTAGGTGAAAATGACTCCCCTGCATAGAGCGCAGCGTTTTTAGGTTATAGATGTCTGCCGACAAACGAGAGATGAAAACCCCGTCAAAGCCAGCTGCATCCGCAGTCCGAATGATGGTGCCGACATTACCTGGATCCTGAACGTCCTCCAAGAAAAGATAGCGTCCGCTTAACTCCGCCGATATCTCTTCCCTTTCAAAAGCCACTTCCGCGACAATCCCCTGTGGCGTCTTACTATCAGCTAAATCTGCTAAAATCTCTGGACTGACAAAGATTACCTGAGAAAAATCAGCTAATCGCTCTGCGTATTCCGCTAAAGCAAAAATCCGAATCAGCTCTGCCCCACTGCTGACAGCTTCCTCAAATAAATGCCAGCCCTCGATCAAATAAGAATCCTTGCGGTATTTTTTGTGATGAAGTTTTTTAGCTTTTTTTACCACATTATTGGCTTTTGAGGTTATAATATTCATAAGAACATTATACCACAATTTAGCAGACTTGCACTCATACTGAGGGCTTAAATCCCCTCGGTCCGCTCACTCAAGGAGGACACCATGCAGAAAGTAAAAATGATAGCCCAAGGACGGGTACAAGGGGTTGGATTCCGCTGGGGAGTCTATTCTCTAGCGCTGGAAATCGGTGGTATTACCGGCCGGGTCTGGAACAACGACGACGGTACTGTTGGCATTCTGGCTCAAGCTGATGACCCAGCTCTGATGGCCAAATTTATCCAAGAAATCCGCAAGGGACCGACACCTTTTTCTAAAGTCAGCTATTTGGATGTGACCATGGCTAATTTCGACTCCTATCCTGACTTTAAAATTTCAAATTAGGTCTGCAGAACTATTGTATATTTTGCAAAAAAACAGTAGAATAGATAGGTATTATTTTTTAGAAACAAAGGATATGAACTCGTGAAACATTTCAAACGCTTTTTATTCTCCGGTATGGGACTGGCTGCGCTTCTTCTCCTGTCTGGCTGTGTGGGCCGCGACAAGGCCGGCAATCCTTCTGGTCTGATCTGGGACGTGATCGGTCAGCCTATGGCAGATGGTATCCAATTTTTCGCCAAGAATTCAGGATTAGGTTATGGTCTGGCGATTATCATCGTTACGCTCATCGTGCGGATTATCATTCTGCCGCTTGGAATCTATCAGTCTTGGAAGGCGACGCTTCAGTCTGAAAAGATGAACTACTTTAAGCCGATTTTCGCCCCAATCCAAGAGCGAATCAAAAATGCTGAAACTCAGGAAGAGAAAATGCAGGCTCAGCAAGAACTAATGGCTGCTCAAAAAGAAAATGGACTCAGCATGTTTGGCGGTATAGGCTGTCTGCCTCTGCTCATCCAAATGCCTTTCTTCTCAGCCCTCTTCTTTGCAGCCCAGTATACTCAAGGAGTTGCAGGCAGTTCCTTCCTCTGGATTAAAAACCTGGCCAAAAGCGACTGGGCTTTGACTGTCATTGTCGGTATCCTCTACTATATCCAGTCGGTGCTCTCTCTGCATGGTATTGAAGATGAAACTCAAAGAAACAGCATGAAACAGGCTTCTTACATGAGTCCTATCATGATTGTTGGTTTCTCATTCTTCTCTCCTGCTGCTGTCACTCTCTACTGGGTAGTCGGTGGATTTATCCAAATCATCCAGCAATTTATCATTAACTATATCATTCGACCTCGCCTGAGAAAACAGGTAGCAGAGGAATTTGAAAAAAATCCTCCTAAAGGTTTGAAAAAAGCTAGCCGGGCTAAAGATGTCACTCCAAAAGCTCAGCCGGCTATTGAGCAAAAGAACAAAAAGAAAAAGAACCGCAATGCTGGTAAGCAACGGTCGAGATAAAGAAAAATTCTTCTAGCTAATACTAGAAGAATTTTTTAATCTCGAGTAAGAATCGGCGTAACCGATACAAAAAACTCAGCAAACAAAGCAATAACTGATGAACGAGGTGACTCTATCACAGTAAAACGGTAAAGCCAATCAAGCCTTTCTTATACGAAACCCAAATCCTGCCCTTGAAAATCCGCACCAGACTTTCTGCCATGGATAGGCCAATTCCGTAGCCAGGCTGCTTCTGATTGTGCGATTCGTCCTCGCGATAGAAACGGTCAAAGAAACGACTGTAATCAACATTTTTGCCGTCCGCGTAACTATTGGCTACCGTCAGACGAGCTCGTTTCCCACGCTTAGCCTTGGTTAGAGTGACAAAAATTTGCCCATCTTCGTCACAATACTTGCAGGCATTGTCAATCAGGATACTAACCAATTCATAAAGTTCATCTTCAGTTGCCTTGACATGGATATCTTCCTGCAGCTTGATCTCGTACTTCTTGCCTGCCTTCTCGATGACAGACTTGAAGTTCCCAGCCACTTTTTGACAACTTCTGAGAAATTCACATCCACCAAGGTAACATATGGCTGCTCTTCTAGACGGGCCAGAACGACCATTTGATTGATTAGATTACTGAGACGCTTGACCTGGTCCTTGGTGCTTTCTGTCCATTCATTTTCGCCAGTCATCAGTTCTTGCAGCTCCGTATTGGCTGAAATGATTGCCAATGGCGTCTTCAGTTCATGTCCAGCATTAGTGATAAAACGTTTCTGATTTTCATAGTTTTTGATATAGGGACGGATAGCAAAGTTGGAAAATCCAGACACGACCAAGACAAAGAAAATAAAGCTATAGAAACACAACTGGATAGACAGCCAGAAAAAGTCATTGCGGCTTTCGAGGTAATTGGTCGAATCTAAGACCACTAGTAAATAGCGCTTGGTCTTGGAATCCTGCGTTATCTGGTAGGAATAAAATTGACTGCCTACCTTAAAAACCCCACTGCTGCGGCTGTCCTTAATCACTTTGTTAGCATAGCTGAGCGCCTGCTCCTTAGATAGATTGGAAAGATGGTCTAAGTTGGTGGAGTAAAGTGTTTTGTCTTCATTATAGACCACGCTGAAATAGCGGTATTGGTAGATGGTATCAATGGTGATACGGTCGTTTTGCAAGCTCTCAGCCGTTTCTTCTACGCTGGGAAAATCTCCATTATTGGCAGATAGAATATTGAGAACGGCTTGGATTTCTCCGTTGGTCTGCAGAAAGCGAACGGAGTTTAAGACAGCAATCATGGTCAGCAAAATACAGACAATAGCTGCCGAAGCCAGCAGAATGAACCGAATTTTAAGCTTCCGAAACATGGCCATCTCCTTCTAGCGGCACCAGAGTGAAACTGCCGCCTTCCTCACCCAAGATAGCCAGATCAGCATGAATAGCCTTCAGCTTCTGACGCAAATAGGAAATATAAATCCAGACGAAGCCTTCGTCCAAATCCTCATCTTCGTCTTTGGACCAAACATGGCGGAAGATTTCCTGAGTAGAAGACTCTTCTGGGCATTAAGCATGAGAAATTCCATCATTCTAGATTCCTTACCGGCTAGGCGGATGGAATTGGAGCTAATAAGTTCATGCTCTCCGACATTGAGGCTGGTTTGGCCAATCTGCAGCAAATTGGGGGTAAACGTCGCTACCCGTCTGGACATAGAGCGCAGGCGAGCTAGAAGCTCTTTCAGAGAGAAGGGCTTGGTCAGATAATCATCTGCACCGGCATCCAGCCCTGTGACCTTGTCATCCACCTCTGACATAGCTGTCAGCATGATGACATGGGTAGTATTGCCGGTTTGGCGGATTTCTTTCAGCGCTTCAATGCCTGTCTTGACCGGCATCATGATATCCAGAATCATCAAATCATAAGCATTTTCCTTGGCCAAGTCCACAGCTTCTTGCCCATCAAAAGCGGTATCAACCTGATAGCCCTCATGGGTCATCGCCGTTTCCAAGACACGGGACAGCTGCTGCTCATCTTCAGCTAATAAAATCTTCATCATCTCACTCACTTTCTCGAATCAAATTGCGGATGGTCTGCATGGTCACATCACAGGACGCCAGCTCATCTGCACAGCGTTTCAGCTCACGAACAATCCGCTTGCTGTCTTTAATCTCATGCTTGTACTTCATCTGATGCTCTAAGCTGGCCCAAGAGTCCATAGCAATGGTCCGAAGCTGGATTTCTACAAAATAGCGGCCGGGATTTTGACCATGACAATCCTCATAAGGAGTCTCCACCTCTAATATCAAGTGGTAGGAGCGATAGCCATTAGGCTTGGCAGCTCGGATATAGTCCTTTTCTAGAACAATCTCACAGCCCTCCAGCTGACGAAGCACCTCAATCGTCTGATAGATGTCCTCGATAAAACCGCAAACAATCCGAATCCCAATCGCATCACGAATTTCTTTCAGGGCAGACTCTGGCCCCCTAGGCAGATTCTTGCGTTGACATTTCTCTTCCATACTGGCTGCCTGCTTGACCCGTGCATTAAAATGCTCAAAAAGCTTCTGCCCTGTTTCCTGCTTGACTCGATCATTAGCCTCTTGAATACGCTGACTAAGATCATCTAAAATCTTGGGCAGATAGACGCCGTATTTCCCATAAATATCTTGCTCTTGCATACAGTTCTCCTACTTTTCTAGCTTATTCTCATTATAGCATAACCATCTGTCTTTTCTCTATTTTTCCCCTGCTCTTCTTATCTAGCCTACACTCTCTGTCTTAAAAGAAACGAAAAAAGAACCAGTCTTCTAGCCAGTTCCTTTTAATACTTATTAAACGGTTTTTTCAACCTTGAGAATTTTAACGTCGTAGCTGCCAACCGGTGTTTCGACTGTTGCAGTATCACCTGTCTTTTTGCCAATCAAAGCTTGACCAATCGGGCTTTCATTGGATACCTTGCCTGCGAAAGCATCAGCACCAGCAGAACCAACGATAATGTAGACTTCCTCTTCGCTTTCGCCTACTTCTTGAATGGTAACTGTTTTGCCGATAGCTACCTCGTCCTTGGCTACAGCGTCACTGTTTACAATCTCAGCGTAGCGGATCTTGGTTTCCAGACTAGAAATCTGTCCTTCCACAAAAGCCTGTTCGTCCTTTGCAGCTTCGTATTCACTGTTTTCTGACAAATCGCCGTAGGAGCGGGCAATCTTAATACGCTCTACCACTTCTGGACGACGCACCAATTTCAATTCTTCTAATTCTTTTTCTAGTTTTTCCTTTTCCTCTAGGGTCATAGGATAAGTTTTTTCAGCCATTTTTTCTCTTTTCTTTTATTTTCTTTTATTTTAAAACTAAAACAAGAGGCTGAGACAAGTCTGTATCAGTCCCTTTTTTATATAGCAGGACTGAGAAAGCTAGAACTAGCTGCCCTAGCTTCCTCGTCTGCAATAACAGCAATTTAATCAGTGCTGCTGGATTGAGTGAGCTTGCTATTGACATGCTCCTCAACATTTAGCGTGTTCCTCATAAGTATTGGCGAAGTAAACAGCGCCTGTTTCAACATTTGCCACAAAGTAGAGGTAGTCCGTCTTACTTGGATTAATGGTAGCCTCCAGAGCAGATAGGCTCGGACTATCAACTGGCCCAGGCATAAGCCCTTCTTTTTTATAGACATTGAAAGGCGAGTCGATATTGGTATCAATTTCAGCGTCCTCTTTCAAAGTCGTTTTCTTTCCTAGCTTGCCTTGAGCATAAAGGATAGCGATATTACTCTGAAGCGGCATCGCTTGATTGAGACGATTGTAAAAGACGCTGGCAATATCTTTGCGGTCCTGGTCTGTTGAACCTTCTTTTTCCACCAGAGAAGCAAGTGTCAGAACTTCATTAACCGTCAAGTTTTTTGATTCAATAGTAGAGTAGTAAGAAGACAGATTGGTATTCATTGCGCCCAACATCTGGTCAATCAAGCTTTCCAGATCCGCATCCTCACCATAGTTATAAGTGGCAGGGAAGAGGTAACCTTCTAAGCGGTACTTGACTCCGCTGTCCTTGCTTGGCAATGTGCCCAGCAGCTGTGGATACTTAGCCGCCATCTTGGAAATGAAAGCTTCATCCTGCACCTTAGCTAGGAAATCGTCCTTGCTAAAAGGTGTCCTACTAGTCTTTTTAGAAGTTGCAGCTGCATTAACCGTCACAGCCTCTGCAATCTGCTCCAGTGTATATCCTTCAGGAATAGTAACCTTACCAACAACTGGTGGTTGCGGCGTATCTGTTCCACCTTCCTGAAGCTGCCGAGCAATGGTATCTAGATCCATACTCTTCTGGAGATTGTAATAGCCAGACTGGTAATTGTTAAAGCTTTTAATCTTGGAATAAAGACTAAAAACTTGGGCATTTTTAATCAGCCCCTTTTTCTCAAGGATTTCCCCAATCTGTTTAGAGCTAGAGCCTTCTGGTACTTCAACCGTCACATACTCTGTTGCGTTTGCATCAACAGGTTTAAGAGCTGAAGATACATAAGTATAGCCGACAACTCCTGTGACCACAAGTCCCAGCAGGACAATCAGCAGAACAGTAGTCATAATCCTGCGAGCTAATGTATTTTGACGTTTTTTCTTGACCGTATTGTTGGCCCGATTAGCCCGAGATAAGACCTCATTGGGTTTCTTATCTTCCTCATCCACTCGGCCATAGACCTGAGGGTGAGCCTTTTCATTTTCTGCAACCTTGTAGGAAACATCTACTGAAGCCGGTCTAGCTTCAAAGTCCTCCGCAGCTGCTGTTTCTTCTGCAGAAGCAGAGTCCGCTTCTGATTGGCTAGTTGAAGAGGGAGTTTGTTCTTCCTTTTCTCCAGCTAAGTCTTTTAAAATCTGCTCTTTAAAGCTCAGATTCTTCTCTTTGTCTTGTGATTTTTCAGTCAAAAATTTGACCTCCTTCATCATAATCCCTAACATTATATCTTAAAAGTCAGATAAATGCAATAAGAGTAGGATTTTCTAGCTTATTATTGGTTTCTTACAGTTTGAGTCTAGGATTTTCCCAGACCATATCAAACCAAGTAGCGCCTGCGTAAGTTGATTGTGACAAACCTTCATTTACAAAGGCATGCTTCTCGTAGTAAGCGGTGAGGTAGTCGTGGCAAGTCAGATTGATGCCGTGGCGTTCATCTGCTATAGCAATCTCTTTCATAGCTTCCAATAGCTTGCTGCCGACTCCCATCCCCTGAGCATCTTTCGAGATAGAAAGGCTGGTCAGAGAGATAAAGCCACCGTCCAGATGACCATAATCTTCAATCTCCTCTGTAAAGGAAATGTCCTTTAAATAACGTTCTGGACGGACAGGTCCCTCCAGATAGCCCAAAATCTTACCGTCCTTTTCTGCCACCAAAAAAGTTGAAGATAGGGTTTGGATATGTGCTGCTAGACTTTCACGGCTAACAGCCTCTTCTGGACTGAAATTTTCCAATTCGATAGCATAAATGGCATCTAAGTCAGCCATTTGAGCTTGACGGATAATCATCACTTCTCCTTAAAATTGGGATTTTCCCACACCATATCAGACCAGATAGCTCCACCATGAGTTGAGTCAGAAATCCCTTCGTGAACGAAACCATTCATCTCATAATAAGGTATCAACTCATCATGACAGGTTAGGCTAATGCCCTGTCGATTTTGCTGAACAGCTGTCTCCTTGAGAGCTGCAAGCAACAAGGTTCCGACCCCCTGCCTCTGAAAATCCGGATGGACGGACAGACTTTGGACGGCAATGAAGCCACCTTCTGGAGGATTAGCACCCACCTTGCTAAAGAGATCATCTGTCAAATATCGCACCTGAACAGCAGGTCCAACAATATAGCCTGCAAGCTGACCATGCAGCACTGCTAGCAAAAAAGTATCTGGAATCTGCTCAATCCTCTCTTTGAGAACTTCTGAACTGGCTGCTTCTTCTGCTGGAAAATTCAGCTGCTCAATTGCAAGAATTTCTTCCCAGTCGCTCAAGTCAGCCTGTCTGATACGAATCGGTGCTTCCATCAAGTTTCCTCCTACTGAACGTTGCTGGTAAGATTGGACAGGAGACGTTCAAAGGAATATTCATAGGTCTGGATGTCCCCAGCTCCCATAAAGACATAAACTGCATTATCGTGGTCAAGAAGCGGAGAAACATTGTCCGCATCAATGACCTTAGCCCGCTTCACAATCTTTTCAGCCAGATCTTCGACCTTCACATCGCCATTGTCCACCTCACGCGCAGATCCGTAAATCTGAGCTAAGTAGACTGAGTCAGCCTGATTGAGGGCTTCCGCAAATTCGTCCAAGAGAGCAATGGTCCGAGTAAAGGTGTGCGGCTGAAAGATTGCCACGATTTCCTTACTTGGATACTTCTGACGAGCTGCATCAAGAGTTGCGATAATTTCCGTTGGATGGTGAGCAAAGTCATCAATGATAACTGTTTCGTTGACAATCTTTTCAGTAAAGCGTCGCTTAACTCCGCCAAAAGTCTTGAGGTGTTCCCGTACTAGATTCAGATCAAGACCTGCAGTATACAAGAGACCGATGACTGCTGTCGCATTCATAATGTTGTGGCGGCCAAAGCTTGGAATTTGGAACTCACCCAGCTCTTGCCCGCGGAAAGAAACTTTGAAGGCTGAACCGCTGGTAGAACGCAAGAGGTCGTGAGCAACAAAGTCATTGCCCTCTTCCTTGAAGCCATAGTAGTAAATTGGGGCATTGGACGTAATCCGGCGCAATTGCTCATCTTCTCCATAAATGAAGAGGCCCTTGGTAATCTGCTTAGCATAGTCATTGAAAGCGTTAAAGACATCTTCCAAGCTCGTGAAATAATCCGGATGGTCAAAGTCGATATTGGTAATGATCGAATATTCCGGATGATAAGGCATGAAATGACGCTCGTACTCGTCTGACTCAAATACAAAGTACTTGGCATTGGCAGAACCGCGGCCTGTACCATCCCCAATCAGATAGCTAGTATCCGTGATATTGGAGAGAACATGGGAGAGAATACCCGTTGTAGAGGTCTTCCCATGGGCACCAGCCACTCCTAGGCTGACAAAGTCACGCATGAAGCCACCTAAAAACTCATGGTAGCGTTTATAGCCAATTCCGTTTGCGTCTGCATAGGCAATTTCTACATTGTTATCTGGACGAAAGGCATTGCCAGCAATGATTTCGAAGTCTGGCTGGATATTCTTTTCATCAAAAGGCAGGATGGAAATGCCAGCCTGCTCCAGACCGCGCTGAGTGAAATAATATTTATCAACATCACTGCCCTGAACCTTATGGCCCATCTGGTGCAGCATCAAAGCCAAAGCGCTCATACCAGAGCCCTTAATCCCGATAAAATGATAGGTTTTCGTCATGATTACTCCTTAAGATACAAGGCCATAAAAGCAAGGCCAAAGAGGAAAATCTCCGCAGACCCTAATCGGCCCGCAGGGATTTTCTTTATGTACAAGCTTTTAGGCACCACCAAAACACCAAAGAAGCCGGACCAATCAGTAAGTCCCAGCTTCTAGCATCAGTCTTCTTCAACCGATGATGGATGTTATATGCAGATAAATTTTACATTTACATAACCAACTAGCAATTTCCTTTATACATCAGAAAACTGCAGGCAGAAAAGGCTCAAGCAAGCCAGCTTTAATCGCTGTCCAAGCCTGTCAAGTTCAGCTCTTGAGCCTTGGAATGCTTCAACTGCTCCTCCTTAGCTCTATCCTGATTATAGATCTGACTGGTTTTTAAAAAATCATAATTGTTCTTCTTAGGCTTTTCTTCCGGCTCCTGCGGCTGAGGGCTATACTCAGGCTGAATATCCGCCAAAATATAGTTATCCTGCTGAAGCTTATCGCCAAACTTCGTAAATTCCCCTGATGTATTCTTCTGAAAAGGAGCTGTTGGCTTCGGTCTTTCCGCATTAGAAGCTGTTGGAAGCTTTCTGCTGCGGACCTTAGTCGGAAGGTCGCTAGTCAGATAAGGCGCCGAACGCTTCTTTTTCAAATCTGCCCGAGCTTCCTCGCGTGCCTGCTCAGCATAACGAATGGCCGGATCTTTCTTATCAATCGGCTTTTTAAAATCCTTGAAAGCAGATTGCTTTTGCAGTGGTCTTCTGATAGCCTGACTGGCAGCGATGGGAGCATGCCTGCTGGAATCCACAATCGGCATCCATTCCAAATAATTACGGTCAGTATAGTCTCCGGTAATGTTGCTAATGAGATCCAGTTCATCATAAAGATTCATATGCGGCATTTCCGTCAGCATGATTTCATCATCTGACACCAGAGGAAATTGTTTATCAGTCATATCTTTTTCCTTTCAACCCTTCATTATTATAAACTATTCAGGCTATTTTTCAAGCTATTCTGCCGAAATTCCCAGAATTTCTCGAATTTCCTCCACAGAGAGACTGGATTTAGCTTCTGCTCCATCCAGAATAGTCGAAACCAGATTGCGCTTGCTCTCCTGCAGCTCTTGTATCTTCTCCTCAATCGTACCCCGTGTAATCATCCGATAGACTTCGACATTGCGCTCCTGACCAATACGGTGGGCACGGCCGATGGCCTGGGCCTCAACCGCTGGATTCCACCAGAGGTCAACCAAGATGACTGTGTCTGCACCAGTCAGATTGAGACCAACACCTCCAGCCTTGAGGGAGATTAGAAAGGCCGAGCGCTGACCATCATTAAAGGCTGTTGTCATGTCCTGACGCTCCTTGGCCGGAGTAGAACCTGTAATCTTAAAGGACTCCATGCCTAGTTTGTCCAGCTCATTCTCGATAATATCCAGCATACCACGAAATTGTGAAAATATGAGGACACGACGATTACCATCTTGTATCTGTTCAAGTAATTCCCGCAAACTTTCCAGCTTACCGCTCTCGCCCTCGTAATCTTCCATAAACAGCTTCGGAGTGTCACAGATCTGGCGGAGACGCATAAGACCTGACAGAATTTCTATCTTGCTGCGGTTGATTTCATCTTCTGTCGCATGGATAATTCTGTCCTGCATCTGCTTGAGCAGAGCCAGATAGATAGTCTTCTGACTATCTGCCAATTCATTGCGATAGGCAACTTCAATCAAATCAGGCAATTCCTGCAGCACATCTTCTTTCTTGCGCCGCATAACAAATGGTTTGATATAGCGAGCGACTTTCTCAGCCGGCAGTTTTAAATTCCTTTTTGCTTGGCAAAAGTCCTGGCATGACAATCTGGAAAATAGACCAAAGTTCTCCCAGATTATTCTCAATCGGCGTCCCAGAAAGGGCATAAGTATGCTCCACTTCAAAATCCCGCAAATACTGGGCAATCTTGGTCTGGTCATTCTTCATCACCTGAGCCTCATCCAAAATCAAATACTGGAAGTGATTATCTCGGTATTCTTCCACATCCTGCCTGAAAGAAGCATAGCTAGTAATGGTAATCTGATGCTTCTCCGCAATCAGCTCATCACGAACATTTTTCAGACCATACACCACCGCCACATCCAGATGCGGAGCAAATTTAGAAAACTCATCGCTCCAGTTGTAAATCAAGCTGGATGGCGCTAAGATTAAGACTTTCTTAGAGTCATCTATACGCGAACTCAGAAAAGAAATGGTCTGCAGGGTCTTCCCTAGTCCCATATCGTCAGCCAAGATACCACCGAAGCCATATTTATCAAGCATGGATAGCCACTTGACACCCGTCTCTTGGTAATCCCTAAGGTCAGCCTTGACTTGCAGCTTAGGAAGAGGAAATGCCTCAGGGTGAGTCAGGTCAAAGGCCAGTTGCTGCACATCTTTTGAAAACTGTACCTTATCCTTGCCTTTGAAAAACTCTGCCAGTTGATAAGCCGCCAGACTACTGGTCTGAATGAAGCCATTTTTAGTCCGCTTACTCCGCAGCTGCTGCAAGGTTCGGCTCATCTCCTTGGTCTCTTCATCGAAAATCAAAACTTGCCCAGACTTACTGATAAAGAAGTCCTGCTCCTTAAAGAGCGAATCAAGCACTGCATCTATCTCTGACTGCGCAATGCCAGCAAAATCGAAACCAACATCTAAGAGGCCACCCTTCATCTTGACAGAGATCCTTGGACTTTCTGTCTGTGCCAGTGCCTCTAACTCTTCTGTCATGCTGACATGGCCCAAAGCCTCAAAGTTGGGAATGACTTCCGAGAAGAAATGGTAAATTTCTTCCGGCTTCAGAGGCGGTCGCTGGCTGTAAAAGTCTGCCACAAAACCTGCCTGCAGCATTTGCTTAAAGACTTGCTGCTCATGCTCAAAATTACCCGCAAAAGGCAGACGTTCCAAATCTTTGCGAGTCGTCACCTTCCTGTCTCCATAGTCAAAGACAGTGTCCAAAATCAGACGCTTGTCAGGACCGATATCAAAGTCAAACTTGGCTGTAAAGTCATGAATCATCATACTTTCAGGTGCTTCTACCCAGCCAACTTTTCTAAACTCAGACAAACTGGAAGCCAGCTTCGTCCTCTCCGACAAGTCAAATTGCAGGCGCTTCAACCGATCATGCTCTATAGGCAGCTCCCGTAATGCCTTCATCAGTCTAATCTGCTGAGGATTTAGCTGGTAGAAAGTATCTCCATAAAAGATAAACTGGCCATCATAAAGCATCTTATAATTCTTCTCAGCAATGACTAGCTCAAAATGCTCTTCATGCTCTTCCACTTGGAAAGTATAAACGTCTGCCTCTTCATGTAAATCTTGGAAAAAGACTTCACTGTAGTCGTAAAGACTGTACTCTAAGCGGAAAGAAGACAGATTCATCAGGAAGATAACTCCCTCTTCAAAGATGCTAGCTGGGAAGAAAAGATTGCGCCCAGCATTTGGGAAAACCAAAGAAGAATCTTGCCCCTGATAGTCGGGCACTAGCCCCTGCAGGAAAACGAGCAAATCTTGACTGGCTTCATCAAAATCCTCCAAATGAATAGCCTCATAGTAACTCTTACCAATCTGATAATGCCCACCCTTTTCCAAGGTCCGAAGGAAGGAAAGAACATCTCGGACAACATAAGAGCGCTCGTCCGGCAAGCGACTGATCCGAAGACTCCAGAGAAACTGTCCTGTATAAGAGTCCTCCTGACCAGTAGCCGAGAGCTCATAACGAACCTGTTGATCGGATTTTTCCGGCAAGACCTTATCCAAGAACAAGCTTCCGAAAGAAACCAGCTCTTGGGTCTCCTGACTAGTCAACTCCTCTTCTTCCATACTCTTTAGCACATCTTTCCCTGATGGGGCATTTTTCAGATAATACTCCAAGGCCGCCAGATGGGCACAATATTTTTTCTTCTGGAAAAAGTCACAATAACAAAAGATGACATCATCATCCAAGCTATAGCGCAGATTGCACTCATCCACACGAGCATATAAAAGTGAATCACTGACCTCAAGGATTACTACCTTATTGTTTTCAACCAGGGCAATTCCTTCTGTCCGAATCTTACCAGGAATTAATTTTGCCATAATTACCACCTTACATTTATCTCACCATTATACCATACTTTCGACATAAAAAAAGAAAAGCAAGCTCTTATGCTTACTTTTCTTTTTTACATATAAACGTATGTTTGTCAAATTGCTGTTTTCCAACTCCTACTTCCGCTTCCTTGCAATCAAGTGAATCGGGGTTCCTTCAAAGACAAAGGCCTTGCGGATTTGATTTTCCAAGAAACGCAGGTAAGAGAAGTGCATGAGTTCTTCTTCGTTGACAAAGATGACAAAGGTCGGAGGTCTGGTCGCTACCTGAGTCGCATAGAAAATCTTGAGGCGTTTGCCCTTGTCAGTCGGTGTCGGATTAATCGCGATGGCATCCATGATAACATCATTGAGCACCGCAGACGGAATACGGGTATTCTGACTCTGACTGATTTGCTTAATCATGTCCGGCAGCTTATGGAGACGCTGCTTGGTCAGGGCAGAGACAAAGATAATCGGGGCATAAGACAAGTACTGGAACTGGTCTCGGATATCCTCTTCCCAATCTTTCATGGTATGGTTATCTTTTTCCAGTGTATCCCACTTATTGACAACGATGACAATACCTTTTCCTGCTTCATGGGCAAAGCCAGCGATTCGCTTATCGTACTCACGAATTCCTTCTTCAGCATTCAGCACCATCAGAACGACATCTGAGCGATCGATCGCCCGCATAGCCCGCATGACAGAGTATTTCTCTGTATTTCATAGACCTTGCCTGACTTGCGCATACCAGCCGTGTCGATCATGGTAAATTCCTGACCTTCACTGTCCGTAAAGACCGTATCAATAGCGTCACGCGTAGTACCAGCCACAGGACTGGCAATAACCCGCTCCTCACCCAAGATGGCATTGATCAAGCTAGACTTTCCGACATTAGGACGGCCAATCAAGCTAAACTTAATCATATCAGGATTTTCGACGACTTCTTCATTTGGCAGGTTTTCAACAATCGCATCAAGAACATCCCCTGTACCAATCCCGTGAACTGAGGAAACCGGGAATGGATCACCCAGGCCCAGCGCATAGAAATCAAAAATTTCATTGCGCATTTCGGGATTGTCAACCTTATTGACCGCCAAAATAATCGGCTTATGAGTCTTATAGAGCATGCGAGCCACATACTCGTCCGCATCCGTAATACCTTCCTTGCCAGACACGACAAAAACGATGACATCCGCTTCGTCCATGGCAATCTCAGCTTGGTGTTTGATTTGCTCCATAAAAGGTGCATCAACATCATCAATTCCGCCCGTATCAATAATACTAAACTTACGATTGAGCCAGTTTGCGGTCGCATAGATTCGGTCGCGGGTCACCCCTTCGACATCTTCCACAATGGAAATCCGCTCGCCAGCAATCCGATTGAAGAGCGTTGACTTGCCGACATTGGGCCGGCCGACAATGGCAATAGTTGGTAAGGCCATGTTTTTCCTCTTTCATTCTTTAGGACAGAGCCAAATTCCGCCCTATTTTTCTAATTTCTTTTCTTTGAACAGTTGGTCAATAGACTGATTAGGCTCCTGACCAAATTGGGCAGCTAGGCGCTGACTCCAGGTTTCCTTAGCTCGCTCGCCAGCATATTCAGTCTGTACGCGGTCATAGGCTTGAATAGTTGAACAATCCTGTTCACGATATTCTTCCTCAAAGACCACTGCTTCATAAGGCAGGCGCGGTTTGACTGCATGGTTCTGATTAGGAGTTCCCAGAGCAATCCCAAAGACTGGATAAGTGTAGTCCGGCAGCTTGAAAAGCTCTGCTATTTGACTAGCAGCATAACGAACCAATCCAATGATTACTCCGCCATAACCCAAACTTTCAGCCGCTAAGAGAGTATTTTGCCCCGCCAGAGCGGCATCTACTGAGCTAATCAGGAGATTCTCCGTTCCCTCAGGATAAAAGTCTTCCGTATGCATGTGAACGCCCTTTTGGGCACGATTGAGGTCGCCAACAAAAAGCAGGAAAGCCGAAGACTGCCGAATGGCTTCTTGGGGGACCAGGTCAAAGAGAGCTTCTTTTTTCTCTTTGCTTCGCACCACAATGATAGAATAGGACTGGAAATTCTTCCAGCTGGATGCAGCTCGACCAGCATCAATGATGGCACGTAATTCCTTATCCGAAATCTGCTCCTCCGTAAAGCGGCGAACAGACGTATGAGATGTCATTAAGTTAATCGTTTCATTCATCGGCGGTTCTCTCCTTCTAGGCGTACCTCCTGAGCCAGAAACTTAATCCGCTCCATAACCCGCTTGGCCTGCCAAGTCTCATCGCCATTCTTGGAGCTGGCAAAGTGACGTTCCAAATCCGCAAAACTAAAGTTAGAAGTAAAGAAAGTTGGCAGATTTTCCTGCATGCGGTGCTGGAGAATGACCTGCAAAATCTCATCGCGCATCCAGGGGCTAGACTGCTCTGCACCGATATCATCCAAAATCAGCACTTGAGCTGTCTTGACCTGGTCAATCTTATCCTTGACCAAGCCAGAGCTGATCGCATTCTTAACATCCAAAACAAAGCTTGGGTAATGGAGAAGAGTCGTTGAAACACTGCGTTTCTCTGACAGATCATGCGCCAGAGCTGCCATCATGTAGCTCTTTCCGACTCCAAAATCCCCGTAGAGATAAACAGCCTTCTGATAACGAGGAAACTCAGCAACAAAGTTGGTCAACAGTTCAAAAGCTTTGTAGCGGCCAACATCATCCAGATCCACCTGAGCTAGACTAGCTTCTTTAAGGCTGGCTGGTAGACTGATAAGATTGAGACGGCTTCTAATGGCCTCCTGTCTCTCCTGCTCAATCAACTCAGGCGTTTCTTCATAGGCAACATCCGCATAGCCTTCATTTTTCACCAAGATTGGCTTATACCCCTTAGCAATATAGGTCTCGTCCCCCAGCAAAAAGCGGTTGCGCTCCGTAATATACTGGTTAAACTTGGAGACACTGCGCTGAATCTCAGCTTGGGTCAGCTTTTCCTGCTGGATAAAGGCTGCCACATCTGGATCGGCCATAATCTGCTTGACCAGCTCCTGATAGTCAAACTGCCGCACCCTATTCATATGAGGCATATTCTGTCCTATTTTTTCCATTTATTCGCCTCCTCCTTCAAGCTTGGCTAAGAGCCGACGTTTCTGCTCTTCTAGCTCAGCCTGCTTCTCTGCACTCGTTTCATTTTTATAATCCGGCTGACTCCAGTCAGGTACGTTGCTTTTCCTAGAGCCTTGTCCAGATTTAGCTGGACGGTTCTGGGGCTGCTGGTTGCGCTCACGGATTTTCAAGACAGCTTCCTCAGCTGTCGTCACCTTTTGATAAGAAAAGTCATTGGCTACCTTGAGAGCATACTTTTCATTAAGATTGGCTGAATCCACCTTATTAAAGGTCAAGAGCAAGATTACGTTGATAACCTCGTCCAAAAGGCCTAATTCAGCTAAATCCAGCAAAAGCTTTCTCTCCGTCCGCGTAATGGCAGCCTGACGGGTTTTTTTGATTTCTGCCAGGAAGACCATTGGCGATGTTCGTTTCGCTTCTTGGATGATAGACAGCTCCTGCTTAGAAAATTGGCATTCTACTGGCTTCTGAGCTAGCTTTTGCTTCATCCGCTTTATAGAAATGACCTGAGAAACAGCAGTTTCTCTAGCCAAGACATAGGTCTCATACCAAGTCCACTTTTTCTGCTCAGCAATTGCAAACAATTCTAATAAATCTTCCTTTTCATTGGCAAAACGAAGATTGTCCTGAGCCATCCGTTGCTTGAAATACTCCAAGTCAAAATCATTGGACTTTCGCACTGCCCTTGGCTGCTCAGCTTCCATACCAAACACCTGCATAAAAGGCTTGACCAATTTCTCTCCACTAGGATTTTCTGGTCGCAGGGCATCTGCAGCAGCTTCGCCGATTTTCTTTTCCAAGAGCCGGCTGTACACATTATGGCTGAAAAATTCCTCCGCCGTTAAGGTCGGGTAGAGTTGAATCAGATAATGGTCATCTGTTTGATAAAGGTCCACTAGCTTAATCGCCGCCAAACGCTCAAAACTTTCTTCTAAAATATTAAGTCCAAAATTTAAATGATTGAGAATCTGACTGAAGAGGTGCTGTTTTTGCCCATTATCCACAAAAGACAGCAGATAAAGATAAAGTGTTACCGCTTCTCTCCCCAAAATCGGCAGATAGAGCTTGGTCAAGATAGCAATATCAGGGCTGACTGCATTATTGCGCAAGAAAGAAAACTGATGGTTTGGTTTCATTTATTTGTCCTTTTTCTTCTTGGACCCCTTGGTAATCTGCTTGAGCAGGCTTTCCAGCTCGCCCACATCCTTGAAACTCCGGTAAACACTGGCAAAACGAACGTAGGTGATTTCATCCAGCTCGGCCAGTTCATCCATGACTAAGGATCCAATATACTCACTATTGATTTCATTGTCGCTCTGACTGCGGACCTTTTGCTCGATTCGGTTGACAATCTCCTCTATTTCGTCACTAGATACTGGCCGCTTTGAGCGGAGCGAATAATACCGTTAAAAATCTTATCTCGAGAAAATTGCTCACGTGTCCCGTCCTTTTTGACAACCACTAGGGTTCTCTCTTCGACGCGCTCGTAGGTCGTGAAGCGGTGCTGACATTCCTCACACTCACGGCGGCGGCGGATTGTATTCCCATCTTCTGCTTGTCTGCTATCAACTACACTTGATTTATTCCCACCACATTTCGGACAACGCATACCATTTCCTCCTAGAATCCTAATACTTCATTATAACACGTTTTCAAGAATAACAAAAGATAGCCGTTTGGGGTGTAAAATTTCGCCATTTTTCCTAATATATTTTTATCCAAAAGAAAAAGCGAGGCAAATCTGCCGCACTCACAGTCTTGCCTCATCTTTTTTGTTTTTATAATGTCACTTGCACTTCTATACCAAAATGGTCACTGACAACAGGTGTTTCTTTGCCGTCAAAAACGACAGCGGAGCGCTCAACGTTCATCCCTTGGCTAGTGAAAACATAGTCTATCTTCAGAGCATGCTTATTGTCGTCCCAGCCTGCAATAGTCCCTTCTACTGTCGCCTCTCCGCTAGCTTCTTTTGCAGCAGTATGACTATCTTGCAGCTTCAGTGGACTGGCTAAGATGGTCTGGTAGCCTTGTTGGCCAACCGGGTTGTTGAAATCACCCATCAGGATCAAGGGACTTTCTGCTTTTAGCAGTTCTTCTTCAAGCTTAGCCCATTCCCCTTGGAAACCTTTATCCCACCAAGACAAATGACAGGAGGCGATTGTCAGCAATTGACCTTCTACCTCAGTCTCGACTAGCAAGACCTTGCGGGTATGGTAATCCGTAGGATCATTAGCCTCTGATACCAGAACTTCTCTAGGAGTCATAGGATTTCTAGATAGAATTGCCACTCCTTCGTTGTAAATATCAAACCCAATATGATTATAGGCCCAGGACCAATGATAGTCCAGTCCTGCCTCAGCCAACTTTTCTACCAGACATAGAGCAAAGTTGTCTTGATGAATCGCAATCGCTCCTTCAACCGCCTGATAGAAAGGAGCCTGAACAACCTGTTCAGACTCCGTTAATTGATTGACTTCCTGCAGGCAAATGACATCATATTTTTCTTGAAGAATGCGCTCTACCAACTGATTAAGCTTAGTTTCTTGCTCTTCTTCCATCCAACTATGAGTATTTAATGTCAGGAATTTTGCCATGATTTCTCTTTTCTATTTTACAATTCAACCTTAGCAACAACTGTCTTAGCAGATGCTTGACCAAGTTTTTCTACTGTTACAGACTTGATGGCTGCTGCATTGGTGAAGACTACGATTGTTGAAGTTTCACGTCCTGCTTCCTTGATTGCTTCCAAGTCAGCTGTGACTAGAAGATCTCCAGCTGCAACTTTTTGACCTTCAGAAACATGAACTTCGAATGGTTTACCTTCAAGGCTAACAGTTTCCAAACCAATATGTACCAAGACTTCCAGACCGTTATCTGTCACAAGACCGATAGCGTGCTTGCTAGGGAAGACGCTAGTTACTGTACCAGCAACTGGTGAATAAATCTTACCGTTTTCAGGCTCAACTGCAAATCCATCACCCATCATTTTTTGTGAGAAAACTGGATCTTTAACATCTGCTAAGTCAATGACTTGACCGTCCGCAACAGTTTCAACTTCCTCAGTCACACCTTTGTAAGAAACTTCGGCAGCAGCTGATTCTACTGTTTGGCTAGGAAGTGTTTCAGGAATCACTTCACCAGAATCCAACAAGTCTTGAATATCAGATTTAAGAACGTCGGCTTTTGGTCCGTAGATAGCTTGAACACCTTGGCCTTTCATAACCAAGCCCATAGCGCCTTCAGCTTTCCACTGTTCTTCTGTTCCAACTTTTTCAGCATCTTTGACAGTCACACGCAGACGAGTCATACATGCATCTACATCAACGATGTTAGCACGGCCACCAAGAAGATTGATAACATTTACCGCTTGAGAAGCAGCAGCAACTTTACCACCAGTTGACTCTGATGAAGAAGCTTCATCTGAACCTTCAGCAGTTTCATAGTTGCCGTTACGTCCTGGAGTCGCGTAGTTGAACTTCTTAATCATGAAGTTAGAAATGAAGTACATCACAACACCAAAGAGAATCGTTACCCAAATGAAGTTGATGATATCCATCCCTAAGCCAGCATTGATTGCCATTGGTGTACGAGTCAAGAATTCGATAGAACCGAATGAGTGTACACGAAGGTTGACGATATCAGCCATTGCAAAAGCAGCACCCTGAACAACTGAGTAAATCAGGTAAAGAGGAGTTGCTACAAACATAAACATGTACTCGATTGGCTCAGTAACCCCTGTCAAGAAGGTCGCCAAGGCAGTCGCAATCATCATACCTTTGTATTTGTGTTTCTTGTCAGCATCCACATTGTGATAGATAGCTGCTGCTACCCCCATAAGGATACCGAATGAACCAATCATCTGACCAACTTTGAAGCGAGCTGGGTGAACAGTCTCAAGTAAGTGTTGGTAAGTAGAAGGATCAGCTGATTTCGTACCAACCAAGTCAGTTACCCAAGCCAACCAAAGTGGATCTTGACCAGCTACAGTTGTTCCCGCACCAGAACCAGTAATAACGTGGTAAACACCACCTAGTTCTGTGTAGTTCATTGGGATGGTCAACATGTGGTGCAAACCAAATGGAAGCAAGAGACGTTCCAAAGTACCATAGATGAATGGTGCCAAAACTGGCGCAGTATCTTGTGAGTTAGCAATCCAAACACCAAAGCTGTTGATACCTGATTGAACAACTGGCCATACGAATGACAAAACAATTGCTACGATTGCTGAGCGCAAGATAACAACGAAAGGTACAAAACGCTTACCATTGAAGAATGACAAGGCATCTGGCAATTTACGGAAGTTATAGTATTTGTTGTAAGCTGTTGCTCCGACAAAACCAGCGATGATTCCGACAAAGACACCCATATTCAGAGCTGGTGACTCCAAAACACTGATGAAATAGTCAGAAACCTTAATAGAAGCACCAAACATGGTTTAACTACAGCTGTCTTATCAGCTAACATATCACCAGTAACGCCAAACATAACACCAGTAATACGGTTAATCAGGATAAAGGACAGACCAGCTGCAAAGGCACCGCCAGCTCGCTCTTTAGCCCAGCTTCCACCGATAGCCAAAGCAAAGAGGATATGCAGGTTACCAATAACCCCCCAACCAATCTGCTCTAAAACACCACCGGTAGTGACTAAAACACCTAGATTTGGATTAATCATCGGAATCGATTTACCGATACTAATCATCAGTCCTGCTGCCGGCATAACAGCAACGACCACCATCAAAGCTTTACCGAATTTTTGCCAAAATTCAAAGCTAAAAATGTTCTTGAATGAATCTTTCATCATTCAGACCTCCTTATATTTTTTGCAAACCACTCCTTTTTGTGAAATCGTTTGCATTTAGATACATCTATTATAGCACGATTTTTTATTTTGTAAAGGCTTTTATAAAAATATTTTCTCTTTTTTTGCATCCCAAAGGCTAAAATTTCTCTTTACCAGCCATATTCTTGCTGTATTTTAACGAAAACGATTGCATAAAACAACCAGAAAGTCCGCATTATTTCTCCTATCAATACTGTAACAAGCGCAAAAAAACTCCGTCTCCTAAGGAGAACAGAGTCTTTAATTTTCTATTCCTGCATGGCATAACCAACACCGCGAACGGTTTTGATATAACTTGGCTGCCCCTCCACATCAATTTTACTGCGCAGATAACGAATATAAACATCTACAACGTTGGTCTCTGTTGCACTCTCGTACTTCCAGACACGCTCCAGCAGTTGCTCACGGCTCATGACCTTATTGCTGCCCATCAGGGTTACCAGCAGATCGTACTCCCGCCGCGTCAGCGCAATGACTTCCTCACCGCGGTAAACCGTATGATTTAATATCCACTCGCAGATTGCGGTAAGAGGTCGGAATTTTCAAGAGGCTGCAGTGCTGGTCAATAAAGTCGCGCCCGCGGAAAATGATGGAGACACGCTCCACTAAGTCACTGATAATGAAAGGCTTGACCACGTAGGAAACGGCAAAATGCTGAATTGCTTCCTGCTGCTCTGCAATCTCTTCACGACTAGCCAGAACGATAATGACGGACGCTGGCTTAATCAAGCTCAGCTGCTTAGCAAAATCGCTGGCTGTCATATCTTGAAGATCGTAGTTGAGCAAGAGCAAGTCATAATCCACATCTTTAGCCAGAGCCAGTCCCTCTTGACCAGTCTCAGTTAAATCTACAAGAAAGCTTTCCTTTTGCAGTTCCAAACTTACAAATCGTGCAAGATTTTTTTCATTTTCTACTAGTAAAATTCGCTTTGCCATAGGCCTATCCTATTTTTCGTCGTACCAAGAATAGTGGTAGGTACCTTCTTTGTCTTTACGGTTGTATGTATGAGCACCAAAGTAATCACGCTGAGCCTGAATCAGGTTTGCCGGCAGATTTTCCGCACGGTAGCTATCAAAGTAAGCAATGGCGCTGGAGAAGGTTGGCACTGGTACTCCTGCTTGCACAGCCAAGCTAACAACATCACGGACCGCCTGCTGATACTTAGCTGTAATATCCATGAAGTATTCATCTAAGAGTAGGTTTGCAAGGTCAGCATCACGGCCATAAGCATCTGTAATTTTCTGAAGGAAGCGAGCACGGATGATACAGCCGGCACGCCAGATAGAAGCAATCTCACCAAACGGCAGATTCCAATTGTTTTCCTTAGAAGCTACACGCAACTGAGCAAAGCCTTGGGCATATGACATGATTTTTGAGAAGTAAAGGGCCTGGCGAATCTTTTCAATCAACTCTGCCTTGTCTCCTTCAAAGGTGAAAGCAGCTGGTTTTGGCAATAACTTGCTGGCAGCCACACGCTCATCTTTGTAGGTAGAAATGTAACGCGCAAAGACTGACTCTGTAATCAATGGCAGCGGCACACCTAAATCCAGAGAAGATTGACTAGTCCACTTACCAGTTCCCTTATTGCCAGCCGCATCCAGAATGTAGTCAACGATTGGACCATCTTGACCTTCATCGTCCTTGCGTGTCAAGATATCCGCTGTAATCTCAATCAGATAGCTGTCCAGCTCGCCTTTGTTCCACTCCGTAAAGATGTCAGCCATTTCACTAGCTGAAAGCCCCAGCAAGTGCTGCATAAGGTCATAACTCTCAGCAATCAGCTGCATATCCCCATATTCAATCCCATTATGGACCATTTTTACATAGTGACCAGCGCCATCAGGACCGATATAGGTCACACATGGTGCACCGTCTTCAGGAGCTTTAGCAGAGATTTCTTCCAGGACATCCGCTACCAACTCATAAGCTTCTTTTTGACCACCTGGCATGATAGATGGCCCTTCCAATGCGCCCTTTTCACCGCCGGAAACACCTGTACCGATGAAGTTGATACCAGAGTTAGCCAACTCTTCATTGCGGCGAATAGTATCTTTGTAGAAAGTATTCCCACCGTCAATCAGAATATCACCCTTATCCAAGTGAGGAAGTAAGGCCTGAATAGTCGCATCTGTACCAGGACCAGCTTGAACCATCAACATAATCCGACGTGGCTTTTCGATAGAGTTCACAAAAGACTCCACATCATAGCTTGGTACAAAGTTTTTCTCAGGATGAGAGGCAATGACGTCCTCTGTCTTATTTGCTGAGCGGTTATAGATGGCAACTGTATAGCCACGAGATTCGATATTTAGGGCAAGGTTACGGCCCATAACAGCCATACCAACAACACCAAAATTTGCTTTAGTCATTATGTTCTCCTATAGTTTGTTTGTCTTATTTTATCATTTTTAAGGCTTAAAAGAAAGTATTAAGTCGGAGACAGATTGTGAGGGCGGATGGATAGAAAAACCAAGCTCAGGTGAAACTGAACTTGGTTGTGGGAGTTTACAATGAAGTAGAGACTTTCATAATAACCTCCAAATACCTAGTTGGAAATGCCTTCTTGCTGAACATCATGGATATCGTGACTATAAAGATATTCTTATTCTTATTCTTATTCTTATTCTTATCTTACTAAGCAAAGTATTACCTGTATCAGCAAATAAATTGACAAGCTTCCATAAATTTCACCTTGTAAAATTAAATCAATGAATTTTGACTTTATGCTAACAGTATCACCAATAAAATATTGACTAACTTTATCTCTAATACATTCTTCATTTTCTGGAGATGGCTCTTGTTTAATCACCGTTCTACTTAAGAAATTTATAATTTTTCGAATATCTTTTTCCTTAGAAAATCCCAAATGCTTAACATAGTTATCAAATGAGTTTTTAATCTCTGAAGATGTATTGACTTGATAATCAATAAAAGACTGAGCATTATCATTAGTCTTAGCTCTATAAATTAAATCAGAAAAGTTTGTAAACGGAAGTGGACTAACTAATGAAACTTTTGTTGTCAAGTCTCTGCTTAGATACAATTTCCAACTTTTCAAAATTCCACGACTATTTAAATCTGACAAAGTCCAATAATCTTTACTAGCATTTCTTCCTTTACATTGTTGAGCTTCTGTTATTCCATTAGAGTATCTAACCCAAACGTCCACCCCCTCTTCTTCACCTATAGCTTCTATTTTAATAGCCTCAATTTTTTCGGGAACAATATCAATTAATTTAAAAACAATCCAATTTAGTTCATAATTATTCCCTAATTTCCCCGCTCTTCCACCTGATTCGTAAGGCATACGACACCTCTTTATTAATGATATATTCACCTACATTATATCAAAAACAAGCCTAACTTTGCAGTTAGACTTGCTTATAAGATTATATAAATCAGTTAATCCATTTTTTCTTTAAAATAAATACAGCAGAGAACCAACCATCCTGTTATAAAAAAATTCATTATTTATAACGATATTTCCGTTTTGGCTTTAATTCAACCCATTTGCTCTGATAATGTAAAATATCATTCAGATTTAGGAGAATTTGTCCTTTCTGTAGAATTGAAATATTATTTATTCCAGAAATTTTTCTTAGCAATTGACTCTACGTATTCTTCAACAGTTTTATTCAATGAATTTAGTTGTGATTCTAAATGATATTTAAAACCATCTATAAACTCTCTATCTTGATATAAATCATGATAAAAATTATCAATAATTTTAACAATGTAAAAATTCTAATATCCCATCTCCACCAGACCAATAATAACGACTATTAGAAGTCATCGTATCAAAAAATGTTCTACTAGTGTAGTTAGACTCCCTAGTATATTGATAATAGTTCCATCTTAAAAATCCATTCCAAGCGAAATAAACTGACTACAGATATATTATCTATGACATCTGATAAATTCACTTTACCACTATGCAAAAAGATATTCAACTGATATTTGTACATTATTTTTGTTTATGAGAATAAGATTCTTTTTGTAAAAAAATAGTCGTTAATTGATCTGTTAATAATAAATAGTCTCGGCAAAAAAACAACTAATCCTTTCTTTTTTTATATCTAATTCTCCAATTCAAATCTTTAACTAAAATCTTCCGATTTTTCTTTTTCCTTTTATTTTTTTCCAACAAGTGATTTGCATACTTTAATAGGAAATTCCCTTTCAATATTAAATCTACTCTCCGAACGGGGGTATTCTTTTTCTTGTTAACAACCATTGGACGTACAAAATTTTAAAATCTGACATTAAATGTTGTTCACCAAATTGGTCAAACCAAGAAAAATCTTTAATCATATTATCTCTCGTATCCCATAGCTTTTTTAAGAAACTTTCAGTAATACGATGATTAATATCTGTCTCAGAAATAATAATCTTTTTCGCTTGATTAAATAAATAATAGTGATATTGTTCATCATAACTCATTATTTGTGTGATTCCTATATCATAAAAATCCAAGATTACCATCCCACTGAGTATGATCTGTATAGAATAGTTGATATAACATAAAAAGCTAATCGGTATTCTTCATTCATACTTAAGATTAAATTTTTTTAATTTTTTTGTTTTCTCAATTCAACGTTACCTGATTTTTTTCAATTTTACTTTGATTAAAAATCTTCAATTCTTCCTCTATCTAAGTAGTTGAAACAAATTTTTAGAATAAAGCATACTGTTTTTCATAATCATTTCGTTGACCATTTTGAAACACATTGTAATCGGACAGTCTTTTTAAATTCTGGTAAACTTATGTTTACATCTACATTTTCATGCTTATCTAGAATTGTTACTAATCTAAATTTTTAAAAAAATCATATGTATATCTGTAAAAATGATCGGTCTTATTTTTCTTTATAATTTTGTATTTCCTGTTTTTACATCTTCAAAAAGACCATCTAAATTTATATCTTCTTTGTTAATTAATACTTTAAACAAAAAAACTCTCTAACGTTATTGTTCTCATCTCTATGAAATCGTACAAATCTAGTCTCTCCTTTTTCTGGATACTCAATTTTTTTAAAGACTCTAATGTTGGATCATTTGTTACAATCCTATCAATGATTTTTTAAATCTTCTAAGATTAGATTTTTTTCCAATTTTCAACAGAAAAAAATTATCTCTATACTGTTTTTAAAAATTTCCATTTCCCAAAAAAATAAATGTTCTAAAGTACTTATAAAAAAACTTTTCCACTCCTGTCCTAAGTCATACTCGTTCTTATCTTGATAAGTTTCCAACCATGATCTATCATCAAGTAAAAGCTTATTACGAAACTTCTGAGTTCTCGTTAATTCAAACCCTCTCTCTGTTTTCTTTAAAATGGTCCAGTATAAATTCCTAGTATCAAAAATAATCCAAATCAAAAAAATATTTGTCACAAATTCTTCGTATTCATTTTCATCTAATTTAGCAAAAATCTCTTGTTAACTTATTTTTTTAAGAAAAATCATTCACATATACACTTCTATTGCGATAAATCAACCAAAAGGTTTCTGTATAATCTTCCTGAATCTGTTTCCTCATGTTGTATTTTAGATTTTCATCATCCTTAGTTTTCATCAGTAAAGCAACTCGGATAATATATAGACTCATGCTTAGTAAAAAAATATAAATAACTAACAATAGCATATAAGAAGTCTGCCACAGTATGGTAAGCTCCTTTATAAAAGCTGTATTTAATTTTACTGTTACTGGAATAATTATTGCAGCTAGTAACATCAAAATAAATATTTTTGATTGTGTTACATGATACCAAAATGATTGTCCAATAAGATAATTAACTTTACTTTTCCCTAGATAGGTATCTGATTTTACGTCACCAGCTAGATACTGCAAGAAACCAATATAGATTCCATACATACCAAAAATGCTTACAATAAAACCTAGTAATTCCACATTACTTTTTATTAACCAAGCTTATAGTTGGAGTAGCGTAGTTGATTTGGATATACATAAGTCCAATTAAAACTATAGCTAGCAAGAATTCTGAAACATCTTCTAATTTCTCTTTAAATAGATATCTTTTTATCTTATCAAATCTTTCAATAGATTTATTTCCAACTCTCAATTGGCTTATGAAATATCTCAATCCTCGGAAAAAGTCCTTATAAATTGAAATAACAAAAAAAGAAAAAAATACTACAAAACCAATAAAATTAAATCCTTGAACATTATCTGGCAGTATAACGACCAAAAAAATAAATATATAAAATATAAAAAAATGGAAACCAATCTTGAAAGGTTGTACGAATTTCATTCCATCTCAACTTACCAAATAACCACGCAAAGAAAAAAATAAACCATAATACTATTTTTTTACTAAACTAAACACTAATCAACCTCCCGTTTTTTTATTATTATACCAAAAAAACATAGTCTTTCAACTGTGCTTATAAAAGTTGCTAACCAAGTAACTTTCTAAGAGATTCCTCTGAAATTCTTTTTTATTAAATCTCTGCAAATCTATCCTCATGAGATTGATTAGTTTTAAATATTCCAAATATTTTTTTGTTCATTATTTTTTTAGTAAAATTTATAGGTTCGATTTTTCCCCGCTAATTCTACAATTTCTTCAGGAGCAAAGAGAACTAATTCTTGTTTTGAAAGGATGTGTTTTTGTTGTAATTGAATTTCCCTTTGCTTTTCTGGTGATAAAGTTGACAATGCAACTACTGCAAGATAGTTTTTATAAACTCGCAGTTTTTCATCAAACCTTTTTTGCCAAAAATATTGTAAAATTCCAAAAAATAAAGTAAATAATCCCAGTAAGATTGTTATCATCTCAACTAAATTTTTCATTTAGCCACTACCCCAACTTTTCCATCTCTTTAATCCGTTCCACTGTCGCGTCGTATTTAGCTTGGTAGTCGGCTTGTTTGTCGCGTTCTTTTTGGACGACTTCTGGTTTGGCGTTGGCTACGAAACGCTCGTTAGAGAGTTTCTTGCCGACCATATCCAGTTCTTTCTGCCACTTGGCTAGTTCTTTTTCGAGGCGAACCAGCTCTTCCTCGATATTGAGGAGGTCTGCCAGCGGCAGGTAGATTTCTGCTCCTGTGATGATGCTAGACATAACCAGCTCAGGCACAGCAAGCTCTGCTGCGATTTCCAGATGCTCAGGATTGGTGAAGCGCTTGATGTAGTTGACATTATCCTTGAAGAAGGTTTCCAGCGCTCTGTCTGTCGTCTTAATCAAGATGGTAATCGGCTTGCTTGGCGCCACATTGACCTCAGCTCTGCTATTGCGCACCGAACGAATCAGTTCCTTGAGGGCTTCCACGCCAGCTGCTGCCTCGGCATTTTCAAACTCTGGACGAACCACTGGATAAGCCGCTGTCACAATGGTGCCTTCTGAGATTTGTCCAAAGATTTCTTCAGTCACGAAAGGCATGATTGGGTGAAGCAGGCGCAGGATTTGGTCCAGCGTGTAAAGGAGGACAGAGCGAGTGATGACTTTCTCGTCTTCATTGTCACTGTACAGAACTTCCTTAGTCAGCTCCACATACCAGTCGGCAAATTCATCCCAGATAAAGTTGTAGAGGATATGGCCAGCCACACCAAACTCAAACTTGTCAAAGTTCTCAGTGACCTTGCCAATAGTTTCGTTGAGGTTGTGGAGAATCCAGCGGTCGGTGACATTGCCTGCCTGACCAGCCGCCACCTGAGCAACATTTTCACGCGCCGCATCCAGCGTCAAACCTTCATTGTTCATGAGGATATAGCGGGAAATGTTCCAGATTTTGTTAATGAAGTTCCAAGAAGCATCCATCTTTTCATAGCTGAAGCGGACGTCTTGTCCAGGGGCAGAGCCGTTTGACAGGAACCAACGCAGGGCGTCAGCACCGTATTTATCAATGACATCCATCGGATCAATCCCGTTCCCAAGAGACTTGGACATCTTGCGACCTTCCTCATCCCGAATCAAACCGTGAATCAGAACGTTTTGGAATGGCAGACGGTCAGTGAACTCCAAGGATTGGAAGATCATCCGAGACACCCAGAAGAAGATAATATCATAACCAGTTACCAAGGTTGAGGTTGGGAAGTAACGCTTGAAGTCTTCTGAGTCAACATCCGGCCAGCCCATGGTTGAGAAGGGCCAAAGGGCAGAACTGAACCAAGTATCAAGTACATCTTCGTCCTGAGTCCAACCATCTCCTTCCGGTGCTTCCTCACCAACGTATATTTCACCCTCAGCATTGTACCAAGCAGGGATTTGGTGTCCCCACCAGAGCTGACGAGAGATGACCCAGTCGTGGACATTTCCATCCATTGGAGGAAGGTATCGTTGAAGCGTGGCGGGTAAAATTCTACCTTGTCATCTGTAGCTTGGTTGGCAATGGCATTCTTAGCCAATTGGTCCATCTTAACAAACCACTGGGTAGACAGACGTGGCTCAACCATAACGCCAGTCCGCTCTGAGTGACCAACGCTGTGGACACGTTTTTCGATTTTAGCAAGAGCGCCGATTTCTTCCAGTTTCTTGACAACCGCTTTGCGAGCTTCAAATCGGTCCATGCCTGCAAATTCGAAGGCCAAGTCATTCATGGTTCCGTCGTCGTTCATAACGTTAACTTGTGGCAAGTTATGGCGTTGGCCAACCAAGAAGTCGTTTGGATCGTGGGCAGGCGTGATTTTCACGACACCCGTACCAAACTCAGGATCCGCATGTTCGTCCGCCACGATTGGGATTAGTTTATTAGCGATTGGCAGGATAACGTTTTGGCCAATCAAGTCCTTGTAGCGTGGATCTTCTGGATTGACCGCAACCGCAACATCCCCAAACATAGTCTCAGGACGAGTGGTCGCTACTTCAAGGGCGCGTGAGCCGTCTTCCAGCATGTAGTTCATGTGGTAGAAGGCGCCTTCGACATCCTTGTGAATCACCTCGATATCAGAAAGGGCTGTGCGAGCTGCTGGGTCCCAGTTGATGATAAACTCACCACGGTAGATCCAGCCTTTCTTGTAAAGCTCTACAAAGACCTTACGAACGGCTTTTGACAAACCTTCGTCAAGAGTGAAACGCTCACGAGAATAGTCTACAGAGAGGCCCATCTTGCCCCATTGTTCCTTGATGGTAGTAGCATATTCGTCTTTCCATTCCCAGACTTTATCTAGAAATTTCTCACGACCGAGGTCATAGCGGGAAATGCCTTGCTCACGCAAGCGCTCCTCGACCTTAGCCTGAGTCGCGATACCCGCGTGGTCCATCCCTGGAAGCCAAAGCGTATCAAAGCCTTGCATGCGCTTCTGACGGATAATGATATCCTGCAAAGTTGTATCCCAAGCGTGACCTAGGTGAAGCTTACCAGTTACGTTTGGTGGTGGAATCACAATCGAATAAGGCTTAGCCTTTTTGATCTCCTGAAGGCTTGAAAACATCAGCATCAAGCCATTTTTTTGATAACGACCAGCTTCAACCTCGGCTGGATTGTATTTAGGTGAAAGTTCTTTAGACATGTGTTTGTCCTTTCTCTATTGTATTCATTTTATTTTGAATCTGCTTGGCAACTTCGGCTGCAGACAGATTCGTATTATTTATTTTAAGGTAGTGGTGCAATTCATTCGGTTGGTTTTGAGAATTTAATTGAAGTGTTTCAGTGGTCTCTAAAATTTCTCTTTCAGATATCTCAATATACCGTTTCAAGGGCTTGTGCTTTAACCGGTTCTCCGTTCGATTTCGATGTAAGCGCTCCTCAAGTGTCGTTTCCAACTCAACAAACAGAATCTCTTGATGAAAGTTATCCAATAAATCCTGAATTTGCTTCAAATACATCAGCTGGTAATCATTTGAAAAATCAATTACGTCTGTTAAAATCATCGACCTATGATTCCGAGCGCTTGTTTCAAGAAAAGAAAAGGTAATCCCTCGAACAAACTCCCACATTTCCTCTGTAAAGTCCTGATAGATTTCTAGTGCAAAATCTATGGATTTATGGTTATAAAAGAGGGTAGCATCTGTCAGTCGAGATAACTCTTGACCAATCGTCATTTTCCCAGAAGCCGGAGCCCCAATGATGAAAATGTGCATCAAACCACCTCCCACTCACTCCTCAGCAAGCCATATATCAAACTGTCACAGCGATTGCCTTTAACATCTTTGCGGTCTCGGATGCGAGCTTCGAGGGTGAAGCCAAGTTTCTGCAACTCGTTGACTTTGAATGTTATAACCAAAGCAAGTCAGTTCTATCTTGTGAAGATCCAGTTCTTTAAAAGCTAAATCAATCAAGGCACGCGCGGCTTCTGGTACATATCCTCGCCCCCAATAGTCTGGATGCAAGGTATAGCCGATTTCTAAGACATCATCTTCGTGCCGATGGTTGAAATCAACGGAACCAATGATTTTATCCGTCCCTTTGACGACAATCCCATAGCCCGCTGGGAGATTCTCCTTTTGATTGCGCTCAGGCAGAATATGCTCCAGGTAGTAAATCTCATCTTCCAAGGTCTTGACGGGCGGAAAGCCTGCTGGGTAGGAGACTTCTGGCAGACTAGCATAGGCATGGATATCTTCGGCATCCGCCACTGTGCGGACTCGTAAGACTATACGCTCCGTTTCTAATCGTTCTGGTAATTGTGCTTGCTCCATCTTCCTCCCTCGCTTTCTACAAAAAAATCGCCCCTGTCATCAATATGACAGGGACGAATGTGTTTATCCGCGGTACCACCCAATTTCGGGCAGTTGCCCGCAACTTTGTTTGTTTCAATTTTTCATCTCACCAGCAACCAGCTTTGACACACTTGTGGACTTCTCAGCACCGCCACTTTCTGTAAAATGCTTGACTCAAAACACCTCTGATGAACCTATTCTATCACCTTTCCAGTGAAAAATCAATAATTTCTCTCACCCAAAAGTCCATCTGGCAGATCATGAAATCCCTTGCCCGCCTGATAGTTGGCGAATTTCTCTAAAAGGAACTGGTAGGCATCTAGACGACTTTCATAGCGAATGGCCGCTTCCTTGGCCCGCTCGTCCTGGTCCGCTTCATAGACTGCCTGACTCTCCTTGAGGGCCATCTCGTTAATCATGACCTGGGTCTTGACCCAAGCTTCAAACTCCTGTAAAAATTCTTGTTCGTAACTCATTTTTCTCACTTTCTAACTGCAAATACCTAGTCCAAATCTCGGTAAAAATCACTGTCAATGTCACGGAAGGGCTGAATGTCCTGCACATACTCCAGCACCCCCTGAAATTCACCAGACTCATCCCGCACCGCCGCATAGGTCACATGGACAAACTTGCCCCGTGATTCCGACTTGAACCACATCTCAAACTTATCCCGCTCTCCCTCACGCAGAGCCTTGAAAATCCGCCGCACCTTGTCCAAAAACTTGGGCGGGTGACAGAGCTCGACATTGCGCCCTATCTGGGACGGCGTCCGCTTAAAAATCATCTCGTCTACCGGCACACTGTCATTGTAATACTGGAAAATATCGTCCTTATTGACAAAAGTAATCTCCATGGGCAGATGGTCCAAAATCAGATTGGCCTCCGCCACCGACAGATAGCCATGACCAAAAGGCTGCTGAGACTCCCGATTAAAGGCTTGCTCCTTCTTTTCCTTGGGCTTAAAGGAAATGGTGACCTGACCATCTGGCGTATCAATGACCTGCTGAAACCTGCCATCACTAGTCTGTTCTGTGCTGGCTGGCGCTTCGCTTCCTTCATCAGCAGCATCCCTAGCCTTCTCCTCTGAGAATGAGTGCCGCGCAGGAATCCATTTCTCCGTCGGCTTGATGATAGCATAACCATAAGCATCACTCTCCTCAGCAATCTTGAGCCAGTCATCCTGAGTAAAGGATTCGAGGAGTATCATGAGAAGGATAGACTCTTCCTTGAAAATCATAGCTTCAAACTCAGCAACAAAAGTCTCAAACTTGTCCTTGACTTCCTCAATCGAAGTATCAGGCAGCTTCTCTGCAGCAATATTAGCCTCTTGGAAAAGGTCACGAATCTGGTCATCTACCCCCCACATGACCTTGGGCGGCGAATCGTGGCCGTAGCTCTCCATGATGGGAAACATGAGCTCTTCCTTGCGCTGATAGTGAATATCAAACTGCCCTACCAAACCCAGCTGGCGCTGGAGTCCCTTGCGGATTTCAGGAAGAAGCTCTCCATCTTCTGTGCTTTCATAGGTGGATAGGAGCCTACGAACTCGCATAAGGGCAGCCCGCAGCGCTAGATTTTCCTGCTTGAAGATCTGAACAGGATGGCCTGGATGGTCGGTATCAGCCACCTCCACATCCTGAATGGCACCTTTAAAGAGGTTGGCATGGACATTGCAGAGGGACATGACATCTTCAAAGGTCACTCCCGTATCCGAGTTCATCAGCTCATGCTCCATCAGGCTGATTTCGATAGCGGACACACCAGCAAAATGCTTGTTGAAAAGCTCCTGAACAGATTCTGCCGAAGCTCCATTATGTAGGTCCAGCAAGATTGACTTGAGGACTTCAATGCGTTCAGTAGCCATGCCTAAATCCCCACCACTTCATAGCCGTTTAATTCCAGAGTTTGCTTAATTTTATTCAGGTCAATTCCATTCATGGCAGCTCCTTTTTTGATAGAAACCACGCGCCCTACTGTATTGCGCATGACAGGATTGGCCAGAGGCTTAAAGCCCAACTCGACCAAAACATCCAAAACTTCTGGCTGCTTCTCAATCACTTCTGCCACTGGGATAGACAAATCAATCACATTATCCATAGCTGCTCCCTCATCGTCATTTTTCTATAATTATACCATAAAAAAGCTACCAGACTCAAAGCTAAAAAGAACTGGGGTGTGCACCTCTTGCGTTTATTCAAAAGAAATGGAATAGCGAATTAAGATAGACATGATGACATACTTCTGCCTTCCATTATTGCCTCAGGCAACGATAAGAAAAATGAAGCACATTGCTTCGTCTTTTTTCCCTTTTGTGATAAGCTAAGATTAGTGAATTGAGAGGGTTTTCGTATGTATCTTGCAGACTTAATGGAAAAGAGTGAAGCGGGGCAGTTTATTGTCCTGTCTTATTTACAGCAGCATTCTACATCCAGTTTGAAGGCCGTCATGTCAGAAACAGGCTTCTCGAAAGCAACCTTGACCAAATACATTAGCTTGATTAATGACAAGGCTGTGGAACATCATGCAGCCTTATACATCCAGCTTCAGGACGAAACGCTCAGTCTGGCCATCGGTTCTGATACCAAAGGTCGCGACATTCGCAGACTCTTTTTGGGCAATGCTGTCAAATACCAGATTTTAAACTACTTGCTCTATCATCAGCAGTTTTTAGCCCATCAATTAGCTCAGGAGCTGATGATCAGTGAAGCAACACTCGGCCGCCATATATCCGGTCTAAATCAGATTTTATCAGAGTTTGAGCTATCTATCCAAAATGGCCGCTTAAAAGGGTCTGAGCACCAGATCCGCTATTTTTATTTCTGCCTCTTTCGCAAGGTCTGGTCTAGCCAAGACTGGGAAAAAGAACTTCAAAAATCAGAAAGAAGGCAGGAAGTTGCCGTCTTAGAAGAACTCTGCGGAGGCCAGCTCTCTCAAGGGCAGCGATTGGACTTGGCTCTTTGGGCACATATCACCCAACAGCGCCTAAGAGTCAATGCCTGTCAATTTCAAAATATTGAGCAGAAAATGCAGGGCTATTTTGAAAACATCTTCTACCAACGCTTGCATCGCCGGACAAATGATTTCTTTGCCGGTCAGCACATCACCCTGAGCCAGGAAGACGGGGAAATGATGATTTTCTTTTCATTTCTGCTTTCGCATCGGATTTTACCCCTGCACACCATGGAGTATATACTGGGCTTTGGAGGTGAAATTGCCAGTCTGATTACGCAACTGATTCAAGAGATGAAGGGCCAGGACTTGCTAGGTGACTATATCGAGGACCAGGTGACCTACGAACTCAGTCAGCTCTGTGCCCGTGTCTTTCTTTTTCGAGGCTATCTCTTGCAAGACAAATACAAGCATGATCTGGAATTGCGCCATCCTTACTTATGTAGCGAATACGATTATCGACAAGTGGCAGACACTATTTTTAGTAAACTGCCTATTTTCCAGCAGGGAACATCTCTGGATAAAAAGGTTTTGTGGGAATGGCTCCAGCTGATGGAGTACATTGCTGAAAACGACGGTCAAGTCATCAAGATAGGCATGGACTTGACAGATAGCTTTATCGTTGTTTCCAGGATGACGGCCATTTTAAGACGCTATTTAGAGTACAATCGCTTTATTACGATTGAATCTTATGACCTTACCAGAAATTATGACCTCATCATCACCAACAATCCCATCCATCAGGCCCAGCAGGTTCCTATCTATTATTTAAAAAATGACTTGGATTTGGAAGATTTAGCACAAATCCGTCACATGATATTTCATTAAGAAACTTGGAGAAATCCAGGTTTCTTTGTGATTTTCGCACAATCTCCTCAGATTTTTTTAAAATTTAAAAAAAGTTGATAAAAAAGAAAGCGTTTTATTTTATATACTAGTTACTGTAGAGGAAACATCCTCAAGATTTTTACTAGGAGGACAGTTCATGTCACAAGAAAAATACATCATGGCCATCGACCAAGGAACAACAAGTTCCCGCGCCATCATCTTTAACAAAAAAGGAGAAAAAGTTAGCTCCAGTCAAAAAGAATTTACTCAGATTTTCCCTCAAGCTGGATGGGTTGAGCATAATGCCAATGAAATTTGGAACTCTGTGCAGTCTGTTATCGCTGGTGCCTTCATCGAAAGTGGAGTCAAACCTAACCAAATCGAAGCTATCGGAATCACCAACCAGCGTGAAACAACTGTCGTCTGGGATAAGAATACAGGTCTTCCTATCTACAATGCTATCGTTTGGCAATCTCGCCAGACTGCTCCTCTGGCTGAACAGCTTAAAAGCCAAGGCTATGTGGAAAAATTCCATGAAAAGACTGGTTTGATTATTGACGCTTACTTCTCTGCTACCAAGGTGCGCTGGATTTTAGATCATGTAGAGGGAGCACAAGAAAGAGCTGAAAAGGGCGAATTGCTCTTTGGTACCATTGATACCTGGCTGGTCTGGAAATTGACTGACGGCGCAGCTCACGTGACCGACTACTCAAACGCAGCCCGTACTATGCTCTATAACATCAAGGAACTCAAATGGGACGACGAGATTTTGGAAATCCTTAACATTCCAAAGGCTATGCTTCCAGAAGTTCGATCTAACTCAGAAATTTATGGTAAGACTGCTCCATTCCATTTCTACGGTGGAGAAGTACCAATCTCTGGCATGGCTGGTGACCAACAGGCGGCTCTCTTTGGACAGTTAGCTTTTGAGCCTGGTATGGTCAAGAATACTTATGGAACTGGTTCCTTTATCATCATGAACACTGGTGAAGAGATGCAGCTGTCTGAAAACAACCTCTTAACAACCATTGGCTACGGTATCAACAGCAAAGTTTACTATGCTTTAGAAGGTTCTATCTTCATTGCCGGAAGTGCCATTCAATGGCTGCGCGACGGTCTTCGAATGGTTGAAAATTCACCAGAATCTGAAAAATATGCTCTCAATTCTCACAACAATGACGAAGTCTATGTCGTACCTGCCTTTACAGGTCTAGGCGCTCCCTACTGGGATCAAAATGCACGCGGATCTGTCTTTGGCTTGACCCGCGGAACCAGCAAGGAAGACTTTATCAAGGCAACCCTGCAATCCATCGCTTACCAAGTACGCGACATCATTGATACTATGCAGGTGGATGCCAAGACTGCTATTCAAGTCCTTAAAGTCGACGGCGGTGCTGCTATGAACAACTTCCTCATGCAGTTCCAGGCTGACATTTTGGGAATCGATATTGCCCGTGCTAAAAACTTAGAAACAACTGCTCTTGGTGCAGCCTTCTTGGCAGGACTGTCAGTAGGCTACTGGAAAGACTTAGACGAACTCCGCACTCTCAACGAAACTGGAGAACTCTTTGAACCATCTATGAATGAATCCCGCAAGGAACAACTCTACAAAGGATGGAAAAAAGCCGTTAAGGCAACTCAAGCCTTTGCAGAAATCGACGACTGATACTGATTCTTATTTTGATAATCAAGTCAGTAGAAGCATGAAACGACTAAGTTAGAAAGTGTGCAATTATGGAATTTTCAAAGAAAACACGTGAATTATCGATTAAAAAAATGCAGGAACGAACCTTGGACCTCCTGATTATTGGTGGTGGGATTACCGGTGCTGGAGTAGCCTTGCAAGCCGCTGCTAGTGGCCTAGATACAGGTCTGATTGAAATGCAGGACTTTGCAGAAGGGACTTCTAGCCGTTCTACGAAATTGGTTCACGGCGGCCTTCGTTACCTCAAGCAATTCGACGTAGAGGTGGTCTCAGATACAGTTTCTGAGCGTGCTGTGGTACAGCAAATTGCCCCCCATATTCCAAAACCAGATCCTATGCTGCTTCCTGTCTACGAAGAAGATGGCGCTACTTTCAGCCTCTTCCGTCTCAAAGTAGCTATGGACCTCTATGACCTCTTGGCTGGTGTTAACAACACTCCTGCTGCCAACAAGATCTTGAGCAAGGAAGAAGTCTTAGAACGGGAACCTGAACTCAAGAAGGAAAGCCTGGTCGGCGGCGGTGTCTATCTTGACTTCCGCAACAACGACGCGCGCCTCGTGATTGAAAATATCAAACGCGCCAACCAAGACGGCGCCCTGATTGCCAACCATGTCAAGGCAGAAGGCTTCCTCTTTGACGAAGCTGGAAAGATTACAGGCGTTGTTGCGCGTGACCTCTTGACAGATGAAGCCTTTGAAATCAAGGCTCGCCTAGTTATCAACACAACTGGACCTTGGAGCGACAAGGTACGCAATCTGTCAAATGCCGGTGAGCAATACTCACAAATGCGTCCAACCAAGGGTGTTCACTTGGTAGTTGACTCTAGCAAGATCAAGGTTTCTCAGCCAGTCTACTTTGACACAGGCTTGGGAGACGGCCGGATGGTCTTTGTCCTTCCACGTGAAATAAAACCTACTTTGGTACGACTGACACTGACTACACTGGCGACCTTGAACATCCAAAAGTAACACAAGAAGATGTGGATTACCTCTTAGGCATTGTCAATAATCGCTTCCCAGAAGCAAACATCACGATTGACGATATCGAAAGCAGCTGGGCAGGTCTGCGTCCTCTGATTGCAGGAAACAGCGCTTCTGACTACAACGGCGGAAACAACGGTACCATTAGCGATGAAAGCTTTAATACACTGATTGCGACTGTTGAAAGCTACCTAGCCAAAGAAAAATCTCGTGAGGATGTTGAAGCAGCTGTTACTCAACTCGAAAGCAGCACTTCTGAAAAACACTTGGATCCATCTGCCGTGTCTCGCGGTTCCAGCCTGGAACGTGATAACAATGGCCTCTTGACTCTTGCTGGCGGTAAGATTACGGACTATCGTAAGATGGCTGAAGGCGCTATGGAGCGCGTGGTTGAAATCTTAAAAGCAGAATTCGACCGCAGCTTCAAGCTTATCAACTCTAAGACCTACCCTGTTTCAGGCGGAGAGCTCAATCCAGCAAATGTGGATTCCGAAATCGAAGCCTTTGCTCAACTTGGTGTCTCACGTGGTTTAGATGGTAAAGAAGCCTTCTATCTTGCAAACCTTTACGGCTCCAATGCTCCGAAAGTCTTTGCCCTCGCTCACAGTATCGAACAAGCACCAGGTCTTAGCCTAGCGGATACCTTGTCGCTGCATTATGCTATGCGTAATGAATTAGCACTCAGCCCAGTTGACTTCTTGCTTCGCCGGACAAATCACATGCTCTTATGCGGGATAGCTTAGATACTATTGTAGAGCCTGTTCTGGATGAAATGGGACGGTTCTACGACTGGACAGAAGAAGAAAAAGCAGCTTATCGAAAAGACGTTCAAGCTGCCCTTGCAAATAACGATTTAGAAGAATTAAAAAAATAGAAAATACGAGAAGAGGCGGTAGACAAAACAACTGTCTGCCACCCTTCTTTTAAATGGAGTAACATAAATGATGAAAGAAATATTTGGCGAATTTTTAGGAACACTGCTCTTGCTCCTTCTGGGAAATGGAGTGGTCGCTGGTGTGGTTCTTCCCAAAACCAAGAGTCACAATTCAGGTTGGATTGTGATTACCATGGGATGGGGGATTGCCGTTGCCATCGCTGCTTTTGTATCCGGCAACCTTGGACCAGCCCATCTGAATCCTGCCCTAACTATCGGAGTAGCTCTGAAAGGTGACTTGCCTTGGGCATCTGTTCTTCCTTACATCCTTGCTCAGTTTGCAGGCGCTATGGTTGGACAGTTCCTTGTCTTCCTACAGTTCAAGCCTCACTATTTGGCAGAAGAAAATCCAGCTAATGTTTTGGGTACATTCAGCACAGGACCAGCTATCAAAGATACCTTCTCTAACCTGATTAGTGAGATTCTTGGAACTTTTGTCCTTGTGCTGACTATCTTCGCTCTTGGACTTTATAAGCTGCAAGCAGGCATTGGCACTTTTGCAGTCGGAACATTGATTGTCGGGATTGGTCTTTCTCTTGGCGGAACAACTGGCTATGCCCTCAACCCAGCTCGTGACTTAGGACCTCGCATCATGCACAGTCTTCTTCCTATTCCAAACAAAGGTGATGGTGATTGGAGCTATGCTTGGATTCCGGTTGTCGGACCAATCATTGGTGCCGTCCTTGCAGTCCTAGTCTTTGGCTTATTCTAATATAACCGATTACCATTGGAGAACACTTGACGAGTGTTCTCTTTTTGTGACTAATTGATTAGGTGGAGACTAACCTTCCTAGCTTATGCTTAAGATAAAACCATTGCAATCTTGACAAAAGAAAAGGCTTAGCCCTGTATTACAGAAAACCAAGTCCTTTTTAGAATGATTTTATCAACTCTAGCGAGCCGTTTCCGATTAACTCAAACGAGAGCTATTTCTCTTGGACAATTTCACCACTGCCTCTGTCCGAGCGGTATGCGGAAACATATCAACCGACTGGATGTAGTGGACATCGTAAACCCGGCAGAGCTTGACCAAATCGCGAGCCAGAGTTGAGACATTGCAGGAAACGTAGACCATCTTCTCAGGTGCATAGCGGACAATTGTCTCCAGCAGCTTATCATCCAAACCTGTCCGCGGTGGATCGACAATCAAGGCATCCGCCCGATAGCCTTCAGCATACCAGCGAGGAATAACCTCTTCTGCCGTCCCAGCCTCGTAGAGCGTATTTGCAAAGCCCATCCGTTTCGCATTGCGCTTGGCGTCTTCAATGGCCTCAGGGATGATGTCCATGCCACGCAGAGACTTGACCCTTTTAGCGAAGGCAAAGCCGATAGTCCCACTCCGCAATAAGCATCTATCAAATGGTCTTCTGTTGTCACATCCAGTGCCTTGACTGCCTCCCCATAGAGCACCTCAGTCTGCTCAGGATTGAGCTGATAGAAAGCTCGAGGCGATAGGGAGAACTCATAGTCCAGCACTCCTTCTTGGATAGCCTCCTGGCCCCAGATAATCTCTGTCTTATCCCCATAAATCTCACTGGACTTGCTTGTATGATAATTGACCGCCACTGTCTCCAGCTCTGAAAATTCAGCCACTAGGTCTTGAACTACTAGAGAGAAGTCTAGCTTGCGCCCTGTCACAAAAATCATCTGCACCTGACCCGTCTTTCTAGCCCTGCGAATCATGACAGTTCTCACTCCAGTAGTCTTTCGTTCATCATAAATAGGAAGCCTGTATTTACCTAAAAGCCGAGCCACCTTATTTATGATCTGTTGCGTCACCTTGTCCTGAACCAGACAGTTTTTCAGCGAGACCAGATAGTGGGAATTCTGGGCATAGAGCCCCACCTTGACCTCATCCTTAAACTTCCGAGTCTGAAACTGCAGCTTGGCTCGATAATAGAGCGGCTCCTGCATACCAATGGTCGGCCGAATCTCATAGTTTTCATAACCAGCTGGCGCAAACTTTTTCAAGGCCTGACGCAGCAAATCTTCCTTAAACTCCAACTGCTTATCATAGTGGAGGTGCATGATTTGACAACCCCCGCAGCTATCATAAATCTCACAAGGCGCTTCCACCCGAAATTTCGACCGCTTGTTGATGGTCAAGAGCTTGGCCTCGATGAAATTACGCTGAACTCTGGTCACCTGACAGTAGACTTCCTCACCCTTCAAAGCCCCTGGCACAAAGACCAGTGTTTTCTTATAAAATCCAATCCCTTCCCCATTAATCCCCATTTTCTTAATTTTCAAAGGGATTCTTTGCTTCACTTTCACATTCATGATTCTATTATACCACGCTGCCTCGCATTAGTTGAGAATATGGTACAATAAAAGTATGAAATCAGAAAAAATATCTCTTCCACTAGCCCAGTTTCCTGAGCAAATACGAACTTATCTAGAGGGAGCTAATTTTTACGACAGCTCCTCACATTCCGGAGCCAGCATTTTCTATGTTGATACGGGCTATTATTTGAAAATCGACCAAAAAGACCAGTTAGCCCAAGAAGCCACACTTGCCAAATGGTTTGAAGAGCAAGGACTCGGTGTACCTGTCATTCACTACCTGACAGCAGATAAAGACTACCTGCTGACTAAAGAAGCCGAGGGCAAGGACGCCCTAGCCTTTCTCCAACAGCCAGAAGAACTTTGCCAAACGATGGCTGCCGCGCTCAGAAAACTTCACAGCCTCCAACTCCAGCATTTCCCAATCCAGCATCGCCTCCAACACTATAAAGAGCAAGCAGAGCATAATTATCGGAAAGGTTGCTTTTATCAAAAAGCCTTGCTGCCTCAATTTTATATCCAAAGTCGAGAGGAAGCTTACCAGCTTATCCAAGAGCAGGGACACCTACTGACGTCAGACTCCTTGATTCATGGAGATGCCTGCTTGCCTAATTTCATTCTGAAAGACGCAGCAACCTTCTCCTGCTTTATTGACCTTGGCCTCGCTGGCCTTAGTGATCGCCACATTGATCTTTACTGGGCAACCTGGTCTCTTACTTATAATTTATCTGAACCCAAATATGCAGAGCTCTTTCTTGACTACTATGGCAGGAAAGATGTTGATACAGACAAACTGCGCTTGATTGCTGCCTTTGAAGCATTTGGCTAAAAGAAAGGATTCTACCAAAATCTCTTATGAAAATCACAAAAATTGAAAAGAAAAAAAGACTCTACCTCTTGGAGTTGGACGATAGTGAAAAGCTCTATATCACAGAAGACACCATCGTTCGCTTCATGCTGTCCAAAGGAATGGAAATCACAAAGCAGGAGCTATCAGAAATTCAGCACTATGCCCAATTTTCCTACGGAAAAAATCTAGCCCTCTACCATCTCTCCTTCAAGCAAAGAACTGCTAAGGAAGTCAAAGACTACTTAACGCAGCACGACATTCAACCAGAAATCATCAGTCAGGTCTTGGACAATCTAAAAAAGGATAATTGGATTAATGATAGAAAATATGCTCATTCTTTTATCCAATCCAACCTTCTCACTGGTGACAAAGGCGCTTTTGTTCTAAAGCAAAAACTCAGTCAAAAAGGAATTTCTAGCACTATCATAGAGGAAGAATTGAGCCAGTTTGATTTTACTGAACTAACAGACAAGGTTGCCGAAAAGCTACTCAAAAAACACCAAGGAAAACTGCCCACCAAGGCCTTACAAGATAAAATACTTCAATCCTTGATAAACAAAGGTTTTTCATACAGCCAAGCCAAAACCGCCTATCAGCATTTGGAAATCGAAGAAGACCAAGAAAACCAGCAAGAACTGCTCTATAAAGAGCTAGACAAGCAATACCGCAAGTACTCAAAAAAATACGACGGCTATGACTTAAAACAGCGTCTGACCCAAGCTCTAGCACGCAAAGGCTATGATTTCTCCGACATCGCTAGCGCCCTGAGAGAATATCTTTAAGATTTCCAATGAAAACTTATGCATTTCTATGAAAATATGTTACAATATAGAATATGAACTTATAAATTGTAGAAAGTTGGTAAGTTATGAAACTTCCAAAGAAGGCGACTTTATTACAATTCAAAGTTATAAGCATGATGGGAATCTTCACCGCACCTGGCGAGATACCATGGTACTAAAGACAACAGAAAACGCCATTATTGGCGTTAATGACCACACACTGGTAACAGAAAGTGACGGTCGACGTTGGGTAACACGTGAACCAGCCATTGTCTATTTTCATAAAAAATACTGGTTTAATATCATTGCCATGATTCGCGACAATGGAACTTCATACTACTGCAACCTAGCCAGCCCTTACTATCTGGATAATGAAGCTCTAAAATACATTGACTATGATTTAGACGTCAAAGTCTTTGCTGATGGTGAAAAACGCCTCTTGGATGTAGAAGAATATGAACGCCACAAAAAACAGATGCACTATTCTGATGATTTGGATTTCATTCTCAAAGAAAATGTCAAAATCCTAGTTGATTGGATTAACAACGGAAGAGGTCCATTTTCAGATGCCTATGTCAATATTTGGTACAAACGTTATGTTGAACTAAAGAATCGATAAAGTTGTCAAAGAGCGTAAGCTCTTTTTCTTTTGTCCAATTCGGCCTCACCAGAGGTCAAATTCTTGCAATCTCAAGCATTTTCGGGTATCATATAAGAAAATCCAGACTGTAAGAAAGGAGTCTCCCATGGCATTTACAAATACTCTCGGCCGATATGCCAGCTTTGGCATCATGACGAGCCTCCCTGAAGAAATTATAGACTCATTCTGGTACGTTATTGATAACAATCTCAAAGGAGTCTTTGAACTTCGTCCAGTCCTCAAGTTCGAAATCATCAATAGCCAAGGAAGAGTATCTCTTCGCTTCTCACAAAAGAACTTCAACACCATTATTTCATTTGACTTAAACTATCAATTTGACCCTTTCTTTCCCAGAAAAGTCTACATCGTTGATAACAAGGGTAAAGAAACCATTATGCTATCTGACGAATACTCTTTGATGTAGTAAATCAAACTCAAAACATATAAAAAACCTCTGAAGGCAACTATTTACTGCTATCAGAGGTTTTTATCTTTAATAATATCAATCTCAAATCGAAGGTACATTTCAGCAGCTTGATACAGCCAAAACTCCCGAAACACCAGTCTTTAAAATCAAACTAAATCTGGTTAAGTAATAAAATCCCTCGCTTTCTAATAGGACTATACAAAACCAGTAGTTCTAAAAGATTCTATCAATAATTAAATCCGACTATAACTAAGGAGTCTTAATAACAACATATGTTAGCTAAGTCATAGATACTGAACACAAAGTTTTCTTAAAAAGAAGAAAGATAGATCAGTATGTCTATCTTTTATGTTATCTAGTCGGGAAGACAGGATTCGAACCTGCGACACCTTGGTCCCAAACCAAGTACTCTACCAAGCTGAGCTACTTCCCGAACTTAAGTTATTACTTAATGCACCCTAGAGGAGTCGAACCTCTAACCGCCTGATTCGTAGTCAGGTACTCTATCCAGTTGAGCTAAGGGTGCTCACTATTCATATTAAATTCATTATAGCAAAACTTAAGAAAAAATCAAATAATTTAATGCACCCTAGAGGAGTCGAACCTCTAACCGCCTGATTCGTAGTCAGGTACTCTATCCAGTTGAGCTAAGGGTGCTCATCATCTTCTACTACTGCCTCTTACAAGTCTATGCCGAGGACCGGAATCGAACCGGTACGATCGTTACCAATCGCAGGATTTTAAGTCCTGTGCGTCTGCCAGTTCCGCCACCCCGGCCGCCTCAAGCGAACGACGGGATTCGAACCCGCGACCCCCACCTTGGCAAGGTGATGTTCTACCACTGAACTACGTTCGCATCCTATTCAAAAATGCCGGCTACATGACTTGAACACGCGACCCTCTGATTACAAATCAGATGCTCTACCAACTGAGCTAAGCCGGCTCATTATTATCTTATATGCGGGTTAAGGGACTTGAACCCCCACGCCCTAAAGCGCCAGATCCTAAATCTGGTGCGTCTGCCAATTCCGCCAAACCCGCTCTTATGACCCGTACTGGGCTCGAACCAGTGACCCTTTGATTAAAAGTCAAATGCTCTACCAACTGAGCTAACGAGTCTCTTACTTTTCTTGAAATCTTCTCGACTTCAACGGTCCCGACGGGAATCGAACCCGCGATCTTCGCCGTGACAGGGCGACGTGATAACCGCTACACTACGGGACCTAATATGGGAGTTAACGGGATCGAACCGCTGACCCTCTGCTTGTAAGGCAGATGCTCTCCCAGCTGAGCTAAACTCCCAAAGGGTGGAGTCTAGCTCAGCCAACAGTGAGAAACTTCGTTTCTCTCATCCGACGATTGTAATTTCGATTTCCTCTCAATTACAACTAAGCTAAACTCCCTTCGCTAAGCGACTTCCATATCTCACAGGGGGCAACCCCCAACTACTTCCGGCGTTCTAGGGCTTAACTGCTGTGTTCGGCATGGGTACAGGTGTATCTCCTAGGCTATCGTCACTTAACTATTGAATTAACTGTCCTGTCCTCTCAGACAAGCCTTGTCAACTCAAATTGAATACAATATCAAATCTCACAATTCTCTAAACCATTCGCTGCACTCCGATGAAGTTCTTATTCTAGGATAAGTCCTCGAGCGATTAGTATTGGTCCGCTCCATTGCTCACACAACTTCCACTCCCAACCTATCAACCTGATCTTCTCTCAGGGCTCTTACTAACTTGCGTTATGGGAAATCTCATCTTGAGGTGGGTTTCACACTTAGATGCTTTCAGCGTTTATCCCTTCCCTACATAGCTACCCAGCGATGCTCTTGGCAGAACAACTGGTACACCAGCGGTAAGTCCACTCTGGTCCTCTCGTACTAGGAGCAGATCCTCTCAAATTTCCTACGCCCGCGACGGATAGGGACCGAACTGTCTCACGACGTTCTGAACCCAGCTCGCGTGCCGCTTTAATGGGCGAACAGCCCAACCCTTGGGACCGACTACAGCCCCAGGATGCGACGAGCCGACATCGAGGTGCCAAACCTCCCCGTCGATGTGAACTCTTGGGGGAGATAAGCCTGTTATCCCCAGGGTAGCTTTTATCCGTTGAGCGATGGCCCTTCCATACGGAACCACCGGATCACTAAGCCCGACTTTCGTCCCTGCTCGAGTTGTAGCTCTCGCAGTCAAGCTCCCTTATACCTTTACACTCTGCGACTGATTTCCAACCAGTCTGAGGGAACCTTTGGGCGCCTCCGTTACCTTTTAGGAGGCGACCGCCCCAGTCAAACTGCCCGTCAGACACTGTCTCCGTAGATGATAAACCTACCGGGTTAGAGTGGCCATAACACAAGGGTAGTATCCCAACAACGCCTCCATCGAAACTGGCGTCCCGATCTCGTAGGCTCCTACCTATCCTGTACATGTGGCACAGACACTCAATATCAAACTGCAGTAAAGCTCCATGGGGTCTTTCCGTCCTGTCGCGGGTAACCTGCATCTTCACAGGTACTAAAATTTCACCGAGTCTCTCGTTGAGACAGTGCCCAAATCATTACGCCTTTCGTGCGGGTCGGAACTTACCCGACAAGGAATTTCGCTACCTTAGGACCGTTATAGTTACGGCCGCCGTTTACTGGGGCTTCAATTCATACCTTCGCGTTACCGCTAAGCACTCCTCTTAACCTTCCAGCACCGGGCAGGCGTCACCCCCTATACATCATCTTACGATTTAGCAGAGAGCTGTGTTTTTGATAAACAGTTGCTTGGGCCTATTCACTGCGGCTGACTTAAGTCAGCACCCCTTCTCCCGAAGTTACGGGGTCATTTTGCCGAGTTCCTTAACGAGAGTTCTCTCGCTCACCTGAGGCTACTCGCCTCGACTACCTGTGTCGGTTTGCGGTACGGGTAGAGTATGATACAACGCTAGAAGCTTTTCTTGGCAGTGTGACATCACTCACTCGCTACTAAACTTCGCTCCCCATCACAGCTCAACGTTACAGGTATAAGCATTTGACTCATACCACGCCTCACTGCTTAGACGTACATCCATTCGTACGCACGAGTTAGCCTACTGCGTCCCTCCATCACTTCATACTCTAGTACAGGAATCTCAACCTGTTGGCCATCGGATACACCTTTCGGTCTCTCCTTAGGTCCCGACTAACCCAGGGCGGACGAGCCTTCCCCTGGAAACCTTAGTCTTACGGTGGACAGGATTCTCACCTGTCTTGCGCTACTCATACCGGCATTCTCACTTCTATGCGTTCCAGCGCTCCTCACGGTACACCTTCGCCACACATAGAACGCTCTCCTACCATACCTATAAAAGGTATCCACAGCTTCGGTAAATTGTTTTAGCCCCGGTACATTTTCGGCGCAGGGTCACTCGACTAGTGAGCTATTACGCACTCTTTGAATGAATAGCTGCTTCTAAGCTAACATCCTAGTTGTCTGTGCAACCCCACATCCTTTTCCACTTAACAATTATTTTGGGACCTTAGCTGGTGGTCTGGGCTGTTTCCCTTTCGACTACGGATCTTAGCACTCGCAGTCTGACTGCCGACCATAATTCATTGGCATTCGGAGTTTATCTGAGATTGGTAATCCGGGATGGACCCCTCACCCAAACAGTGCTCTACCTCCAAGAATCTCAATATCGACGCTAGCCCTAAAGCTATTTCGGAGAGAACCAGCTATCTCCAAGTTCGTTTGGAATTTCTCCGCTACCCACAAGTCATCCAAGCACTTTTCAACGTGCCCTGGTTCGGTCCTCCAGTGCGTTTTACCGCACCTTCAACCTGCTCATGGGTAGGTCACATGGTTTCGGGTCTACATCATGATACTAAAGCGCCCTATTCAGACTCGGTTTCCCTGCGGCTCCGTCTCTTCAACTTAACCTCGCATCATAACGTAACTCGCCGGTTCATTCTACAAAAGGCACGCTCTCACCCATGAACGGGCTCGAACTTGTTGTAGGCACACGGTTTCAGGTTCTATTTCACTCCCCTCCCGGGGTGCTTTTCACCTTTCCCTCACGGTACTGGTTCACTATCGGTCACTAGGGAGTATTTAGGGTTGGGAGATGGTCCTCCCAGATTCCGACGGGATTTCACGTGTCCCGCCGTACTCAGGATACTGCTAGGTACAGAATCTATTTAAAATACGAGGCTCTTACTCTCTTTGGCTGACTTTCCCAAGTCATTCTTCTATAAATTCTGAGTCCACATTGCAGTCCTACAACCCCGAAGAGTAAACTCTTCGGTTTGCCCTCCTGCCTCTTCGCTCGCCGCTACTAAGGCAATCGCTTTTGCTTTCTCTTCCTGCAGCTACTTAGATGTTTCAGTTCACTGCGTCTTCCTCCTCATTCCCTTAACAGAAATGGGTAACAGGCATCAACCTGTTGGGTTCCCCCATTCGGACACCCCCGGATCGAAGCTTACTTACAGCTCCCCGAGGCATTTCGTCGTTTGTCACGTCCTTCTTCGGCTCCTAGTGCCAAGGCATCCACCGTGCGCCCTTACTAACTTAACCTTATTTTTTTGACCTTTCAGTCTTAAACTCATTAATATTCACAGCGTTTTTCGGTTTATTTTTCTTGTTACTATTTGATATCAGTATTCAATTTTTCAATGGACAAGTTCTTTATCTAGTCAAACTAGATAATGGAGCCTAGCGGGATCGAACCGCTGACCTCCTGCGTGCAAAGCAGGCGCTCTCCCAGCTGAGCTAAGGCCCCACATAGCCCTCTCAAAAACTAAACAAGACCCAAGTGCATTCCGTGTGTCCTTACGGACTCCTTAGAAAGGAGGTGATCCAGCCGCACCTTCCGATACGGCTACCTTGTTACGACTTCACCCCAATCATCTATCCCACCTTAGGCGGCTGGCTCCTTACGGTTACCTCACCGACTTCGGGTGTTACAAACTCTCGTGGTGTGACGGGCGGTGTGTACAAGGCCCGGGAACGTATTCACCGCGGCGTGCTGATCCGCGATTACTAGCGATTCCGACTTCATGTAGGCGAGTTGCAGCCTACAATCCGAACTGAGACTGGCTTTCAGAGATTAGCTTGCCGTCACCGGCTTGCGACTCGTTGTACCAGCCATTGTAGCACGTGTGTAGCCCAGGTCATAAGGGGCATGATGATTTGACGTCATCCCCACCTTCCTCCGGTTTATTACCGGCAGTCTCGCTAGAGTGCCCAACTCAATGATGGCAACTAACAATAGGGGTTGCGCTCGTTGCGGGACTTAACCCAACATCTCACGACACGAGCTGACGACAACCATGCACCACCTGTCACCTCTGTCCCGAAGGAAAACTCTATCTCTAGAGCGGTCAGAGGGATGTCAAGACCTGGTAAGGTTCTTCGCGTTGCTTCGAATTAAACCACATGCTCCACCGCTTGTGCGGGCCCCCGTCAATTCCTTTGAGTTTCAACCTTGCGGTCGTACTCCCCAGGCGGAGTGCTTAATGCGTTAGCTGCGGCACTAAGCCCCGGAAAGGGCCTAACACCCTAGCACTCATCGTTTACGGCGTGGACTACCAGGGTATCTAATCCTGTTTGCTCCCCACGCTTTCGAGCCTCAGCGTCAGTTACAGACCAGAGAGCCGCTTTCGCCACCGGTGTTCCTCCATATATCTACGCATTTCACCGCTACACATGGAATTCCACTCTCCCCTTCTGCACTCAAGTTAAACAGTTTCCAAAGCATACTATGGTTAAGCCACAGCCTTTAACTTCAGACTTATCTAACCGCCTGCGCTCGCTTTACGCCCAATAAATCCGGACAACGCTCGGGACCTACGTATTACCGCGGCTGCTGGCACGTAGTTAGCCGTCCCTTTCTGGTAAGATACCGTCACAGTGTGAACTTTCCACTCTCACACCCGTTCTTCTCTTACAACAGAGCTTTACGATCCGAAAACCTTCTTCACTCACGCGGCGTTGCTCGGTCAGGGTTCCCCCCATTGCCGAAGATTCCCTACTGCTGCCTCCCGTAGGAGTCTGGGCCGTGTCTCAGTCCCAGTGTGGCCGATCACCCTCTCAGGTCGGCTATGTATCGTCGCCTTGGTGAGCCGTTACCTCACCAACTAGCTAATACAACGCAGGTCCATCTGGTAGTGATGCAATTGCATCTTTCAATTAATTATCATGCGATAATCAATGTCATGCGGTATTAGCTATCGTTTCCAATAGTTATCCCCCGCTACCAGGCAGGTTACCTACGCGTTACTCACCCGTTCGCAACTCATCCAAGAAGAGCAAGCTCCTCTCTTCAGCGTTCTACTTGCATGTATTAGGCACGCCGCCAGCGTTCGTCCTGAGCCAGGATCAAACTCTCATTAAAAAGTTTGAGTTCGCACTCATTACTGTCCACTGACAGATTTATTCTCGTTTTTTGACAGGTCACATATCTCTATGTCACCCTGCACTTGGTTCGTCTTGTTCAGTTTTCAAAGGGCTTTGTCTTTCGCGACAACTATATTAGTATATCACCTATACCCACACCCTGTCAATACCTTTTCTAAATTTTTTAAAAGTTTATTTTTTCAACTATAAGTATAAAGTTAATTTCTTTGTACGTAGGGTGCTTGATCTATGTCATCTGACAGTATAAGTTTCTATAAAATAAAAAGGTTGAGAAACTTGCTCTCAACCCTCTTTTCTTATTTATTTGACTTCTAACAGTCCAATATCTCCATCCTCACGACGGTATATAACATTTGTGCTGCTGTCCTCTGCATCGGAATAGATAAAGAAATCATGCCCCAGTAAATCCATCTGAAGAATCGCTTCTTCCAAGTCCATCGGCTTCAAATCTATATGTTTTGAACGGACAACTTTTGACGGAACTTCTTCTGATTCTTCAGCAAAGGAATCTGTGAAAAGCTGACTTGTAGCAACTTTATTGCGATTCTTTCTTTCAATCTTGGTCTTATTTTTGCGGATTTGGCGCTCAATCTTATCTGTGACCAAATCAATTGATCCATACATGTCCTGAGAGATATCTTCTGCACGAAGAGTGATGGAGCCTAGCGGAATTGTCACTTCCACTTTCGCAGTCTTTTCACGGTAAACCTTGAGGTTCACACGCGCATCAAGTTCTTGCTCTGCTTGGAAATACTTCTCAATCTTCTCAAGTTTAGAAACTACGTAGTCACGGAGAGCATCTGTTACTTCTAGGTTTTCACCACGGATACTATATTTAAGCATATAAGTACCTTCTTTCTAAACATAAATGTTT
>BNJV01001751.1_pt1 | contig 166118 bp, 227 predicted proteins | sample 8540591 | NCBI WGS metagenome assembly BNJV01 (sample SAMD00202457, study PRJDB9452) | human saliva metagenome | host: Homo sapiens
AGTTTCTTTAGCTCATATTCCTTCTCGCATCAGCAGTTTTTAAATCCCTTGCCAGTGTAGAGGAATCGCAACTAACATATACTATTCTCTTTGGCAGGAGCTTCAGCATTGTGTCTATTGCAAGCTTATCAAGACCCCTTTCTTGGCGGGTCTACCACTATTACGTCTACATCTCTTATATTACCGTTTTCGTATTCACCTGTGATGATTTCTTCAGCTTTGCCTACAAAGAATTTCACATTTTCTATATTGTTAAGCTTTGCGTTCTCTCTTGCATTTTTGTATAGCGGCGTCCACTATTTCCACGCCGTAGACAAACTTTGCGGACTTTGCTAGGAAAGAGTGAAATCTGCCTATACCGCAGTACATATCCCAAACTGTTTCTTCACCTGTCAAGGCAGCATACTCTAAGGCCTTAGAGTATAGTTTCTTTGTCTGTACAGGATTTACCTGATAAAATGACTGCGGCGATATTCTAAACTTCACATCCCCTATATAATCCTCTATATAACCGTTGCCATAAAGAGTAACTGTCTTTTCTCCCAATATGACATTGGTATTCTTTTTATTTATATTGATAGAGACAGATTTTTAAATCACTTCCCAAGTACAGCTACATAGGCTCTCTACAAGCTTTTTCACTATGTGGCAGATTGTTTTGCATTTATAACTATGCATACCATCAACTCACCTGTAGCAAAACCCTTTTCTTATAAGCACATGTCTTACTACACCTTTCCACTCTTCCTCATTGTAGGCAGGTATACTCATACTTCTCCATAAAATCAAGCACAGCATTCAGTACGGTCTTATTTTCTTCTATCCCGATAATACAGTCATCAAACTCTACAATGCTGTGAGTTCTGCCTGCAAAATAGCCTGTGATGTTTTTGCCGTTCTTTCTTCCGAAGGGAAATTGGGATTTATTTCTGTACCTTATCGGGTCTTCCATACCGATAATTTCTTCTATCTCTACATTTGAGAGGTCAAATCCGCCTATTCTTTTCAGATGGTTTTCCACTTTGTTTTGCTTTAGTCTAAGCTCTGCCCTATAATCAAGGCTTTGTAATGTACATCCGCCACAGCTTCTTGCCACCGGGCATTTGGCCTCTATTCTGTCGGGACTTTCCTTAACTATGCTGTCAAGTCTTGCATATCCGTAGCTTTTCTTGTTTTCATCACCTTTGCCATGACTTTATCTCCGATAACAGTATCTTTTATAAACCATGTGAAGGCATCGGTTTTTCCGATGCCTTCGCCATTTTCTCCAAAGTCTGTTATATCAACTGTTATCATTTCACCCTTTTTATAATTCAATGTATTATCAGTTTTCATATATCTCCATTACTAAACTTAGCAGACTGTTTTGATAATCAGTCTATATGTATCGACTTTATATTATACACTTGTCTTTCTGTAATTGCTCTCAAGTAACTTATTATAACCTAGCCATCCCGTTGCTCCGTCCTGTCCCTGTGCCAAAAGCTCAATGAAGGTCTCCATCTTTGCATCCGCATTATCCGCCAGATTGAGTGCCAAAGCTTCTATAAGCGCAGGTTTTTTAGGTGAACCGTATTCAAGCTCTCCGTGATGAGCCAGTATACAATGTATAAGCTCATTTGAAAGCTTCTTTGGGAATCCCGGAATCTTATCAATTTGAGTTTTTAATATCTCAACACCTATTACGATATGTCCCACCAGCTGACCTTCATCAGTATAATCATTTGCCGGGAATGCCGACAGCTCTCTTGTCTTTCCTATATCATGACAAAGTGCGGATGTGATAAGAAGATCGTGATTTAATGACTCATAGTTATCACAAAAATATTCACAAAGCTTCACCACTCCCAGAGTATGCTCCAGTAATCCTCCAAGAAATCCGTGATGTACGGTCTTTGCTGCCGATGATGCTTTAAATGTAGATTGAAATTCAGGTCCTCTATAAAAATAGCGGTCAAAAGCTTATTCAAGAAAGGGTTCTTTACTGATTTTATCTTTTCCTTTAACTCTACAAACATTTTTTCAATGTCTTTTTTAGATACCGGTACATAGTCCGATGCTGTATATTCCTTTGCATCAGCCTCTCTTATTCTTGCAACCTTCAGCTGCAATGTATTGTTAAAAGATGTAACTTCAGCGTCAACCACTACAAAGGTCATAGCATCTACATCAGAGATACCGGGAGAATAAAGATCCCATATCTTTGCATCAATGCTTCCTGTCTTGTCTTGCAAACTGAGGTTGGCATATTCCTTACCTGTCTTGGATACTGCAATAGTTTTTGATTTACACAGATAAACCTCTGAAATATGCATTCCTTCTTTTAAGCTTTCAATAAATTTCATTTTCTACCCTTCTAGCTCCTGGCACCAATAGTTGTCTCAAAATTCAATTCTGTAAATCCGTCTTTACCTGAGCGGTTTACCTTTATATTTACTACTTGGTTCGGTTTTAGCTTTTCCATTATATTTTTAAACCCTGTTATGGAGTTTACTTCCTCACTGCCAATCATAGAAATAATATCCCCTGATTGTATCCCTATATTATAGGCCGGTGAATCTGCCCTGACTTCTGAGACATAGATACCGCTTGGCATACCCTCAGGCGCTTTGTCCTTGTCTATATCAAGTGCACGAACTCCCAAGTATGCAGAGCCTACACCATTTGTCATATTTTCAATCAGCACCTTCAAATCGGATATACCATATGCCATTGATATGGATGAACTGTCATCAAGATTGGAAACCACACCTACCAGATTCCCTGATGTATCTATCAAAAATGTTCCTATGCTGTCCAAATGTTTGTCACAGTATATTACTCTTCCGTATCCGTCAAAAAAACTTGCATTCTTGTCAATTGCGGTTATATTCCCGATATCGATACTTCTTGATACTCCCACCGGACTGCCTACCGCCAATATAAAAGCACCCTTTTTCAGCTGATATGAATTACCCAGTACAACAGGCTCAATGCTTTTTATCTTTTCTTCCATTGAAGAAATATCCACAGAGAGTATCATTAAATTTGTCAGCTGATCGCTTCCGATTACTGTAGCTTCCTGATTACTGCCGTCATAAAAACCGACTTTTATTCCACCCTCTTTTTTTCCATATTTGGAGCCAAAACAATAAGGCTGTCACCCGACTTTGCTATTATGATTCCCGAACAACTGCTTTCATTTTGCAATGTATTGTTGAACCAGTCAGTGTCTGTAGTGACGGCACTTATTTTTACAATAGTATTATCTTTTTTTCTGCAACCTTACTCAGGCTCTCATACATCTGCACCAGATTCTTTTCGTTCAAATCAATACTTTCTATAGCAGATGCAACTATGTCTTCCACCTGTTCTGAAGATTCCGCTTCCTCACTACTCTCAACTGTAGTTTCTTCCTTCGGAATTTCGATAGTGGTCTTTGTCTTTTTGCTAAGTATGTTTTTGTTTATAATATGTGATGTCAATGCCATACTTGGTCCTGCAACCATTCCAAAAAAACAATAGCAAAGGCAAGCCGCTGAGACAGCCTTTTTATTACGCTCTTTTTTATCCTCTATAATTGTCTGCTTTATAAAAGGATTTTTCTCATCAGGCTCATGTTCTTTTTTTGTATTTGGCATAAAAACCCTCTGCTTTCAGGATGTATTACATAATACCTCGCTCTCCCTAAGAAAGATTATAATGGTTTTAATGTCGATTTATCAAGCAAATGTAATATAGATTTAACACAAAATACATATCTGAATCAATATAATTATAAACTTTATAATCGCTTCTGTGTTTCTCTCTTTAGAATATAATAAAGTCCTGCCGCTACAGGTACTGCAACCAGTACACCGAATATTCCGCCAATGCTTCCGCCAAGTGAAACGGCAACAATAACCCACATGCCCGGAAGTCCTACAGAGCTTCCTACAACTCTCGGATATATTATATTGTTTTTCAAATTGTTGTACCAATGTGTGAACTATTATAAATATTATCATGCTCTGCACAGATTTTGTAAGTATCATCAAAGCGCCGATAAAGAGTCCTGCATATGCACCGATAACCGGTATAAGTGCGGTCACACCAACAAGAATGGAGATAGATGAAGCATACGGTAATCTTGCTATAAACATAACTATATATAACAATACCCCAAGTATTATCGCCTCTTTTACCTGACTGACAAAATACCTCTTAAAACTGTTATCAAATATACTAATGATGTCAATGATAAAATCTCTTTTTGAAGGAATAAATGCTTTAAGAAGCTTATCTCCCTGTACTCCCAGCTTTTTCCTTATCAACAAGTATATATATTGCAAAAAAACAATTGCCATAAATAAAGAAAATATCGTATTAAAAAAATCCCTGATATTCCGCTTAATACTCCGCTCAGTACATTTCCCACACCTGACATTACTTCTTTAATCAGCCTTGTCATATAGCCTGCAATATCTATATTATTGGTATCAATATTAAACATTTTTAAAATATTGTTTATTTGCTCATTATTACTTATATCAACTATCAACCGTTTTAAATCACTTGGATTGGTGTACATTATAGAAAAATGATATTTTTTTACAAGCTGTGGGATAATTATTCCAAGAAGCAATACTATCACAAGCATAAAAGGTAAATATTGACAAGACTATTGATACCATTCTTATGATTTTTTTGTTATGAAATTTTTTTCAAGAGTAAATCTTCATATGCATCCATAAGAATATTTATAATATATGCCATTATGGCACCTACCACGAACAGCATCAATGCTTTGGTTATATTTTTTACATAGCCTTCTACAACATTAAAAATATCTTACTACCGCATATATTATGATTGTAAAAATCATAATATATGCTATATCTTTCTCTTTATACCGTTCACAATATTACCCTTCCGTCATTTTGCAAAGCGCTATCTTATCCACCTCATCGCTGATAAATGCATGTTCGTCAAAAATATCCAACACTCTAAACTTTGAGTATCCTCTTGGCAATGTGATATCCAAAAGTTCCAAATCGGAAAGCCTTAGTAGTTTTTGTTTACCCTTCCATTCATCTGTTTTTAAAAATAGGGGATAATATCAGATATTTCTTATCTGCACTGAATTTTCCTCTGACACCACGCTTCCCCTGTAGTTTATCCAGTCTTTCCGCTCCCCAAATTTTCTTTTTATAAACTCCGTCTTTGGTTATTTCCACATACCAATAATACTTATAAGTACTTAGACCTGCCGGGTTTACAATATCCGACTCTAAGAATACATATATCGCATCATCCTTTAGCATCATACTTCCGATTTGAGGATAGTTATAATTTAAAATCCATCTTATAATAAAAGCCCGTCCGCCTCAGACAATGAGTCAAAAAAAATCTTTTTCATTGTATTTTTCTGTTGTAAATACAGGCTGTAATATATCTTCAAATTTTTATAGTATTTTTTTGTCTTTATCATATTTTAAAAAAATGTGAAAGCTGTTGGCAGCCATCGCCTCCACGCTTACACGACAAATAACAGGATAATTTTCGCTCTCTCCCAAAGTTGAAATCTCTGTTATATTTTCAGTAATACAAAGGGTTTTTCTATATTTATAGGAGTAAATACTTCACTGTCCGCTTCAATTTTTACAGCCTTATCTTTACTGACTAAAAATTATGCCGTCATCCGTATTAAGCAGAAGGTTGGCACTTCTATCCTCAGTATTTATGGGAATAAACTTATATTCATTATTCTTTAACCACAAAACACCCTTATTTTTCTCGCTGTCAATACAATAAATAACAAACTCATCCTTCGCCCTGGCAAAATGATTCTTTGAATATATCGGTGCATACTTATATGATACCTCCGAAAGTTTTATATTCTCTACCTGCCACTCAGAAAGCTTTTCAAATTTTATTTCCATAGTTAAATCTCCACTATTCTATCTGCAAAGTCTCTTGCTTCATTTATATCATGTGTCACAAAGAGTACACTTCTTCCACAAGTATACTCTTTTATAACTGTCATTGCCACAGCTTTTGTCTTTTCATCCAGTCCCTTTAGGGCCTCGTCAAATATATAAAGTTTCGCTGTTCTTGATAGGCATCTTGCCAGTGCCACTCTTCTTTTTTGGCCGCCACTCATAGTATTTACATATTTTTCACTCTCTATGCCAAGCTTATCTAAAATTTCTTTTGCAATTTCTTTATCACCGTTCATCAGGCATACATTTGAAATAGCACTAAAACCCTCACTTAGTCTGTCTTCTTGAAATACTGTAGATATTTCCTTTGTTATGTCCGTCTCACCGCAATCAGGTGCTTCAAAGCCCATTATAATATTTAATATAGTGGTCTTTCCCTTTCCGGACTTTTCCCATAAGTGCAACATGTTCTCCATCAGCTATTTCCATAGTGAAAGTCTCTTAAAACTTCTGTGCCGTCAAAGCTTTTATATATTTTTTTAAAAACATCAATACACCCTCTTTATCAATCCGAAAAATCTTTTTGCATTATAAATATTATCAGTCTTTCAAAAATTGCACTGCATAGTATTACTATCAGCGTAATAGCAAATACCTTTGAAGTTTCAAGATAGATCTTGGCATCAAATAAGAAAAATCCCAAAAGTATTTTTGGGCCTGCCTATCACCTCAGCTGCAATACCTGACTTTAAAAGCAATTCCCATTGAAGCACACTTGATGATATCAAAAATGACTCCAACGCCCGGTAAATATATGTATATAAATTTTTGCCTTTTTGACCAAGTTTCATATATTTTTAGCCATCTGCAACATCTTCACATCTACAGACTTTTAACCCTTCCAGGGTATTGGCATAAAATATGGGCATTACCATAAAAAAAGCATACTAAAACCGAAAGTGCCTCACTTCCAAGCCATATAAGTATTATGATGACAAATGATGCTACCGGTACCGAGCGAATCACCATAATATATGGTGATATATAGATTTCAAACAGTTTAAATCTATATGAGAGTCCTGCAAGGAATATTCCTACTCCTCCACCTGCTAAAAAAATCCCAAAAGTATTTTTAAATATACTTTTTCCAAGTCCCATCAAAATACATTCTTCCCACCAAGTTCAAACAATGCTTTGACTACTTCTACAGGTGAAGAAAGTAAAAATGACCTGTTTAAAATCATTGCAATTATTTGCCAAAACAGCAGTGCAAGAAGCACTGCTGTAATTTTATGTATTTTATTTTTTTATTCATAGACTATTTTTCCGGTATAATAGAACTCTTCTCCCGGCAATGCACCACCTACAGACTTAGGGTTTAGATTAAACAATGTCATTAAATAATCCTCTGTAGCACTCTTCATCTCATCCCCTGTTATAGATACCAGATTGCAGTATGGTATTGCCTTGGCTGCGATAGGTGCCTTAATGATATCATTTGCCTCTACAAGCTTTGATGCTTCGTCCACATTTTCATTGATCCATTTTACCGAATCTGTGTAGTTAGCTATAAACTCATCTACAAGTTCCTTATTTGACTCAAGAAAATCGTTTCTTACAAACAGTCCTGCTGTGATAAGTTTTCCACCTGTTCCAAGCGCATCCCACTCCTTTGTAAGATCCAAAACAGTATTCAAGTTCTGTACTTTTGTCTGAGCTACAGTTACAAATGGCTGTGGCAACATAACTACCGCATTATCTGCATTTTCAACAGCTGCAAGAACCTCATCCGCAGATGATTTCCAGTCCATAGTTACATCAGTATTTATATCAAGTCCATGTCCTGATAAGATATAACTGAGTGAATACTCAGGTGTAGCACCCTGTCCATGTGCTATTATTGTCTTGCCCTTTAAGTCCTCAACGCTCTTTTATACTTTGATCTCCCTTTTCAAGTATATAAAGTATACCGAGAGTGCTTATATCAAGCATAGTAACCTTTCCGTCTGAGTTGTTGAAAAGTACAGATCCCATATTTACAGGCAATGCCGCAATATCCACTTCTCCGTTTAGAAGCTTTGGTGCCATCACATCAGGTGCAGTCTCCATATCAAAATCGACACTGTAAGCAAGGCTTCCCTTGTTTGCATCATCTATAAGTTTTACAAGTCCGATGCTTGTAGGTCCTTTTAATCCACCGAGCTTTATGGTTCCAAGGCTCTCTTCATTTGCTCCTGCAGTACTTGTTTGTGTACTCTCTGCTGCAGTGCTCTCCGCTCCTGAAGTACTCTCATTTACATTTGTCTTCGCACAACCTGACAATGCCAACAATGCGCATGCCATTACCGCTAATATTCTTTTTTCACTACTACCTCCAAAATATATTTATTATGAGCAAAACATATTTTTTTCCTCTTATAAAAAGAGCAAAACCATAAGGTTTTACTCTCTTATTTTAATTAATTTCTATAGAAATATCAATGCATTAATTCTGAATGTTGTCGACACCTTCCTTGATATCTTCCTTTACATCCTCTACCTTGTCTTCAACAGCTTCCTTAGCTTCATTAAAATGTATCTACAGCCTGATCCTTTACTTCCTCAGCCTTATCAGCTACATCTTCAGCCTTTTCGGCTACAGCATCTTTTACTTCTTCTGCTTTTTCAGCTACGGCATCTTTTACTTCTTCCGCCTTCTTGCCTACAGTATTCTTTACTTTTTCAATTTCCTCATTAAAGCTTGTCTATATTGAGGAAATGCTCATAATAACCTCACAGAATCCCTTTATCTCCTCAGGTACTTCCTCGCCCTTTGCAAAATTTTTTTCTATAAGAGTCTCACTGATTTTTCTTCTTTTTCCTTTTCAATTTCAACTCTCTCTGCTGAAATCTTTGAATTAAGCTTGCTTATCTCTAAAGCGTCATTTGTCTTATCGCTAACCTGTTTAGCAAGGTCACCTGCAGCTGCACCCAAGTTCTTTGCAACATCACCTAATTGATCAAAAAATCCCATTGTCGTATCCTCCTTTAATCCAAGTGACAATTTATTACTAAACCGTCAAACTTTGTCCAAATGTAATTTGAGACAATTATACCAAATAATTTTAAAGCAAAAAAATTAATTTTCGCTTAAATACTATTATATTTTTTTAAAAGAATAAGTCAACTTAGATATTTAGGGTTTTTATACATCAATTACTATCTTCCTGCAAACTCTGCAAAGGTAGGCGGTGCAACATATTTCACCCCAAACGGAAGCAAGCTTTACATCCTTTTTATCAAAGTTGAACATATAGTTTAGACCGCTTCTGTTCTCATAATCACTCTTCCACTTAAGCGAATATCTTCCGGGAGGTATACTCCCTTTTTCCATTGCTCTGCCGCAATAAGGGCATTTCTTATAATAACTTCCCATAATCTCCCCTTTCATAAATCTATAAACCGAATATCATATTTATAAAGCACAAAGGGCGTATACTCACCCTAAAGTAAGTATACACCCTTTTTATTAAAAATAATATAGAAGGTAACAATTTTTACATCAAGCTTAAGAATAATTCTTTAATCTCCTCAAACTTTGGATCTCTTGGATTGCCCGGTCTGCAGGCATCATCCATTGCTGACTGTGACAAGAAGTCTACATCCTCAGGTTTTACTATTTCTTTCAAATCCTTTGGAATGCCTACATCTTCTGAAAGCTTCTTCACTGCATCTACAGCTGCTTTTTTGTACTCAGCTTCACTCATATTCTCTGTGCCTTCTACTCCCATAGCCTTAGCCACATCTCTGAGTTTCTCACCAACTGCATCTGCATTATATTCCATAACTGTTGGAAGTATAATAGCATTAGCTACACCATGAGGTGTATCATACAAAGCACCAAGACCGTGTGCCATTGAATGAACTATTCCAAGTCCACAGTTAGAAAATCCCATTCCGGTCAGATACTGTCCTATAGCCATTCCTTCTCTTCCCTCTGCAGTGTTTTCTACTGCACCGCGAAGTGACTTTGCAATAAGCTCGATGGCCTTTAAATTGAACATATCTGTGATAATGTTAGCACCCTTTGTAGTATATCCTTCGATAGCATGTGTAAGTGCATCCATACCTGTTGAAGCTGTAAGTCCCTTTGGCATGCTTGACATCATATCAGGATCTACGAATGCTACTACAGGAATATCATGTGGATCTACACACACGAATTTTCTCTTCTTCTCTACATCTGTGATAACATAGTTTATAGTAACTTCTGCTGCCGTACCTGCTGTTGTAGGTACTGCAAAAATAGGAACACATGTGTTCTTTGTAGGTGAAAGTCCCTCAAGACTTCTCACATCTTCAAACTCAGGGTTTGCAATAATTATTCCGATAGCCTTAGAGGTATCCATAGATGAACCGCCACCGATAGCTATTATATAATCTGCACCTGATTTTTTGAAAGCTGCTACTCCGCTTTGAACATTTTCAATTGTCGGGTTTGCTTTAATATCAGAATAAATCTCATACTCAAGACCCTCTTTATCAAGTAAATCAGTAACTTTTTTTGTTACATTGAACTTAATCAAATCCGGATCTGAACAAACAAAAGCTTTCTTGAAACCTCTAAGCTTTGCTTCTTCTGTAATGCTTAAAATAGCACCCTGTCCATGATATGATGTTTCATTTAATATGATTCTGTTAGCCATAATGAATCCCCCTAATTATCTGTCACTTACTGACCAAAATTATACAACACCCTTTTGCAACATTATATTGCCATAGAGTGCCTTCTCAGATGTCGCAATAATCAAATATGCTTTTCTTGCTTCATCGTAAAATTTAAATCTTTCGATGCTTCCTATAGCATCTTTTCTTGTATCATATTTTGATACGATTTCTTTGAACTCATCCCAAATAGGAGTCGCTACTGTATCTCCCGGTACTTTTTCCATAATGCTGACCGGGTGCGGATCATATGTGTCAAGTGGAAAGAGCTTTAATATAGCATCCAATATCTCACATACACCATGACCGTCCATTCTTATGATATGGGCATCCTTCCCCACACTATGTGTGGGGAAATTGCCGTCTGCAATTACAAGTCTGTCAGAATGACCCATTTCACAAAGGTATTTTAAAAGTTCCGGTGATATTATCTCGGGTATACCTTTTAACATATTTACCTCTTATTCATATAAACATGGAGCAATCTTTGGATCTTCCATGTTGTCCTTTGTGTACCATAAAGCACCTGTATCAACGTCTGATACGCTCTCACCGTTTGCTGCCTTAACTGCAAGCTCAACTGCCTTATATCCAATCTGTACAGGATCCTGTGTTACGCTACCTGCAAATAAACCGTCTTTGATTGCCTGAAGCTGCTTCTTACCTGCGTCAAATCCAACTGCAACAACTTTGCCTTCACCGATCTTATCAAGACCTTCGTTAGCTGTGATGATTGCATTTGCTGCAAACTCGTTTGAACCGTAGATTGCGATAAGGTCTGACTTCTCTAAGATAGCTGATGCAACAGCTGCACCGTCTGCATCCTTAACTTCTGCAGGGATACCTACATCGATAACTACAGGAGCGCCGGCCTTCTCATTCTTTAAGCTGTCATGTCCTTCAACTGAAACCTTGTCTTCTCCAACAAGCTTTGTCATCTCCTCAACGAAGCCCTTTGTTCTCTCAACGATTGACTGTGAGTTTGACTCCTGAGCAACAACACCGATTCTAACTGTGCCTGAAGCACCATCGATTTTGTCTTTGATAAGCTCATATGTCTCTTTTGCTGCCAACTGTCCTGCTACAAGGTTGTTTGTAGATGCATTAGCCTTGATAGCTCCTTCCGGTGCATCCGGAACACCTGAGTCAAATCCGATAATCGGGATGCCTGCATCCATTGCTGTCTGGATTGAACCCAAGCTTGCCTGTGTATCAAGTGCCGCAAAGCAGATAGCTGTAGGCTTTTGTGCTATAGCCGCATCTAAATACTCGATCTGCTGTGCAATAGCTGACTCATTATCAGGACCCTGGAATGATACTTCAACTCCTAAATCTGTTCCTGCCTGCATTGCACCCTTCTCAACTGCTTTCCAGAACTGATGCTGGAATCCCTTAGCGATAACGTTGATTTTCTTTCCGTCAGCGCTTGCCTCCGCCTTTGTCTCCTCAGACTTTGATCCGTCTGCCTGTGCTGCTGTTGTCTTCTCAGCCTCACTTGAACTACTGCTTGATCCGCCACATGCCGCTAATGACATTGCCATCAAACTTGCTACTGCAACTGCTAAAAATCTCTTCTTCATAATTTCCTCCTTATTAACCCTTTCTTTTTCTATTTAAGATATCCATATACACAGCGAATACTAATATGATTCCTGTGATGAAGAGCTGATAATGTGACTGTACTCCGATGTATGGGAAACCGATCTTAAGTACTGTCATGATAAACACACCTATAATTGTTCCAACGATTGAACCTACACCACCTGAAAGTGATGTTCCACCTATAACTACTCCTGCAATAGCATCAAGCTCGAATCCGTTACCTGTATTTGGCTGTGCTGTTGAGAAAACTGCTACATATGCAAGTCCTGCAAGTGCTGCGAACACACCTGAGAATACATAAGCAAGTGTCTCATATTTTTTTACATCAATACCTGAAAGTCTTGTAGCTTCCTTATTAGAACCTATTGAAAGTATATATCTTCCAAGTCTTGTCTTGTTAAGTACTACTGCCATTACTACTGCACATACTGCTAAAAGTATAAATCCTGTAGGGAAATTCTTTGGAAGGATGCCGCCATCCTTTGTTACCATGAATATCTCTCTAAACCAGGCACCTGCACTGTTTCCCTGTGGGAATGATATTGTCTTTGTCTTTGATACGATTGAGCCCAAGCCTCTTGATACCATCATGGTTCCAAGTGTGGCTATAAACGCCGGCAACTCAAAATGTGATACCAAAATACCGTTTATAAGTCCGAATACAGCTCCAACCAAGAGCATTATCAATATAACAACAAACATAGGTGCACCTTTTTCCATAAAGGTTCCGCCTATAAGTGCAGAGCATATAGCAACTGTACCTATTGAAAGGTCGATACCGCCTGTAGCGATAACAAAAGTAACTCCGATTGCCATAAATGCTACATAGTATGCTGACTTTGAAATGTTTGTAAATGTTGTAGCTTGTAAGAACTTATCTGTTAACAGTGAAAACACTATACATATTACTACCAGCGCGGCGATAACCACTGCCTGCTGATTTGAAAAAATCTTTTTTAGGTTCATTATTTTGCCCCCTGTCTATTTGTTGCACATGTCATGATTCCCTCTTGACTAGCCTCAGAGATGTCAAGGCAGCCTGTTATTCTACCTTCACACATTACTACGACTCTGTCGCTCATTCTGAGTACCTCCGGCAATTCCGATGAAATCATTATTATGGATTTGCCTTCTTTAACTAATCTTTCCATCAAATCATATATTTCACTCTTGGCACCTACGTCGATACCTCTTGTAGGTTCGTCAAATATCAATATTTCAGAATCCTTTACCAACCACTTCGCTATAACAACCTTCTGCTGGTTTCCACCTGAAAGTTTCTTTATAATCTGTGTAACGCTTGGTGTTTTGGTTCTTAATTCCTGAACATATTTTTCACTGACAGTTTTTGACTTTGAACCGTCTATAAACAGTCCTTTTGTGAATTTTTCAAGTGAAGATAGACAGGTGTTTTCTTCTACCGATTTGTCTACCAAGAGTCCATATCTCTTTCTATCTTCTGACAGATAACCGATACCTGCGTTCACGGCATCCTTTGTGGATTTTATGCTTACTTCCTTACCGTGAATATATATCTTACCGGAATCCATCGGATCCGCACCGAATATAAGTCTTGCAACTTCGGTTCTTCCTGCGCCCATAAGTCCTGAGAATCCAAGTATTTCACCCTTTCTCAGATCAAAGGAAACATCCCTTACATGCTTTCCCCTGTTCAGATTTTCACATCTGAGCACAACTTCCGCATCTGCTGCGACATCTGATTTGGTCTTTGGCTCCATAAAGACTGTTCTTCCAACCATCATCTTAATGATGTCATCTTTTGTACACTCCTTTGTTACCAAAGTACCTACATATTCTCCGTCTCTCATGACAATAACCTTGTCGGAGATAACATTAATTTCGTCCATTCTGTGTGAGATATAAATTATTCCTGTCCCCTTATCTCTTAAATCGTTTATAACCTTGAAAAGCTCTTCGATCTCAGAGTCTGTAAGGGCAGCTGTAGGCTCATCAAATACGATAACCTTTGCATTTGTCGAGATAGCCTTTGCAATCTCAACCATCTGCTGCTTTCCTACAGTAAGATTTCCTATCTTCACATTCGGATTTATATCTACATTAAGCTTTTTGAACAGTTCCTTGGCATCCTCAGCCATCTTCGCATCATCTATAAAGATTCCTTTTTTTCTCTCTTTACCGATGAAAAGATTCTGTGCCACTGTCAAATCATTCATCATATTTAATTCCTGATGAACAATTGCTATGCCCGCCTCTTCAGATTCAGATACCGACTTGTACTCTACTTCTTTTCCTTCGAAAGTTACAATACCTTCGTCTTTAGAATATATTCCTGTCAAAATCTTCATAAGAGTTGATTTTCCCGCACCGTTTTCACCCATCAGTGCAACTACTTCACCCTTATTAAGTTCGAGTTCGGCATTTTTTAATGCTGCAACTCCGGAGAAAGATTTCTTTATATTTTTCATTGTGAGTAATGCTGACATAAAATCTCCCCCTTATTTGTTTTCTTTACTAACCCTCTGACCATAAGTCTTGAACTTTTCAGCCATCAAAACCATCTCTTCGTGAGGTAATATTACAGGCTCACCTATTGCCTTTGCCTTTGTATAAACCTCAGAGCAATACTCTATCTCTTCTACGATATTGAAAGCGTTGAGAAGATCATTTGCACCGGCAAGGATTCCATGGTTTGCCAATATAACGGCTTTTCTGTCCTTCATTGCCTCAAAAGCATTCTTTGCAAGCTCAGGACTTCCGTATGTAGCATACTCTGCCACTCTTACATTCTCACCGGCTACAGCAATCATATAGTGAGTTGCAGGAAGTTCCTGTCTAAGACAAGCCATAACAGTTGCATACATTGTATGAGCATGAATAACCGCATCGATATCATCTCTGTACTTATATGGCATTACATGCATTGCCCACTCTGATGAAGGAGTTCTGTTACCTTCTATCACATTTCCGTCAACATCAATGATGACGATATCCTCAGGCTGTATCTCAAAGAAATCTATTCCTGAAGGAGTGATTGCCACATGTCCGTTCTTTCTGTCAAATATACTCAGGTTACCACCTGTACCTTTGGTAAGTCCTGCTTTTACAAGTTTCTTTCCGTACTCTATTAAAAGCAGTCTTTCCTTCTCCATCAACATAATATTTTTCCCCTTTACTATCAAGAGGGCAAATTGCCCTCCTGTATTTAATTTTTACTTATAAAGTGGACCATAGTAAGCACATGCTCTGTAGTCCTGTCCCTCTAAATCAGCTGTTCCAAATCCGTTAAATGAATGTGGTCTGAATATTCTCTCGTCCTCAATATTATGGAATGCTACAGGTATTCTAAGCATTGAAGCCAATGTAAGAAGTCTGTCTCCTACATGTCCTTCTACTGTTGCACCGTGGTTTGCTCCCCACTTAGCCATAACATTGTATACTGAATCTGCAGCACCTACGCCAATCTTCGGTGCGAACCATGTTGTTGGCCATGTCTTGCTTGTTCTCTCATCAAGGATTCTATGTACATCATCATCAAGTACACATGTATGTCCTTCTATTACCTGAAGTGTAGGTCCTACACCTTCAACAATATTTACTCTTATCATGGTCACAGGCATCTCTGCCGCTGTCTTAAAGTGTGATGAGAAACCGCCACCTCTGAAGTACTCATAGTCAGCTCTGCACCAGTCAGTAGCCTCACAGCATGCCTTAACATCTGCGTCTGTCAGGTTCCACCACTCCTTCATTGTTCCGTTACCGTTCTCATCCTTAGCTGCAGCACTTGCATCAAGGCAACTTGCACCTGAGTTGATAAGATGTATGATACCGTTCTTAGCATATCCGGTGAGTTCTTTTCCGCTGACTCTCTTTACTGCATCAGGTGACCAGTATGTTCTAACATCTGAGAATATTGGAGCCTTACATGTAGAAAGCCATCCAAACATCATAGCTACACCGTTTAATGTATCATTCTCAGTTGCAAATGGTGTTGGCATCTTCTTACCGTTCCAATTGAAGCCTGAAGCCATAATAGCCTCTGTAAAGTCTGCATTTGGAAGCCAGTCTGTCCACATTCTCTGTCCCTGGAATCCACCTGAAATACCGTTTCTTCCAAGTGACTCCTCATGCCATCCCATTTCGGCAAGCTTCGGATTTCCTTCAAGGATATCTCTTACTACCATTGCATGCTTTACACAGAATTCCCACTGCTTGTCATCTTCAATATGTCTTGATTTCTTGATAATCTCAGGGAAGTCCTTACCTGCATTGATGTCCATACCCTCTTTGCAGTATTCCTTTACCCATGCAAGAGCTCTTTCAAACTCTTCATGATCATAAATACCAAGTGTAATTCTTCTAAGAACCTCTGTCATATCTACCCATTCGGTTCTCATTCCGAGATACTTCTGTAAGAAGTCTACGTTTACCACACTACCTGCAATACCCATAGATACTGAACCGATATTTACATATGACTTATTCTTCATGATACCAACTGCAACTGCGCCTCTTGCAAAGTCTAAAATCTTCTTTGCAACATCTGCTGTGATAGTTGTCTCATCCTTATCCTGAACTTCTGTTCCATAAATTGAGAATGCAGGAAGTCCTCTCTGTGCATATGCAGCCATAACTGCTGCAAGGTAAACCGCACCCGGTCTCTCTGTTCCGTTGAATCCCCAAACAGCTTTAATTGTGTTCGGGTTAAGATCCATTGTCTCTGTTCCGTAGCACCAGCATGGTGTAACTGTAAGTGTTCCAACTACATTCTGATTTGCAAAGAACTCTTCGCAAACAGCAGCTTCTGCACCACCACCGATAGTTGTAGGTGATATTACTACCTCTACCTTTTCTCCATCAGGATATCTTAAGTTTTCCTCTATAAGCTTAGCCGCTCTTTTTGCCATTCCCATTGTCTGTTCTTCAAGTGACTCTCTAACGCCGCCCCATCTGCCGTCGATTGTAGGTCTTATACCTATCTTTGGATGATTCATAATTCCCTCCTTATTATTTTTGAATCTATTCTTTTTTTATCTCGCATGATCCTAAGATCAATTCAATACCGCTTTTTAAATCATTTACTTCATTAAGATGTAATAGTGAAAGAAGAATATTTCCAAGAGCTGAACTCTCGTAAGGTCCCGCCTTTCACATCTACCCCCCATTTTATTTGCAATCATAGATGTAAGTACGCTTGACTTAGCACCGCCCCCGATCATATGGATCTTCTTGAAATTCTTATTCAAAATCTTTTCAATGTCGGCCTTTACTTCCATATACTTTGCTACCATGCTCTCATAAATAACAGCAAAATAGTCAAAGTCATGTTCAGGAGTATTGCCACCCTGATTTTTAATAAAATTATCAATCTCACTCTTTACATCAATACCCTCTTTTGCGAATATTTCCGCATCCATATCTATGAGTGAAAGTTTCTTATCAAGTTTGTTTACATAATCACTGATATCATCAAATGGAATCTTTTTGCCAAGCTTTGCTTCAAGCTGAGCTTTGTACTTTTCCAACAGATAAAGTCCTGTGATATTTTTGAAAAACATAGGCTTTGAGTCAAATCCCAATTCATTTGTAAGATTGTTCTCATAAGCTTCTTCGTTTATGATACATTTATCCACCACGCTACCTATAAGTGACCATGTTCCACAGCTTAAGAACATACTGTCCTCGTCAAGGAAGCTGTCTGTCATAAGAAGTGCACTTGCAGTATCATGAGTACATACCGGTATCACATCGATTGAAAGTCCCCTTAATGCCTCTATTCCGGAATCTTTTGTATTTCCGACTACTTCCGTAGCTTTTACAATCTCCGGAACCAAACTCTTTTTAAGTTCAAGTTTCTCAAATATAGTGTCTGAAACTTTTCTCTGTCCCATATCATAAAGTCCTGTTGTAGACCAGATAGTTTCTTCTCCTATTTTCTTTCCTGTAAGCATATAGAAAATCAGATCCGGCATCATAAGCATCTTGTCCGCCTTTTCATATATATCAGGATTTAACTTCTTTAATGTAAGCAGCTGGAATATTGTATTTATGGTCATTATCTGATTTCCGGAATTTTTGAATATTTCAAGCTCACTTATCTTTGCTTTTGCTTCTTCTCTTCCGATAGCATACTTCTCATCTCTATAGGAGAATGGGGTATCTATCAGCTTTTCCGTCCTTATCTATCACTCCGAAGTCAACGCCCCATGTATCAATACCGATGCATGATACATCCTTGTTCTCAATGATAGTACTTACTATTTTTTTCTAAAATAGCATCAAAGTCCCAATACAATCTTCCGTTTTTATTCTTTATACTATGGGCCATTCTCATAACTTCTTCAGTTACAAGTTTTTCCATCCTTAACATATCCGATAATACCTCTGATGGATGTTGCTCCCATATCGAAAGCCAATACTCTTTTCATACTTCACCAACTTTCAATAATAAAATCGGCAATCTTTCGGAGACATGCTATAACCCCCAAAAAATTCCAAAGCTTTTTCTTTTTTGTTTTTATTTTCATATCTACGAAACATTGCCGAAAAATGTTTTTTTCAGTGAATACAATATAACACATTTAATAATAAAAATATATATATGGATAAATTCTTGAATACTTTTTATTTTTATGCTATAATGTTCATGTGTGAATTTTTTTGTTCAAACCTGTCGGTAACTTCTAAATTTGCTTAACGGAAGTTACTGTAAAATAAAAGTAAGAGGATTATTTATGGATTCGAATGGAAGAAAACAACAGATACTTGATGTTTTAAATAAAAGCAACGGTATATCAAGTATAGACGGCTTATGTCATAGAGTTTTTGCTTCACGCTCTACTATAAGAAGAGATTTGATTGCACTGGAAGAAGAAGGTATTGTAAAGAGGTCCCACGGATATGTATCTGTGATTGTAAAATCAGCCAATGAAAGTCCTATCGGTATGAGAAGGATAGAAAATCTGGATAAAAAACAGATTATTGCCGGCAAAACAGCACCGCTTTTAAAGGACGGTATGGTTATATTTTTAGACTCATCATCTACAGTTTGCCAGTTGGCTCCTTTGCTTAAATTAAGGCATAATATCACCATTATTACCAACGGTATCAATATTGCAAATGAACTTTCAAATGCACAGGATTTGAAATGTTTTCTGTGTCCCGGTGTATTAAAACATAAAAGTTTGTCCATAGTTGGAGAATTTGCTTCAAGCTTTATCAAAAACTTCAATGCTGAGCTTGCAATAATTTCTTGTAAAGCCATCAATACAAAGGGAATATTTGAGGGTGATGATTCTCAAGGGCTTGTCAAAAAGAGTATGATAGAAAATGCAAACAAGACTATACTTCTTTGTGACAACACAAAGGAAGAAGCAGGAGGATTTTTTTAAACTCACAGACTTTTAGAGATATTGACGTTTTTAATTTCAAACGGACAATTCTCAACCGAGCTTGATGAAATTCTTTCAAAAAAATATTTCTAAGATAATATAATTTTTGTATAATAAAGGTCTGAATCTATATCACAAGATTACTTGTGTAAGATTCAGACCTTTTCTTATCTGAAGTAATTATTCCATTGATCACTTCCCTGATATAGGATATGCAGATAGCCTACCTCAGCACCTGCAGACTTATCAGTCTCGTTTGTAGATAATTTTGCCCTTCCTCCGACATTTCTGATTTCATAACGTTTCATACCTACATTTCTTTCATCCTGATCGTCAGAATCACTGACATATACGGCTTTCAGCTTTTCCGTTCAAATCATATTCCGCACCCCACAAAGTTACAATATGATTACTCTTTCTAAATACTTTTATGAGAAACTCCTACTATTCCACCATTACCCAGAATTTCTTTAAGAAGATTACTTAAGGATTCATAGTTTCCACCATAGGTACGGTCTGTAAGCTTTTCCCCTTTGAATACTTCATAGAAAAATCCACCGTTATTACTTGGAATGAGGTCGTCACTCTCTATATTAGTAGCACCCGTTGTTTTTGGAGTATATCCGTTAATAAACAAGTCCATCAAAAGATCCGAATAAAAGCCTCTCTCATTATATCCGTACAGCACCTTATAAAGTTCAAATAACTTACTGTTTTCCGGACTTTCAAAAAGAAGTTTTTTAAATCTGAAAGTTTTCTGTTTGCACGAATTATATCTCCGTTTTTTTCTATATATCTGTCAACATATTCAATATTTTTGATCAAACCACCAATGAAGCATATTTGATGATACCGCCGCAAAGCAAAGATTTTTATCTATATCGATATTTCCACCGCTTGTCGTTTTATTAACATCATACCATCCGTCTCCGCTTGAATATGGTACAGTATATGTTATATAAGTATCTTTACCGCCTTGTATAATCTCTTTATGAAAATCTCCGCCTTCTCCCATAACAGGACCGTTAATTCCCTTTACCCAGATAATGGTTCTGATTTCACCGTCTTCATTTGTATACTGAACAACATTATCATTCTCCGTAGTAATCAATGATTCTTTTTATTTTTTTCAGCCCTGTCCTGTATGCTCTCTTTTTCTTTCCGGTTCAGGGATTTTTTTATTATTCTTTGGAGGAGTATTCTGTTTTTCCTCTTCTTTCGGTATCTCTACATTTGAAGATGTAGCAGGCTTTACAGGGCTCTCATTCGGCTTTTGGGTATCATCTTTATCCGGGCTTAATTCTTTTCTTTGACTTATCGAGCCTTCACTTCTTTCAGAGCTTGAATTTTCAACCGTTCCTTTTGATTCTCTTAATATTATGCTTTCTTCTCTTTTTTCTCCTTGACTTAAGCTGCTTAAGTCATCGCTTCTTCCGGTATTTTCGCCCTTATTTGGGCCGATACTTTTATCGTAGCTTTCACCTTTGCCCCGGCTATCTGATCCGCCGCTTATACCCGAGTTTTCACCCTTGCTTATGCTTCCTGATTCGCTGCTTTTTCCTAAGCTTCCACCTCTACTTAAGCCTCCGCTTTTACCGGAACTTCCACCTTTACCGGAGCTTCCGCCCTTGCCCAAGCCTCCGCTTACACTACTTTTTCCCAAGCCAACTGCATTACCTTGTTTCTTTGCTGTATTCGATGAGCTCTGTGAAGCATTACCTGTACTTATCCCCTTACCGGCTTCATAATACTCTGTTCCGCTTTCATTAATCCATCTTCCTAAAGCATCAACTCTATATCCGCTGACAGCAGTATTTGAATACATCTTTCCAAATGTAGTATTATCTGTTCCTTCAAAATAATAGCAATATCCGTCTATCCACTGCCATCCTGATAAAAGTACTCCCTCATTGGAAGTTTTTACTGCTGTCTAAAAAAATACCAATTATTTGAAGCATCCATATACCATCCGGTTTTTTTAAACTTCCGTCTTCATTAAAGAAATACCAGTTATTATTTATCTGTTGCCAAGCTTTTTAAAGCCTTATCTTCTTTATAGTATTTCCATTTGTTATTTTCTAATGTCCATCCTTTTTGTACCTGCATAGGCATTAAAGGACATCAACATGGTAAGCCCCAAAACTGTCGGGACAAAATTTATTCTTTTTTTCACTTTACTACCCTTTTCATTACTCAAAATTGCACAAAAAAATCAGCCACATCAATATGACTGAATTTTTTTGTAAACAATGTATAATACTACATTTTATTTTTAAATATCCATTATCATTTATATGATATAACATCCCAAATCTCTTTAGGTTCAAGTCCCAGTTTCCAAACTGCTACCCCCGACAAATCAGCTTCCTTTACCGCATCCATTTTAAGCTTCATAGAGCGTTCATCTTCCATCCAAATGTACTTGGTGGCATTTCCCACTGTGGTTTGCCCTACGTACTGGCCTACCTCATCGTCCCAGGTAAGATTTACATTATTTTCCTTAACCCATGAAGCCGCTCCTACCATTCCGAGTGCCGTTGATGTAACCTTACCGTTTTCCTTGGTCCAAACTCTTGTATATACCGGAACAGCATTTATAAGTTTTTCCTTAGGTACTTCCGTAAGGCTGTCTGTAATGGAATTTTTACAAAGTCTATAGAAGCACTGCTTCCTTCATCAGATCCGCTGTAATGCTCATCATATCCCATGTTTATTACATAATCCACAACTTCAGCCAGCTCATCTCTCTCATAATACATATTGTAGGATGCCGGAATAGGAACATCCACACTCAATACTATTTTATTGTTTCTGCATGAAACGGAAAGCTCTCTTATAAACTGAATAAAATGTGGTGCATTGTCCTGTGTTAGCGACTCAAAGTCTATATTTATTCCGTCAAAGCCATATTTCTTTGCATCCGCAATCAGATTTGAAATAAGATTTTTCCTGTTTGCAGAAGAAGATAATATCTTTAATGTACTGATATCCTTACTGAAATTATCAATTAAAGGCCATACCTGTAAGTTCTTTTTATGTGCCGCATCCACATAATCCTTACTTGCTATAGAAGTATAATTTCCCTTATTATCTGAAAGTTTGAACCATGTCGGTGATATTACATTCATCCCGCTTGTGTTTGCAACAACCTTCTCCATACCGCTGTTTGCAGCAACTGTCGTTACCTGATGCCATCCGAGAACTACCTTCTCATCCATTGATATGGAAGTATATTCCGTCTTTACAAATGCACTTTGTCTTTCGGCCTGTGTGAAATTTTTCAAGTGATTTTTCTTCACATATCCCATCAAACCGCTTTGTGTAAAAACTTTATACCACTTTTCATTTTGCTCCACTATTGTAACATTTTCGTCTTTCTTAAGTTCTATACCCTCTATATTTGCAGACCAATTGTCGGCATCCACTCTCAGTCCGGACTTTGACTTTATTGTGGCAACATCATAATTACCGAAAGTATTATTGATATATACCTTTTTAATTTCACTGTCAGTATATGAGTCTACCCATATATCTGTGTAAGCCTTTATAGTTTCAATAGACAGATAAACCTTTCCATCAGATTCAAGCAAAAGCGGCTTTCCGTTATTATCCACATTCTCAAAATTTGCATATACTATTTCTGTAGGCAAAGCGTATGAAAGAAGCTTTTCATCATCACTGTAATAAAATTTATCATTGAGTATGGCTCTGGTCCAATTTAGAGGTACATATACCACTCCGTCTTTATATATTGCTTTGGCCTTTTGTAAAGAATAATTATATACAAGCGCTACATCATCACCCTCAACCTGATATAACTGCGCCTGTGTAACCTTCTCTTTTGACCCTATAATCCCGTCCATTTCTCTTGATATAAATATAATTCCAAGTATGATACATAGAACTACAACAATACCTGTTAAAACCTTCTTCTTCACTTTTTCCTCCATATAAAATAAGTTATTGTAAAGTCTTCACTATTATATACCATAAATATGTATAAATATTTAAGAGAATATTTTTTTATAGGCGAAATTTTTATGTTCCTGCAAAAGTATCTATGACTTTTTATAAACTCTATAATTTAAGCTGTATACCTTTATTCCTTAAATTCTCTATACATTCGTCCAGATATTTATTATTATGCTCTTTATAAATCGGATCTTCTATGACTTCCTCTTCAAGATTCGTATATTTTTCTGCGATTTTTCCTCTGTGATTTTTATCCTTCCATTCCTCTGAAACATTATATCCTCTTTTTTCCATCTCCTCCATTACCAACAAATGGTATCTGAATAAAAGATATGGCGAATATGAAAACACATAATCTACAGTTTTATGTTTCTTTTTCCATCCGTTCCCCTAAGAGCACAACATTCTCTATGCTGTCCAAGCAGCTGATTTTTTTAGGTAATAAATGTATAATTTTTTCATGCCATAGTCTCATATTATTCTCCTGTTAAGAAAGTGGAGTTTTCCAAATATTCATTAGGATATTTCTTTAACAAAGTGTTTACATAGTCAATTACAACTGTCTGACTGCTTCTCTCTTCCATATATCCATTTAATATATTAAATAGTTCTTGTTTCTCTACAGCACTTGCATCCTCTTTAAAATATCCCCACACATGAAGAACGGCATTACTGAAAATCTTTCCTACTCTCATTCATGTCTTTTTTGTTTTTTTGTATTTTTATCTTTCAGAAATGAAACATCAATTCATCCCCTTTAAGGTACTCTCTTATCCCGAGATATTCCTTATGTGATTTACTCAATACATAGTATTTATTTTTTTGCCCACAACTCTTCGCATTCTTTTCTTATATTTTTTTATAACTCATACTCTCTTTTCTTTCAAAATACTTGAATGTTTAATATCATAATAAATTATGTAAGGTTAAACAGATTCAAAACTTATATCGTCATATTGTATCAAATATAATTATAATAATATAGTCAAAGCTTAAAATAAATCTCTGACAATTCAATATTCCCAATATAAAAACTGTCAAAATGTATCTAACATCCTGACAGTTATGCTTACATAGCTTACCTTTTTTAATATATACTAATTTAATGCATGAAACCTTTCTTCAAGTGCATCTTGTAAAACTCTTGAAATATTTAAGTTCAGTCGTTTTGCCTCAACATTCATCCAACTTGGTATAGTCAAATTTTTTTCCTAACCATTTTTCTTATCCAGTTTTTTCTGTATCTTGTTAAGTCTGCATCTACAGTTGTAATTATACCTTTTGTATAATCGAAACTTTCACCCTCATGAATACTTTTAGCTAAATCTATAGCCTTTTTCATAATTTGACGGTTCCGGAATCTCTTTTTGCTATCCTCAATACTTAAACACTTTAAGCTTATAGCGTCCCTGGCCATTTCAATAGCATCTGCCAGATCTTTGCCCTCTGTATATATCATCAAATCCGGAACAAATACTAAGTAAATATCATCCGACTTTTCAATCAATGTTGGATATACAACTCTCATTTTCTCCTCTTTCAAAAAAATATCATGTTCTGTTCCATGTCGTTTGAGTTTAAATCCTGCCTCTTCCAGCTTTCTTATTAAATCTCTACGTTTCATCGCTTTCTCCTGATATCATTTATACTGTACGTACTTTATGCGTACTTGTCAATATTTTTACTTAATTTATTTTTTTCAAAAAAACAATAATATAAACATATACTATAAAAACTGCCAAAAATATATCTCATATCCTGACAGTTATACTTACATGGCTCTCTTTATTTTTCAATATGTTAGGTATCAATGAGCGGCTACCTAGTAAGCCTTTACTGTGACACTTCTTTCATTGATACTTCACAGTTATAAACCATTCTTTATTTAATTTTTACATAGATTCAGACGGTTTTTATACAATATATAAAAACCTATCTGTCTGCAACTTATATACTCGCTACAACCTGCGTGGGCTTTGCTTTAAGTAGTATTTTTTTATATTTTTTGTATGTAAAAATCGTATTTGGGATTTTTCAGATTGAATAATCATTTAGAATACTATGATTCCCTGTTCTGCAGATTGACAGGTTTCGTTCATAGAAATTGAATTTTAGAATTTTAACTTTTTATATTGGGGACTTTGATGGCTAAACTATCATTTATAAAAAGTTATTTATAAATTTCTCCTTTCTCCGTCTTTACATAATTATAACCCTCAAACGCTTTACACGCAATATGGAATAGTTGTTCGGTCGATATATGGCAAGATAGATTGTGCAAAATATAAAAAGAGCCTTACTCGACTCTCCTTTTTTATGTGCTAATTATTTTTTTGCTCTGTAAATATATATGGTCTTTTTCCGATTTATTGCCGGCAAGGTCTATGGCAGTTATTTTTATACTGTTTTGCCCTCGTTTAGCGGAACTTCTATTTGTGTAACTATCTGCGTCGTATTACCGTCTTTACCTTCAATATAAGAAATTGAGGTTTTATCGTCAGTACCTATAAGTGAGTCTCCGTTATAAAGACTTAATTTAAAATGAATTATCACGTGAGCGAACCTTTATTTTTACCATATCGGAATCAAGCTCTCTTTCATAGACCTTATAATCAATAAAAGGATTTATCTTATCGTAGAATAATCTTCTTACCATACTTGCCGATTTTTCGTTTTTAGTACTTACCTCAACTTTTATATTAACATTAAATGCTTCAAGCTTCAGTTTACTTTCAAAAGAATACGCCTCGCCCTTATATATTACATTTCCCTTTTTCTATAGATAATATTGCTTTTTACAAGATCCTCTTTTTCCAATATTTATAGGACTTGAGAGTTCATTTCCATCATTATCTACAAGCTTTATTTGTACATTTTCTACACTGTCATCCTCGTCCACATATCCTACAAAACCTGATACATCTATTTGCTTCTCTTCACCTTCTGTATTTCCAAGTACATCAAAAAACTCGGGTGTTTTAAGGAATACTGCAGGATATGGCTTTCTTTCCGCATTTGACAAGGTAGCATTATTAATTGTAATATCTGTAATACCTGCTTCTTCCATGCTCTCATGAATATTTTTGCATAGGCTTTCCGTCTCTAAATACTGTTGTAATATCAAAGCTTGATTCAACAGGATTTATTGTGAATTCATAACAAAAGCTTGTCCTCATCATATTTGAAATTATATTTTTGATATTTCGGAATTTACTTTATTATCCAAAATTATATTTTCTTCGATATTATCATGTTTCAAAGTAAGTTTATGCAAATGTGACTCTTCATCCGCCAGCTTTTATCCTAATCACCGCTTCCTTTTCTATCAGACTGTAAGTCATATCATCAAGTTTTATATCGTTTACATAAACGCTTGCATTTTTATTGCTTATATAGTCAAAAAAGTTAAGAAAATTAATCTGATTATAATTGCCTTCTCTGACATCTGAAAGAGTGGTTCTGCTTTTATTATCCATATAGTCAACGGCATCTATTATAAGATCTGAAGTATCCGCAAAATACGGACAATGTACTTCAATATCCGAATTTCTGTAACCGTTGGTATAAACATATACTTCCCCTCTCGCGGTTGGACTGTCAGGTACCGCTTCTAAAGGTATATTAAGTTTGCCGTCTTCAACCTTTACAAGCTCTTTTCCGTCCTTCACAGGTTCATCTTGAAATCTTATAACAAAGGATTTTCCGTATCTTATACTTGTATCGGCCTTATCATCCTGTGCATATCTTATTGACTGCAAATATACATTCTCTATACCTATGCCCTTATCATGAACATTAAATACTATCTCCTTCATATTGCCGTCAATATCATTTACCTGCACTTCATTAGCCGTGCTTAGATTCGGAGCCATGCTGTCCACACGTACAGGGAATTTATAGACCTGTTCTCCGTTGCCTCCTACATTATTAGTATTAAGCTTTGCCTTTATACAATATATGTACTCGGCACCGTCCTCTGCAATTCCTTCGCCGATTTTTCCGTCCCATACCGACTCCGGCATAAACTTAAAGCTTTTATTGACTGAAAGTCTGCTAAGCTTCCTTACCTGCTTTGAAGCACCTAAAACTCTTAAAGTTTCCTCTGTCTTAGCATCAAGTATCGAATACTCTACCTGCTCCATATTTCTGAGTGGTGCTATTCTTGCCGCCACATCGGGATAGTACTTACTGTTCGGTGAGAAATATATTTCATTATTGTACAGTGGAAGTTTAAGCATCATACTTGTCCCAAGCATTGAAGAGCTTACTCCGGCATTTTTATTTACAAAAAATTGTACATTTCTTTTTTCGCTTCCGATCTCAGGAAGCTGAAATGCATCTATAGCTCTTTGTTTGCCCCAATCTCCGTAAAATCCGAGGAAAGGTATATTGAGATTTGATATACCGTCTTTGTCCTTAAGACTTATAAAACCTTCTATAAAGTTATCCTCTTCAAGGTTTTCTGCATCCGAGTAATCCATAGTAAAATCTATACTTGCGGATGAATGTGCTTCCACGCTTATCTCTCTGCTTATATTAGACTCATTTGAATGTAATATTTCAGATCTTTGCAGCCTATATGTACCGTCTGTAGGCTCATAAAGTGCAACCGAATTTATATCATAGCTTTTTGTACTGTCACCATAGTTTTCAAGACTGAGTCTTACATCAAACCTTTTATCCTTAAGTTCTTTAAGCTCGAGCTTTCCGTCGGCAATATTGTCATTGGTTCCCTGTGCCCTTACTACTACAGTGGTTTTTAAGGCATTTTCAATATTTAGAGCACCGCTTCCCTGTTGTCTTACAAAGTAGGGTATATCTTCAAATATTCCCTCATCCTTTAAAGGAGTTGCGGTATTCATAAGTAAAAGTTTTATAAATTCCGAACTGTTATCTGTTTGTATATTCTTTGCCTTTATATATTGTTTAAGTATTGCTGTAGCTCCCGTTACCTGAGGAGCCGCCATGGAAGTACCGGACATATCCTTATACTTATCGTCCTCAACGCTTGAGTATATATGTCCTCCGGGAGCGGTTATCTCCGGCTTAATTCTAAGATCGGGAGTGGGACCCCATGAAGAAAACTTTGAAACACTTCCTGCCGCTACATTGTCGACATCCGTCATTTCAGTAAATATCTCAGGTCTCAGATTATTATTATAACCGTATTCCTCCATTAACTTATCATAGGTACTTCTTTTTATACGGATACAGGTAAGCTTTCCCGCATTACCCGGAACTTCAAGATTACCGCCTATCTGCTCAGCCATGCTCCTGTTGTTGTAAAAAACAATGGCGGCAGGCTTTAATTCAGCTATTGCCTCAAGTTTATCACCGAATCCTAAGCTGTCTTTTGTTGTAGGAATCTCAAAGAGTACAAGCTTACCTTCTATATTTTCTTTTTTTAATAAGCTCTTGCTTAGCATTTTTTAAATCAAATATATCCGCACTTATAATCTTTTTCGGATTTTTCTCCTTTATGCAAATCCATCTCTTCATTTACATAGGCATCCCAGCTGTCCTTCCACCTTAAGACATACATATGCCTTTTAGTATTTTCCATGGATGCAACCGCTATAGTTCCTTCATTTACAGCAGGATTTGCAATTAAAGCGGTATCATAATTTTTCTTTTAAAGGCTCCACATTATTTATATTTCCGGAAGTAATATTTCCGTCATTACCGGCAGCAACTGAAATTACTATTCCGGCTTTTCTTGCCTTTTCTATAACCTCATTTTCCGGATAAGCTCTGTTCTCCATTGAGAATCCGGCTGCCGTTCCCAGGCTTAAGTTTATTACATCGGCCTTCAATGTTATAGCATCATCCAAGGCTTTCAACCAAATATCGGTAAATGTTGTAGGATACTCAAGGTCATCTGAAAATACCTTAAGTGCAAGTATTTGTGCATTAGGTGCCACTCCGAAAGTCCCGCTCTCAATATCATTTGCGGCAGCTATTCCGGATACATGCATACCGTGCATTACACCGTAGCTGTTACGTAAGTTCTTATTAAAATCATAATAATTATAGCCATAAGGTACTTTATCCGAATAATAAGAGCCTTTCAATCCGTTTTCAGCTATTATCTTTTCTATATCTGTCTTTGTGTACATAGGATGTACCGATTCATCCAGTCTAAGTGCCTTATGTCTGTAATCTATACCTGAGTCGATTATTGCAATAACACTGCCCTCGCCCTTATAGCCAAGTGTATTCCACGCATATCCCGAACCAATTATACTATTGGATGACTTAAGATAAGGTCTTTGAAACTCCTGTGATACATAAACGCTTTTTACTCCGGGAAGCGCTTCTATTTTTTCTATTTCAGTCGCTTCGGCACTTAATGATATACCGTTAAATACGGTATCATAGTGCCTTACCTCCTTAACATCCGCCTTTATGTCCTCATTTTTTTATATCTTTTACAAGCTTATCCTGATCTTCTTTCAGCTCCTGCTTTTTTTCATCTATAAAGGAATCATCCAATTTATCATAGTCCATATCTTTATTTATGGCTTCTTCTATCAAGGAGTCCTTATCAAGCTCTATTATAAGCCTAAGCTCTTTTGGCTTGTCTTCATTTTTTTCGGCATCGGTATCAGCCACATTTAATTTTTTATCTGCCTCTTTTACATACTCTGAAACTCTGTCCCCGTTATTTTTGTGCCGCAAATCCCGGCTTAGCTGTAGAAACCAAGGGATTTTATAAAAGTACGGCACAAAACAAAGGCAAGTTTTTGCTTATTCTATTCATAACTCACCTATTCTATAATTATTTTTAACTATAAATTTCACCTTGCCATAGTTCTTGTTGTTGATTACAAGATCCTCTAAGCTGCTTACAGCAAGCCTATATTCTCCTTTTTGAGCGTTTTTACCTGATTAAGACTCTCACCTTCCCACTTTACATTAAGCTTTACTCCGTTGTTTTCTCCGCTTAATTTAAGTCCTATAAGCGCTTTGTCTTCAAGAGTCACTCCATTAACTGCTTTATATTTTTAATGCTTTATCCGCATATAAATGTTCATTCAGTACTATAAAGTCTTCACTCAAATTTTCCGCTGCACTGTTTTTTCGCCTTCATTAGGAGTACCTTTATTTACTTTTGGCAGGACTTCACTCTGAGTTTTTCTTATTTTTCAGAAATATTTCCTGTACCTTTTTCTCCTCCGGCTTAGCTGTATCTTTATCTTGTGGTATTACTTTTTCTTCAGTTTCTTTATCACTTTGAGCTTTATTTTCTTTTTTTGATTATTGCCTCCGAAATAACTGTCTGATGAACCGTTACTTCTACTTCCCTTTATTATCCTCTTAACCGGTTTTCTACCGTCAGGCTTATACTCCTCCGGATTTGGCAAAGGTCCTACCTTCCCGTCAGGTCCCAAATTTGTATAGGAAATATTTTTTTACCGAGGCTTTTTTGCCGATTGTAACTTTGAGTTTGAAAGTTGCACCTCAAAGTTTTTGGCTTCCTGCGGCAATATAAATTTTACTTATATCTGAATTTATAATCCTTAACCTTCCGTTACTCGCCTTTTTGGTTTATAAGTATCAGGTCTGTATTTTTTTATATTTTTCTATAATGGCGTCATTGGTATTTACAACTATAAAAGCCTTTGACTTATTGTTTTCATCCGCTCTGAAATTTTGAGAGGTATTGATAACCGTAAGGAAAAGCTCTTTAATTACATCCCTTAACTCACCTCTGTTTAAGACTTTACCGGGCTCAAAGCTCTTATCTTTTCCTTCAATAACACCAAGGTTTTCAAGTTCTTTTATATAGCCTCTTGACCATGACTGTAATTTCTCGTCATCAATAAAAGCTGTTTTACCCTCAGCCGCTTCAATACCTATATACTTTGCAAGTAGGTAATAGACCTCTTCCTTTTTAGGACTTTCATAAAGATTGGCAAATGATACATGCTCATCTATTATATTCAGTCCTTTTAATTTCTCTACAGAGCTTTTAATATACTCTTCATCCGCATTTGCGTAATTTCCTATGTCCGCTATGTCGGATCCCAAGTTGCCTGAAAGCTTTTCAAGTAATATAATCAAGTCTCTTTTGCTGATATTTACTTCGTTATCCGTATATGTTTTTTTGCTCCGCTTTTGCAATTGGAGCAATAAAAACAATTGAATACATATAGCTATGCTTAACAACAAAGTAAATTTTATTGCTTTTTTTCATACTCATTTGTTTCTCCTTATTTTTGTTCTAAAGTATTTTATCTTCTAAATTTATCCGGACATAAGAAGATAAAAGCACTTTTAAATTTTTTAATCGCACTTATTGGCTAAACAATATCTATATATACATATTGTAGTAAAATTATAACAGGAAAAAAAGTCAAATGTAAATAATATGCATAATTTTTTAGAAAAATTTAATCTATACGGAAAAATAAAAATATCCCGACAAATACAAGGCATATTGTCCTTGTGACTTTGTCAGGATATTTCATTAATAAAAATTTTTATTTTCTAAGCTTTTTGGCTGACTTTGTTCTCGCTTCCAAAAATAAATGAACTTTTCGGTTCAAGAGCAAGCATCAATAAATTACCTAAAACACCTACCGCAAGGACTTCTCCTATACCCACTGTAAGCATCATGTAAGGTATCAAATCCGGTAAACCGTAAGCATACTTCAGTACAAACGGAATAATAATTGCGTTTGCGAGTATCGGCGGTACACATACCAACCATTTTGAAATACTTCTGAGTCTGTAGCTTAATATTGCACCTATAAGTGTAGCCAATGTTCCGAATATAATATCAGGAAGTGCAGCTCCGGCAAGTATATTTGCCAAAAGGCATCCTATACTTACTCCTGGTACTGCCGCCACTGTAAAGAATGGCAGAATACAAAGCGCCTCAGAAATTCTGAACTGGATAGCACCGAAGCTTATAGGGGCAAATGCAAGTGTAAGCACTACATATACTGCCGCTATGACTGCACCCTGTGCCATCATTTTTGTTGTAATATTTTTCATGTTTTCTCCTTTAGTTTTGTTTTAGGTGAGGAAGGTCTCGAACTCACCAAGTACGCTAGATACTTTACGGTATTTTAAAGAATAAATCAAGTGTTTTCTCGGTATTCATATGTTTTATACTATAAACATGCCTTATAGATTTCAACTATGTCCTCATTCGTAAGCGCTACAAAGGCATCTTTTAAATATCCTCCGATATTTGCATGCTCAGCCATAGCTTCAAAATGCTTGTCGTCAATACCAAGCTCTGTAAGAGTCATAGGAATACCTGTTTCTTTAAAGTAATTTTCAAGCGCATCTATTCCGGCAAATGCCAACGCTCTCTCATCATCACCGCTAAGTCCCATTACATTCTTTGCAAATTTTACAAATCTCTCTGTAGCACTTGCATCTTTATTAAGAATATGGCGCATCCATCTTACTGTTAAAATGGCAAGACCTACTCCATGAGTAATATCATAATAGGCAGACAACTCATGTTCCATTGCATGACATGGCCATCCTGTTTCCTGCTTACCATACTCAGGAATTCCCGAGCAGGCTACTGAGGAATTAGCCATAAGGTTTGCTCTTGCAGAGTAATTTGTAGGATCTTTGAGTGCTATCTTACAATTTTTCATAACAGACTTTAATATGGTCTCTGCTATTCCGTCTGATAAATCGCTGTCCGGTGTTCTTGAAAAATATCCTTCAAATATATGGCTCATTATATCCGCACTGCCTGCAGCTGTTTGATAAGGTGATACTGTATAAGTATATGTAGGATCGCATATACTTACTGCAGGATAGGTATATACCGCACCCAATTTTTCATTTGTGTCAAGATTTGATATTACTCCTCCGGCATCAAACTCCGAGCCTGTTGCACTGAGGGTAAGTATATCTACAAGTGGAAGTGCTTTTGCTCTTCTAAAGCTTGTTTTTACCATCTCCCAAAGATCATCACCCTCATAGTAGCGTCCTACTGCAATAGCCTTTGCGCAGTCAATGGTACTTCCACCGCCAACTGCCAGAATCACATCAATATTGTGTTCTTTACAAAGTTCCACACCACGCTTTACCGAAGTTATCCTTGGGTTTGGCTCAATTCCGTCACATTCGGTGATATTGAAATTATTCTCCTTTAAAATCTTTATCACTTCATCATAAAGCCCCGTCTTTTTGATTGAGCCGCCGCCATAGGCAAGCAAAACATTTTTACCGAAAGGCTCCAATGATTTTGCCAATCTTTTAATCTGTCCCTCTCCAAAATATAATTTGGTAGGAATATCATGTTTGAAACTAAGCATATTGTACCTCCACTTTTTCATATACACAACCGAGAATTTTACTTTCAAAATCCCTATAATATTAGCTTTATTTTTAATACAATACTCAGTACATCTTCAACTTTTTTTACAGGAATTATTTCAAGTTCATTCAAAACTTCCTCTGCCACTTCTTTTTAAATCGTCCTTGTTCTCATCAGGAATAAACACCTTCTTTATTCCCGCTCTGGCAGCTGCCATAAGTTTTTCAGGAAGCCCACCTATAGGGCATTACATTTCCCCTTAAAGAAACCTCTCCTGTCATGGCATACTCAGGGTGATACCGGAATATTATTTACAAGTGACGATAGTGCTGTAGTCATTGTAATACCCGCACTCGGTCCATCCTTTGGTACCGCTCCGGCAGGTACATGGATATGAATATCATTGTTTTCAAATACTTCATGACTTTCAGGGTACATATTTTTTACAAGGCTGAGTGCAATATCCACACTCTCTTTCATTACATCACCAAGCTGTCCTGTAATTTTTACCTTGCCCTTGCCTTTTGTAAGCATTGTCTCGATAAAGAGTATTTCTCCGCCTACAGCAGTCCATGCAAGACCTGTAACCACTCCTGCCTGCTTCTTCTCTAATATTCCCTCATGTCTTATCGGTCTTTGATCAAGATAATCCTGTAATTCTTCCGGCTTTACATCCAATATTTCTTTATTGTTCTTAACAAGCTCAACTGCGGCATGTCGGCATAGAGCACTTATTTGCTTCTTTAATCCACGTACTCCTGCTTCCATAGTATAGCCGTTTATAAGTGCTTTTATGGTCTCATCCTCTATTATGAGATTGTCCTCACTGATACCTGCCTTTTTCTTTGCCTTAGGTATTAAATGATCCTTTGCAATAGAAAACTTCTCAAGTGCGGTATAGCCTGTAAATCTGATGACTTCCATTCTGTCAAGAAGTGGTCCCGGTATGGTATCAAGAGAGTTTGCGGTACATACAAATAATACATCTGACAGATCATACGGTACATTCATATAATGATCTGTGAAAGTATTGTTTTGCTCGGGATCAAGTACTTCAAGAAGTGCACTTGCAGGATCTCCATTGTATGATGATGCGAGCTTATCAATCTCATCCAGTACCATTACAGGATTTGATGTACCTGCCTTTTTCATACCGTCCATTATTCTTCCCGGCATTGCACCTATATAAGTTCTTCTATGTCCTCTGATATCAGCCTCATCTCTGACACCTCCGAGAGAGATTCTTACATACTCTCTGCCAAGTGCCTCTGCAATGCTCTTTCCTATACTGGTCTTACCTGTACCCGGTGCACCTACAAAAAGAAGTATTGAACCGCTTTGTTTCTTATTTAAAGACATTACCGCCAGTTGCTCTATAATTCTCTTTTTAACCTTTTTAAGTCCATAATGCTCTCTGTCAAGGACTTCCATAGCATTATCAAGCTCTATATCCTTTGGTTCTTCTTTTTTCCAATGTAATGAAGTGACAAAGTCCAAATAATTGTAAAGAAGTCCATACTCATGACTGTCCTTACCCTCCTGCTTCATTCTATTTAAAAACATTGTCGGCTTCTTTTCTGGCCGTATCATTCATCCCTGAATTTTCTATTTTTTCTTCAAACTTTCTTACTTCGGAAATATTTTCAGGATGCATCTCATCCAAGGCTTTTTGTAAGAAATTTATCTGCTTTTTAATAGCGTCTTCCCTATATGCCTTCTCATGAAGCTCTTTTTGTGCCTGCTTTGCCTCTTCACTTACTTCATTTATAGCCATAAATTCTCTGGCATATTGAGCTATAAGCTCAGCCCTTGCTTTGTTGAATCCTCTGAGAGTACAGCATACTTTTCCTCAGGAGTAATATTCATAAAAGGTGAAAGTCCTACCATCACCTCATTCATATTCTTCCATGCCAGTACATAGCCTCTTGCCATAAGTCCCCATTGAAACTTGGTGACATAACTTAAAAGTTCATCTCTAAGTCCGACAAGCATTGCATTTGCATCATTAGGGATCCAGATCATCTATCTCAGGCCTTTGTACTCCAATAACATTTTGGGTATCAAAGTCTATATATTCAACATTAATTCTGTTAAATGCCTCGAGGTTGGCACCACCCTCATCATCTACAGAAAGCACCTGTCCTGCAACAGCTATGGGATAGATATCTTCCATTGTAATATCTTTATCTTTCGGCTCTCTCAGGTAAAGAAATGTTACCTTTTCACCAACAGATATCTTTTCTACACCGGCCTCCTGTAAATAATCTTTTCTGAAATATTTTTTTGAACCCGGTAAAACCACCGTATTATATGTCGGTATTAAAATCATATAACCTCCTTTATTAGCACTTATTATCAAAGAGTGCTAAAGTGAATTATAAAAAGAGGTTGAAACAATGGCTTGTTTACAACCTCCCCATCTATATGGCTAAATTATATCACTGGCACTCTCATTCGTCAAGTGATAATTAGATTTTGTAAAAATTTAATAAACATAATAGCTTTTACTCCAGCTTTAACTTGACTATTTTCCTGTATTTGGTGTATACTTCTTATAGCCAAAGGAAATAAGTTCCATATGGACACAACGAAAGCCCCGGGAGGTTCGAGCTCCCGGGGCTCTTCTTGTTTTAAGTACAAGCAAACTCTAGGCTAATTGTCGCTATCATTTCTGTCCAGCCATTTGCAAATATAGTAGCCAACTATACTTGCTATAACAGAAACTAAAAAAAGGAAATAAGATACTCCACATGAACACCCCCTTTCTGCTGCCAGATTGGGTGCGACAACATGTTCATTATAACTCAATATTATGCTCTAAAACAAGACTTCTATTCTACAAACCTTTAATCGCCTTTGCCAAGCTGTCAAGTGCCATCTTCAAATATTCTCTCGGACATGCGATATTAAATCTCTCGAATCCTTCTCCGTCTACTCCGAACATAGCTCCCGAGTCGATCCAAAGTTTAGCCTTATTTACTATCAGATCCTCTCTCTCCTCTTCGGTAAGACCAAGCTCTCTAAGGTCCACCCATACAAGGTATGTTCCTTCCGGCTCTATAAGTTTTACCTGTGGGATATTCTCTTTCAAGTAATCTCTGAGGAAATCCAGATTTCCCTTTATATACTCTCTTACAGCGTCCAGCCATTCCTGTCCTGACTCATAAGCAGCTCTTGCAGCTACAAGTCCCATAGTATTCATCTGTGAATATCCGGATTTTACTATCTCATTTTTAAAAGCATCTTTAAGCTTCTTATTTTCTATAAAAATATTTGAAACCTGAAGACCTGCTATATTGAAGCTCTTACTTGGTGCTGTAGCAATTACCGAATTTGCCGCATACTCCTCTCCCAATGAAGCAAATACCGTATGCTTATTTCCCGGATATACAAAATCCGCATGAATCTCATCACTGAAGATAACCACATTATGCTTAATACAGATGTCTCCGATTCTCTTTAACTCTTCCTTACTCCAAACCCTACCTACAGGATTGTGCGGAGAGCAAAGTATGAAAAGTTTTACATGATTTTCCACTATCTTCTTTTCAAAATCTTCAAAATTCATCTCATATCTGCCGTCTTTTGATTACAAGCGGCGAGTTGATAAAGCTTTCTGTTATTGCTGAGTATCATCTCACTGAAAGGATAGTATACAGGTTGCTGTATGATAACACCGTCTCCTTCTTTTGAAAACGCCTTTACAGCCATTGCTATGGCATATACCACTCCCGGTGTCTTAACTAATGTGCCTTTTTTAGGTTCCCATGAAAAGTTCTTTACAAACCAGTTTTTTACCACTTCAAAATAGTCGGACTGTACTTCCGTGTATCCATAGATTCCATGGTCAACTCTTCTTTTGCAAAGCGTCTGTGATCGGCTGTGCCACAGGAAAGTCCATATCGGCAACCCAGAGTGAAAGCTCGTCACCTTTTTTACCTCTAAGCTTTGCACAGTCAAACTTCAAGCTGTCTGTACCTTTTCGGTCTATGATCTTATCAAAATCGTACATATAACCCCCTTATTATTCCAATGCTCTTTCCAGATCCTTTATCAGATCGTCGACATTTTCTATTCCGACAGAAAGTCTTAGGAAGGTATCTGTTATTCCAAGTCTCTCTCTTACCTCTACCGGTACATCCGCATGTGTCTGTATCATAGGGAAGGTAATCAAAGACTCTACTCCGCCAAGACTTTCCGCATATTTTATTATTTCAATTTTTTCAAATGCATATCTTGCAGTTTTTGGCAGTATCCGTTGTGAATGCAATCATTCCCCCAAAGCCTCTTGACTGAGATTTGTTTATCTCATATCCCGGATGCTCAGGCAAACCTACATAGTATACATTTGTAACTTTTTTATTTGTTTTTAGGAAATTTGCAATCTTTAATGCATTTTCCTGTATTCTGTCCATTCTTACTGCCAATGTTTTCAGTCCTCTAAGTACAAAGGAAGCTGTCAAAAGGTGAAAGGCTTGGACCGATTGTCTTATACATAAATCTGATTTTTTTCAGATAATTCTTCATTTGCAGTACATATAAATCCTGCCAAAGTATCATTATGACCTGCAATATATTTTGTACCGCTGTGGATAACAATATCCGCACCGAGCTTTATCGGGTTTTGAAAATACGGACTTAAAAATGTATTGTCAACAATCAATAAAAGATTATTTTTCTTTGCAATCTTTGCCATCTCTCTTATATCTGTAACAAGCATTGTAGGATTGCTTGGTGTTTCAATAAATATAGCCTTTGTATTTTCATTTATTGCATTTAGTACATTCTCAGGATTTGTTGTATCGACATAGCTGAATTTTCTGCCTCTGTCAATTCCAAGTGTATTAAAGAGTCTGGTACTTCCGCCGTAGATATCCTCCTGAGATATTATGTGATCACCTGCATTAAAAAGCTCAAGTACCAAAGAACATGCCGCCATTCCGGTAGAGGTAGCCACAGTATCATAAGCACCTTCCATAGCACTTATGCAGTCCTCAAGCTCCGTTCTTGTAGGATTTGATTGACGTGAATAGTCATATCCTGTACTTTCACCTACTCCCGGATGAGAGAATGTAGCTGTCTGGTATATCGGCACCGTCATTGCGCCGTATGCATGAGCATTCTTATCTTCATTAGGACTGTGTACACATAATGTTTCAATATTCATAAATTCACCTGACTTTTCTAAAAACTATTATTAACAATAGAAAATATTTTACAATCTCATATTTTCCCGGTCAATAAGATGTTTTCTTGCTCTGGTTATAAGGAAAGCCTATATCAATAAATCTATAAATTATACTTATTCTTATATGCAATAATTGCAGCAACTGTCTTTGAATCCTTCAACTCTCCCTTATAAATCAAGTCTACAAGATCTTCAAGTTCCCACTCTTCCACATCAATGCTTTCATCTTCATCCAGATGCTGCTCACTCTTAATAAGATTTCTTGCCACAAAGATATCAATTTCCTCATCTCCGAAAGCCACCATAGTATCAATTCTTATCAAGAACTCAAGTTCATCCGGCGAAGCAACCTTATAACCGGTCTCTTCTTCAAGTTCTCTGAATGCACATATTCTTCTCGGTTCATCCTTTGAATCAACCTTTCCTGCCGGAAGTTCAAGAGTATATCTGTTCAGCGCATTTCTGTACTGACGTACCAAAAGTATCTTACCGTTTTCAAGTACAGGTACTACCGCAGCCGCACCGTTGTGTTGTATATAGTCCCATACAGCTTTTCTGCCGCCTATCAGCATATGGTCTTTATATACCTTTACAATTGCTCCTTCATAAGCAAGCTCTCTTTTTTCTCTGATTATATTTCCCATGCTTTCTCCTTATCCGACTTTAATATATCAGCCATATTGTTTAAAAATTCAACCGCCTCATCCAGCCCCTCACTTGTATAATCAAAATACCGGTCTTTTTTCTTATCATCTTCAGTATGGTCAAAATTAAAGGGCTCAGGCCATACTGTCAGTTTAAGCTTGGCCTCGCCCCTCTTATCCTTAGGCGTAAAATTAACCTTTTCAAGCGGATCTCTTCCCAGCCTGAATCTTACACCATCCAGACTTCCTGTGAAATATTGGCCATAATCATAATATCCTATATTTAACAAGTCACCTTTTTTTAACATAAAAACATATCTCTCAAATCTTCCACATTCTTTACAATGTAATTTGCGCCTTCAAACTCCTCCAATTCGCCATAACCGTAAAGTACTCCGACACTTTTTAAGACCTGCATTACTTGCACCTACTATATCATGGCTCTTATCTCCTACCATTATAGCAAAGCTCCCTGTGCATTATTTTTGTTTGTCTCCATCACATATTCAATTACCGCTGTCTTTGTAGATCTCTTTGTGTTAAAATCTCCGTCAGAGCCACCTACGAATGTAAAATATTTGTCCAGTCCGAAATGCTCGATTACTCTTTTTGCCTCTCTTTCAGGCTTTGAAGTCGCCACATAAAGCTTATATTCTTTTGACAGGCTATCAAGCATCTCTTCTATACCGTCATAAAGCTCACATTCAAATATACCTACAGTTCTGTAATAATCATGAAATACATCAAGCGCTTCCTTATATTGCTCCAGACTGAATCCGTAAAAATTTGTATAGCTTTCAACCATCGGAGGCCCTACGAACTTTTTTAAATCATCAATCTCTTCATATATACCGAAGTGCTCAAGTGATTTTTGTACACCCTTTGTGATACCGAGATCCGACCTTACTATAGTGCCGTCCAAATCAAATAAAATATGCTTTTGCTTCATTACTGCTCCTTAACTAAAGAAGGCTTTAACTTCAATCCCACCTTCTCAATTCTCGCATGATCCATTTTCTTTACTGTCAAAATGATATTGTCAAATGTGATAACTTCTCCCTCTACAGGCAGTCTTCCAAGCTTCTCCATTATGATTCCGCCTATAGACTCATACTCCTCGGAACTCAGTTCCAGTCCTATTCTGTCATTGACATCATCCAGATTTGTAGATCCGTCTATAAGGTACTCCGTTTCGGAAATCTTTGTTATACCTTCATCCTCATCGGCATCAAACTCATCTCTGATTTCACCTACAATCTCTTCAAGCATATCTTCCAGAGTAATCAGCCCTACAGTTGTACCGTATTCATCCAGTACTATTACTATATTGGCACCGGTCTTTCTCATATCCACCATAAGTGATGAAGTCTTCTTATATTCATAGGTGTAAAGAGGTTCTCTCAAATGCTCCTTTACAGAAAAATTCTCCTTATCCTCTATCAGCAAGAAATCTTTTACATTAAGTATTCCTATAACATTATCAGGGCTTTCTTCGTACACCGGTATTCTGGTGTATCTCTCTTCTCGAAAGATTTTGAGTATCTCTTCATAAGAGGATTCCACAGACACCATCACCATATCGACTCTCGGAAGCATTATATCTCCCGCAACCGTATCTCCGAAGTCCACCACATTTACAATCATCTTCTTTTCTTCTTTTTCAATAACTCCGTCCTCATGGCTGACCTCCACCATTGCTCTAAGCTCATCCTCTGTCACCATATTATTGTCATCATTATTTTTAACGAAGAGGGAAATAACAATTCCCGCCACCTTGTTTACCACATAGATTACAGGTGTCAAAATAATAACCAATAAGGAAATGATTCCGATATACTTTAATGCCATATTCTCTGCATTCTTTGATGCTACATTCTTAGGTGTTATTTCTCCGAATACCAGTATAAGGAATGTCAATATACCTGTAGCAAAACCTACCAGACTGCTGCCGAACATCTTTAATGTAAGTGTCGTGGACAGTGCCGAAGCGGAAAGGTTTACTATATTATTTCCAATCAAAATCGCGGAAAGCATCTTATCCGTATTTGCTGTGATTTCCAGAACCTTTTCAGCTCTTTTATCACCGTTTTCCGCCAAATTTCTTATTCTTAATTTATTTGAAGTCATGAGGGCTGTTTCAGCAGATGAAAAGAATGCTGAAGCAGACAATAATAATACCAAAATGACTAACTGTAATATGTCACTCGTTTCCAAAATTTCTCCTATAATCGAATTACTCTTCTTCGGATACAATATCCGGCAATATTTCTTTTGTTTTTTTCTTTACTCCGAAAGGCATTATCAGACTGCCAAACAATATAAATATATCTCCCAGATTAAAAATCACCTTATCGGCACCCTTAGTCTTTATACGTATATAATCCACCACATAGCCTCTTGTAAATCTGTCAAAGATATTGCTGAGTGAACCTGCAATAATAAGGCTTAGAGATAACTTTCTGATATTATTTCCCTTTTTAGGAAGTAAAACAGACAGTACTCCCACCAGTATTGAAGTAATAAATACCGGAACATACTTTACTATTTTTTCTTTTTCTTAAGCTTTCCGAATGCAAAACCGTCATTATGAAATTTGTCTATCTCAATTTTTCGCAAAAATTCTCGGCAGTTCTTTTTTGTCCATTGAATTTACTGCATATTTCAAGACTATATCAAGACCTGCAAGTATCGGTATCAAAACAGCAAACATATATCCTCCTATATATTTCTGAACACTATATTCGGGCTGCCCTTATGCTCCAAATAATCTCTTGTAATAATAACTTTACCGATATTTTTATCCTTCGGTGTCTCATACATTATATCAAGCATGAACTCTTCTATAATGGAGCGAAGTGCTCTCGCACCCGTATCCTTTTTCATAGCCTGTTCGGCAATCCAATCCATTGCATCATCATCAAATGAAAGCTCCACTTCATCCAGCTCCAAAAGTCGCTTATACTGTTTTAAAATAGCATTCTTAGGCTCTATAAGTATCTTTTTGAAAGCCTCTTTATCAAGCTTTGAAAGAGTACATATAACAGGCAGTCTTCCTATAAACTCAGGTATCATACCGAATTTTCTGATATCCTCATTTGTTACCTTTGCATAGAGATTTTTCATCATTATCATATTTATCTTTAAGATCGGAGTTAAATCCCATGCTTGTATTTTTTTGGAGTCTTTCCTTTATAATATCATCAAGAGCAGGGAAAGCTCCACCGCATATAAATAGTATATTATCAGTGTTTACAGTTTCCATAGGTGCCATAACATTCTTTTGATTTGTACCTACAGGTACCTCCACCTTGCTGCCTTCCAAAAGTTTTAAAAGCTCCTGTTGTACACTCTCACCGCTTACATCTCTGGAATTGGTATTTTTCTTCTTTTGCAATCTTGTCTATCTCATCTATAAATACGATGCCACATTCAGCTCTTTCCACATCATTACCTGCTGAAAGTAAAAGCTTTGATATAACGCTTTCTATATCATCACCTATATATCCCGCCTCGGTAAGAGAAGTTGCATCTGCTATGGCCAAAGGCACATTAAGAAGCTTTGCAAGTGTCTTTACCAGATAAGTCTTTCCGCTTCCCGTCGGTCCAATCATAAGGATATTTGACTTATCAACTCTTGTTCCTTCCTTATCTTTGTCTAAAAATATTCTTTTGTAATGATTGTAGACTGCAACAGAGATTATCCTCTTGGCCTGATCCTGTCCTATTACATATTCATCCAGCATTTCTTTTATTTTATGCGGCGCAGGTATGTCCTTCATTGTAAAAAGAGGCTCTGTTCTCTTCTCATCTCTTTTCTTTACTCTGGCTCTTTCAGGTATGGGGTTCAAATTCATATTCGGTATTGTAAAGCTGCCAAGGTCCACATTTTTTAAATCGTCCATATTGATTTTTGACATATTGGTAAGCTTACTCATATCCATACTCTGCATAGAGTTGAAAGTTTTTTGTATACAGTCTGGGCAGATATCTATACCGCCCGGCATTGATATCATCGTACCGGTCTTTGATTCCGGTCTCCTGCACATATAACATATTTTTTTCATAATTATTATTTTTTTATCGTCTTTATCGTTTTTATTATAATCTATCTTGTCTTCCATTTTTCCATTCCTAATGTTTCAAACAGTTTTATGTTATTCTAGCTATTAAAAGAAAAATGTGCCATATTAGGAAATACGGCACATTTTTTATATTTATAAAACCTTACTGAGGAAGGTCTTAAGTCTTTCATTTTTGGGATTTGTAAAGAATTCCTCAGGTGCATTCTCTTCCACAAACTCACCTTCATCAAGGAAAACCACTCTGTTTGCCACCTCTCTGGCAAAGCCCATCTCATGTGTTACCACTACCATGGTCATCTTCTGCTGTGCAAGATCCTTCATAACTGTAAGCACTTCTCCTACCATCTCGGGGTCAAGTGCTGAAGTTGGCTCATCAAAGAGCATTACATCCGGCTTCATACAAAGTGCTCTGACTATAGCAACTCTTTGCTGCTGTCCGCCTGAAAGCTTTGAAGGATATTCATTTGCTCTGTCCGCAAGTCCTACTTTTTCCAAAAGGCTCATGGCATACGCCGTTGCAGACTCTTCGTCAACACCCTGAAGCTTCATAGGTGCTATAATCAAGTTTTTAAGCACTGTCATATGTGGGAAAAGGTTAAACTGCTGGAAAACCATTCCCATTTTTTGACGATGTAAATCTATATTTACATCTTTTTACATATGTCCGTACCTTCAAACAATATCTCACCGCTGCTTGCTTCCTCAAGTCTGTTCAAACATCTGAGAAATGTTGACTTGCCAGAACCGGAAGGTCCGATAAGACATACTACATCTCCTTTATTTATATCCAGAGATATATCTTTAAGTACCTGCTTTTTATGAAAAATGCTTGCTCAAATTTCTTACTTCAATAAGTTTTTTACCTTCCACTTCTAGCCAACCTCCTCTCAAGTAATTTTACCAAATAGCTGAACAGCATTACCATGATAAGATAGAGTAGAGCAACCGCAAGGAAAGGCATCATTGCCGAATATGTTTTGCTTCTTATAACATCTCCCGCCTTTGTAAGATCATCCAAAGCAATATAACTTGCTACCGAGGTCTCCTTCATCAAAACTATAAACTCGTTTGCAAGAGTAGGCAATATATTCTTTATAACCTGTGGCATTATTATATTTATCATTGTTTGAGGATAACTAAATCCCAAACTTCTTCCGGCTTCCATTTGTCCTTTCGGTACTGAGTTTATACCTGAACGGAATATTTCCGCCTGATATGCTCCCGAGTTTATACCGAATGCAAGTATTGCGGCAAAGCTTTTATCTATTCTTACAGAACTGAATATAACAAAAGTATATTATAAAGGAGCTGAACTACTACAGGTGTTCCTCTGATTACTGTAATATAAATATTGCAAAGGAAGTTTAAAAACTTCAACTTCTTTGTATTATCGTATATATTTCTTACAACAGCCACTCCAAACCCCAGTATAAAAACCAAGGATTACGGCAAAAAAATGTAATCTTTAATGTGACTACAAGTCCGTTTATGAGTAAAAAGCCATCTGTTATCCGTTATAAAATTTAAAAATAAATTGTGATTTTAACTCTTCAAACATATTAATTTGCCTTGATATATTTTTGCAATAATGCTGTCCACTGTTCCGTCAGCCTTTAACTCTGAAAGTGCCTTATTAACCGCATCTAAAAGTGCTGTATTACCTTTTTTGATTGCAATGGCATATTCCTCTTCTGCATATGCCTCGTCTAAAGTCTTAAGTCCGTTTGTCTCTTCAACAAACTTCTTTGCCACCTCACTGTCGATAACTACCGCGTCTATCTTTCCCTGGCTGAGTGCCTGAACCGCATCCATACCCTTTGCATATCTCTCAACAGTTGCACCCTTTATATCACTAACCAGGATATCTCCTGTAGTACCTGTCTGTACACCGAGTGTCTTGCCTTCAAGATCCGCACCTGAAGCTATAGTCGAATCATCTTTTACTATGATAAGCTGCTTTGATGTTGTATATGTGTCTGAAAAATCAACACTCTGCTTTCTCTCCTCTGTAGCTGAAATACCTGCAATACCTACATCAGCTTTACCCGATGTTACCTCAAGGATAACGGAATCAAATGCTATATCCTCCACTTCAACTTCAAGTCCGAGCTTCTTGGCAACTTCTTCCGCTATCTCCATATCAATACCTACAATTTTATCACCGTCGTGGTACTCATATGGTGGAAACTCCGCATTTGTTGCCACTATAAGTTTTTCCTGACTGTATAGTTTTTACTTCTCCTGAAGCTGTATCTGCCGCACTCTCATTTGCAGCCTTTGTTTCGGCAGTCTTTGAACCGCCACATGCTACCAAACTTGTTGCCATCAATCCCGATATAACCAATGCTAATATTTTCTTCTTCATAATATCCTCCATTTGTATATTTATCAATCACTATTGCATAATAATACACTCTTTTTTTATAAGAATGCAAGAGTATTTTTTAAAAATAAACATAGGAAAAAGACTCCAACTCTGTATTTTTTTATAAGGTTATAATCCTAACCATAATAGTCCATACAAAATTAGAGTCCTAAATCCCAGCGTTTCATACCCCATAAATGCAATATATTTTCTCAGCTTATACTGCTGCTGAAGTCAAATATTTTTTCCATCTCGTTCACGGCATGTTCTTCATCATTACCGTCTGCTGATATGTATACCTCTTTGCCATCACCAAACTTCAATGTCATCATGCCCATGATACTTTTTGCATTTACTTTTTTAGTACCACTTTCCACATAAATCCTGCTTTCAAACTGGCTGGCCACCTGTACTAGCATAGCTACCGGTCTGGCTTCAGTTTTTGCATCAATTGCAACCTTAACTGACTTCCTAACCATTTTCTCTCCTTACTTGTTCTCTTAACTGGCTTGCGATGTTTGAGAGTTTACGCAACCTATGATTAACCCCACTTTTCCCGAGCTGTGGACTAATCATTTTTCCAAGTTCCACCAATGAAGCATCAGGATTTTCCAGTCTGGCATTGGCTACCGCCTCCAGATTTGATGTCAATTTATCAAGTCCCATCATCTCTTTAATAAGTTGTATATCCTCAAGTTGAGAAAGTGATGCTGAAACCGTTTTATTTATATTTGCAGTCTCGCAATTCACTTTTCGATTTACATCGTTTCGCATTCCTTTTAAGATTCGAATATTTTTCGAAACTCATAAGCGATGTAGGTGCTTCCATCAGACCAAGTGCCAATGATATTTGCTCACTGTCCTTTATGTATACCACATAAGCTTTTTTTCTTGTAGTAATTTTAGGTAATAATGACAAGTCTTCCATCAATTCTTTTAAAAAAAGTGCATCCTCCATAGTTGAACATACTATCTCCAAATGATATCCTTTTTCGGGATCCGTTATTGAGCCTGAGGATAGAAATGCTCCTCTAAAGAAGGCCTTTTTACAACATGAATTCAGTAAGACCGTATTACTGCCAAGAAACAAATCGTCTACCAACTCTTGATTTTTTTAAGAAGCTTTTATAGCTTTAAGCACCTCTTTGGCCCCTGCAGCGTCTACAATACTTACAGAATACAGGCGCTTACGTTTCACCAAAGTACTATTGCTTATTACTACATCTGTATTTATATTAAATGTTTTTTATTAATGTAAAAGTACTTTCTGGCAAGTCCTGAAAATTCAGTGTTTATTTTTTAAAGACAATTCACCACTTTGTGATAAAGAAACAGTACCAATGAAGTAAACAATTGCCAAAATTTCTGCAAGTATGCAATGCCTAACCGTAGGAATTATCCTTGCGATTTCATTTTTCACTTCTGAAGAAAATGTCATCCGTTCTCCTATCTTTGTGAAATTCTTGAAATATTTTTTTGCCCATATCTCTGTGTTCCAGTCTGACACCGATACCCTCTATATTATCAAGTCTTTCTTTAAGAGCCGCAGCAATAGCTACCGAACGGTGTTGTCCGCCTGTGCAACCTATGCCTATTACCAAAGCGCTCTTACCCTCATCAATATATCTGGGTATCAGAAATTTAATCATATCATCCAGCTTATCAAGAAAAATATCCGCATCATTATTTGAGAAAACATAATCCGAAACTTCCTTTTCTTCACCTGTTTTCAGCCTGAGCTTTTGATCGTAAAAAGGATTCGGTAAAAATCTTACATCAAATAACAGATCGGGATCATCAGGTATACCGTACATATATCCGAATGAAAGCACTGTAACAAAAAGATTATTAAAAGACTTTCCGTCAACATAGATTTTTTTAAGTTCCTGTTTCAACTCTTTAGTTAAAAATCTGCCTGTATCAAGTATTCTGTCCGCTCTCTCTCTTAAAAATGCCAATCTTTCTCTCTCAAGATTTATTCCGTCTATAAGTCTGCCCTCTGCGGCTAAAGGATGATTTCTTCTTGTCTCTTTGTATCTTTTTATCAATGTTTCATCATCCGCTTCAAGAAAGAGAATTTCCATATTGATCTTTTTATGGCTGAGTTCATCAAATACTTCCTGTAATCCGTTAAGTCCGCTTCTGATATCGATACCTAAAGCTATGCCCTTCATACCTCTTTCGGATTCGATTGTAAGATCTACAAAGTTTAACAAAAGTTCTACCGGCAAATTGTCGACACAGTAATATCCGAAATCCTCAAACATCTTTAATGCAACAGTCTTACCTGAACCGGACATTCCTGTTACAATTATCATCTTCATATCAAATCATCCTTACTTCACATTCAAGTTTTACACCGAACTTTTCACATACTTCTTTCTTTATATGTTCTATCAGCTTCTTTATATCATCAGATGAGGCATTGTCATAATTTATTACAAAACCGCAGTGTTTTTTTGAGATACTGCGGCACCTCCGAGCCTGAAGCCTCTAAGTCCGGCATCATCTATAAGTTTACCTGCAAAATACCCTTCAGGTCTCTTAAATGTGGAACCTGCACTAGGATACTCCAGCGGCTGTTTTTCACTTCTCCTGTTGTTTAAATCCTCTATTTGTGCTCTTATTTCATCCTTGTTGCCATACTCAAGTTTAAGTTTTGCAGCCAGTACAATCTCTTTATTTGCTAAAATATTACTTTTTCTATAACCGAGGTCAAGTTCTGAAACATCTTTCCATTTAATGCTTCCGTCAGCACAAAGCACCTTTACTTTTGTCAGTACATTTGACATCTCTCCGCCATATGCACCTGCATTCATTACTATCGCACCTCCAAGGCTTCCCGGTATACCGCAGGCAAATTCAAAACCTGTAAGTGAATTTTCCATAGCATAATCACTTATCTTATCAAGTCCCAATCCGGCACCTGCTTCTATAATATTGCCCTCATGTGTAATACTGTTATTTAAACAAACCGTGGAGATAATCACTCCGTCATAGCCTTTGTCATCCGCCAGTATATTGCTGCCTTTTTCCAAAGATATAATATTTTTAAGTTTTTCTTTTTTATTATATCCATACATCGGCTCAGTTCTTCCTCAGTGACGGGAGTCAAAAAAATAATCACACTCCCTCCTACTTTTAAAAAGTAGTATGCTTTTTTTAACAATTCACCTGTTTTGCAATTTTCACCAAGGATACTTTTAAAATCCATCTGCATTTTGTCTCCGCTACTATTTTTAATATCAATCTTTTTCCGGCTATATTTGCCTGTACTCTATTGTAGAGTTCCTTTGCCGCATTGTATCCCATCTGCTTCTGTCTGTGATTTACAGCCGCAGTTTCTACTATGATTGCAAGGTTTCTACCCGGTCTTACAGGTAAAACATGACATACAACCTTATTTCCCAAGTACTCTATATAATTATCCTCAAGTCCGAGTCTGTCATAGTCCTTATTTTGTACCCAATCTTCAAGCTGTATTACCAGATCGATGGACTGGGTATCCTTAACGCTGAGTACACCGAATAACGCCTTTACATCTATAATTCCTATTCCCCTAAGCTCAATAAGTGCTTGGTTATATCAGGTGCCGTACCTACCAAAGTCTGCTGTGACACCTTTCTGATTTCCACAACGTCATCAGATACAAGTCTGTGACCTCTCTTTACAAGCTCAAGAGCCGCCTCACTCTTTCCGATACCGCTGTCTCCGGTTATAAGTACTCCTTCACCGTATACATCCACCAAAACACCATGTATGGAAATAACAGGAGCCAATTGTACATTAAGCCATCTTACAAGCTCTGCGGTAATATATGTTGTAGACTGTTCAATGCCGAGACATGGTACACCATAATGTACACAGTAAGAAATCATATCCTCATCCGGCTTTATTCCTCTTGCATATAGTACACATGGAACCTTATATGAAAGCAGCTTATCATAGGTTTCCTTTCTCTTTTCGTCATTTAGTGTCTGAATAAATGCGTTCTCCACATTACCTATTATCTGTACTCTTTCACTGTCAAAATGATCAAAGAAACCTGCCAGCTGTAATGCCGGTCTGTTTATATCAGGATGCTTCAATATTATAGATTCCGTATCTATATCCGGTGTGAAGTTTTCCAGATTCAAATCCTTTATCAGTTCCTTGATTGTTACGTTTTCTCCCATAGTACCTCCTATCATGATTCCCCCTATCTTAAGACTTATCCCAAAAGCTCAAGCAATTCCTCTTTTGAAATATTTGCCAAGGATATGCCCTCTTCAAAGTTTAATACTCTGTCAGCCAAATCCTTCTTTGACTCTTGAAGCTTAACTATCTTCTCTTCTATAGTTCCCTTTGCAATAAGTCTGTAAACCGTTACTTTATTTTTTTTGCCCTATTCTGTGGGCTCTGTCTGTGGCCTGATTTTGTGCCGCAAAATTCCACCATGGATCATAGTGAATAACTATGTCGGCACCTACAAGATTAAGGCCTGTGCCTCCCGCTTTCAATGAAATAAGGAATACATTTGTATCGTCATTATTAAAAATCATTTACAAGCTTGATTCTTTTTTTCTTTACTTGTAGAACCTGTAATAACATAGCTGCTTATATTTTTCTTCTTCAAATCTCTTCTTTATTATATCAAGCATTGAAGTAAATTGTGAAAATAAAAGAATTTTATGTCCTGCTTCTATACCGCTCTTTACAAGATCGATACAGGTTTCAAGTTTTGCTGAATCTCCGGTATAATCTTCAAAAATAAGCCCCGGATCGCAGCAGATTTGTCTTAGCTTTGTAATCTCCGACAATATTATCATCTTTGAACTGTTATATTCTTCATTGCCGTTTAATACATTTTTCAGTTTGGTAAGCTCGGTATCATATGCCAACTGCTGCTTTTTATCAAACCTTGATACTCTGACTTCTTCTATCTTATCCGGCAAATCCGTTGCCACCTCGGACTTAAGCCTTCTAAGTACAAAAGGACTGATCATCTTTGAAAGAAGCTTTGCGCTTTCATCATTACCGTCTTTTACTATCGTATTTTCATACTTTGATTTGAATGAATTATAACTGTACAAAAATCCCGGCATTATATAATCAAAAATACTCCAAAGCTCACTTAATCTGTTTTCTATCGGTGTTCCGGTCAAAGCATACTTTACATCAGCTTTCACAGTTTTTACCGCCTTTGCAACTCCGGTATTTTTGATTTTTTTATAAACTGGGCCTCGTCAATTATCTGATGAGAAAATCTCATATCATGATACAGTGAAATATCTCTTCTTAAGGTATCATAAGAACTTATATAGATATCAAAAGCTTCATGCTCTTCAATACTTTTTTGCCTTTCCTCTTTGGCGGCCGCAAGTACACATACTCTAAGTTCACCCTTTGTATCAAATTTTTGATATTTCCTCACTCCAATTATATACTAAAGATGCCGGACATACTATAAGAGCTTTTTTTAAGCCTTCCGTTCTTTTTTGCATCTATCAAAAGAGAGATAATCTGCAGGGTCTTTCCAAGTCCCATATCATCTGCCAAAAATCCCGCCAAATCCCAGCTCTTCCACGGAACGCAACCATTTAAAGCCTTCTTTTTGATATTTCCTTAAAACATTTGACACTTCAGCCGGCGGAACAAAGTCCATTGATTTTTATATTATCAAATTTCTCAATCAGTTTTACAAAACTCTCATCTCTTCTTTCTACCAGTTCATTATGCGCTTCCATCATTTCATCAATATAGAGTGAACGATACAAAAGGAACTGTAAGTGCACCGGTTCTCAAATCTTTTCGGAGAAATTTCCAGTACATTCAGCATCTCATTGAAATTCTTCATGTACTCGGAATCCATATTTATAAAAGCTCCGCTCTTTAAACGATAATATTTTTTCTTTTTTCTGTAACTTGTAACAATATTTGCAAGTTCCTCTACACTCATATCATCTGATAAGAATTCCAGTTGCAAAAGATTTGAATTTACAGATACTCCCACTCCGGCAGCAGGCTTTTTGTATACTCTGATATTATTGAAAGCTTCGCTTCCAAGTACCTTCCCATATTTATTTAATTTATCAATACCCGAAACCTTCAGCTCATAAAGTTCCTCTTCTGTCTCTGCACTAAGGAAATTTTGCTTATCCTCATTGGGAAGATATATTTTTAAAGCCTCTATAGCCTTTTCTTCCCGTTTTTGATTTCTTAAAAGCTCATTATCATTTCTTTCAAATATTTTCCCCGATAAAATATCCACTCTGCCGCCGGTATAAGTTGCTTCCGCTCTTCCCGTTACAATGTTATCTTCCATATCAAGATAATATGTAATCTCCGGCTTTTTCAGGCACAAAACTTATTGCCTCGGGAGCATTATCTACTATATTCGCATAATCTTTTATACTTGGCAATACATTGGAATAAAACCTGCCTATATTTTTTCTTCCTATCTTTATCTCCCGATATCCGTACCCTGAATCATTCATTGCTTTAAATATCTTCAAAAGATTTTCATCACATCTGTTAAGATAATTATCTTTAATGCAGTATACATAATTGTTTTGATATAAACGACAGAGGAAAATCCACTTCCAGGTTTATACCTGCAAACAGATCTCTGTCATAAATAGGATTTATCCCGATAGTAATCTTTTCATTAAAATCTCTAAGTTCGATATCCGTAACGGTTTTCTTTGAGAAGTACTCTGTTGTCAGCTCTACTTTTTCTCCGACAAGTAAGTTGTAAATATCATCTATATTTGCTCCGTCTACCGGTATTTTGGATACATTGAGACCCGTCTTTACATAATCAAGCAGTTTATAGCTTATAGAGGCCTCTGTATCCACAAGTCCTTCAATAAACTTTACATACTTTATACTCTTATCGTCAAATGCCCCATATCCAAGCTTAACACTGTCGTTTTTACCAAGAGGATAAATTTCATTATCTCTTAGTGCATCAACAAAATTTCTGTAACTTTTTATCTGCACAAGCTTTTTTCTGCCGATTTTAAACTGTATGTATAAGCTTGTATCATACTCGCTCTTATACGACATTATAAGCTTAGGTACTATATGTACAGGTTCTTCATTAATGTCGGTTTCTTCATCAAAATGCGAAAGAAAAGCTTCCCCGAAGTAATTTGTTTCATCTCCAAGCTCATGGCTGTCTAAATACGCATTTAAAAGAAACACCGTTGCAACCACATGTTCGCAGTTCCTTGTATCATTAAGGTACCCTCTGATTCTGTTTTTATCAGAACATTTCGAACAACTACAATATGCTCTTTTTAATCTGTCTTTGCCAAACTCTATATCCACTTTGCAATTTTTCAGATGATTCAACCTTTGCAACCGCTATTCCGCAAACGTTAGGATCCTGAGTATAATATCCGTATGCATTTCCATATGATATTATACCGTCGCTTACTTCAGTCAAACGTACCTGATTGTTTTTTATCAGCTCTTTAGCCTTCTTTGCAGTATCGGCAGACATAGAAAGGCTATCTATAATAGCCTCTCCGTCGAAGTATTTATAAATAGCCTTTTTCTCTTCCGTATCCGAAGCGGATATCATATCCGCCTTTATATTTTCCATATCTTCTTTTTCTTTTTTTAAATCAGCGGCTGTTTTCACGCCGTCAAGAAAACGAAAAATCCATTTTTATTCCTCATTCTTTAATATATCAATAGCGGCACTAAGCTGATTGTCGGAATCAGTTCCTATCTTTGCACCTTCATTTAAATCCACCTCTAAATCAGGCTTTATTCCTATCTTATGTAAGTCATAACCTGACGGAGGATAGTAATGCTGTGTAGTAATTTTAACTGCCGTACCGTCTCCAAGCGGAAGTACATTTTGTACTATACCCTTACCAAATGTGGTTTTTCCTACCACTGTACCCCACTCAAAGTCTCTGAATGTGGCTGTAAAAACTTCCGATGCGGATGCCGAGTTCTCATTTACAAGTACAACCATAGGAATCTTCAACTCATGACTTCCGTCAGAATAATATTCCTCTCTCTTTTTCCGTACTTGTCTTCCGTATATAAAACCAATCCGTCAGGCAGTATATAATCAAGCATATCCACCACCTGATCAAGCAATCCTCCCGGGTTTCCACGAAGGTCCACTATCAGCTTTGTCATTCCCTGTGACTGCAACGACTCTATATTTGATTTAAACTGCTCCGAGGTGACCGCATCAAACTGACTTACAGCTATATAGCCGATATTGTTATCAAGCATTTTACCTGCTACGGTCTCCACCTCTATAGATCTTCTTGTAAGGTCAAGTTCAACTTCTTTTCTTTCATCACCTCTGAGGACTGTCATTTTAAAACTTGTGCCCTCTTCACCTCTGATTTTGGTCTTTACAAGTATATCCATATCCGTTCCGGCAACTTCTTCACCGTCTATTTTATAGATAATATCTCCGACCTGAAGTCCCGCATCATTTGCCGGACTGTTATCAAATATCTTTACAATAGTGATAATCTTGGTATTCGGATTTTGTGAAACCACGGCACCTATACCTGAATACTTACCCTCGGTATCTTCATTGAGCGCCTTGTATTCCTCCTTTGTATAATATACCGTATAAGGATCTCCAAGTCCGTTCATCATTCCGGCGTAAATACCGTCTTCCACCTTTGTCATATCTTCATCAAAGAGAAAATACCTGTCTATGATATTTTGTAAAACCGATGTCTTTTCTTCTATTTTTTTATAGTCCAGCTTACTGTTTCTCTTTAAAAACAGCGAAAGTACATTTCCGTTATTGAATGCAAAAAGCAAATCCTACATATACCAAAACAAACGATGTCATGATTCCCAGAATAAATCCTATAACCCCGTTCATTCTCCCTTTTTCTTTTTGATTTCTTTCCCGATTTCTATCATCTCTTAGGCCGGAACCGTTTGTACCCGCTCTTCCTTGTTGCCTTTCATTAATATATTTCTCATAGTCATCTATTTCACGATGTTCAAACATATAACACCTCCATTTTCTCTATCCCCTACTATATCACACATTAAAAATAAAGGGGAGATATAAATCTCCCCATATCCTAATTTATCAAATTTTATTTTCAAACTTAATAGCCGAGTTTATCCATGTATGACATATACTTTACAACCATCAATGCAATCTTAAAAGTGATTGCATCCTCAAACATTCTAAGATCAAGTCCTGTACTCTTTTGAAGCTTATCCAAACGATATACCAAAGTATTTCTGTGGATAAAGAGCTGTCTGGATGTCTCAGATACATTTAAACTGTTTTCAAAGAATTTATTGATTGTAGTAAGTGTCTCCTCGTCAAGATCCTCAGGATTCTTTCCGTCAAATATCTCCTTGATAAACATCTTGCAAAGTGGTATAGGTAACTGATATATAAGTCTTCCTATTCCAAGTCTTGAATATGCAACAATGTTCTCCGCAGCATAGAATATCTTACCTACATCAAGTGCCATCTTAGCCTCTTTATAAGACTTTGACACTTCTTTAATCTCATTTACTATAGTTCCGTAAGCGACTGTAACGTTCAAAATTCCGATAGAATTAAGCTCATCAATAACAGATCTTGCTACTCTGTCCAGATCCTCGTATGCAGATCCTTCCTTCATCTCTTTTACAAGAATGATATCTCTCTCATCAACAGCTGTAACAAAGTCCTTATTTCTTGATGCAAAAAGAGCTTTTACAGCTTCAAGACTTGATACATCTCTCTCATTCTTTGTTTCAATAATATATACCACTCTTCTTACAGTAGTCTCGATATGTAATTTCTTTGCTCTGTTGTAGATATCTACAAGCAGTAAATTGTCAAGCAAGAGATTCTTTATAAAGTTGTCTTTATCAAATCTCTCCTTGTACGCTATAAGAAGGTTCTCTACCTGGAATGATGCCATTCTTCCCACCATATAGGTGTCATCGGTTGTTCCCTCAACCATAAGAACATACTCAAGCTGGTGCTCATCAAAAATCTTAAAAAACTGGAATCCACCTATTGCCTGAGAGTCTGCCAAAGAACTCGCAAATGTACTTACCTGTAATCCGTAAGTATCGGCCTCGGCAAAAGTTGTTGCTAAAACCTTACCCTCAATGTCACAAACACAAAGTTCTGTTCTCGTAATACTCTTTAAACCATCTATGGTATTTTGAAGAATCTGGTTTGAGATCATATAACTATCTCCTTTACTCTATTACTTTTCTCTACCATCTCATACAAAAAAATCAGAATGAGACAGTCATTAATCGGCCGTCATATTTGACAACAATTAATTTTTCGAATTCGATCTGCTCTAAATACCTGATAGCAGATATTAACAAGTTTCACATAAATAATAATGCATTATCACAAGTAAATCAATAGGAAATACGATTTTTTTATTTGTTTATGTAATTTTGCCTATACATAACAGAGTACGCAGGTGTTCTATTAAAAATTTACCATATCTATAAAGAACGTCATGTACTGTTTTCACTTATTGTGTATTTTATATGAAAACTTTAAAAGTTTATTTCACCGGTAAATACATACTCGGCTTTACCTCTCATATATATCTCATCATCTACAAGACTGATATCAAGGTCTCCTCCAAGCAGGTGAACTCTTACCGTAGTTTCACATAATCCTCTTTTCATTGTAGCAAACGCACTTGCACATGCTCCCGTGCCGCAGGCAAGAGTTTCTCCCGAGCCTCTCTCCCATACTCTCATATGAATATTCTTTCTGTCTTCTATATAGATAAACTCTGAATTTACCTTTTGAGGAAATCTCTCATGTTTCTCATAGTACTCACCTACATTTTCAAGATTCATCTCTTTAAGTTCTTTCAAAGAATCTACATAATATACGGCATGCGGATTTCCTATATCCACTCCTATAAACTCTTTCTCTTCACCGTTTATCAATATCTTCTCAGGAAAATCGGATGTAATGGTTGCCTTTCCCATATTTACATTAATATATTCTGCAACACCGTCTTTTGGCTCCACTTCAATATACTTTATACCTGCGCCTGTTTCCATGGTAAACTTCTCAGACTTCACATAGCCATGGTCGTATACATATTTAGCCACACATCTTGAGCCGTTTCCACACATAAGTCCTCTACTTCCGTCGGCATTGTACATATCCATCTTGACATCCGCTATATCTGAAGGGCATATAAGTATCAGGCCGTCACTTCCGATACCGAAATGTCTGTCACTTACCTTTATAGCAACCTCACTTGAATTTTCCACCTTTTCCTTGAAGCAGTCCACATATACATAGTCGTTTCCCGCTCCCTGCATTTTTACAAACTTCATAAAAATCTCCATCTATAATTATTCCTTACCACCATATAACAAACAAATCTTTTTTGCCGTATTGATAATGGTTTCTCCGTTTTTCATACTGCTGATCTGCAAATATTTATGTGCCTCAGGCTCTGTCATATTCTTATACTTTATCAAAAAGTTCCTTGGCTTTTTTTGTATAGCCATAAAATTCTTGCTGCCACGCTCTTCCTGCTTTTTCTTTCTTTTTCTCTCATAATAAAGTTTATCCGATATTTCACTCACCTTTTTTACCAGTTCTATTACTTTAAAAGGCATCGGTAAAAAGTTTATATCTTCATCCGGGTTTTCATCAAGCTTACCGGGTGAACATACCAGCAAAAGCTCGCAGGTTTCATTCATATTCTCCTTAAGCTCCATATATTGCATATCATTAAGCTGATAAGCACAGACCACAATGCCATAATCAATATCGTCAGACAGATTTATTGCCTGAGCACCTGATGCCACCACTCCGACAATAGAATATCCGTTTTTTATCAAAATCGACCTCAAAACCTTGCTGTCACTAGGATTTGGAAATGCAATGATTATATCTGACATTACTGTCCTTTCTCCTTGATTAAAAAAACTAAAAAGTTCTTTACTAGAATCTTTCCAGATATTTCTTAATCTCCCAGTCTGTTATAGCATTGTTAAATTCGTTCCACTCGATTTTCTTTGCCTCTATGTACTCATCAAATATTTGAGCTCCAAGTTTTTCCTTCACAAAATTTGAATTTTCAAATTCATCAATTGCCTCACTTAATGTATCCGGAAGCTTTTTAATATTATAATTTTTTTCCCGAGTACATATTTTTCATTAATGGCATCTTCAAGCTCCATATTGTTTTCGATTCCGTCCAGTATTGAATATATAAGCATTGCAATACAAAGATACGGATTTGTAGCGGAATCCGGGCTTCTAAGTTCAAGTTTTATCTGATTGTTTCTTTCTGTCGGTATTCTAAGAAGAGCACTTCTGTTTGAATTTGAGCTCCACGACACATAGAACCGGTGCATCAAAATTCGGCTTCAATCTCTTATAAGAATTTACCAAAGGATTATTTATAAGTGATAATTCCCTTGCATGATGAAGAATTCCCGCAATTGTTGATTTTGCCTTTGAACTTAGCATTGCATTATCTTCAAATATGTTTTTTTCCGTTATCGTCAAAAAGCGGATATTTTTAAAATGCATTCCGCTTCCGTTTTTCATTCTCAAAAAGTTTAGGCATAAAGGAAGCACTGAGACCATGTCTTTTTGCCAAAGTTTTTTTACCGCCATTCTGAATGTCTGAATGGCATCGGCACATTTTAGCGCATCCTGATCCGTAAAATCTATCTCATGCTGTGCCTTTGCTATCTCATGATGTGAAGACTTTATCTTTATACCCATCTCTTCCAAAGTCAGCACAATATCTCTTCTGATATTTTTCAGACATATCAAGAGGGCCGATATCAAAATAGCTGGCCTTTTTCCTTTACATTCAAACTCACTTCACCTTTATCATCAGTGTTAAGTAAAAAGAATTCGCACTCGGCTTCAATAAATATATTAAGTCCCTAACTGCCTTGCTTTATCATATGCATCAAGTAATACCGCCCTCGGGTCAGCTTCAAAAACGCTTCCGTCCGTTCTGTGAATATTGCAGATAAATCTTGCAACCTTTCCCTGCTGCGGCCTCCATGGGAATATACAAAAGGTAGAAAGATCCGGATGTAAATACAAATCCGAATCTTCTATAGGCGCAAATCCCTTCACACTTGAACCGTCAAAAAGGATCCTGTTTTCCATGGCATCCTCAAGCTGGCTTGCAGTTATTGCGATATTTTTTTCAAAGTTCCGAAAATATCGGTAAACTGTAATCTGATAAATTCTACATCTTCCTCTTCAACTATGGCAAAAATCTCTTCCTTCGTCATTGCTCACCTTTTCTTTAAAACTTATTAAGCACCCTTTTTAACCTTTCGAGTGCATCATCAACATCTTCTTTTGAAATAATAAGCGGCGGAATAAATCTCAAAACATTGCTTCCCGCATTGATAAGTACCATCTTCTCATCAAGAAGCGCATGCTTTATAATATCGGCCACAGGTCTGTCAAACTCCATACCGAGAAGCAGTCCCTTTCCTCTGACTTCCTTTATAAAAGGATATTCCTCTACCATACCCTCAAGTTTTTCTTTGAGATAATCTCCCACTGCTTTTACATTTCCTGTTATGTCGTCTTCCTTAAAGATATCCAGCACCTTGGATGCCACCGCACATACCAAAGGATTTCCTCCATATGTGGAACCGTGATCTCCCGGCTTTAATACATCGCTTGCCTTACCCGATGTCAAAAAGGCACCTATAGGCACACCGTTACCAAGTGCCTTTGCCACCGTCATAACATCAGGCTTGATGCCGTATTCCTGCCAGGCAAAATACTGTCCTGTTCTTCCCATTCCACATTGAATCTCATCCAAAATCAGTATCAAATCATGTTCATCCATAAGCTTTTTGATACCCTCAAGGAACTCTTTCGTTGCAGGATGAATTCCACCCTCACCCTGTACCGTCTCAAGTATTATAGCACAGGTTTTGTCACTAACAAGATTTTTTACAGACTCTATATCATTATATTTTGCAAATTTTACTCCCGAAATCAGCGGATAAAAATCCTCTCTGTAATGCTCATTTCCCGTTACCGAAAGCGCCCCTAGGCTTCTGCCGTGAAAGCTTCCTTCCATTGCGATTATTTCAAATCTGCCGCCTGTTTTTGTACCGTATTTTTTTGCAATCTTTATTGCACCCTCTATAGCTTCCGTACCTGAGTTTGTAAAAAACACCTTTTCCATCCTACTGATTTCAAGAAGTTTTTCTCCGGCCTCTATAACAGGCTCATTATAAAAATAGTTTGATATATGCCAAAGCTTATCTACCTGAGCCTTCAGAGCTTCATTAATTCCCTTATAGTTATATCCGAGTCCCTGCACCGCAATGCCTGCAAAGAAATCAAGATATTCATTTCCGTCGGTATCAAAAAGCTTTATTCCGTCACCGTGGTCAAATACCACCTGATACCTGTTATATGTCTTTAATAATAATTGCTCGGCACAATCTATTGAATCTTTCATCTTCATAACTGATCTCCTACAATCATGGTACCTATACCTTTGTTTGTAAACATTTCAAGCAAAAGGCAATGTTCAACCCTGCCGTCTGCAATTGTCACCCTGTTTACTCCGTTTTTTACCGCATCCACACAGTTTGAAAGCTTCGGCAGCATACCTCCGCCCATCTGTCCGTTTTCTATAAGTTTTTCAATCTCGCTTATACTTATCTTTTCTATCAGGCTACTCTTGTCGTTAAAGTCCTTGTATACACCTTCAACATCTGTAAGAAATGCCAGTTTTTCGGCCTTCAGAGCCTTTGCAACAGCACATGCCGCATCGTCAGCATTTACATTGTAGCTTGTATACTCCTTGTCAAAACCTACAGGACATATGACAGGTAAAAAATCTTTTTCCAAAAGGTCAAAGATAATGTCGGGGTTTACCTCACTCACTTCTCCGACCAGACCTATGTCCTCTCCGTCCACTTCCTTTTTATGGCAATGCAAGAGTGAGCCGTCCTTTCCGCTGATACCTACAGCCTTCATTCCAAGCTCTCATATCATCTGTACCAGCTCTTTATTCACCTTATTTAACACCATTTCCACAACTTCCATGGTTGCATCATCTGTGAACCTTAATCCGTTTACAAAATGAGGTTCAATATTCACCTTTTTCAAGCCATTTGGAAATCTCCTTGCCTCCTCCGTGAACTATAACAGGCTGCATACCTACAAGCTTTAAAAGTACGATATCCTGTATTACCTTTTTCTTTAAGTTCTCATCAAGCATTGCGGAACCGCCGTACTTTACAACCACTATCTTTTTATTAAACGCCTGTATATACGGCAGTGCCTCTATAAGAGTCCCCAGCCTTTTCAAGTAATTTATCCATAAAAACACCTCTTTAACTTCTGTAGTCCGCATTTATTTTTACATAGTCAAATGTCAAATCACATCCCCATGCCGTTGCACTGAAAATCTCCCATATTCAGCTTTATCAAAGCTCTGACTTCCTTTGCAGATAATATCTTGGTTGCTTTTTCTTCATCAAAGCCTACAGATACGCCGTCCTTATATATCAAAATCTTTCCGTTTTCACTCTCAAAGTAAAGCTCCATATTGTCGGGATCAAACTTTTCACCGCTGTAGCCAAGCGCACAAAGAATTCTTCCCCAGTTGGCATCATGTCCGAATATTGCCGCCTTTCGTAAGTGATGAGGTAACTACAGATTTTGCCAAAGTTCTTGCAGTCTCCTTAGTCTTTGCTCCCTCTACCACCACTTCAAAAAGCGCTGTTGCTCCCTCACCGTCTCCTGCAATCATCTTTGAAAGAGCGGTTGTGACGAAATTTAGATTGCTTTTAAATACCTTGTATTCCTCACTGCTTTCACAGGCTATCTTTTCATTATCAGCAAGTCCGTTTGCAAGTATTATAAGAGAATCGTTTGTGGATGTATCACCGTCCACACTCACCATATTGAAGGTATCCACCACATCATCTCTGAGCGCCTTTAATAAAAGCTCTTTTGAGATATTCACATCTGTTGTGATAAATCCGAGCATTGTGCACATATTGGGATGTATCATCCCCGAACCCTTACACATAGCACCCATCTTTACAGTCTTTCCGGATATTTCAAACTCTATTGCGATTTCCTTTGAAACGGTATCCGTAGTCATTATGGCCTTGGCGGCTTCATTGGCAGCCTTCTCACTCTGCTCCAAAGAATTGGAAAGAGATTCTATTCCGGCGCAAATCTTGTCTATAGGAAGCTGCATACCGATAACACCTGTGGATGCCAAAAGTATTGAATTCTCTTCCGCTCCCAGTTCAGATGCCGCCTTCTTTGCGCTCTGCTTACAATACTCCATCCCCTCATCCTTGGTGCAGGCATTGGCAATACCTGAATTTATAACTATTGCATTTACATAAGTTTCACTGTCCGTTATTTTTCTGTCCCAAAGTACAGGTGCCGCCTTTACAAGATTTTTGGTATATGTTCCTGCAGATATTGCAGGAACTTTTGAAAAAATCATGGCCATATCGGTTCTGTTTTTATATTTTATATTCGCCTCTGTTGCACTTGCCGAAAATCCCTTCGGTGCACATATTCCGCCATTTATTATCTTCATACATTCTCCTTATATATTATTAAGATTTATACTCTTAATATAAAGCTCCTCGGCTGTATAGCCGATTATGCTACGATGCTTGAAATATTTTCCTCATTCAGTATAAGCTCATAGCTGTTTATATCCTTATTTTTGCTTCCAGTTTTGGCTCTTCAAAAAAATATTTCCTACAAGATTTTTGCTTGAATGCTATAAGAGTTATCTTACTTATTCCTTCGGCATTTACCCTCTCTATAGCTTCCTCTACCATCTTTCCGGCTATATTCTCTCCTCTGCACTTTGAATCCACACATACATGGTAAAATGACGCCTGCCTGCCGTCATGACCTGAAAGTATGGTTCCGACTATTTGATTATTCTTTACAGCCACAACACTAAGTCCCATATTTCTGTCAAGAAATCTTTTTATATGTTCAAAATCATCATCAACAGCCCTGATCCTGAAACCCTTTATACTTTTCCAAAGCGCCATCACCTCAGTGTAGTCCTCGATTTTCATTGTCCTTATTTCTATATCTTTTTTTCATCATATTGACATCGGTAAACTTTTTAATCCACATTCTTCATCTACCCCAAACATTAAATTCATATTCTGGATGGCCTGACCTGCCGCTCCCTTTATCAGGTTGTCAATAGCACCGGTCACCACTATCCTGTTTGTCCTCTCGTCTATTACATAGCCTATATCCACAAAATTGCTTCCCTTAACAAATCTTGTTTCTGCATTCTCATTTTTTCTAAGCAGCCTTATAAACTTTTCATTTGCATACTCACTCTCATATGCATTTTTTATATCCTCTTCACTGACATTAGGCTTCAGTGTGGCATATGCAGTCACCAAAATCCCTCTCATCATCGGAACAAGATGAGGTGTAAAACTAATTACAATGTCCTCTCCTGCCGCCTTTGAAAGTTGAGCTTCTATTTCAGGCGTATGTCTGTGGCTTCCGATTCCGTAGGCCTTCATATTTTCATTTACTTCACAAAAAAGATTGTCAACCTTCGCACTTCTACCTGCTCCCGAAGTTCCTGACTTTGCATCTATTATGATGCTGTTTTTATCTATCAGCTTATGCTTTAACAGCGGCTGCAACGAAAGTATCGAACAGGTCGGATAACAACCCGGATTTGCAATCAGCCTTGCTTTCTTTATATCTTCACGGTAAAGCTCAGGCAGACCGTATACAGCCTCTTTTATAAGATCTTTTGACTTGTGCTCAAGCTTGTACCACTTTTCATATACATCCACATCTTTTATCCTGAAGTCCGCCGAAAGATCTATTACCTTGGCATTAGCAAGTACCTCATCATTTATATTCTCAGCCGGAAAGCCTTGAGGTGTAGCAGTAAATATAATGTCCGCTTTCTTTGACAGTTCAAAGACATTGTCGTTTTCGCAGATATCATCTGCATATTTATACATACTTCTAAAGACCTTCGAGTAGCTCTCCCCTGCAAAGCTCTTTGAACCGAATCCGACTATTTTCACATCATCTCTTTGTAACAAGAGTCTTATAAGCTCGGTTCCTGCATATCCTGTAGCCCCGACAATACCTACCTTTATCATAAAAACACCTCTCTTCCTTTCCTGCTTTGTTATAATTACTTTTATAGTTTCATAATTATACACTTTTTGTGAATAAAATCAAGGTTTTGTGCATAAAAATTTTTGAACAAAAAGGACACCTTTTACAGTGTCCTCATTGTTTTTAAGTCTTACTAAATCATTTACATTTTTTCATTCAAATATTTTTTTGAAACTTGCTTACGCTTAAGTTTGCTCTTTTGCAGCATCTTCTACTGAAATTATTCCATCTTTTTACAAGCATAAGTAATGTATTTTATAACACCTTCTTTTCTGCCTTCTTTTTCTACCCTCTTTTATCCACTTGTTTTTAGACTTTTCTAATACTTCCTGATCAAAAATCCTCTTTAAATATGTCGTATAACTCCTTCATTGCATCCGTCATCTTATTACCCTCCTTAACATACTTAAAATCATATTTCATTTTTAGATGTTACAGGAAAATTGTCACTGTAACAATCATCTTTTGTAAAAACTCCCATCAGTTCAGATAGTATAGTACCGTCATTTATATTGGCACTGATATATATTTCTTTGAGCCCATTGTCAACTTCCGTATTACTTCCGGCTATCACCCTTTTTATTAAATATGAGCTCTTGTTTTCTTTTAAATATATCAAAATTGCAAATATATATCATGCACACTTCCGGCACATTATCAAAAGCTTTCGCCTTTTTTTCATCAAGCTTGTAGTCAATACGCTACTGTAATATCTCACTCTCTTTTGATGATTTACATTATCGACATTTTTGAACCTCAATATTCACTCGCCTTCCGTCTCTTAACTCACAATAAGCATCAAGTATAACAGAGCGTCTTTCTATATTAGTTATAGCATATTGCGACTTATTATTTTAAGACTTTTAGTTGATAATCTTGCAAAAATATCCTTAATATTTCTTCACAAAACTCCTTATTCTCTGCCATCTTTCTAAATATAATGTCGTCAATGGATTTAACTTTTTGTACATATTCTTTGAATTTTTTTGTATAGACCTGTCAGACATAAACCTCCTTTATAAATAGAACCTTTAAAAAAATTAGAAAATATAAGAAATGTAGATATAAAATTATTAGATATAATGAACTGCACTTTTTAATTATTATAATAAATGGTATCGATTAAATCAATATACTTGATAGAAATACAACATACTATGCTATAATTAACCTATAAGTTTTTTAATTCTGAGGTTTAAGATGCAAAATAAAAACTATTCAATTTAATATAAATTCAGATGACACCGACACACCCGGAATCAGTGCTTTTGAGAAAGCAAGTAAGATTGCAAAATGAATATAATATTTCCGATATGTCACAGGATGAGATAAATGTAGAAATAGCAGAGTCAAGAAAAATTATCGGATTTATTTTTACTTTTGGCATATGTAGGGGTAATCACTATGATTAATATTCGTCCGTAAAAAGCCAAGTAGCATGTGATGTTGCTACTTAGCTAATTCTTTTTAATTTTTTTATTTAAATATTTTTCACCTAATCACTATATCGACTTTTAATAGCTTCTATACCACCCATACCCAGAGTTGTTTTTATACCTACACCTGAGTATTCAGCAAATTCTGCAAAGCATATGTACCATATTTACTATATGCTGTGGCGCATTTATATAACATTCTATTTCACCAAAAATGATGGAATTTTTCACATCTCCTAAAAAGATATTTGGTACTCCTTAAATTATATCTTTTTATTATAATAACATTCTCTAATAAAAGGTACTGTTATATCTCTTGAAACCATTATATTCTCTGCAAAGCTATTGAATTTTATTTACTATGCTTTTGGAAAAACCACTTTGCAGTAGGATAAATCATATATTCTTCCTTACTCTTAAATGATGTAGGTGTAACAAATTTTATCTTAATATTTCTATCCGGATTTTCTGAATAGATTCTTTCAAACAGTTGTGCGTAGGTAGTACTTTGAACAATAATATTTTTTTATATTTAATTTATCATTTTTGTGTTGCAACTTTATACTATCTAAACGGCTTTAATTTATCTATAATCTCCTTTTTTTGCAATATCGTCAAGTGTACTAACTGTCCAAATAAGGTTATCATTATCTGTTTCTAAGATACTGACTATACGGATTAAGAGGATTTTCATGAATTTTTATTTACAAATTCTTTACTAATATTTTTCCTTAAGAAAACCGTTTAATATACGACCAGCATTTTACATGATATGCCTTCTTTTTATTGCTATCAAGGATTACACTCATTCTTGTAAGCATAATTAACATTCTCCTAAAATTCTAAGCTTTTTTTGTATGAGTACAGACTAAATTTATATAATATAGACTTCTTTTATTGTAATATTTTTAAAAATTTATATTTTTATTTTTTTCTAAAAATAACCTTATATTATCAATGTTTTTCTACAGGTGTTTCTGAAATTTAACCCAGATATCCAACTATATCGGGATATCTTTAACATAAACTTTCAACTTAAATACACCGGACATAATATCATTATTTATATGTATATATTAAAATTACTCATGATTTCTCCTTAACTTTTATATAAAAACATGTTAATCTCTACTCCACAAAAACATATTATTCCTAATACATATATTAACTAAGTATTTCCTAGTCATTTTGGTTTCAAAAGAAGAGCAACCATTACTACTTCATCCACAAAAAGGAATAGGATCCGGAATAAAACAATTAGCTATAAAAAGTACCAATTGAACCCACTTGGGTGAACCTATATAAACAACTAAAAATAAAATTATCAAAACAATATAAATTTGTATTTTTCAATATCCCTTTTTCAAAAATTGACTTTAAGCATTTGCGTAAAAACATGTTCGTATAAATATGAGAAACTTTTTAATTAAAAAAATAAAACAATGCCTTATTGGTTTGTTATAAAATAATTTTTATATCTAACTACTAATACCAATTTCCCAAATATAAAAACCCTATTATGCAGTATATTTTTTCTACATCATCCATCATATTTTGAATAGCAGCTTTTATTAATCATATTCAAGCCACAATTGTTTTTTAGTAATCGGTAACTTACACATATTATAAAGGATGGTAACATAAAAGTATTGTAATCTCTATACATCTCTTTTCCTCATAGGTGAAAGTTTGACCATCTACAATCTTTTTTTATCCTCTACTATATTACGCAACCTACTTAATTGCTTAAAATACTTATTTGCTATTTTAGCATATTATCCCCATATCTATCAATTACATGTATAAGTTCATTAAAAAAATCTATAAATCCTTCTACCTGCATCTCTGTCTTTTTTGCTTCCTGCATTGCAATATCAGCAGAATCACTCAACTTTTTGGCAGTAAACTCCATCAATATACCACCTGCTAGAAGTCCTATTCCTGCAGATGATGCACTAAGCACTGTACTTCCCAAAGCTATACCGCCTCCACCTGCTGCAATACTCCCACCTCCCAAAGCTGACAAAGTAGCATTTGTTGCTGCCACACCTGACAAGTCAGCAATAGCCGTTCCTGTAGATGCTGTACATAATATAGATACAGCAGATGTAGTGGCCCCTGCCGCTGCAAAACCGCCTGCAACTCCGGTAACCATACTACCTGCAATACTCATTAATAATGATACTTCATTTGAAGTTTTTCTCAGTTCCTGTATTCCCTTGTTATCCAGTTCTAACTCAAATGATGATATCTTTCTAAACTCAGGTCTTTCTTGTATTTTTTCAATACAATTGCTAAATATATTAAATGAAGCCAAAATCTTCATTTCCATTTTTCCAAGTTCATCGGCATTGTCAACAGCTCTTTTTGCTATATATACTTAATCTATTCAGCGCATTATTTTTGTATCTTTTCTGCCTCTGAAATGTATTCTTTAGAATCCTTTATTGTTACAGCACCATGCGTCCCCAGTGTTGCTCCGGTAGCTCCCGAAGCAACACCCAGTCTAGTGCAATGAAAATAAATGGGATTGCCATTATCTAATCTCCTTAAAATACCACTGTTGAGCAAATCTCATCATATACAGACTTATATATATTTAATAAACTTAACATATTGTTAAACTTATCTTTTTGTAATATGTAGCCCCTCTACTATTTCCTGCATCATTACTTCCTCTTCTTTTGCGTAGTCATTATCTGAAAGGAACATACCCAATATTTCAAATGTGATAATATTTTTTCACGTTCTGTAGCTTCCTCATCCAGTTCCTTCAAAACATCCTTTAATACTGCTGAATTATCAGGTACTCTTTGTTCAACATTCATCTCTCTACAATATGCTAAAGCCAGTTCCACTTCTTCATCTGCAACTATTCCATCAGCATAAATAGCACAACCGCAAAGCTTGATAAATCTTTCCCTTATTCGCTTCTGTCAATAAATTTAAAAACATTATTCTACCTCATTACTTTCTTTTTATTTCTTCTGATCCCAACATAATATTTTTCATATGCTGCATCATCAAATTCCCATTTATTTACCATTGTATTTCTAACATCCTCTTTAAGATTATCATCTATTGTAAGCTGTGCCATTGCTGTAGAGCCTGCTTGAATGGCTATCTCAGGTTCGTTAAAAAATATATCGGCAATAGTTTTTTGCTACTTACAGTTGGTTTTAACACCATCCTCTTCCTGATTCTATACGGATCACTCTTTGCCATTTCATCAGATCTTACCTTTATTTTTATTCAAATCTATATTTGGCATATTGGGCTCAAGATTCTTCAACATTGAACGTGACAACATCAAATACTTTAATTGATCATCTGTAACAATATCATATGTATCCTTATTCTCTCTAAGTATCTCTTTCCCCATTCTGTCATGATATCCTATCAAATTATAATATTGTAGCAATCTAGATTCCTTTTCATCAGAGTCTCCATATTTTTGAGCATATAATACGTATAGCAAAATATGATATATTCTCTTTAATCTTTTTCACTGTTTTCCAAGTTAAATATTGAAAAATCACTTGAAAATATGTCTAAATTATCCACCGAAATATCTGATAATTTTTAATCTGGCATTAGCTGATATTGGGAATGAATTTCTTATTTTTATTTAGTTCCCTAATTTCTAATTGCCTATTAATAGAACTTATTTTTTTCTTGATCTTCCTTTGCATACACAAGTAAAATGCGATACATCTGTTCAAAACATGCATATTTTTCTTTTTCAGAAGTGAATTTCTGAATCAGCCTTGAGCCAATCTTAATTCCTCCTTGAACAGCTAAATTAACAATAGCGCCTCGATTTCTTCGATCTGCTTGATTTTTCCCATGCCTTATCAGCAGATGTAAATGTCCTTTTAACTCTACCAAATATTCCCGACCTACTATACTGTTCTGTATACAGTCTATCTCCACTCACTCTGGCAGCATATTCTCCAAGATGTTCTGCCATTCTATCTATTTGCTCTATATTAGATCCAATTAGATTTGCAACTTTACCATATCCTGTGACACCACATGCAGCAGAAAAGTTTTCTTGAAATATTCTTGATATTCCAATACTCGTACCTGCATATTTACTGTCACCATAAATACTCTCCATATACATATCTCCCCGTATTACTTGTATTTTTCCTCTTAGATCAGAAATTTGAGAGTCAATATTATTTATCTCCTCACTATGTCTCCATGTCCCCAAAAACTCACCTTGTAAGCTGGCCTTTGTTGCTTTCTAATCCACCTATTTTTATTATCTAAACCTTGATTAGTATATATATTCCAAGCTAATTTAACAGCAAAAACAGCAAAGCTTCCTAAAGCTGATATACCTGCACCCATTGCAGCTTTTCTGGTTGTATTCATCGTTTCCATAGACTCTCTTGAATGATTTGGCATATTTATTTCCCTCCATCAATGTTTATATAGTTTTAGTTCTCAAAAATAATATCATCATATTCATCCAATGCATCTGAATATTCCTGAATATATTCTCCATAACTTATGTGAAGTGTGTCAATATATTTAATTTTGTCATTTAATTTAAGAAAATACTGTTCTTGAGCCTTCTCTTTAAATTCATAATTTTGAAGCAATCTACAGGTATCCCCTATTAGTAGTTCATTATTATAGAATTTTTTATATGAATTTATAATTGAGATTGAATTTTTGTCATCCAGTTCTCTTGCAATAAGCAACTGAACACCTACTACCTTTTTCCAATGCATCAATGCTCTGTCTAATTAACCTCATATTAGTGTCAATTATATCTTTATTAAATTTTGATTTCAAAAAAACTCCCCACCTACCTTGACTGTCAATATCTCTTATTTGTGAAATCAATATACTAATATTCTCTTTTAATTTTCCTGACACTTCACTAAGTCTCTTTTGTATTTCTATATACTTTCTAATTTTTGCTACTAGGATTACATTTTACATAATCCAACTCATCTTCAATGCTTCTAATCATTGCAAATGCATCTCTAACAATCAGTACTTTTTATTGTCTCAATCTGTGAACTAATACTCTCTAAAGCAGCAAAGAGACTCAATTAAAAAAACATAGCCATCTTCTCAGGTTTATATAATTCATATTCCATCAATATAGCCAGAACATCTTTTGTCATCTGTGTATTCCTCAAAATTTATATTTGCAACATTTTTAACTCATCTGTCAAACATTCACTTTCCCTTAAATTTATATGATTACTTGCTATTTTTAATAATTTTCAAAAGCTGTTTTTCTTTGTTCCACTTAAAATCCTCCACTAATCATCCAAATACCAACCTATTCCTCTATCACTCATAAAATCATCAAATTCCCCTTTTCCACGGCAGTTTATAGCCATTATTATTACAAAAAGTAACTAAAACATCGCATAGTTCTTTTTCATCTGTAGCACCATCAATTTCTTGTATCAGCATTGAAAAGCTATCTACTTTTTTTCATTAATGTATTTATGTCATACCGCTTTTGCATCCTTTATGTATCTCGCAAGAGCTATATTTATACGCTTCATTGCATCTAACTCTCTCCAGAACTGGTAACACCCGAAGCAACACCTAAAGCAAGCAATATAAATGGATTTGCCATCCTTTATTCCCCTTAAAATACCACCACATTACATATCTCTTCATATACTGACTTATATATATTCAGCAAGCTTAACATACATTCAAACTTTTCTCTTTCTATATGTAACTGTTCAATAATTTTCTGCATCATTATCTCTTCTTCTTTTGCGTAATCATTGTCTGAAAGAAACATACCCAATATTTCAAAAGCAATGATATTCTTCTCTCGCTCTGTAGCCCCTTTATCCAGCTCCTTAAGAATATCATCCAATATTGCAGAATTATCCGGCACTCTCTGCTCTACATTCATTTCTCTACAATATGCCAAAGCCAATTCTTTTTCCTCATCTGCTACAATTCCATCTGCATAAATAGCACAACCGCAAAGTTTAATAAATCTTTCCTTATTTGCTTCAGCTAATAAATTCAAAAACATCTCTACACCTCATTACTTTCTTTTTTTATTCCATCTGCTTGTGATATAACATCATTAAATGCGTATTCATCAAATCCCCATTTATTTACCATTGTATTTCGCACTTCTTCTTTGCCACCGTCATCCAATTCCAGCTGTGCTATTGCAGTAGAGCCCGCCAGAATAGCTATCTCCGGCTCGTAAAAAGTATATCTGCAATGGTTTTTTTACTACTTACAGTTGGCTTTTACTACCATCCTCTTTCTTATTCTATATGGATCATTCTTTGACATTTCATCAGCTCTTACTTTTTATCTTATTTAGGTCTATCGTAGGCATATTTGGCTCAAGATTTTTTTAACATATGACGAGACAACATCAAATATTTTAAGCTGATCATCTGTAACTGTATCATATATATCTTTATTCTCTCAATCATATCTTTGGCAGTATTGTAGCTATAACCAAGTAGACTGTAATACTCCAGTAATCTTGATTCTTTATCAGTGGATTCACCATACTTTTGTGCATATAAAACATATAATAAGTATGAGATATTCTCCTTAATTCTTTCGCTATCCTTCAAGTTAAATATTGTAAACTCACTTGAAAAGGCATCGAAATTACCTACTGAAGTATCCGCCAGTTTTAACCTTGCATTTGCAGAGATTGGAAATGAGTTTCTTATCTTATTAAGCTCCCTGGTTTCCCTTTGCAAATTAATCGTACTAATTCTTTCTGAATCGTCCATAGCATAAGCAAGTAATATACGATAGACTTGCTCAAAGAAAGCATTCTTTTCCTTCTCTGATGTGAATTTTTTGTATAAGCCTTGATCCAAACTTAATCCCACTCTGAACAGCCAGGTTAACTACAGCACCTTGATTTCTTCTGCTTGATTGATTCTCACATGCTTTATCCGAAGATGTAAAAGTTCTCTTAATTCTACTAAAGATTCCTGACTTGCCATACTGATTGGTATACTGCATATCAGTGCTTGCCTTAGCGGCATATTCTCCAAGGTATTCTGCCATTCTATCTATCTGCTCTATATTAGTTCCAATAAAATTTTGCAACTTTTCCATAACCGGTAACTCCACTTGCAGCAGAGAAGCTTTCTTGGAATACTCTTGATATTCCAATACTTTTACCCTACATATTTATTGTCACTATAAATATTATTCATAAGTATTTCTCCTATTACTTCGTTTTTATATGTTCTGTCAAATCATCAATGTCATCAATCTCAGACTTATACCTCAAAAGATCCTAAAAATTCACCTTTTAAACATTTCTTTTTGACTCTTAAGCAGCTATTTTATAAATTGTCTTTTTAATTATTACTATTTTTGCACAGTATATAGCTATACTAATCCCTGCCTTTATAGCAAATGCAACTATACCAACTAACAGACCTATTACTTTTTACTGTACAACTGTCCATATCATCTCGTAAGTTATTTGGCATATTATCTTCCTTTACACGTAAGATAAACTATATTCTTTTATCATTTATTACCTTTATAACAACCCCTGCTATACCACATAACATTCCAATTACTTTCAACGCATCTCCATTCATTTTATCTCTATTATTCACTGCTTTCTCTTCTCTTGTACTAGTTCCCTTTTTTTCTATATCGATATTATTCATTATCATATCCTCCTTTATTAATTGAATGTATTAAAGTATAACTTTGTCATATCCTTCAATACTATCCACATATTCACTAGCATTATTGCCTGTATATTCATCAACAAAGTTATTATACGTTAACTTTAACATTTTCAACTTTCCTTACTCTATCAGACAATTTTTAAAAAAAGTATCTTTGACTCTTCAAATTATTAAACTCATATCCTTGCAACAACCTGCAATTATCATCTCTCATCAACTCATTTTTTATAAAAGTCTTTATAATTACATATTACAGAATCAGTATTATCCTTCAATTCTATACCTACAATCAACTGTATATCCACTACACTTTCCAATGCATCTATACACAACTTAATTAGCTTTTATGCTTGAGTTAACCTTTCCTCTATTCCAAAGTGACTTTATAAAAAAACTCTGCCGGTCTTTGCTTATCTATACTTCTTACTTCACTTATCAAACTCAAAAATATATTCTTTTAGTTTACCTGATACACTATCCAATTTTTACTTGAATATTTTCATATTCACGTCTCTTGTTTTTGGATTATCATATGCTCGCTGTATTGCCTCCTTAATTCCTCTTATTTCTCCCTTTTCCTGTTTTATCATCATCTCTTTTACTGATTCTATTTGTGAACTGATACTTTCTACTGTCCCTACATAGAAATCCACAAGAAATTTTTGCCATACCTGCTTGTGTATCAAGCATATATTCACTGGAATTGATAATAAATCAACATCATCAACTAATTCATCAAAAATTTGAGTCCTATTATATCTTTAGTCTTTTTTTGATAGCTCATCCTTATAACTTGGACTAATTTGTGAATTGACCAATTCAAGTAATTTCAAAAGCAGCCTTTGTCTTCTCCACTTATACTCCTCCTCTATCTATCTAAACACCAACTTGTTTCCTCTATCACTCATAAACTCATCAAAGTCTCCTTCCCAAGGAAATTCATAGCCTTCTCTACTACAAAAAAAGCAGCCAAGATATTTCTCAGTTCCTTTTCATCTGTAGCATTATTTATCTTTACATCTAACGATGAAAAGCTTTTTATATTACTTAACATGGTGTCTATATCATACTGTTTTGCTTCTGCTAAATATTGTAATAAGGCAATGTTTATTCGCCTCATTGAATCCAGTTCTCGCTCCAATGCACCTGTCAACCCAAACCTAATACCAAGTTCTCTAACTATAAGTTGAATCAATCTAAACCATGCAACAATATTAAGCTGAGTAAAGAATACAACCCAGTTTCCACCGGATTTTACTCCTGCAGATATTCCATCCAAGCAACATAATGTTCCCGATCCTACTAATAGCATTATTCTCAGCTTCTCACTTCTAATATTTGGTATACATTCAGTAACAGGTCTTTTATCTACATAGTGATGTCTCACTGCCCAACAAAATTTTATTGCTAAATCAGTAAGTATTACAGGAATCGACATTGCAAGTCCATATCTCAAATCATAACCTTCTTGAAATGTGCGAATTGCTATTGTAGCAAGGTCCTGCCTATCTTTACCGACATCAAATTTCCCAATTTTACATAACTGAAACAGTTCAAAAAATGGTATTACGATGCCTGCGCCCCTACCTCCTTGTCCTCTACTTCCGGAGCTACCTGCAATATCTGACATAATATGACCTATCCAATTTACAATACCGCAAAATAACTTTGATACAAAATTATTTCCTCGCAGCTCAAAGCTTTTTTTGTATTTATTGAAATGACTTTTCCTTCAGCAATAAATGTCGACGTAGCTGTAAACTGATTCAAAATTGAAAAGAATAAGCCGACAATGTCAGGGAGAATGCCCCTAAACTCATCATATGATGGTTTTTAGCAGTCATATTGAATATTCCGTCTACATCCATAGTATGCCTTTGGTCATAATTTACTCGAAATTTTTTCTCTAAAAAGCCTATGGCACTTGCTATATTGTTTTCTTTTCCATCAGCCGGTTTCCAACCAACTAACTTGGCAAAACTCTTTTACCACATTATCAACCTGACTATCCGTCCAATTTACTAAAGCGCTATCTTTAGGGTGAACCAACCATAAAAATATCTATCATTCCACCTATAACACCACATCCGACTGCTACAAGATAATCATATCTGTCGCACTTATCCCTTTAATAAAAGCAAATCTTTATTCTGTTCAAAAATCCACTTTATTAAAAATATTTATCCTCTACATTCATATCTATTACCTTTATATAGTCATATTACTATCTCCTAATATTTTTTATCAGATATTCCATCATGGACATGTTCTGTCATTTTAAATATATATCACTTTTTATATTCAATTTATCACCTTCACATTTCTCCCCTGGCTCCTCAACCACATATCAATACCCTTACCAAATACCTCTGCCCTGATGATATACTTACCATCCTTTTCGCTTTCTATCTTTGCAGTAGGTAGGCGGTCAAGTATTGCGTCAACATCGGAGCCGGTGTATTCAAAACAGATTCTGTTTATTTTTTTCCGCCATACATAAACTGTATTCTTTTTCTAAACTCTCCTTCTTCGAATCTATCTTTGTAAGGCATTTTTGAATCTGTCTTCTAGTACATTATAGCTGACAATTCTATCTACACGGTATATTGTAGGGAAGGCATCATTTATTACATCAAAGTTCTCACAAACTTCTTTGTCATCTATAAATGCTGTGATATAAAAGTAGTACTCGGAAAACATTATTCCTACAGGCTTTACTTTTCTTTTTACGACTGTCTTATCTTTGGTTCTCCTGTACTCAAGGTCCACATATTTACAGTTTCTAATCGCCTGACCCAGATCCCACAATGTATCAAGAAAGTTTGTTTTATGCCTCAGCTCTATATAATGATGTTCTTCATTTCCTATCAATTCCTTAACCGGCTGTCTGTTTTCTTTCGGTACACAGCAACTTATAAGTTTATCAAGTATCGCTTGCATTTCATCTTTAGGAAATGCCCTGCTGTCCAACAATATTTTACATACTGCAAGTGTCTCACTGTTTGACAAAGTTCCTTGATATGATGATTCCATCCTATAACCACCTGCTTCTTTATCATAAACTATGGAGTTTATGATACCGTTACTCGTCATATCGGAACCCATATAGTCTTTTTATGGAAGCAATATCCCTTTGAATCGTTCTTTCATCTACATTAAAGTTGTCTGCTTCTTCTCTTTTATTTACAATATAGCCTTTCACCAGCTTTGAATATATCTTAAGCAATCGTGATGACTTATCTGCCCCAAAAACATTCATATCTCATCTCCTATATGCCTAATATACTATTTAACATAGACATATATTGTCATTGTAAAAGTTATTTATGTATAATTTTTTTATTTTTCCCTCATATAATAACACCAGCTAATTATAACAAATTTATTAATATTTTTCATTAACGAAATTAATATTTAATCCATTTTCTTACAAAAAAGAACATTTTTACATTGTACCCCTTATAAATATTTAATTTATTTTTTTATTTATCGAAAAAAATAGTCTTCTGTGTTTCCTTTAAATCTTAATAATTAACAACTTTATTACACTCATTATTACCCTCTTTATCTTACATAGTCTCAATCCAATTAAAGCCATACAAAAGGACACCTCTTTACAGTGTCCTCATTGTTTTAAGTCTTAATAAAAGCATTTACATTTTTCAAATATTTTTGAAATGTGCTTACGCTTAAGTTTGCTCTTTTTGCAGCATCTTCTACTGAAATTATTCCATCTTTTTACAAGCATAAGTAATGTATTTATAGCCCCTTCTTTTCTACCTTCTTTTTATCCACTTGTCTTTAGATTCTTCTTTAAATATGTCGTATAACTCCTTCATTGCATCCGTCATCTTATTACCCTCCTTAACATACTTAAAGTCATATTTCATTTTAGATGTTACAGGAAAATTGTCAATATAACAATCATTACTTCTCTATTGCTTCCGTCTATAAGCTCACAATAAGCATCAAGTATAACAGAGCGTCTTTCTATATTAGTTATAGCATATTGCGACTTATTATTTAAGACTTTCAGCTGATAATCTTGTATAGACCTGTTAGACATAAACTTATTTTATGAATTTTTCTCAACAAAAAGCCCCGGTTTTTCCCGGGACTGAAAAATCAAAAATAAATCACTCATCAAATCTTTTGACTCTATAATTAATATTTGAGTTTTTGTTTTTCCCAAGTATTAATATTGTACTAATACGAGAAAAAAACCTTTTATCAATATGTTAAAACATATAAAAGAATAACGCATCAATAGACAAATAAGATAAATACTCAAAATTGCACATACAAGAATTCCTACATCTATGTTTACAAAAATATCTATCCCATAATTTTTTTATCATTCTAATTATATTAAGCATATTTTCTATTATTCTTCCTTCTCCTTCAGCGCCATCTCCTGAGCCAGATTCACCACCTTGTTTTCAAGGGAGCGACATCTGTATGCTCATAAAGAAAAAGCTTGATAAGGAGCATACCTATTATTATCAGATAGACTATATTGGCCGAGGGATTTTGGCGCCGACCAGGTCCGATATAAAATAAATTATTCTTGGGAATATGGCAAAAATTATCAGTATGATGGCAAAGACCACCCAAAAAGTCCGTCCTCTATTCTTATTTTTGATTTTCTTATTTTTTTCTTATAATGACCAAAAACGACATTACAGATATTAAAATCAAACCTATTCTTAGTATAGCAGTCATATTTTTTTCTTCTCTCTAAAACTTTGAATAAATATAATGGAGCAAAGCATTCTAAACATGTATTTGGCGGCATTTATAGGAGTAAGATAACTTATTCCCGCCACTCTCTCATCCATCTCGCCCTGTATTTCACAGACTCTCATGCCCTGTTTTATAAGATATGATATGGTATCCGGTTCAGGTGCATAGTTAAGTCTGAGCGCAAACTCTGTAATCAGCTTTTTCATTATACATTCTCATGCCTGAGGTAGGGATCATGGATTGTAGCACCTGTACTTATCTTTATTGCAAGGGCAATAAGTCTTGAGCCCAGCATCCTCATTGTAAACGGCTTTTTCTTGGTTACAAATCTTGAAACAATAACTATATCACATTCCTCGCATTTTTTTCTCATTTCAGGTATATATTCAGGTCTGTGCTGTCCGTCGCCGTCAAATTGTACCGCATACTTATAGCCGTGCTTGTAGGCATACTTCATTCCTGTCTGAAATGCACCTGCAAGGCCCAGGTTTACCGGCAAATCGATAATGTTAAATCCTCTTTCTCTGCAGATTTTGGATGTAGAGTCAATGGAGCCGTCATTTACAATTACATAGTCCACATCATTTAATGTATTTGTAAGTCGCTCTATTACATTTGCAATATTCTTTTCTTCATTAAACGCCGGTATTATTACCAATGTATCAGCCATATCTATCTCCAAAACTCTCTGTTCATACTGAAGGCTCTGACAACACTTTTCGGCAGCTTCTTATAGTTTTTTCCTGCCAAAAATCCGGCATATTTGCAGGCACTTATATATATAAGTCTGATTGCACTGATATATGAATGTGTTGAAAGAAGATGCTCCATGGTTTTTAATACCATTTTCTTGCCCTCGTTCTCACTTTTTATATTCTTAAAGATATGAGGATTGCTTGCCTGTGAAACTCCGATATCAAAGTTTCTTTTTAAACTGCGCGACTCCACTGTAGTTGTGAGAATGTACTACCTTTGCCCATGCTTCGTATTTTTATAAAATAGCCGTTTTCTATAAGCTTGTAGGCATAAAGCATATCTTCATTCAAAATCTGTCCGGTATCAAATCTTCCCAAAGGCATCAAAAGTCTCTCTTTCGTATGCCGCACAGACATTTGAAGCAAAAATATGTCTTAATTCCAAGCGTCTGCCTTTCATTAAATGACTTTATCATTGACTCTGCAGAATAATTAAATTCTCTTGTAAACTTCTCTATTTTATTTGCATTTTTATCCGGTACCTGTCTTGCGTAAGTCATCTTGATAGACTTATCCATTCCTCTAAGCAGATATTCGATAGTCTTCTTGTCAAAGCAGACTGCGTCTTGAGTCATGCAAACAAAATACTCGGCCTTTGACTTTGACACCCCGAAATTTCTGGTGGCTCCGTGGTCAAAATCCTGCTTTTCTATATGCTCCAATATAAGTTTCGTATCGCTTTCTTCAAAAAAAGCTCTTTTTAATTTCTCTTCTATTCCGGTCTTATCCCATACAGTTTTATCTGTATTTATAATAATAATCTTACCCGGTGCCACCGTCTGAGCCAGAAGTCTTTTTATTGATACCAAAAATTTATTGTCAGGTTTGTATGTAGGTATTATTACATCTACTAAATTCATTTTTTTAACCTTTCTGAGTCCGAAAATCACTGCAATAAGGAAGGATATTGAAAGTAACAGCATAGTTATCATATATGCAAAAGCCGCTCCGTTCATTCCGAAACTCTTTACCATAAAATCACTGATAAAATATGCAACTACTGCCCCTACAGCATATATTGAAAATATAACTCCTGTCATTTCAAAGATAACAAGACAGTAATATCCGAGATTTACTAATGCATAAAGTCCGCCACCGAGTATTACCAAAACCAAGGCTATTCTATAAGGCTCTATTGCATTTCCGACACTTCCAAGTGCAAGTTTCAAAACAGGAATTCCAGAGTATATGCCATTCCCATTCCGAATAAAGTTGCTATAAATATAAATACCGCAATCTTTGATATGGTCGAAACAAACTTTTTTCTGTTACCTGTCTTATACAGCAATGAAAGCTTTGTAAGTATCGGCCTTATTATAAAACCTGCCATCAGATTTATAATGGATGTCGGGATAAATATTATACTGAAGTAGCCGTTTAGCTCCTCTCCAAGCCTGTAATTTACAGCATACTTTGCGGCCGCAAATATATAAAGATCTATAAAAGCGCCCACAAAAAGCCATTTACTCTTATTTATCAAAGTTATATAAGAATTCTTTTTACAACTTTATCAGGGCTTAATCTTCTTAAGGGCAGTATATCAAATATTATTGCAGCTATCACTATACTTGGTAAAAGCGCCAAAGAACTTAATTTTTAAATCCTTTGTAATACCAAGTGTCGCAAGGAATATACCTACACAAAATATTGTTCTGAAAAGCGTTGCCTTTCCTGTCATATCAAGCCTGTCCTGCCTTTGCATTTCAGACTCAAATATATCACAAAATCCGTCTAAAATCTTATACAGTGACAATATCATATATACTTCAAAGACATAGCTGTCTTTAGTCATAATGATTGTATATACAAAGCCTGCCAAAACAGCCAAAGCTGAGGTAATAACTCTAAGCCTAAGATAATCTCCGAAACTGTATTCATTTGAAACATCGGTAACCTGTATCGGCCTCATACCGAAGTATGAAACTATATAAAGTTGCTGGCCCAATGTGGAAAATCCGAAGAAAAATATTCCTCCTGCATATGCTCCTGCAAGCTTTGTTACAGCCACACCAAGCAGCATGCTTGTAACAGCATATACGAGACTCCCTAGCATATTCCAAAAATATGCACTTCTTTCTTTACTGTCCATAATATATCCAAATCTATTTTAATTCCACCATGGTTATTTCTTTTGCAAAGAGGCCGTATTTTTTAACACTTAAATCATTAAGTTCCATGTCTCTGCAAAGTCTTATAATCGCCTCCAGCTCGTTTACTCCTGCATTGTGAGTAAAAGGATAGCCTCCGCCGAATCTTGCATTCATATCTATTATATAGGCTTTCCCGTCCGATAAGAGTATATCCATATCAAGATTTCCTATATGAGAAAGAGTTTTTGCAATCTGCTTTCCCACAGCTTTAAGTTCGCTGTTTTTAATAACCTCTGCAATATCGGTTTCGCCGGATCTCATGTCATATTTTCTCTTTACCGTAACACTTAGATTCTCACCTTCAAGATCATTGAAAATATCCAGTCCGAACTCATCGCCTTTTGATCTTTTTCCTGTATAAGTATTGCCCTGTTTATATCAGCATTTGACTCAAATCTCAAAATATGATTTTTTTGAATACTTCTCTTCGCCTTTTTCATAGAGAACTTCAAGTTCCTTTTTATTCTCAGCTTCAAAAGATACTTAGTGAGCCCATTCCCCATCTGGGTTTTAAAATATAAGTTTTTTTATCAAAATCAGCATATTCAATTGCCTTATCAAGATCCAAATATGTTTCAGGCACAGGCATATTTATCTTCTTAAGATACTCAAGCATTTCAAATTTATCATTACAAATATTTATAACATCCTCATTTGAAACAATGACCTTTACACCCAAAGCCTCAAATTCTGCTTTTTATTCTTTGCAGTATCATAAGGTCGATGTCAAAGAATGAAATTAAAATATCTATTTTTTTCATTTTTACATATTTCCAGTAGAAACGGAATATAATCTTCATCATATATAAGCGGTGACTCAAAAGCCTTATCAGCAACACTCATAGCGGTGGTATTCATATCCGAATTTGTCGCTATTATCTTCCCCTCTAATCCAAGATTCTTATATATATCCCTTAAATAATCGATTATATATGCTCTTCTACCCACACTGGTTAAAAGTATATTCATTCTTATCTCACCTTACTCACTATCATCTTAAAGTTCTCATTTTTCATAACTACAGCCAATGCTATATAAATAATTACACCAAGCACTACCTGTATCAGAAGACTTAAAATACTGATTCCTATATGCTTACCTGCAATGTAAATAATAATTCCCATAATTATAGCAGGGATGAAGTTATTTAAAGCATCCATACTCTGTTCTTTTAGGGTGTATCCTAAGAGCTTTCCGTTCGGTGCCGCATTTATATATGCACAGATCAGATCCGAAAAGGCCTTAAGCCCCACAAACACAAATACATTATACCTTATTCCAATCAGTAATATGGCAATTCCAAGAATCTTTTTTTATGATTTCAAGCTTTTAAAAATATATCACTTCTGCCCATAGCATTTAGCGCCTCAAGGTTTGAGACATGAATCGGCCAAAATACATATGAAAAACACATCATCTGCAAAAACGGTATTGCAATCCTCCACTTCTCTCCAAGCAGTAAAAGTATCAGGTTGTCACTGACCGCCGCCAGTCCACACATCATAGGTGCCACCACAAATGTGGAAAGCCTTACCGAGGACTTTAAAAGTGCTTTTACATCTTCCTTACTTTCCTGTTTCTTTGACATGGCAGGAAGAAGTACGGACTGTATGGCTGATGAAAGATTGCTTACTACAAGCTTCGGAAATTGCTCGCCTCTGTTGAATGAGCCGAGCATATCTTCACTGTATGCCTTACCTATAACAAGCCCGTGGATATTTGTAAAAATCGTATCTATCAGCGATGCAACCAAAAGCTTTGAGCCATAGGCAAACATGGTTTTTAATCTCTCCAAGCTGAACTTAAGTCCCGGAAAGTATTTTATGCCTATACCGAGTATTATAAGGAGTGCAAAATAATAGACTATCTGCTGAAAAACCAAAGCCCAGACCTTTGCTCCCTCAAGTGCCATAATTACACTCACGCTGCCTGAAATTACAGACGAAAGAAATGTTGCAATAAAAAGTGTTTTAAACTTCATATTTCTGGCAACATATGAATTTTCTATTGATATAATACTTCCGGGCAGTATTATTATTCCCATAACTCTAAGTATGTCGATAAGCTCAGGGATTTTTTTATATATACCCGCTATAACAGGTGACCCCAAAAAAATAGCAGTATATATATCGCCAGTGATAAAGAGTACATTAAAAATCAGCACAGATGAAAAGTCCAAATCATCCGCATGAAACTTTTTGTATCAGTGCTGAAGCAAAAGCTCGTTTTTGTACCAAAACATTGGCTATTGTTGTAAATATCAAAACTATTGCAACTATTCCATACTCTGACGGACTCAAAAAGCCTTGCAAGGGAGTACGGACACTATAAATTGGACTCCCTGTGAACCCCCGTTTTTCAAGTATTTTTCCAAAAAGAGATGTGGAAATCTCACTTTTTATTTTTTTATTCATCAGATATTCAACATCTCTCCTATTGTAAGTATTTTTTTGAACTTTTTAAAAAAATGAATATTTCAAGATATCTCTTATCTTTGATATCCTGTTTTTTTAGATTTCATATTTGCAAATGCATTTAAATATTTGCGTGCAAAAATATGTATCAGCCGACCTGCTTTTTTCCAAGTTCATCCTTATATAATCTTAAAAACTCCTCTACCTGTGCAAACATACAGTCATAGTTTTCTCTTATCCTTTGTTTGTTTCTCTTTTTTTATATTGCGAAGTTCCAGAGGATTCTTTGCACCAAGTTCATTGTTTTTCATGTTGACGATATTTTTACAAGGCACTCATTAAGAAAACCAACCTTACCGAATGTAAAAGCGATCAGTCCAAGCCACCAGTCATGCATAAAAAGAAACCTCAGGCCTTTTTATATATATCAAGCAATGCTTTATTTATTATCACCGTATTTCCTGTAATATTGTTTTTCAACGAGATATCTTGAAAAAAACTTTTTTTCTGTACTTATTGTATAAAAGGTATTTTGACTCCTTTTTTTGCATACTTTATGGCTTCATTTATACCTGTAAGCTCACTCATTTTTCTTGTTTTTGTGAATTCAGGTTTTTCATCCACTATCTCCAAGTCCGAATGCACAAGTATCGGCGTTTCTTTGCCATGTCTTCTTTCAAGCCTTTGTATGGCCTTCAAACTTTTTCGAGCTTGTCGCTTTCCCAAAAGTCATCCTGATCGCAGGCGCAATATATTCGGCATCAGCCATATCCAGCAGATTGTAAAAGTTTTCTTTCGCACTGTGAGTATTGCTTTTAACAACCTTTATCTTCTCGCCCAATACACTCTCATAGCTTCTTAATATTTCAAAAGTACAATCGCTTGAATTATCGTCACTTGCAAGTATATAGTAGTCCTTAAAGCTTTGACTTGTTATGCTTTCTATCTGCTCAGGCAAAAATCTTTCACCGTTATAGGTCGCAAGTAAAATTTCTATCATACGCATTCCTAGAGTAATCCGAAAATAATCACTTCAAGCCTTACAAATGCAAAAAATACTTTTGCAAATATCTGCCAAAGAGAGTTTATCTTCAGATAATTTTTATAAAAATACATTGTGGACTCTTCTCTGATTTTCTGGCGTGAATAGAGGCTTTTTAAACTTTTTTTGATGCTTGCGGAATGTATATGCTTATACTTATATCCTGTAATAACGGCAGTCTTTAAGCCTATGCCTTCCATCTTTTTTGAAAGCAGATCCTCCTCACCGTATAAAAACATCTTTTCATCATAGCCGCCGACCTTTTATAAAGGCGTCAACTCTTACCATCAAAAGTGCACCAAGTACTGCACCTACTTTTCTTATCTTGGCATTATAAAAGTTTCTGTCATAATGAAGAGCCTTTGTAAAGATTCGCCTGCATATCGGACCGTTCTCCGCCAAGGAATGAAGAAAATCTCTCATCGGCCAACATGAAGCACCTTTAAGTACATTTTCTCTGCTGCCGTATACATCATTTGTTTCTACCAAAGGAGCGCATATGCCGATATCCTCATTTTTTTCCATAGCGGACTTTAAAACTTTAACCACTCTTTCTTCAAAGTCCGTATCGGGATTCGCAATCAAAGCCAGATCCATTCCAAGCTTTTTCGCCACGAAAATACCGATATTATTTCCTGCTCCATATCCCTTGTTTTCATGGTTTTCTACAAAGTAAATTTTTTCATTATCTTCACAATAGCTTTTCAATCTGATTCTTGAATCGTCATTTGAGTCATTGTCTACCACAATTACTTTATCAAATACATCATAGTCTGCCGTCTTTCCAAGGACCTTTAAGGTATTATCCGCATCATTATAATTTAATACTACTAAAGCTGTTTTTCATTTGCTCTCCTTATTTTCTTTCAGAATGCTTTTTTTATATGCTTTATCTATATAATACTCGGATATTCTTTTTCTTACAGCCGGGCAAATAAATGTAACCAAATCCATCATATGATATATAAGCATATACAGATTCTTCCCCTTTTCTATAGGAACATCTTTAAAAGGAGTCTTCTTCTTAAAGTAATCATATGCTTTCTTATACGGATTAAAACTTCCCGCAATCCAAGGCCTCTCATCTCCGGCAAAATGTAATATTACCGGTCTTCTCTTTGCTTCTTTAAGGTCCTTCTTTTGTGTAGGAAAGGCTTGCACCATAAACTTTAATAAATGAATTGTATGAAAAAAATATTTATAATTTGAAAAGAAATTATACTTAGGCAAAAGCTTCTTTATCTTCCATCTGAGTACACCGTTTATGGCATCCTGCTCCCCGAAAAGACTCTTATCCCATATACTTTTGCTGTAGCTTATAGTCTTTTCTCCAAGATTATTCTCTCTCCACTTTTTCAAATCTATAAGCAAAAGTCCGGCATTTACATAAGATGCCTCATAGTCAAGTCCTATTTCATACCTGACTCTCTCAAGTACTGTAGGCTCTTCCACTGCAGCTATTATATTTTCTCCAAGCTTTGTATTGTATAATTCCCTTATAGAATGCAATATAACCATATCGCAATCCAGATAAAGTATTCTATCGACATCTTCCGGCAATATCTCACCTACAAGCAGTCTACCCATCTTGCTGATATCAAATGTAGAATCCTGTATACCTGTATCAAAATATTTTGATGTATCATTCAGTTCTATTATTTCTACATCTCTACCAAACTTTTTTGCTATACTTTTCAATTTGCCCAAAGAGTCCTCACCAATTCCTGTGGAAATGATGAAGACTCTGATATCTTTTTCGTATCTGTTTCTCTCATATAGCGAATATAAGCTGACACCCAGGTGCACTGCAAATTTTTCATTTGCTATATAAACTATATTCATACTTACCTCATTTATTATTATATGAACATAAAGGAATACACACTTTAATACGCATGTATTCCTTTATTAAAAGTACTTTTAATAGAACAATCTATTTACTGCAGAGAATAAAGCTCTGATAGATGATCTTGTAATATTGCCTGAAATACCCTACACCATAAGTGGTCTTTCCGCTTTCCACATCAAGCATATGGATATATGAAGCCGCCTTTGCGTTTGAACCTGATGCAAGAGCATGCTCATTGTAATCAAGAACCTTAATGCCCTTACCGACCACATTTTCAAGACCTCTCTTGACAGCATCGATAGGACCGTTTCCGGTACTCTCAAATACTTTCTCTTCGCCGTTAAATGTATATGTAACCTTGACATATGTAGAGAAATCTCCGTCCTCATCGGCATCTGTAATAATACATTTGTTGAAATGCAGAGGTTCTTTCTTCTCAATGTAATTCTTTTCAAATTCCTTGTAGATCTCTTCAGGTGAAACTTCACCCTGTGCTTCTGAAATCTTTTGGATAATATCTGCGAATTCCTTATGCATACCCTTCGGCAGTTTGAAGCCGTAGAATGTATCCATAACAAATGCAACTCCGCCTTTGCCTGACTGTGAGTTTATTCTTACTACAGGCTCATACTCACGACCGATATCAGCAGGATCTATAGGCAGATAAGGAACCTCCCAGTATGGGTTGTTTCTCTGTCTCATAGCCTGAACACCCTTATTGATTGCATCCTGATGTGAACCTGAAAAGGCCGTAAATACAAGCTTTCCTGCATATGGATGTCTCGGGTCGATGCGCATCTTTGTGGTTCTCTCATATACATCTATGATTTCTTTGATATTGCTGATATTAAGATTCGGATCAATACCCTGTGAAAACATATTGTAGGCTATATTTAATATATCCACATTTCCTGTTCTCTCACCGTTTCCAAAAAGAGTACCCTCCATTCTGTCGGCTCCTGCCAAAAGTGCAAGCTCTGCAACGGCTGTACCTGTACCTCTGTCGTTATGAGGATGTGTGGAAAGTATTATTGCCTCCCTGTTCTTAAGATGGGTACTCATCCACTCTATTCTGTCTGCAAATACATTAGGTGTTGTCATCTCCACTGTATTTGGCAGATTGATTATTATCTTATTATCCTTTGTAGCACCCCATGCATCAACTACGGCATCACATACATCAAGTGCAAAGTCAAGTTCTGTTCCCATAAAGCTCTCAGGTGAATATTCCAATATAATTTCACCGTCATGGTCTTTCATATACTTCTTAACAAGAGCCACACCTTCAAGTGCAATATTTTTTATTCCTTCTCTGTCAAGAGCGTATACCACATCTCTTTGTAATGTATCGGTGGAATTATAGATATGCATTATACATTTTTTAATTCCCTTTATAGCTTCAAAAGCTTCTTTTTATAAGATGCTCTCTACACTGGCAAAGTATCTGTACTACAACATCATCCGGAATCAGTTTTCTGTCCACAAGCTGACGAAGGAAGTCAAATTCTATCTGGGATGCTGCCGGGAAACCAATCTCTATTTCCTTAAAGCCCAACTTTACAAGCAGATTAAACATTTCTATCTTTTCTTCTACCACCATCGGTTCGACCAATGCCTGGTTGCCGTCTCTTAGATCTGACGAACACCATATAGGTGCTTTCTCTATTTGCTTATTCGGCCATGTTCTCTCTTTAAAATCCACTACAGGATTTCTCTTATATCTTTCAATATGATACATTTAATCTCTCCTCTTTCCTAATCTAAGTTTAAGCTTTGTCCCATTCTCTAATTTTTGTCCCCCTATATTAAAAGTCCTTCTTTTCCCATAACTTTTATTACTTCATCTGTATATTTTTCGCATTCTTCTATGCTCTTTGCTTCTACCATTACTCTGATAAGAGGCTCCGTACCGCTTGGACGAAGAAGTATTCTTCCGTCATTTCCAAGTGCTTTGCTTACTGCATCTACCGCCTCAAGCACCGCCTTGTTTTCTCCGGCTTTTTGCTTGTCCACAACTTTCACATTCTTTAGAACCTGCGGGAAGATATCCACTTCACTTGCAAGTTTTGACAGAGTCTGCTTGGTTTCAAGCACCACCTCCATTACCTTAAGTGAGGTAAGTATTCCGTCACCTGTTGTGGCGTGTTTTGCAAATATAATATGTCCCGACTGCTCACCGCCAAGGCAGTGACCGTTGTTTTGCATATTTTCATATACATATTTATCACCTACGGCAGTCTTTTCAAAGTTTATATTTTCTCTTTCAAAGGCTTTGTATAGTCCGAAGTTTGACATAACTGTTGTAACTACGGTGTTGTTGAAAAAGCTCTCCTCTCTCCTTCATATACTTACCGCAAATATAAAGAATAAGGTCTCCGTCCACCACATTACCGTTTTCATCCACACAAAGGCATCTGTCGGCATCTCCGTCATAGGCAAAACCTATATCACAACCGTTTTCCAAAACACATTTTTGAAGGCTTTCCATATGTGTTGAGCCGCAATCTGTATTTATATTTATACCGTCAGGATTGTTATGAATTACATAAGTATCCGCTCCCAAAGCATCAAATACATTCTTTGCAATGCTTGAAGCCGAACCGTTTGCAAGATCCAGTGCCACCTTCTTTCCCTTAAAGGATCTGGTAGCTATAGAGATCAGATATCCTATATATCTGTTTCTGCCTGCGGCATAGTCTATCGTTCTTCCGATATCTTCCTTTGTTGCAAAAGGAATGGCATCTGCAGTTCCGTCAATATAGCTTTCTATCTTTTCTATAACTTCCTCTTCAAGCTTTTCACCTTTACCGTTGATTACCTTTATACCGTTGTCATAGTATGGATTATGGCTTGCGGAAATCATTATACCGCAGTCAAAATCATCACTTCTTACAACATAGGATACACTTGGTGTTGTAGTAACATGAAGCAGATATACATCAGCTCCGGATGCTGTAAGTCCCGCTACCAAAGAATACTCAAACATATAGCTTGATCTTCTTGTATCCTTACCTATAGCAACTCTGCATTTTTTCCCGTCTTTAGAGTAGAAGCTTCCCAAAAATCTTCCGACCTTATATGCATGTTCAACTGTAAGGTCTATATTTGCTTCTCCTCTAAATCCGTCTGTACCGAAATATTTTCCCATTAGCTATTCTCCAGTTCTGACAAATATCTCTTTAGAGCATCCTGCCATGAAGGCAAAAGTTCAAATCCGTTTTTTGTCAGCTTTGATTTATCCATTCTTGAGTTGTGTGGTCTCTTTGCCTTTACCGGAAATGCATCGGAGTTCACAGGTGTGACTGCCACATCAAGATTTGCCTGTTTAAATATCTCACAGGCAAATTCATACCATGAACAAAGTCCCTCATTTGTAGCATGATATCTGCCGTATTTGTCGGTTAAAATCATATCCACCAAAAGTCTTGAAAGATCGGGAGTATATGTAGGTGATCCGATTTGGTCGTTTACCACACTTACAGCTCCTCTTTCTTTTCCGAGTCTTAGCATTGTCTTGATAAAAGTTATTTCCCATGAAGTCCGAATACCCAAGAAATTCTTACTATAAAATATTTCTCAAGTAATTCTTCTACATATAGCTCTCCCTTATATTTTGCCATACCGTATACATTGAGAGGTGCTCTATTATCATCCGGTTCCCAAGGTCTTTCGCCCTCTCCGTCAAATACATAGTCTGTAGAAATATACATCATGGAAAGGTCAAGTGCCTTTGCCACCTTCGCAATATTTTTAGTACCTTCCGCATTTATCTTCGTTACAAGAGCTTCATTGTCTTCCGCCGCATCCACTGCCGTATATGCCGCACAGTGGATGATTGCATCAAGCTTTTTTTCATCATTGATTTTTTCTATTACTTCCTTTGTCGCCTCAGGATCCGTAATATCCAAATCATCAATGTCTATGCCTATCGCATCAATATTTCTATTTGACAACTCGCAAAGAAGATCGCTTCCAAGCTGACCCTTTGCACCTGTTACCAATACTCTCATTAAAGTCTTTCTCCGTACATATTCTCAAAATACTTTGTGTATTCTCCACTAATGATATGCTCCCACCAGTCCTTATTGTTAAGATACCATTCAATAGTCTTTACAATACCTGTATCAAATGTATACTCAGGCTTCCAACCAAGCTCCGTTTCCATCTTTGTAGGATCGATGGCATATCTTCTGTCATGTCCCGGTCTGTCTGTTACAAACTTAATAAGACTCTCAGGCTTGTTAAGCGCCTTAAGTATTGTCTTTACAACTTCAAGGTTTGTTCTCTCATTGTGACCGCCGATATTGTATACTTCACCTACTCTACCCTTTCTTACTACCAAATCGATAGCCTTGCAGTGGTCTGTAACGTATAGCCAGTCTCTTACATTGTCACCTTTTCCGTATACAGGAAGCTCCTCATCATTGAGTGCTCTGCTTATGATAAGCGGAATAAGCTTCTCAGGGAAATGGTAAGGTCCGTAGTTGTTTGAACATCTTGATACGGTCACAGGAAGTCCATATGTTCTGTGATATGCAAGTACAAAAAGGTCCGCACTTGCCTTTGATGATGAATATGGGCTTGATGTATGAAGCGGTGTTTCTTCTGTAAAGAATAAATCAGGTCTGTCAAGAGGAAGGTCTCCGTATACCTCATCTGTGGATACCTGATGATATCTCTTAATTCCGTACTTTCTGCAGGCATCAAGTAAAGTTGTGGTTCCCATTACATTTGTTCTTACAAAACTCTCAGGATCTGTTATCGATCTGTCTACATGGCTCTCTGCTGCAAAGTTGATTACCACATCCGGCTTCTCTTCTTCAAAAAGTTTGAAAATAAATTCTCTGTCAGCTATATCACCCTTCACAAATTTGTAATTAGGTGCATTTTCCACCGGCTTTCAAAGTCTCCAGATTTCCTGCGTATGTAAGAAGATCAAGATTTATAATCATATCCTCAGGATATTGATTTACCATATAGTGAACAAAATTTCCGCCGATAAATCCGGCACCGCCTGTAACAATAATCTTCATATTAACCTCTTTTTAGTTTTAAATTTTTATTAGCGAGCCTGATTTTACAAAAGCTTCGCAGTTTCCCTACATAAATATGATTAGTGTACATCATCTATGTACTTACCATCATATACATCTTTCAGATATTTGCCATACTGATTTTTCTTAAATATTTCATAAGCTTTCAAAAGTTCTTCATCATTTATCCAGCCATTTAAATACGCAATCTCTTCCAAGCAGGCAATCTTTCTGTGCTGGTGTGTTTCCATTGTATATACAAAGTTGGTAGCCTCAACAAGACTCTCATGTGTTCCTGTATCCAGCCATGTAAATCCCTTTCCAAGTAACTTTACATCAAGCTCTCCCTTTTCAAGATAGATTCTGTTAAGATCTGTAATCTCAAGTTCACCTCTGGCTGAAGGCTTTAAGTTCTTAGCATACTCAACCACATCATTATCATAGAAGTAAAGTCCTGTAACACAGTAATTGCTCTTCGGTTTTTTCAGGTTTTTCTTCTATGGAAATAGCCTTACCGTTTTTGTCAAACTCTACAATACCGAATCTTTCAGGATCGTCTACATAGTATCCGAATACTGTAGCTCCCTTTGTCTTTGAAGCTGCGGATTTCAAATGATTCTTAAGCCCATGTCCATGGAAAATATTGTCTCCAAGTATCATCGCCACCGGCTCATTACCTATGAACTTCTCTCCGATAATAAACGCCTGTGCCAGTCCGTCAGGGCTTGGCTGAACTACATATTCAGTTTCAGTCCGAATTGTGCACCGTCTCCAAGTAATTCTTTAAATCTCGGAGTATCATCCGGTGTGGAAATTATAAGTATCTCTCTAATCCCTGCCTCCATCAATACGGAAATAGGATAATAAATCATCGGTTTGTCATAAATAGGCAATAGCTGTTTTGATGTAACCTTTGTAAGCGGATATAATCTTGTGCCGCTACCACCTGCTAATATAATACCCTTCATTGTTCGTCCTCACTTTCGCTAGGGCTTTTTCAACCTCAAAGCCGTTATGAATATAACTTTCAATAACTTTTTATAATACCATAATTTGACAAATCTGTGAAGAAATAAAAAGGATTGTATGTTACATCCCTTTTAAAACCAACATACAATCCTTATAATTTATTTAATCCCTGCTACATCCAGACGAACCAATGCTCTTCTGAGTGCAAGCTCAGCTCTGGCAACATCTATACCGTCTCTTTGAGAAAGTCTTTTTTCAGCTCTCTCCTTTGCTTCTTTGGCTCTGTTAACATCTATCTCGTCACCATACTCACATGAATCGGCAAGTATTGTAACTTCATCCTGTAAGATCTCCGCAAAGCCTGAGTGAAGAGCACAAGTCTTTACACTTCCGTCCTCACAATGTATAGATAATTTACCCGGTGCTATTACATTTACCATAGGGATATGCTTGGCATATATACCGACATTTCCCTGTGTTGTGGTAAACTCCACCATTGTAGCATCCCCTTCAAAAAAAATATGGTCGGGACACATTATCTTTAATGCAAACTTGTCCATACTACCTCCTATTTAGAGGCACGCTCTACAACCTCGTCGATAGTTCCTGCATTTAGGAAATATTGCTCAGGTATATCGTCATGCTTTCCTTCAAGAATTTCTCTAAATCCTCTGATAGTCTCTGATAGAGGTACATACTTTCCGTCAATTCCTGTAAACTGTGTTGCCACGAAGAACGGCTGTGAAAGGAATCTCTGGATCTTTCTTGCTCTTGCTACAGTAAGCTATCTTCTTCAGAAAGCTCATCCATACCAAGCATGGCAATAATATCCTGTAACTCTTTATACTTCTGCAATACCTCCTGCACGCTCTGCGCCACCTGATAATGCTCTTCTCCCACTATATGAGGTGAAAGTATTCTTGAAGTAGAACCAAGAGGATCTACCGCAGGATAAATACCCATCTCCACTATAGAACGGTCAAGAACCGTAGTAGCATCAAGGTGAGCGAATGTATTTGCAGGAGCAGGGTCGGTAAGGTCATCCGCAGGCACATATACAGCCTGAACAGATGTAATGGAACCGTTCTTTGTAGAAGTGATTCTCTCCTGAAGTGCACCCATCTCTGTTTGAAGTGTAGGCTGATAACCTACCGCAGAAGGCATACGTCCAAGAAGCGCTGAAACCTCTGAACCTGCCTGTGTAAATCTGAAGATATTGTCGATGAAAAGAAGTACATCCTTTCCACCCTGATCTCTAAAATACTCCGCCATTGTAAGACCTGTAAGTCCTACTCTCATTCTCGCACCCGGCGGCTCGTTCATCTGACCGAATACCATGGTTGTCTTATTGATAACTCCCGAGTCGGTCATTTCGTGGTATAAGTCGTTACCCTCTCTGGTTCTCTCACCTACACCTGTAAATACTGAATATCCGCCATGCTCTGTTGCGATATTTCTGATAAGCTCCTGGATAAGTACGGTTTTTACCTACACCCGCACCACCAAAGAGTCCAATCTTTCCACCCTTTTGGTATGGACATAAAAGGTCAACTACTTTGATTCCTGTCTCAAGAATCTCGGTCTGAGTAGACTGCTCCTCAAAGCTTGGAGCCTTTCTATGTATAGGAAGATACTCCTCTACCTTAGGTGGTTCTTTCTTATCAATTGCCTCTCCAAGTACATTGAAAATTCTACCTAGAGTGTTTTCTCCAACAGGAACTGAAATAGGCGCTCCTGTTGCTCTTGCTTCCATTCCACGAACAAGTCCGTCTGTACTTCCCATGGCAATGGTTCTTACTATATCATCTCCCAGATGCTGTGCAACCTCTACAGTGAGCACTCCGTCAGCTGTATCTATCTTTATTGCCTCATTGATCTGTGGCAAGTGTCCTCTGGAAAACTTAATATCCAAAACGGCACCGATAATCTGGGTTATTTTGCCAATATTTGGCTCTGCCATCAACTTTTCTCCTTCCTCTTCTTCATCCGTTTCCGGTCGTTATTCTATGGCGTTGGCTCCGGCCACAATCTCTGTAAGCTCTTGAGTAATAGCACCCTGACGAGCTCTGTTATACTGTAAGCCGAGCTTATCTATAAGTTCTTCCGCATTTGATGTTGCAGAATCCATAGCGGTCATTCTGGCACCGTTTTCTGAAGCAACAGACTGCATCAGACCGCCATAAATAACAGAAGAAATGTATTTTGGAATTATAGCATCCAATACTTCATCTTCATTGGGAGAATAATTCATAAGGGCTCTTGGACCCTCACTTTCTGTAGTCTCAGGCTGCAATAAATCTTCCTTGCTGATAGGAAGCAATTTCAAAAGTACAGGATCATGTACCACTGTATTCTTGAAATTGGTATATATCACATAAATCTCTGAGAGCTTTCCGCTTTCATAGTCGTCAAGCAATACCTTTGTAATATCTGCGGCATCCTTGTACAGCGGCTCTTCCACAATCTCTGAAAAGTCTCCCTCTACTTCAAAGCCTTTATGTAAGAGTGTATCTCTACCTTTTTTACCCACTGCATATATAAGTGTTTCATTGCTTTTGAATTCGCTTATTACCTGCCTGCTTACAGCATTGTTATAGCCTCCTGCAAGACCTCTGTTACCTGTAATAACCAATACTCCTGTCTTACCGCTGTCATTTTTCTTAAGATACTTATGAGATATATTCTCACTTTTCTCAAGCATTGATGCGATAGTTTGATACATTACGGTAAAGTAAGGCTTGGAAGCATCCGCTTTTGCCCTTGCTTTTTGAAGCTTAACCGTTGCTACAAGTTTCATGGCTTTGGTAATCTGAGCAGTGCTTTGTATCGCCGCACGCCTACGCTTTATTTCCTTCATTGAAGCCATAATACACCTGCACTATGCTTTCTTACATTCATTGATAACATCTGTAAGTCTTTTTGCCAAATCGTCGGAAATTTCTTTCTTATCTCTAATCTCAGCAGCTATCTCAGGATGCTTGCTCTCTATAAATCTGAACAACTTATCCTGGAACTCAAGTACCTTCTCTGTAGGAACATCAAGCAAAAGTTTCTTTGTAGCGGCAAAGATAATGATTATCTGATATTCAACCGCCATCGGCTTATAGTTTGGCTGCTTTAAGATTTCTCTGATTCTCTCACCCTGTGCCAACTGATTCTTTGTAGCTTCATCAAGCTCAGAACCGAACTGTGCAAATGATGCAAGCTCTCTGTACTGTGCAAGCTCCACTCTTATAGGTCCTGCAATCTTCTTCATAGCCTTGATTTGTGCGGAACCACCTACTCTTGATACTGAAAGTCCGGCATTGATAGCAGGTCTGAATCCCGCATTGAACATCTCCGTCTCAAGATAGATCTGACCGTCTGTAATAGAAATAACATTTGTAGGAATGTACGCTGAAACGTCTCCTGCCTGTGTCTCTATTATAGGCAATGCGGTAAGTGAACCGCCGCCAAGATCTTCCGACAATCTTGAAGCTCTCTCAAGAAGTCTTGAGTGAAGATAGAATACATCACCCGGATAAGCCTCACGGCCCGGTGGTCTCTTGAGAAGAAGTGAAAGTGTACGATATGCGGCAGCATGCTTTGTAAGATCATCGTATACTACGAGTACATCCTCTCCTCTTTCCATCCATTCCTCACCTATAGCACAACCTGAGTAAGGTGCGATATATTGAAGCGGTGCAAGATCACTTGCAGTAGAAACTACTACTGTAGTGTAGTCCATAGCACCGTAATCCTCAAAAGTCTTTACAATTGATGCAACAGTAGAAGCTTTCTGTCCTATAGCAACATAGATACAGTGAACATTTTGTCCCTTTTGATTGATTATAGTATCTACAGCGATAGAAGTCTTTCCTGTCTGTCTGTCACCGATTATAAGTTCTCTTTGTCCTCTTCCTATAGGAATCATGGCATCAATAGCCTTTATTCCTGTTTGAAGCGGTGTATCTACCGATTTTCTTTCGATAACACCATGTGCAACTCTCTCTATTCTTCTAAAGGTATCTGAAGTTATAGGTCCCTTTCCGTCGATTGGCTGTCCAAGCGCGTTTACAACTCTACCTGTAAGTGCATCTCCTACAGGAACCTCTACAACTCTACCTGTGGTCTTTACTGTATCACCCTCGCTGATATTCTTCTTATCACCAAGTAAAACAGCACCGACATTGTCCTCTTCCAAGTTAAGAACCATGCCGTAAACATCTCCCGGGAATTCCAGAAGCTCACCCTGCATAGCCTTTGCAAGACCATGTATTCTGGCAATACCGTCTGCTACCTGGATAACAGTACCCACATCTGATACCTCGAGTTTAGTTGAATACTTATTTATCTGCTCTTTTATAACTGAGCTGATTTCTTCAGGTCTTAGATTCACTAGACTCGTACCTCTTTTCTTTAAACTTTTTGCCGGTAATACGGCTTATGATAACATTTTTCTCATCTTATCAATTCTTGTTTTTACACTTGAATCCACAACTCTGTCACCGATTCTGATGACAATACCGCCTATGATACTCTCATCTACCACGTATTCCGCTTCGAGAGACTTATAATGTGATGACTTCAAAAGCTCATCCACTATTCTCTCCTTCTTTGAATCATCAAGCGGCAGCGCAGTCGTAACAGTTGCCTTTCCGATAAGAAGAAGCTCCTTTACACAATCTATAACATAATCAAGTATAGGTAAAAGTTCAGCCTGTCTCTTCTTTTCGATTATAGTCAATAAAAATCCCATTGAATCCACACTGATGTGGTTCTCAAATATTCCCTTTATAAAGTCGATTTTTTCCTCATCATCCATCTTAGGTGAATCAAGAAGTTCTATAATCTCGACATTCTCAAGCAAAATATTTTTTACGGATTTTATCTCCTCAAGTGCATCAATCAGATTGTTCTTTTCAGATACTACCGACACATAAGCATCTCCATATACTTTGGACACTAATTTTGCCATGTACCATCTCCGATTTCTTTTAAAGTCTCTTCAACAAGTCTATCCTGCACTTCAACATTCATTGCAGAATTGACTGCTTTGCTTGCAATAATCGAAGCAACATCCACTATATTTGATTTTACTTCTTCCATGGCTTTTTTCTTTGCCAACTCTATTTCGTTGTTAGCCCTGTCAGTAATTCTTCTAGCTTCCGCCTTTGCTTCTTCTATGATTTCGTTTTCTCTATCCTTTGCCCTTTTTTCTGGCATCCTCTAAGATAGCGTCAGCCTGCTTTTGGAAAGAGGCCAATTTTTCTTCGTACTCCGCCTTAAGAGCATCAGCTTTTGCCTTTGCATCTTTTGCACTTTCCAGGTCTCCGGCAACTCGCTCTCTTCTTTTTTTGAGCATATCCTTAGCCGGATTAAAAAGCAAATAGGAAAGAATAAAGAACAAGAAAAGGACCGCCAAGCCGGTAATGGCTGAATCAGCCAAAAGCTGAGGGTCAAATCCTATCAGTCTTTCCATAAAACCTCCAAATTAAGCGCCGAAAGGCTTAACGAACATAAGAATCATAGCAACTACAAGTCCGTAAAGACCTGTTGTCTCGGCAACAGCCTGTCCGAGAAGCATTGTTGATGTGATATCCGCTCTTGCTCCCGGGTTTCTACCTACTGCAGCCGCACCATGTCCTGCTGCAATACCCTGTCCAACACCCGGTCCGATACCTGCTATCATTGCGAGTCCCGCACCTATAGCGGAGCAACCAAATATAAAATCCTGTCCTGTCATATTCATAAATAACCTCCAAAATATATGATATCAAGTGAGGCACTTCCTCACTTAAATCCATGAAAATATTTTTACTATTCAATGAACTATTCTAATTTGTCATTGATATAGACCATGCTGAGCATACAGAAAACATATGTCTGTAGTGCTCCTGAAAATACATCTGTATACAGATGTAAGAATGACGGCACACCAATCTTTAAAAAGATCGGCATCATACCATACCAAAGCCCCATGATCAAAACACCTGAAAGCACGTTTGCAAAAAGACGCAATGATATAGATATCGGGTTTGCTATCTCACCGATAACATTTATCGGAAAGAGCAACGGTATCGGCTCAAAAGAGCGATGTAAAATGTTTTAACTTTCTGTTCTTTATACCCTGGAAATTTACTATTAAGAATGTAAAAATCCAAGCATAAAAAGTTACACCATAATCCGCTGTCGGGTTTCTAAGTCCGAGCAAACCGCTGAAGTTAGAAACAAAAATAAAGATAAAAGATTGTTCCTATATAGTTTAAGAATCTATCCTTGTTTGCACCAAGTATAGTATCGGTCATTCCCTCTAATGCTTCAATACCACATTCCAAAAAGTTTACAAATCCGCTCGGGACATTGTACGGATCAGCCGCCTTTATTGCTCTGTTTGCAAATATTGCAAATATTGTAATCAATAAGACAACAATCAATAAGGAAACTGTAGTCGTAGTCAAATAGAGTTCCTGTCCGAAAAGCTTATACTTATACAGGCCATGGATCATGAAATCCAAATTTTTGCTTCCGGCTGCACTTTCAGCTAAAATACTTAAGCTCATGTCTCCTCCTTTCTTCTTTTTTCAAATATTTTTTTAAACAATGGATACATATATGCACCCGATTTCAGTCCGAAAACAGATATGACAATCGCGAGTGCATTTATGTATCTACTGTTCCAAAATATTGCTACAACAATAAATAAAGCCGCCTTCCTAAGCAAAGAATGAATCATAATCTTTCTCTGTGCAAAAGAAGGGTTCCCCCCATACAGGCTGTCTTCTGTAGATATTCCCATATCAATGACCATGCCTATTACCAAAACACTACCTATAAGTATCCCAAGTTCAATCGGATAAACGGAATACTTCATAATTCCGGCAAAGGGAATTGCCGCCAGGCTCAAAATGATTTCATAAAGTAAAACTCCCATACCCATATAAAGGCATGTTCTTCTTGTTTCCTTATTCATCCTTATTCTTAAAAATCCTACTTTCTCTTTTTGGCAAAACAAAAGTATTTTCTTGTTTTTGCAGGTTTTCTTCTTTCTTTTTGTCCATCTTTTTTATGGTATTCATGATCAGTCTAAACCCCGACATACATCCGCTTATCACTCCTATAAGCATAAATATCAGAGTAAACGGAAAGTGAAATCTTTCCTCCAATTTCATACCCAAAAAAGTACATAGTAAAATCGGTGTAACCATGGTAAAGCCGACCTGCGAAATCAGTGACAAATATTTTAAGGCTTCCATATCTCATACCTCCTACTATACTCCAAAAACCTCAAAAACTTTCAATATTGCATTTTTATACTAAATTTTTTTCGGTTTTCTTATTATACCTATATAATTCTTTCTTGTCTATATCCGTGTTGTTTTTATCAGTATCATTGTTAAATTAAAAACTTATTTTTCAAAAATTATACAAAAAAATTTTTTGAGCTGAAAAGATGATAAAATGATGTTCTGTAAATCGTAAATATTTGTTATAATATAGGAGCTATTTTATTGTTGACTAAGATGCTATAATAACTTGATATAGGGAATCGTGAGATTAAAAATCAGTTTTATTCCCGGATAATCTAATAAAAGGAGGACATATGAAACATACTATCAGAAAAAAATGTTGGTTACAGGTATGATAAGCGGCTTTGCTTTCACTTTCTGCCGTTTCTGCGGTATACGCTGCAAACGGTTGGAAAGAGTCAAACGGTACTTGGACCTATCTCGATGACAACGGACAATTGCACAAAAGCTGGCTCCCGTCTTCAAACGGGTATTATTATATGGATTTGTCTACAGGCGTTATGGTGACCGGATGGAAGAAAATCGATTCCAAATGGTATTACTTTAAGTCTAACGGAATAATGGCTACAGGCTGGTTCAAAGTTGATAATGACTGGTATTACACGCTCAGCAGCGGAAACCTTGTACAAAACAGCTGGTTAAAGAGCGATTCAAACTACTTCTACCTTAAGGGCACAGGTGTCATGGCCACAGGTTGGAGACAGATGGACGGTGCGTGGTATTATTTCAAGCCTGACGGAAGAGCCGCTTTCGGTTGGACAAAAGTAGGCGATAAGACCTATTATTTCTCCAGTTCCGCAAAGATGTATACATCATGGAATCAAATCGACGGCGTTTACTACTATTTCAATGCTGACGGTTCTATGAAAACCGGTTGGATAAATGACGGTACTCATAAGTTCTATATGGAAGAAGCTGAAGGCGAAAATCACGGTAAAATGACATTCGGTCTTAAGAAAATTTCCGGTGCATCTTACTATTTCAATGAAAAAGGTCATATGATTACCGGTTGGTTACAATCAAACGGCAAGTATTATTATTTTGATGCCGACGGAAAGATGGTAACCGGTAAATCTATAAATATAGAAGGAAAAGAATACACATTTGATGCAAATGGTGTATGTACAAATCTTAGTGGCACTCCTAGCAGTGTCACTAATGCTATATCCGAAACAAAGAAATCAGACGGTAAAAGCAGTACGGCAGCACCTACTGCAGCCGCTAATGAGGCACCTACAGTTGCACCCGGAGCAAAAACCGAATCTTCAAGTTCTTCTTCCTCTTCAGCTGCCCAATCTTCTGCCGAAGCTAAAACCCGGAAGCAAAAGAAACAACAGCTCCCGCTTCACCGCTTGATGAGGCAAAAGCAAAAAATAATAAAGAAGAAGCGAAAAGTCCGGCTGATGAGAGCAAAAAGAATGCACAAAGTTCTTCTTCAAGCAAGGATGAAGTAGGTCTAAAACCCGGTGAAACATCCGGACCGAAATAGAGGTACAAAATGCATTTAAATAAATTTATAAAAACGGCTATATCTTTGTCACTTGCGCTGTCTTTGCTTAGTCCGGTTACATCATTTGCAGCCAATGAATGGACAATGCAAACACCGGGAGTATATCAAATGCTTGACGGATCATCCCTTACCGGAGTAGTTGCAAGAGGTATTGACCTTTCACATTATCAAGGTGATGTTGACTGGGATAAGGTTGCCGCAGATGATGTTCAGTTCATCATACACGGAACCAGATACAAAGGTCAGATTGACCCTGTTATAAGAAGAAATCTTACTGAAGCAAACAAAAGAGGTATAAAGCTCGGAGTATATATTTATTCCTATGCAATGACAGTCGCACAGGCTGATGCAGAGGCTGATTTTGTTCTGGATATAATAAAGGATTATCCTATTTCATATCCTGTAGCTTTTGACGTGGAGGATGCCAATACACAGGGTAAACTTCCAAAAGACGAGCTTACAGCTATAATAAAGACATTCTGTAATAAGGTGGAAGCCGCAGGATATTATCCTATCGTATATGCAAATGACTATTGGATTGCAAACAAGCTTGATATGAATGCCTTGAAAAAATACGATATCTGGGTTGCCAGATATAATGTAAAGCATTCATATCCGGATCCTGTTATATGGCAGGCTACAAGTACAGGTAAGGTAAACGGTATAAAAGGTAATGTAGATATTGACTTCCAGTATAAATCTTTTTCCGATAAGATTCCTGCAAATACCTGGAGAACTATTGCAGGAAAGAGATATTATTACAAAGACTACAATATGGTAAAGGATTCATGGGTACATGACTCCAACAATTCTTACTATATGGATTCAAACGGTACGGCAAAGACAGGTTGGTTTACTTCAAATAATGCAAGCTATTATCTGGATCCGTCAAAAAACGGTGCCGCAAAAAAAGGATGGTACAAGGAAAATTCAGACTGGTACTATCTTGACAGCACTGACGGCAAGATGATTACAGGTTGGATAAATGACGGAAACAAGAAATACTATGCCGACAAAGACGGTAAAATGCAGACAGGTTGGCTTGTAGAAGGTAAAAATACATATTTCCTTGCTCCTTCAGGTGTTATGACTACCGGTTGGGTAAATGACAATAACACATGGTACTACATGGATAACAACGGTAGAATGCAGACAGGCTGGATAGATACCGGTAACCAAAGATATTACATGGACAATACCGGTAAGATGCAGACAGGTTGGACAGATATCGGAAATTCAAGATATTTCCTCACCAAGTCAGGTGCTATGTATAAGGGTTGGCTGAATGATTCAGGTGCCTGGTATTATTTGGATAATAACGGCGCTATGAAGACAGGTTGGATTAATGATAAAAACGCCTGGTACTACACGGACAATACCGGTAAAATGCAAACAGGTTGGTTAAATGACGGAAAGAACAGATATTTCCTTACCGACTCGGGTGCAATGAAAACAGGTTGGTTAAAGGATGGCAACGACTGGTATTATATTGACAAGTCAGGCTCCATATCAACCGGATGGGTCAATGACGGCGGTACATGGTACTATTTGGACGGCTCAGGCAAGATGCAGACAGGCTGGCTTGATTTAAACAACCAAAGATATTTCCTATCTCCAAGCGGTGCTATGAAGACCGGATGGATCAATGTAGATAAAAACTGGTATTACATGAACAGTTCGGGAAGTATGGCAAGAGGTATGATAAATGTCAATAATGTTTCATACTATCTTGATGAAAGCGGAAAGATGCTTTCCAATACAACTGTAAATGTAAACGGTACAGACTACCGTATAGATGCTTCAGGTGCTATGTCTCAGATTGTTCCTGCGATAACAGCGCCCCCCGAAACCTCTACGGCTGCCGTTTCCACACAGGCAAGTGTAGGACCTGCAGGAAACTAAAAATCAAACAAAAATACTACAGCTGAAACCAACAATCCTGTAGTCATAGTAAGTTAAACTTTATAGCGAAGCAGAATTTTTCTACTTCGCTATTCCTATATTGTATTACTAAGTATATATTCAACATTACTTACTCTTCATGTTTGTCATTACACTCATAATCCTCTTCGGTTTATTTCATGATATATTCTATTTTTTACATATATTTTAAATACCACTCTTGCAAATTTATTTATGACTAAGTTTGGAACAATGTTTAAGATAGAAAAAGTCTTAATTTTTAATAACTTTATAAATATATTTTTATTCCAATACTTTTTAAAAAAACTTTTTTTAATATGAGGAATGCAAGACCGTAGTGCGTTTTCTATTCCTATACACCTGTAGGCAGATAGATTTTTCATGCAGGATATCCTGTATCTTTATTCAATCAATACATTTCCACTTTTATAGAAAAATGGTTATCAATAATGTGATACCTATGTGAACAAGAGATTTTTAATACTGCAAAAACTTCTAAACTGATACTTGAATTGAAAGGCTTGAATTTGAATTTGAAAGTTTTTCTCTATATTTACAAGCCATATATTTAATGATAGTATTTAAGCGAGTAAACTTCAAATATATTTTTAGGAGAATTTATAATGAAAAAGAAGCTATTTGCCTTATTCTTATTATCATTTTTAATGTCTTCACTTTCAGGATGCCATTCATCCCAAAGAGGCAAACCTCATCTGTACACAGGAAAGTGAATCTATCTCAACACAGGAAACCTTCAACGAAGAAAAACTACCACTTCATCAGAAGTGATCTGACTCAAAGCTTCAGTAGATGATGAATTTTCCTTATCAGAAAAGTATCTATTTTCCCTTATGAAAATTTAAATGAGTTAACTATTAATGAAAAAGACTGATAAGGACAGCTTAAAAATATCATTAGTAAACTCCTGAGATAGCTGAATATATACAACTTAGTGATGTGGATTTAAGTGATGACTCTTCGACCATAACAATCAAATATGATGAATTTTATGAAGGTGCAATAGCATCCAGGCTTTATGATATTGATTTAACACCACCCGGCATAGATGAAAATCCTTTGCATTCTTCACCATATATATTTCCAAGGCTTGACAATAATGCTTTGCTTTTTAATAATAGCCAATGATTCCATATCATATGTAAATTATGAAATTTCTGTACCTGAGGAATTTTATGATTCAAAACCTCTTACTCTAAAACTTGCAGAGAAAACTTTATAAAGCACATAGGTGATATATCTGGTGCCAGAGAAGATAAAAAGCCGTTATGATATTTTTATTAGATTATGATAACGCCATATTTGCCAATAGAATTCACCTTAATGGTGTAGTCCTTGGTTCTGAAGAAAGTGCTCATTAAAAGATATAATGAACCTAATGAAAAAGATGGAAATAATTATATATCTTTCTGAAGATGGCACTATAACATTTAGGCTCGAAAAAGGAAAAACTGAAGATAATCTATTAACTGTTACAAAGATTTCAGTTCGTCCACTAAAAATCATATATAAACAGTTTTTTTCCAGCCAGTATAGGATTATTACCTGAGCAAAATGGAGTTTTTAAGCAAATCTCGTGTTGTGGGCTACCTTGGAGAACCTAGAATAAAAAAACTTCGGATACCTATTATTATAGACTAACATCCGGTTTATCTGATTATCTATACTTTTACATATGATGATAATGAAAATGTAATAGAATATGGAATGGTAAGAGAAGAACTTATACCTAAAAATCATTAAATATAAAATGGGCTGTAACATATAAAAAAATTACGTTACAGCCCCTCTTTATACTAAAAACTATTTTTATTCTATCATAGATTATTCAAGTTACTTTACAAATCTGGAAAACAAGTCTATCAATATTCCAATTAATATACTTACAGCAATACATATGAAAGTTATCCTTGCAAGCATCCTGCCCTTATTCCAGTACTTTGTACTTATATGCAATCCGTCTATTAAATCTATTCCCGGTATCCGTTGAAGGATAAAATGCATTGAAGTTCTCTCAAAAGTCATCTTCTTTTGCTTCCTTGTAATGTCCAAAATACAAATAGTTAATATAAAACATGGCAACTCTATTAAAGTTGTGCATACCAGCAGTACAGGTAGTAAAATCCACATACCAATTATAAATGGCCAAGTAATAATGACAAACGGCATTAAAAATACCAAAAAAAAGGCTCCTACTCCGAATAAGCAAATAAAAACAGGCAGACCTCTACCAATTAACATAATTGGCATCAGTGTGTATTTATAAAAAGAAATAGTTATTTATACAGTAATCTATATCCTCTGTCTTTATAGCTTCCAGTATATTTTATAATTTGTACTCTGATAAGTATTACATATAGCACAATAAACAATATATTATTCACTGTAACAATTACAGTAGGAATACTTACATCTGATTCCGATAAGATTTGATGCAAAAACAATTATATTAAAAGCATAGCCATGCATATATTAAAATTATATAGAATATATCTAAAAACAGGCTGGAATTTCTTCAAATTATTTCCTCCGTACTTATCTACACAAGATTATACCTGAAAATCTATTTACCAAATAAATCGACAATACCAATGCTGTTACGCAAAAGGTAAAAACAGCAGTCACAACAGCCAATCCCCTGCCTCTATTCCAATACTTTATACTTATATACAGTCCGTCTATAATATCCAACACCGGTATCATCTGCAATAAAAAAATGTATCGTTCTTTCCGCAGAAGATATACCGTATTTTTCTTTTGTGTAATACCTAAGACACAATCAATTGATGTAAAACACGGCAACCCCTATTACAGCAAATACTATCAACGAATATGGACCTATCGTAATAATAAAAGTAATAATAGAAGAAATTATAAGAGTTATAATAAACACAAGTAAAGTAGCTATAAGCCTATCTTCCGGCCAATGAATTATTATTCCGAATATTGCAAAAATAATAGTACCTATTATTCCTGCACAGGTTAATTCAACAGGCATCGTTATATATTTGTATACAAAAATATGTTTTCAGACAATAGTCTACATCTTCCTCTTTTTAGCAAATGAAATATTTCGCGTTTGTGATATCAAAACAAATACAAAACAGGATACACATAGGAATAATTAATACCAGTGCAGTAGCAACTCCTATAATACACAATATAGCTAAAACTATTGAACCATATATTGCTGTTGCATACAGTATACCCAACAACAAAGGGTGTTGTTTTTGATCATACTTCATATATTATAAATTCTTCTCCCACACAATCAAGTGCCGCTTCAACTACCTTGTCCATATCATAGTACTTATATGCTCCCAGTCTGCCACCGAAGATTATCTCAGGTCTTGTTTTTGAAAGCTTGACATAGCTTTCATATAGAGCATTGTTCTTTTCATTATTGATAGGATAATACGGTTCCTCACCCTTTTGCCACTCTGTAGGATATTCTTTTTGAAATAATGGTGAAGTCCTGATTGCCGTATTCGAAATGCTTATGCTCTATAATTCTTGTAAACTTTACATCTCTTTCTGTATAATTTACCACTGCATTTCCCTGATAGTTATCGGTATCAAGTCTTTCATCCTCAAAGTATACTCTTCTGTACTCAAGCACTCCAAGTTTATAATCAAAGAACTCATCAATCATTCCGGTATATACAGTTTTATCAGCTATATCAGGATTTTCCTTTATGAAATCTCTGTACTCGGTATTTGTTCTTACTTCTATACCCTCAAGAAGCTTTTCAACTATTCCGGTGTATCCTCCTATAGGAATACCCTGGTATCTGTCATTGAAATAATTATTATCAAATGTAAATCTCAGTGGAAGTCTCTTTATAATAAATGCCGGAAGTTCCTTTGCATCTCTACCCCACTGCTTTTCCGTATATCCCTTTATAAGCTTTTCGTATACATCTTTTCCGACCAAAGATATGGCCTGCTCTTCCAGATTCTTAGGGTCTGTAATTCCTGATTCCTGTCTTTGTTTTTCTATAATCGCCTTTGCCTCATCAGGTGTTTTTATATTCCAAAGCTTGCTGAAAGTATTCATATTAAACGGCAGATTGTAAAGTTCATCCTTATATATAGCAACAGGTGCATTGATATAATTATTGAACTCTGCAAAATTATTTACATACTCCCAAACTTTTTTATTTGAAGTATGGAAAATATGAGCTCCATATTTATGAACATTTATTCCGTCTACATTCTCTGTATAGATATTTCCGGCTATATGATCTCTCTTATCAATAACCAAAACACTCTTACCGCGCTTCTTTGCCTCATATGCAAATATTGCTCCGAAAAGCCCCGCTCCAACTACTAAAAAATCGTATTTCATATACTACTCCTTATCTATATCTTTCCAACTATCAAATAAATCACAATAGTTGCAATCATCATACATTCCTGTATATATGTATATCTTTCCACCTTACTCACAATTCTGTATTTGCCCTGGATCCTTCTTATATTCAATGAATTTCATAGAACACCATACTGTGTTTGCAAGTAATGCCACTACAGAGATCTTATTCAGATTCCATACCAAAATCACATTTGTAAGTATATCAAGCCAAGTAAGAAGAAATACAAAATCAACGCATTTCTTATATCCGAACAGCTTTGAATATGTGACATATTCGGTTTCCTCTTTAGGTGCACGAATTTTTCTAGAGATCTCCCAAATAAGTGCGGGGAAATAAAGTGTCATAACCGCCATCAAATTTGTAATATCAAATATCGGAAGTTTATACTTCATTATCGCATAAGAAATAACATAAATATTTAATATTATCTGTACCGGATTATGTGTAACCAAGGCAAGAGGCAATGACTTTGCTATCTTATGCTTTTGGAAAAACCAAACCGCCATCAAACTTCCGTAACTGTAAAGTATCAGACAGAATATAAAATTCCTCATAAAAAGTATATTTATAAAAATAGTTATTCCGATAAGTACAGTGGCAAAAATTCTCAAATCATCCTTATGTACTCTACCTGACGGAAGCGGTCTGCTTGCAAAAAGTCTGCAGTCAAGCTCATAATCCTTAAAATCATCCGCAATACGCAGCCAAAGTAAAAAGCTGAATATTGTAAATCCTCCGATTATTACGCCTATTACATCATGCTGTATAAAATAAGATATCAAATCTGATTGACCTTCAACCTTATCAAATAAAAGCAGCTGTTTTCCTGTTACTCCGTGATTTAGAAGTACTATAAAGTAAATCTCCAAAAACACAATGTAACCAAGACATAGTCTTGGAATAAGCGGAAACATTTCATTAAAATAAACTCTAAGCCTTTTTAATCTTTCCATATCCTATCCTCTCTCCGATTCGGATTTTAGTTTCAAAATTTCTTTTACTGTTTTCTAAGATATCTCTGTCTATCTCTATTTCCTTGCCGACTATCTCAACTATACTTGAACCGCCATACGAGAAAAAACCCTTTTCCTCACCTTTATAAAAGTAGCGTTTGTTATAGTTATGAATATGTCCTACAAGCATTGCTCCTATCTCCATATGAAGCATCTTGCCATATTCACTCATCCAATATTCCAATACCCTTTTATTCTCATGCAAATGCTCTCCAGTATGCGGCATCTCTTCTGACACTTTCAAGTCTGCCGGAAATTTCTTTTCTTTTTCACTTCTTCCTGTTAACGGATAAATATATCTGTGATAATCACAAAGACTTAGTCTGTATAATAAAAGATATCCACCTCTTGCCCATTCGGGGCAATGGGAGCTTTCAACAATTTATCCGTATTGTAAACATTGCCCTTTATCATTATACTAAGTTTTTATTTCCAAGATAGAGTTTTTCCGTCTTCACCTATTTTAAATACTCGAAGTTTTTCCACTTGCAGTGGCCAAAAAAACCCTCATTATCCACATTTATCTTTTCTTTTCTTGAAAAAATCAGCAAAGCTCTTGAAAATTTCTCTTTAAAAGCCCTCTATCCAAATCATATTTTTTTATAAAGCTTTTTTTATCTTATTTTTAGACAAGGGACTTTTTATAATATATCGACAGCAATTTTGAAAAAAATATGGCCTTGCAAAGAAAAAGTTTTAAAAATATCCTCCCAAAAAACTGTGATACAAAAATTCTATAACTTTTGCCGAGTCTTCCTCTTCTCTTATTATTTTACCGCTTCTTCTATCAATTATTTTCCAAAGTATCACCTATATCAGCAATAAAGCTATAAACACAATGGCAAGAATCAAAAAGCTGTTCTGATATACAGATTCAGCTTCCTTTATCTTCTTATTCCACAAAAATGCCAAAATTAAAAAAAATATACAGGCACTCAATCGGTAAAAGCCGAAAAACTCTCTATATACTTTGCAATAACCACATACAAAGATATAAAAAAATGCGGAGTACGTTACAGCAAGTCCTGTAAAATAAAACTTATCTTCACTTCCCTTACAGTTAAAAATACGCAAGTCTTATAATTACCACAAAATATATAAACTTACAAGTACAAATGAAATATATATATTTTTAGAAAAAACTTATATATATTTTTGCAGGGAAACAATCCGAATGAAATCAGATCTGCAAATGAGTCTATCTGAACTCCAAAGTTTTTCTTCAAGCTCTGTCCTTTTTATACATCCTTGCAAACACTCCGTCAAATGCATCACAAAGTCCTGCAAGCATCAGTAAAATAGTTGCAAGGTACAAGCTCTTTGCAAAGAAAATCCCGAATATCGAAATCAATACACCTATATAGGTAAGTATAACACTTGGATGATATACTCCCAAAAAAATATCTTTTTTTCATATCATAAATACTTTCTTACTTTAAACAAAAATCAAAAATCATATTAACAGCACATGGGTGATCCCACCAAGTAAAACCGCCAAAATATATTGAGGAAAGCTAAGACCTGCAAATATTGCAAGCACCAGCATTACTCCTATCATCGAATCTATCTGATCATATACGAATGTAGCTATATTTGCAGGAAATCTGCCTCTAGTAGTCGCATCTATATCAAATCTTCTTTTTATAAAACTGTTTGGCAGCTCAAAGATCATATATGCAAATCCGAATAATGCTCCGGATAAAAGATTAAAATAGACCGTATTGGGATAATTTTTTTATAAATCAGATTGTAATGCTCCAATCCTGTTTGTTTTAAAAATAATCCCCAAAGTATTGCCGCAAGCGCAGTGCCAAGTATCATTCCTATAAACCCAAGTACCGTCTTACTGTTGCCGAAAATTCTTTTTCCTTTTAAACTTTTACCGCCGTCTACAGGTATTCGTAAAAAATCAAGCGCCTTTATCTTTACCAAGAGCATATTGAAAACTCCGCCAAGGATTACAGGAAGCATACTTATATACAGTGATATGATCATAATGCTACTCCTAAATAATTTATACATTCCATAATCTGTGCGGCAAAAAAATGCTATACCGAAGCAAAAGCACTCCGGCAGCTCCCATATCCTTAATAACCTTTATCTCAGGATGTACCTCTGCTGAAATAAAATCCGAAATATGCTCTATGGAGTATTTATACATTCCAGGCCATAAACAGCTGCAGAGGTAATAATATATGCATACCAACCGGCCTTATCCGTCTTAAATACAAAGAAGTCCAAGAGAAAAAAATATAATATCTATAACAATGTAATACTTATAGTTTTTCTGTCTTTAGAAACAAAAGATAAGTCCCTCTATAGCACAATATATACTTTTTTTAAAAATGTTTTTATTCTTCATCCATATCCTCAAATTCTAAAGCATTTTTTCAAGCATCACATACTTTCTTTGCTCTTTTATCTTATCCTTAAAATATCCTCCGCTTGCTTTGCCGCTGTGAATAAGTGCAGATATTCCGCTCGCCTTTTTTTCTTTCAACCTGTCCACCACTTGCTGTGAAAGTGCCGAGCCAAGTCCAAGGCAGTCTCTTTTAACTCCCATATATAAGAGTACATATCTTTTTGCATGAGACTTTACATTCATCACACTTAGTAAGAGTGCCGGTGTTCTTGCTTTACAAAGTAAATTTCCATAATCCGGCAGACATATTAAAAAGCCCTTTAAATCTCCATCCTTGTACGCAAGAAAAACCGTCTCCGGATCTATTACCATTTTTAAAGGTGAATAGAGTTTTACAAAGTCCTCTTCAGATATCATCTTGAATCCGCAAAAGTCTTTATAGCCTTCTATCAAAACAGGATATATATCTCTTAGGTATTTTTCAAAATTATCTGTATCAGGATGTGTAAATATATATCCCTCATCTTTTGCATCCTGCAGTCTCTTCCTTGCCTTTTCGCTGTCAAAGCTTTCATCCGCAACATCAAAGAAGTTTGAAAAGTACTCTTCGGATACTTGAAATCCGTTCTCTTCCCAAAGTTCTTTATAGTATCCCTTATTTGCAGGCTCTCCGATATATGGCAAATCCTCAGAAGTGCAAAAGCGATACCTCGCCCAGAAAGAAAGATCTATCGGTCCCAAAACTTTTTTCTTTCCTTCTTCCCTAGCCAGATTTTCACCTGCAGCAAGTAATTCTTTTTGCCACTTCACTATTATTGATACATTCAAAAACCTATATAGGCTGTATCGTCCTCATAAAAGTGAAAGCAGGCATCTGGCTACAACCTCTTCCTTTTTATCCTTCGCTATAAGCGGTATTATCTTTACACCTTTACATAATATATTGGTGTTTTCCAAAACTTCCCTTTCAAAAACCTTATCCTGCATTATATGTTTATCATCATAGATTTTTGAAGGAAATCTGAGGAACAATTCCTTATCCTTATTCTTTTTTACTATGCTTACAGTTATCTCACTCAATTTTGCTCTCCCTTTTTATCTTGCAGTATCCCTTATCGCCATCAAGCTCCACTATATCACCACTTTTTATATGATTCATCAAATTCGAGATTCCGACTACTGCCGGCTTTTTTAACTCTCTTGCAACTATTGCGGTATGCGAAAGTAAAGAACCTCTCTCTGCTAAAATTCCCTTTGCTACATCAAGTAGAAGAAACCAGCCCGGATCTGTGGAATATGTGGCTATTATCTTATCCTTCACATCCTTTAATGACACGGTTCTCATATCGGTGATTTTTATAACTTCACCTGTAAGTTTTCCACCTGAAACTCCTCTTCCTGTAAGAAAATCTCTCTCGGTTTCTTCATCACAAATACTTCTGTCCATAATTGAAAAATCTATAACCGGATCACCCAAAAGAACAACTTTTTTAATAGTCGGAAGCTCATTGTATACAAGCATCAGCCTTTTTTCCTCTTTTATATCCTCTGTAAAGTCTACTCCTGAAAATATCATATCTCTTATTTGTGGAAGAGATAAATGATAAATATCTTCGCCTACAGTCTTTGAACCTATTTTATCTATAAGTTTTCTCATGAGCCCAAACAATCTGCTTCTATTCATTCTTGATATCTCACGGTAATTGGTTGAACTCCTTGCCAAAGACTTCTTTATCTTTACAGTACTTTTATTAATATCCTGTACGGTAAGCATAGCTCTTTCTTCCACCATCTTATCAAGCAGTTCGGGATTTGTTGCAAATGTCCTTGTCTCCAGCTTCAGCTCCCCTATAGTTCTGTCACCATAGTATTTGATATAATCCGCTTTCTTTTCTTTGTATTCATGTGAACCTGCACCGAATTTTGAATATGTATACACCAATTCATTCAATGCTTCTACAGGCTTTTTACTTTCAAGTGCCAAGGTATTTTTCACCTTTTCCCCTGCAAAATGTGTGGACAAAAATGACACCATATCATTTATCAATGTCCAGTCCCACTCTTTAAAGAATACATCTTCCATTTCCAAAAAAAGATTGTACAGCTTCTTTGGATCCTCTTCATTTTCAACTTTTGCATTATAGTATTGGAATTTTTTTGAAAAAAATAATGAAAGATCCGCCATCTTTTTTTGTGAGATTAAAAACAGATAAAGAGTTGAAAAAGAAAAGTTTTTGTTTTTTTATAAATAAGCTTGGTCTTTTTTTAGAAAAAGTGTATTTTTTTCATCCTCTACACCAAGCATCTTTTGCCAAATAGGTATAATCTTTGAAGAGAAGGGTAATAGTCTTAAAATATCGTACCAGCTGCTGATTTCATAGTACATCCTTCCCCCAAAGTAACTGACCATATGCGTAAACAAGTCTTCATACCTGTTTGCTGATTTTCCAAGCACTCTTCCTATAAGTCTTGTAAATATCCTTGTGTATACCTCCCCGGCAAAGCTTCCGGTCAGCTTAGAACAAACTCCGGGGTAACTTTCAGCAATATTACTGTTATCTAAAATACGAATATTTTTTTGTAAAAATCAAGACTTGTAATCTCTCTGCCTGTAAAATATATATTTTTCATCCTTAACGGCAAACTCTATATCCATCGGCTTTCCAAAAAGCTTTTCGATTCTTTCTCCGGTTTTTTCAAGTTCCTTTACAAGGTTTTCAGGAAAGTTCAAGGCATTTCCCTCTTTATATGTAGCTGTGTCTCTGTAGTGGTGATAGGTAATTGTTTCAGCTTTATCCTCCACTATACTGCTTCCAAGTCCTTTTCCTACCACTATCACCGTCTCATTTAAGATGCCCTTTGGATTTGAAGTAAATAAAACTCCCGAGTATTCTGAATCCACCATTTCCTGAATTATAACACCGGATAGTTTATCTTCAGACTTTATACCAAGTTTTTTTCTTCATAGTATCTGTTTTTATAACTGTCTACCACTGATTTTTATGGCCTTATCCACTTCTGATTTTGGAACATTTAAAACAGTCAAAAACTGCCCGGCATAGGAAAACTTTTCACCGTCCTCATGTGCATCATTTGAGCGAATGGCAAAAAGTTCCGAATCAAAATATGAAAAGTCGATTTCCTCTCCCGGATATACTATTTTAAACTTTGGAACCTGAAAGCCGTTTTCTTCCAAAACCTTTAAGTTTCTTGCTTTCATAGTTCTCTCCGTATGACACTGCATATTCTCTCTACGTCAGCCTCTTCCAAATCAGGATATATAGGCAAAGTCAAAACCTTTTTTGAAATATCAAGTGCAATAGGTGTTTCGTTCGGATCAAAGCTTTCACTATAACATTCATAGGCATTTGTACATGGATAAAAATACTTTCTTGCAAAAATATTTTTCCTTTGCCAGACTGTCATATAATTCATCTCTGCCGCCCTTTTCCACCACTATCGGAAAGTATGCATAATTGTATGTAGTGTCATCATTATATTTATTAAGTCTAAGAGACTTTTATATCTGAGAAACCTATCTGTATATAGCTCACAGATTCTCTTTCTTTTTTCTATGTACTCGGGAATATGCTTCATATTGCAAAGTCCCATAGCGGCCGCAAACTCATTCATCTTTGCATTACTGCCCACATATGGCACATTTTCTTTATCTGCAATACCGAAGTTCTTTAAGAAATCCAAAGCCCTTCTTCTATTCTTGTCTCTAAGAGCTATAGCTCCTCCCTCTATTGTGTTAAATACCTTTGTTGCATGGAAGCTGAATATACTCATATCACCAAAGTCTGCCACGCTTTTTCCTTTGTATCTCTCACCGAAGGTATGTGCCGCATCATAGACTACGTATAGCCCATGCTTTTTTGCAATGCTTTCAATGGCTTCCACATCACATACATTGCCATATACATGCACAGGCATTATAGCTTTGGTATCTTTTGTTATAAGCTTTTCTATTTTTTCAGGATCTATTGTAAAATCGTCTTCCTTGATATCACAAAAAACAGGCTTTAGCCCGTTTCTTACTATGGCATGAGTTGTAGAGGCAAAGGTAAATGGAGTTGTAATAACTTCACCCTCTATCTTTAGAGACTGTAATGCAAGTTCCAATGCCAGATGCCCGTTTACTGTAAGGACTATATCCATATCATCCATGAATTTACTTAAAGTATTCTCAAGCTCATTGTGTACATCTCCCATATTTGTAAGCCAGGCACTCTCCCATATCTTATCTACATACTTAAGGAATTCCTCTTTAGGAGGCAATGTAGCCTTCGTGACAAATATTTTCTTTTCTTCCTTCATACGCCTCCTTATATACCGGTAAATATTATATCCTTTTTTTACAATATGGAAATCAGCCTCTCCACATCTTTATTCTCTGTAGCCCAGCTTGTACAAAATCTTATAACATGCTTTCCGTTTTCAAGAGTCTCCATAAATCCGAAGCCTATATCCTTTGATAATCTATCTCTTGCAGTATCATCCACTACTATAAACTGTTGATTGGTAGGTGAGTCTATATACAGCTCATATCCCTTCTCAATCAAAGCCTTCTTTATCTTCATAGCGGCATCTACACCGTTTTTTCCAAGTTTTTTGTACAAATCATTACTGAACAATGTATCAAACTGTATTCCGAGTAGCCTTCCCTTTGCCAATACGGCTCCAAAGAGCTTCATATCGGTAAAGAAATGTTTACTGAGCCCTTTATTTGTAAATACTATCGCTTCACCTATCAGTGCACCGCATTTTGTACCGCCTATATAAAATACATCACATAATCTTGCAATATCTTCCAAACCGGTATCACATTCACTGCTTCCAAGTGCATATGCAAGTCTTGCTCCGTCTATAAAAAGAGGAATATTATATTCATTACAAACAGATCTTATCTCTTCTATTTCATTCTTTGAATACAAAGTTCCATACTCTGTAGGCTGGGATATATATACCATTCCCGGATATACCATATGCTCATGATTTACATCTGCGTAAAACTCTCTACAGAATTTCTTTATATCATCTGCCGCAAGCTTACCGTCCTTAGACTTCAATCCAAAGACCTTATGTCCGGTGTTTTCTATAGCTCCCGCTTCATGTACCGATATATGTCCGGTATCTGCCGCAATTACACCCTCATAGTTTTTTAAAATGCTTCCGATAACTATTTTGTTTGCCTGTGTACCACCGCTTACAAAGAAAATTTCAGCATCAGTCTTTATAGCTTCTTTTATTTTTTCTTTTGCAAAAATACAAAATTCATCACTTCCATATCCTGCTTGCTTGGTTAAATTACTTTCCCTTAATTTGTCTAAAATCTCAGGTGTCGCACCTTCGCTATAATCATTTACAAAATATAACATACTTCCCTTAGTCTTTTTAATCCAGTAAAAAGTCGGACATAACCATATTGCTGAGATCAAGTCCCTTTTCGGTTAGCCTTAAGTATGGTGAATTATATTCCATAAGCTTTAACATCATATTTCTCTTTATCTGTCTGTCAAATACCTCAAACATATCCACACCGAATCTCTCGTTGAACTCGTGTCTGGATACACCTCTTGTAAGTCTGAGACCGAGGAACATAAATTCCTCCATATTTGCCTTGATGTCAAGTTCTTCCAAATCACAGTAAAGTGGTGTAATATCCTGCTGCATCTTTACACTCATATATTTTCTGTAATCCGATTCCACATGGAAACGTCTGTTCATCACATAACCTGAAGCGCCTACTCCAAGACCAAGATAAGAAACTCCTGTCCAATAGCCTATATTATGTCTGCACTCTCTTCCGGGCTTTGCATAATTGCTTATTTCATATCTCTCATATCCATGCTCTCTTAAAATATTTTTTGTAAGAGCATACATCTCTCTATCTATATTCTCATCCGGTAGGAGCATACTGCCCTCTTCACTTCCGTACTTGTCAAAGAATGGAGTGTCAGGCTCTATTATAAGTGAATATGCACTTATATGCTCAGGTTTTAGAGCACATACTCTTTTTAATGTAGTCTTATAGCTGTCAATTGTCTGATTCGGCAAACCGCTCATAAGGTCTACATTTATATTTGTAAACCCATACTCTCTTGCAAGCTGATAGCTTTGTAAGAAATCTTTATAAGTATGTATTCTTCCAAGCTCTTTAAGCTCCTCTTCAATACTGCTTTGCAAACCGAAACTTATCCTGTTAATTCCGGCCTTTTTTATATGGATTATCTTGCTCTTTGATAATGTACCCGGATTACACTCTATAGAAACTTCCGCATCGGTTTCAACTATAAAGTTCTCACGGATAGCATTCATTATATCCAGTATCCATATTCCGCTAAGCGTAGTCGGTGTACCACCACCGATAAAAATTGAACTCACAAGATATTCACCGTAATTTTGTCCCTGCGCTTTTATTTCCTCTATAAGCTGAGTAACATAGGCTTTCTTTTCTCCTTCATCAGCTCTGAAGGATAAGAAATCACAATACCTGCATTTTTCTTCACAAAATGGTATATGCACATATAATTCCAACTTTTTCATTGACATACTTTATCAATCCTCATCCAATTTAAGTACACTCATAAACGCCTTTTGAGGGATTTCAACATTTCCGATCTGTCTCATTCTCTTCTTTCCCTCTTTTTGCTTCTCCAAAAGCTTTCTCTTTCTTGAGATATCTCCTCCGTAGCACTTTGCCAAAACATCTTTTCTCATGGCTTTAACGGTCTCTCTTGCTATTACCTTTGAACCGACTGCCGCCTGTATAGGAATCTCAAAAAGATGTCTCGGTATCTCTTCTTTAAGCTTCTCGCACATCTTTCTGCCTCTTTCATAAGCAGAATCCGCATGCACTATAAATGACAGGGCATCCACTTCTTCCTTGTTTATCAAAATATCCAGCTTCACAAGCTTTGAAGGTACATATCCCTTTAAGTCATAATCAAGTGAAGCATAACCTCTTGATCTTGACTTTAATGCATCGAAGAAATCATAGATTATTTCATTCAAAGGTAAATCATATTTCAAAATCGCACGATTTTCCTCAATATATTCCATACCAAGATAAATACCTCTTCTCTCCTGACATAGATTCATAATAGAACCCACAAATTCCTTTGTAAGCATTATCTCGGCTGAAACTATCGGCTCCTCCATATGCTCTATCTCTGAAGGATCAGGCAGATTTGAAGGGTTTGTAAGTTCTATAACCTCACCGTTAGTTTTAAACACCTTATATACAACACCGGGTGCTGTAGTAACAAGGTCGAGATTATATTCTCTCTCAAGTCTTTCCTGTATTACTTCCAAATGTAATAATCCAAGGAAACCACATCTAAATCCAAATCCAAGTGCAAGTGAAGTCTCCGGCTCAAAGAAAAGCGAAGCATCGTTTAACTGCAGCTTTTCAAGTGCCTCTCTAAGGTCATTGTACTTTGCTCCGTCTGCCGGATAAAGTCCGCAATAAACCATGGAGGTTACCTTCTTATATCCCGGTAATGCCTTTTCACAAGGATTATTGTTTAATGTAATAGTATCACCGACTCTGGTATCCTTTACATTCTTTATGCTTGCCGTAATATAGCCTACCATGCCTGCAGAAAGCTCGTCACATGGAATAAACTGGCCTGCACCGAAATACCCTACCTCAACGACCTCTTCCACGGCACCTGTTGCCATCATTCTTATAGGATCACCTTTTTTTACACTGCCCTCTTTGATTCTGACAAATACTATTACTCCCTTATATGAATCATATATTGAGTCAAATATCAGTGCCTGCAAAGGTGCATTAGGATCCCCATCAGGCGCCGGAACCTTTGCAACTATTGCTTCCAAAACATCTTCTATATTCAGTCCTACCTTGGCTGAAATTCTAGGTGCATCATGTGCCTCTATTCCTATAACATCCTCTATTTCACTTGCAACCAAATCAGGATCGGCACTTGGCAAGTCCACCTTATTTATAACAGGAAATACTTCCAGGTCATGATCAAGTGCCATATAAACATTGGCAAGTGTCTGTGCCTCTATACCCTGTGCCGCATCTACTACAAGTATGGCACCGTCACAGGCGGCCAAAGATCTTGAAACCTCATAGTTAAAATCTACATGTCCCGGTGTGTCTATAAGATTAAATATATATTCATTCCCGTCATTTGCTTTGTAAACAGTTCTTACCGCCTGACTCTTTATAGTAATTCCTCTTTCTCTCTCGAGGTCCATATTGTCAAGAACCTGAGACTGCATCTCCCTGCTGGTCAAGAGTCCTGTCTTTTCTATAATTCTGTCTGCAAGTGTAGACTTGCCATGATCTATATGTGCAATAATACAAAAATTTCTAATTTTACTTTGATCAACAATCATCTTTTCTTCCTATCGTTAAACCTTGAATAATAATGCTTATAATAACATTTTTTCAGCGTTCTTACAATAATAGTGGGAAATGAAGCGCTTATTACATACCGTACATTATGTCAATATACAGCCTGCATGAATCAAAGAGCTGTGAGAGCTTGACATATTCATTTTCCCTATGTACCACCGATAAATCTCCCGGTCCTATAATTACAGGTATAAGTTCATTTTTTATAAGCATACTTGCATCTGTAGAGCCTGTAAAAGTGTCAAATTCCGGATCAATATCCAGCTTTTTTAATGTGGCTTTAATAGTCTTTATAAGCTTGTCTTCCTTTGATGTATCCCATGATGTTCTCATATCGGCTATCTCGTATGTAGCATCAAAATGAGGATTTTCGGCTTTTATTTCATCTATAAGTTCATCCAGTTTTTCCCATATATGCTCAGGCTTATGTCCTACCTGTAGTCTGGCATCCACTGTAAACACACATCTGTCAGGTACTACCTGCGGCTCAACACCTGCATTTATAGCCAATGTTCTCCAGAATGTATCGGGATAATCTTTAAACTCAGTGTTCTTTATCTTTTCTATAAGCTTTATCGCAAGATATATGGCATTTTCACCTACACCCTTTTGTGAACCGTGAGCAGTCATGCCATGTACACAGATATCAGCCCATGTTCTACCCTTTTGACGATTACATATCTTCATATCGGTAGGCTCGCATACGATAAGATATTTTGCATTATCAAACACCTTATTTTGATATAATGCCTTTGATCCCTTCATAAAGTTCTCTTCATCTATGGTAGCCGCAATTATTATATCTCTTTCAGGTATAATATTGTTTCTCTTCAAAAGTATCATAGAATATATAGCACTTATGAGTCCACTTTTCATATCAGCACTTCCCCTGCCATATAATTTTCCGTCCTTTATAGTGGATTTAAACGGCGGTGTATTCCATCTTTTCATCTCATCATCAGATACCGGCACAACATCCATATGCCCTGTGAAAACAATAGCATCCTTATTTGTTTTTCCTTTAAGCTTTGCAATAATATCATATCTTCCGTCTTCCACCGGTACCGTAAAATATTCAATGCCGTTTTTGCTTCAGCAGGTCTTCCACATACTCACACATAGGCTTTTCATTGCCTTTTGGGTTTGTACTCGGTATGTCCACTGCTTTTGAAAATATGTCTACCAGCTCTTTTTCATCTATCAAATCAAAAATACTTTCCATAATATTTATTCCTTTAATTCATCGATATTCTTATTATACAGATTAAAATATATTCCCTCTTTATTCATCAGCTCTTCATGTGTACCCGACTCTTCTATACCGTTTTCTGTAAGTACTAAGATTTTGCTTGCATTTCTTATGGTTGAAAGTCTATGTGCTATTGTGATTGTAGTTCTGCCCTTACTCAGTATTTCAAGTGACTGCTGCACTATGGCTTCCGAATTATTATCTAGTGCTGAAGTTGCCTCATCAAGTATAAGTATCGGTGGATTCTTTAAGAATACTCTTGCTATGCTTATTCTCTGCTTTTGTCCACCTGAAAGCTTTGTACCACGCTCTCCTATATATGTATCAAACTTATCCGGAAGCTCCATAATAAAGTCATAGGCACCGGCCATCTTTGCGGCTTTTTCTACATCCTCAAAGCTTGCATCCTTTTTTCCGTAAACTATATTTTCATATATAGTTCCTGAGAACAGGTACACTTCCTGTTGCACAATACCTATATTATCTCTCAATGACTTTTGCTTGAAATCTCTTATATCTGTGCCGTCTATAAGTATTGCACCTTCAGTAACCTCATAAAATCTCGGTATAAGATTTGATATAGTTGTTTTACCTACACCTGAAGAACCTACAATAGCAATATTCTCTCCTTTATTTATGCTAAAGCTGATATCATCCAGTACCTTTGCATCACTTTCAGGATATGCAAAGCTGACATTTCTAAACTCTATATCGCCATGTACGTCGGTCAAAACTCTCGCATTTTCCTTATCGACTATATCGTTCTTTACATCCATTATCTCAATGAATCTTTCAATACCTGTCATTCCTCTTTGGAACTGCTCCATATAGTCAACTATTTTCTTTACTGTATTTAAAAGCATATTTATATACAATGTGTAAAGAAACATATCACCTGCATTTATTTTACCGACCTTCATATAGTAGCTTCCAAGTACTATAACTGTCAGATACATAATTCCGTCAAATATTCTGTATACCACCTGAAAATTTGACATGTGTTTGTAGAACTCTTTTTAATATCCAGAAATCTCAAATTTTCTTTTATGGAACTTCTTTACCTCCAGCTCTTCATTTGCAAATGATTTTACAACCTTTGCACCCAGAATATTGTTTTCAATACCTGAATTGATCTCACCCACGTGATTTCTTTGTGCCTTTTGTGCCTTTCTCATATGGTTATTGGTGGAAGACATAAAGAATACCATTATCGGTATCATAATAAATATGGTAAGTGTAAGAGTTATATTTATATTTATCAGTATTACAAATGAAACTACAAGTTTTACGAGTGCTATAAAAAAACTCTTCCGGACAGTGATGTGCAAACTCTGTAACATCAAAAAGGTCGGTAGTAATTCTTGATAATATCTGACCCGATTTATTTGTATTATAGTAGGAATAAAGGGAGTTGCTGTATGTGAGAAAAAAATATCATATCTCATATCCGTTTCTATCTTTGCCCCCATCACATGGCCTATATTTTTGCATATAGTAGTTTGCTATGGTATCAACCACTCTGAGTAAAAACAAATATTACTCCAAGTGTCAGTATAAGTTTTACTGTCAGGGGCTCAAATCCTGTCTGGCAGTATTTGTCAGATATCTGAGTATTATCGGCAACACCAGATCACACATGGTTGAAAAAAACCTGCACATATAAGATCAAGTATTAATGTTGGATAGTACTTGCCGTAATATGGTAAAAATCTCTTTAACAAATATGAATTTGTATAAGTTTTTTTGCATAAGATCTCCTTCTTTGATTTATAGTTATATAAGTAGTATATACAATAATAATTTCACAACATTTTTTTAGTATAGCACCTTTTTAGAATAAGAAAGAACTCTAATTTTATATGAATATGTTTGTCATTTGACTTATAAAAAGGCAGCCTATGCTGCCTCCATTAAGTTTCTATTTTTATTTTATATATTTTTCAAAAATCTTCTGCACTCATATCTGCTCTGATTGCCGCTTCATCAAGACTAAGTAATCCATCCTTTACCAATGATATAAGCGTGTTTTATGGTACCTCTTTTTAATACCCTGTTCAATTCCTTTTTTTCTATTCCCCTGGCCTCTACTCTATCCAGTACTTCACACATATTGACTTTCTCCTTTCCCTTGAAATCGTTTATCGTTTCTTCAAATCTGTCACTTAGGGTCTTTATTCTTATCCCCTACAACCCAGTAGTCACATATTTTTCCCGCCTGATGCCAATGTGCTTTCTCTATGTAATACGCCCTTTCCTTTCTCAAACATAAGATGATCGATATCGCAGCACATGGGTAAAAGATCCAGATAACCGTTGTCTCTTGCAAATTTTTCAATAGGACATCTTGTGAAGTGGTAATAAAAACCGTCACTGTGCAGCTCCTCATCAAAATTAAAGTCCCAAGTTTTATCCTTATACTCCGGATGTTTATCTGCCCAATCCGCCATTTTATGCATCCTGTCGGCAAATTTTTTCATATCTTTCGGATTATTTAAATCAAAACCGCCTTTGAGTTTGCCGATCAATTTGTTGTTTAAAAATTCAACAATGATCTCATTAAAATCATCAACACCAAAATCCCCTGCCCGGCACACAGCCATAAAAACATATGCCGAATAAATATTGCCGGCCATAGGGTTGTTAGAGCCTATATCCTCAGTACTCTCAATCATTTGTCTGTATAAACCTCGAGCCTTTTTTTAAACTTTCTTCAGTCTTATCCTTACCGAATTTTTCTTATCATAGGTTTTTCAAGAAAAAAACTTATTAAACTAAAATATACCCCCTTGTATTTCATTAGACCCCCTTTAAAACTTTTTTTCACAAGTCGATTTTTTTCAACATTCACGTCCACGCCTAAACTTAAACCGTTTAAGTTAGGTTTTTATAACCACTATTATTTTTACCACTTTCCTACAGACCTTTCCATATTTTAGAGCATATAAATGTAAATACTAAAAAGGCGTGTAAAATAATTCTTCTATTTTACACGCCCGGATTCTACTGATTTATAAATGCTGTTTGTAAATTATTAAGTTCCAAAATTGCCGGTGCCTCTCTAAAGTTTTTGGTATGCAAAGATTCCAAATCCTGAAACTTCTCCGGTTTCTCTTGCCGCCTTTACCTGCCTTAATAAGATATCATTATATCTTAACCATTCCGAAACGGCATTGCCGTCCTTTATATCCTTTCCGGTTCTGTAAAGTCCAAGACCTATATACAGCTTTACATTGCTGTTACTCTTTCTCTTTAACTCCACCCAGCTGTTTAAACAATTTATATATGAATGTGGTGCCAATATACCTGTTCTTGTTTTTGCTTCAAAACCGTGGTATAGCTGCGGCATTATATAATCTATATATTCATTTGAAGCCATCCATTTATCAATATCTACAAAATATGATTTATCACTTCTCAGATTTGATAAAAGCGCTACAGGACTGATCCCGAAAACCGCCTGAGGACGAGCTTCATGTACCGCCTTATATACATCTTTTACAAGCATTGACACATTTTCTCTTCTCCACTGTGTAATACCTAAACTGCTGCCTGAAGCATCATATTCCACCTTGTCAAAGCTCTTTGCCGGATCACCGTCACTTAATGAAGGATAAAAATAATCATCAAACTGTACACCGTCAACCTCATAGTTTTTACAAATTTCACTGATTGAATTCACAAGATAGCTTCTAACCTCCGCACTTGAAGGGTTCAGATAATAATTGCCGTCATGTAATAATACATTCCTCTGCTTTGAAGGATCTCCCATCCACTGCTTCACTATTGAATTATCCGGTATATTTTTTTCATCATAGAATTGGTAACTCTATAAGGATTTACCCAAGCATGAAATGAAAGTCCCTGTTTGTGAGCACTCTCAATCATATACTCCAGAGGATCAAAATTCGGATTCGAATCTTTTGTGACCATAAACTTTGACAGTGGGAAGGATTTCAACTTCTGACCGTAGCTGTCCGAATGACTGTGCACATGGCAAAATATAGCATTCATTCCGCGATTTTTTATATCCGCCATAACTTGATCTGCACGTTTCTTAAATGCTTCAACATCTGACGGCATCTCACTCCAGTCAATATATGAAAACCATACTCCTCTAAGTTCTTTTTGCTCTACAACTGCGCTTTTAACAGTACCGTTTCTCTTTACAGGCGTAACCGCCGCATAAACTTGTAAAGATGCCAAAGTATTTATTATCAATACTATAGCTATAAGTTTGCCGACCGGTCCACTAAACCACGTTCTCTTCATCTTCATCTCGCTCTCTATTTTTTTAAGTATAATAAAATCACTTAATATCATACTATAGCCAAGATAAAAAAACCAATATCAACTTCCTTAAAGACTGATTACAAATACTTTTATCTAAGTTTCACTTCTATCGCCCCCGTTTTTTTGAAGTTTCAAATATAATACAACCGTTTTCTTTTAATGTCTCTATAGTTTCAGGACTTGGATGTCCGTAATGATTATTTTTTCCACAGGATATAACGGCATAATCGGGACTTACATTTTCTATAAAAGCTTTTAGAGAAGAATTCTTTGAGCCGTGATGAGCCACCTTTAATATATCCACTTTTCCTATATCAAAGTATTTTAATATGCTCTCCTCGCTGCTTTTACCGATGTCTCCTGTAAATAAGAGTCTTTTTCCATAAGTCTCTATAACAAATGTCTGACTTTGCTCATTCACATTTTCTTTATCCGTTTTGTCAGGCCAAAGACAGTCTATCTTTAAATTTTTTCTTTCAAAACAATCACCCATACTCAAATATCTTATATTGCACCCGGCCTCCACTGCAGCTTTCTTTAATTCATCATATGACTTATCTTTCATTGCCTGATACGGAAGAAACATATTCTCTATTTTTATATCTGTTTCAAGTAAATACAGTATCCCGCTTATATGATCGATATCCGAATGTGTGATAAAGCTCATCTCAATATCATCCACTCCCTTATATAAAAGAAAAAGGCTCCATACTGTATTCACCCAAAAGAAGGCTTTGATGTGCTGCCGCCATCTATCAATATATCCAAATCATCAATATGCATATAAATGCCGTCACCCTGTCCCACATCAAGATACACAACACTTTCAGTTTTTAAAAAAAGGATATAAAATAAGAACTGCAACTAAAGAAAGTAAAAGATATATTTTTCTACACCTCAATACAGATATCGCAATTATACCAAGCAGTAAAATATAATAAATAAGTATCTGCCAAAACTTCGGCCTGCCAAATGCAATATAGTGATAAGGTAAATGCTTGGCAGCAATACAAAGGAAAATCATAAAATCCCAGAATTAAAACAGTAACTACACTTATATATTTATATAAAGTCAGTCTTAATATATTTAAAACCAAAGAAAGCATAGAAGAATAAAGCACAAAAGCTCATAAGCGGTATAACTAAAATATTGATTAAGAAAGCATATAAGGGTAATGTATAAAAATAATATAATGTAACCGGTAAGGTCAAAAGCTGAACTCCGATACTTACGACAAGAATTTTAAATACTCTATAACTACAGGAGGACTTGTCCTTCTTTTTCCACAGGCTTAAATCTTTTTATAATAAATGCAATCGGTCCTCCAAGACTTAAAACTGCCGCAAAAGAAAGCTGAAAGCTTAATCCGAAGGGCTCAAACGGTGAAATAAGGCATATGCCTACCGCACTGATACTGAGTGCGGATATAATACAATAACTTCTCCCCAACACCTCAGCAATAAAATACAATATAAGCATTGTACTTGCTCTTACAATACTTACACTATCACCTACCAATAATCCGTAAAACACCAAAAATACACTCGCAAGACTTGCTGAAAGCAAAAAACTTCTTTGCAGTATTTTTCTGAGAAGCTTGTAGAGTCCTATACCGAGCAATGAAACATGAAGTCCTGAAATAGCAAGTATATGAGCTATTCCGCTTCTTTGATACAGTTTATAAGTATCTTTATCAAGTTCTCCCCTCATCCCAAGTATGGTTGCTTTTATAAATCCGGCTCTGTTGGACTCAAAAGTCTCATCTATTTTTGTACTAAGGTATTGTCTTAATAAAAAGAAAAACTCACCTACCTTATCATAGCTTTTATCAACCACCATATAGTCGCTTACCGACATTTTTACATATATACCCTTGGTTTTATAATAGCTTTTTGCATCAAATTCACCGGGGTTGGTCCCCTTACTTATCTCTTCAGACTTCCTTCAAACTTCACCTTATTTCCAATGTGAATGTCATTTAAAAAGATTTCACCTTTCAGATAGTAGATTACTCCTTCACAGATAATCATTGCATTATCATCTTTGAAAATAATATTTTTAACTCTTCCACATAATGAAGTGTTTTTTTCATTATTATCCACATCAGCTATAAAGTTATTCATATATCGGATTTCATATTTGATTCTTAAAATAAAGATACTGCATATCAGAAAAAAATATCAGAAAGTAAATTAATTTGAATTTTATAATTTTTTTGTAATTTAGTACAAATAAGACCGCGGCCACGACGGGAATTCCGCCGCAAAGCCTGTATATACTGAAATAATACCCTAAAAAGCTCTCCAAGCAAACAGGCCGTTACTATAAGTACACATGGTCTTTTTCATTTTTTTAATCCTCTTTTAGATAATCAAGATTTCTCTCTACAGAAGTTCCTAAAGAGATTGTATTATATTTTTTATCGGATTTTCCGTTCACAAGAATCTGCACTCTGCTTATATTAGGCAATTCAGAAAGCGAATCCACTATTGAGTATATTGTAATACTGTCAAGAACATCCGGTATTGCATTGAGGAAGGCCTCATCAAAATTTACATAACAGATGCCCTCATTCATTGTGACACTTACCACCTTTGTATCACTTGGTATAGTAGCCTTCAAACCGGCTGTTTCAGGTCCTTTTATAAGCTCATCAACTATAATTCTCTCTTTTGACGTATTGATATCATAAAACACATCTCTTGCCTCTGTCACCAGCTCTGTCCCCGATTCATCTGCAAAGTAAAGCAAAAGTGTGGCTTTTTCAAAGCTGTTTATATTTGAAACATTATTTATAAAGTTGTTGGCACTTATAAGTCCCCACATTTTCTCCCAAGGCATTTACAAGAGGCTGGTCTCCTGAACGAATACTTATATATTCTATCCCCTCTATCTGTGTAAATGTCTTTGCCAAGGCCGCTCTTGCAAGTACTTCTCTGGTCACATCCATTCCCTGATAGTTTGTATCAAAGTTTAAATATAAAATATTTCCGTCTATATCAAATCCCTGATATGTAACCTTGTCAGGTAGGGCTCCCACCGCTTCCAAATCATCCGGCACCTTTAAAAATGTGTCATAATTTCTTTTATCAGTCCGTTTGTATCGCTCTTACCTGAAGCTGCGGTGTATCGGCTTTCCACAAGAGTATTAATATTTGTATTTAAATAATAAATATTGTATTCATTTTCCGCTAAAGGTTGTATCTCCTTTTTCTTACAGGATATAAGAGTTATAGAAAGTAGAACAATTACAATGATCAAAAATTTGTTTCTCACTTCTTATCCCTCCTTTTTACATGATTTAGAGGAATTCTGACTGTAAACGTAGTTCCCTCGCCCTCTTTACTTGAAACTTTTATAATGCCGTCGTGTAAATGAACTACATTCCTTGTGATAGCAAGTCCCAAACCAGTACCTCCTGTCTGCCTGGATCTTGCCTTATCTATGCGGTAAAATCTTTCAAAGATAAGATCTTGGTACTCAGGTGCTATTCCGTCTCCGGAGTCTTTTACCTTTATATAAAAAAACTTATGATCCGCGTCAATACTTACCTTTACAAAACCGCCATCCTTGTTATATTTGATTGCATTTTCTATAAGGTTATTTATGGCCAGTGACAACTTGGTTTCATCCACATCGGCACTTACCTCTCTTATAGTCTCAAAAGTCATTTCTATATCACGCTTTTGTGCTATAGGTCTCAGTCTTTTCAAGATTTGTTTTATAAGTTGATTTATATCAACCTGCTCGGTTACCAAAGTGGTAGCTGACTTATCAAGCTTCACCAAAGAGAGAAGGTCATCTATTATCTTTGCCTCTCTGTCTATCTCATCGGAAATATCCTGCATAAACTCCGCATACATCTCATTAGGTACATTTTCCATGCTCATTAAAGAATCCGCCAATACTCTTATAGATGTAATAGGTGTCTTTAACTCATGAGACACATTAGCCACAAACTCATCTCTGGATTTATCCGCATCCTGTAACTTTGCGAGTGTGGTATTGATATTTTCAGAAATAGATTTGGTCAGCTGATATTCATTATGCTCTATCTTTTGATCAAGCTTTCCATAGCCTATACTTGATATATCATCTCTTAAATTTATAAGCGGCTTTAACAGTCTTCCGCCTATTATAACAGAGAGTACAAATACTATTGCTGAAAGTGTTATATATAAAAACCTCTCGGTATTTCCAACACCTTCGGCTACCGAAACCAGATTCTCTGTAGACGCAATAAACATTAACACTCCGTCTATATTCTGGTTATCAATATTCTCATATATCGGCATTGTTTGCAGTATATATGACTTGGTCTTATTGTATATATTTGTATTGGTGCCGTTGAATGTACCTATTATTTCCGGAGAGATGTTTATCTTACCTGTTGCCAGATTAAAAGTATCTTCAATAGTTGTATAGGATTTATCTATTATAACTATTCTACCGTTATATATATCCGCCACTGTATCTATCTCGGATCTTATAACCTCTCTGTTATCGGAATTTTTCAAGAAATTTCCTCTTGTGAGTTTATTGCTGAGCATAAGACATTTTGTCTGCAACTCTATCTTTCTTGCATCCACTCTTGAGGTAAAATTTGTACGGCTTACAATTCCTCCATATATAAATATAGGTAAGACACCGAAAAGTAAAAATACTACAGACAAAAGCACCCTCAAATTTATAGGAGGCAGTTTAAATTTCGTTTTTTTCTTTTCAACATCCATAGTCTTAATTGTCACTTGACTTTCTTGCTGCAGCAACGGCAACCGTTCCCGGGCCTATATGTGTTGCTACGGAAAGTGAAAGATTAACTATATCCACCTTTCCAAAGACAGGCTCAAGCTCTGCTGCAAATTCATTTGCAAAATCGAGCGCATCATACTGTGCTATCATTACTCTGGAATTTTCAGCATCCGGATCATCAAGTCTCTCTGCAAGATCCTTTTTTAAAGCTTCAAGCATTATCTGCTTTGCCTGTTTAAATGTTCTGGCTTTTCCATAAGCATCAATCTTTGATTCATGAATTTGAAGTACAGGTTTTATCTTCAGCAATGAAGCAAGAGCGGCTGCCATAGGTGTAATCCTTCCGCCCTTTTTAAGATATTTCAAATCACTTACCATCAAATATATTCCCGACTTGCCTGCATCGGCTTCAAGCTTCTCCTTTATCTTTTCAGGTGACATGCCCTCTTTAAGCATCTCTATTGCATCCAAACCGGCACTTATCTGTGTGATTGATATTCTCTTATTATCCACTACAAATACCTTACCGAAGAACTCATCCTCATTTGAAAGCATTGTTGCCGTATCACATGAACCTGAAAGCCCTGATGTCATAGGTATATGTATTATTGAATCATACTCTTTTAAAAGTTCAGTCCACAGATCCATCACATCTTCAGGTGAAGGCTGTGATGTCACTATATCGGCACCGTTCTTTTGTAATCTTAAGAACTCATCGTATGTAATATCCTTACCGTCTAAATATTCTTTTCCGTCTATCATAAACGGCATAGGCAAAATATACATGCCAAGCTCTCTTGCCTCTTCCTTTGTCAAACCACTGTTACTATCCAATACAACCGCTGTACTCATTAGCCTCTATCCTTACCCTTTGCTATTTCATCAATTACATTATTTTTAATCATATCATCTATGATATCATTTCCGCTTTTTTCTTCATCCTCTTCCATCTTTGCATGTAGTACATAGACTGCACATACAAAGACAAGTATCAAAATAAGCACCGCTATTCTGATCATTTAACCACTTCCTTTATAATCCTGAGTGCATTTTTATATGTTATATTTTTCAATAAGACTTGCGCTAAAGCCTTCCCTCTCCATTGCATCTGTCAAGAGTCCCATTCCCCCTGCATCCTTCCACTCTAAAATATCACTGAATCCGTCATAGTCCGAGCCCAGAGCCACAAACTCGCTTCCTCCAACATCTACCATATATTTCAGCATATCTATAGTATCGTCTATATAGGCTTTTCTTTCTCTGTTTGAAAAATCCTTCGATAAGAACTCAGGATAAAAGTTAAGCCCCGAAATGCATCCTTTATTTGCCATCTTCTTTATCATATCATCAGTCAAATTTCTCGGATGATTGCATACCGCTCTGGCATTGGAGTGACTCGCAACAAAAAGGTCTCTTTGTAATATCAATTATATCATAAATTCCCGCATCCGAAAGATGTGAAACATCAACTATTATTCCCAACTCTTCCATTTTTTCCACAACTTCAAATCCGAAAGGTTTAAGACCGTTGTCTTTATCAGGGGTATAGCCGACACATTCACCGTTTTCTATAATTCGTTTATTACCGAAGCCTATACAGTTTTCAAAATTCCATGTAAGAGTTATCATCCTTACGCCTCTGTTATAGAAGTGTATAAGATTATCTATACTGCCCTCTATCGCCTCACCCTCTTCTATTGTGAGGAATGCCGAAATCTTATTGTTTTTCCTTGTTTTTTTGGATATCGCTATAGCTTTTTGCAAAAGCAATATCAGACGAATTCTTCTCAATTTCTTCTTCATACAAATCAATAAGTTCATTTACATATTTATATGGTGAATCCACCTCTTTTTAAATATGTAAACATAGCAAAAAGCATTGCAAAAAGTACATCTGATTTTTTTCAGCTTGTTTATATCAATCATTAAATCATTCTCTTTTTAGACTTATACCCTTATTTTTTTATATTTCACTGATTGTATCACAATGTAAATCAACTATCATGTTTCCCCTTTTTTTCAAATCCTTATGCCACCATTTTTCCTGATATAAATCTATATGCAAAAATTTGACGATCGAAATACCCAGTCTATAATCATTGCACACCATACACCCTATTGCTCCTATATGAAAAAAACATTGGCTATAAAAAGTGATGTTGCAAATCTGAATACCGCCATTGAAAAACAGGCTTACCGTCATTGTAAACTTCACATCATTTCCTGCTCTCAATGCATTAGGAAGTATAAAGCTTAAAGGCCATAAGAATACCGCCATTCCCATATGTATCCATACCAGTACGGCTGTAAGCTCTCTTGTGGCATCCGATACCTTATATATTGAGATAAAAAAGCTTTGAAATCCCAATATAAATATAGTGGGAATTATAATGACCGCATATCCTATAAACATAAGTTTTTTTACATAGTATTTAGCCTCTTTATAATTTCCCGCACCCACACATCTTCCTATTACCGTAATCATAGCAATACTTATCGCATTTCCCATGTTTACGCCAAGTCCGTCAAGATTATTTGCTATAGCATTGGCCGCTATCTCCGCTCTTCCAAAGTTTGAAATTATGGAAACTACAGCAACCCTTCCGACCTGAAACAGTGAGTTTTCAATTCCTGAAGGTATTCCGATATAAAGTATCCTTCTCATATAGTCCATTCTCAGTCTGAATACCTCTTCTATCTTCAAATAAACTATAGCATTTTTATTCCTTGATGCAAGTATTGTTATAGCAATAGCGGCTACACCTCTTGATATAACACTCGGTATAGCCACACCGGCCACTCCCATATGTAATACAAAGATTCCGACACTGTTTCCGACTACATTTATTATATTCATAAGTATACTGACTTTCATGGAAGTCTTAGAATCTCCTATACTTCTGTATATAGCCGCGCCTGAATTATATATTGCCAGCATCGGAAAACTTATTGCGGTTATTGTCAAATACTGCTTGCTTGCCTCAAACACCTCGTTATCTATATTACCGAAAAGCATTGATATAAGAGGATGAGCGAATATTATAACAAGTATGGAAATAATAACGGAAACCGAAAATGTCATAATCTCAAGCTGAGCAGCCGCAGTACATGCATCGTCGTTTTTCCTTGCACCTATAAACTGACTGATTACTACTGCACCGCCTGTTGCAAGTGCAGCCAGCAGAGAAATCAGTACATTATTTACCATATCAACAAGCGACACTCCCGATACTGCCGCCTCACCTGCAAAGCTTACCATAACGGTATCCGACATTCCTACAGCTATGGCCAGAAACTGCTCAATAATCAGCGGAACTATAAGCAGTTTCAAATCAGTATTACTGAATAATTTTCCCGGTATATTTTTTTATTATCCTGTTCCATATATTCTCCATATAGCCGTCGCTTTACAAGTTCTCACTCACCAGTAAATATCCCGAATGTGGTTCTATCTCCATGTTCACATGGCCGTTATCATTAAAATATGTTACCATTCCTACATTGTAACCTGTAGGATTTGTATAGATTACTCTGCTTATAGCCGCATTATCTCTCATACCTGTGAGATAGAGCGGAATATCTATTTTCTTTTTTTCTCTTCCGGTATGAATTATAATTACAGACACATTATCTTTTGAAACTCTGGCATAACCTACTATACCGTCTTTTTGAAATAAGTTTTTATCAAAGAGCCGTGTTTTAACTCTTTTCTTATTCTATGCCATCTGTTCATATATCTGTGATACTCTAAAAGTTCAAGATTTTCATTTCCCCAAGGATATGTTCTCCTGCTGTCCGGATCTGTAAAACCGCATACTCCGACCTCGTCACCATAGTATACGGTAGGTGCACCCGGCAGAGTTAACTGCATCATTATGGCCTGCCTCATAACTTCAAGCTTTACACCTAAGCTTGCATCCTCTGATTTATGAGTATTTATTCTTCCTACAATACCGTTTGTTCTTGTCAGGAATCTGGAATGATCATGATTTGAAAGCTGAATCATAGATACAAGTGCTACATCATAATGCATTTTTCCAAGCGCATTCTTTAACATCATAAAGAACACATCTGCATTTCCCTTAAGGCTCATATCCTCTCTGTCGGAATGTTTTTCAAGGCCTGTCAGAAACCAGCTCACCGGCTCCATAAAGCCGTCATAGTTCATTACTCCGTCCCAACACTTGCCGTCCAGCCAAAAACTCGGATCACCGTAATGCTCGGCAAGAATAATTGCGTCCTTGTTTACGGATTTTACCGCATCTCTGAACATAGTCCAAAACTTATGGTTAAACTCTTTTGTATATCCGAGATCTGCCGCTACATCAAGTCTCCAACCGTCCACATTAAAAGGCGGTGATATCCACTTCTTTGCAATTCTAAGTATCTCATCAACCAGCTTTTGACTGTTTTCATAATAGAGCTTCGGCAAGGTATCATGTCCCCACCAGCCGTCATATTCCGTTCCGATAAAGTTAAAAGTATGATCTGAATTCACTTTCTTCTGACCAGTATGCACCTATCGGATATTCTTCATCCGCTCTTTTATAAATACCCTCTTTGTCCATCCATTTATTAAAGGATCCGCAGTGATTAAATACTCCGTCTATAATCACTTTGATATTTTTCTTATGAGCTTCTTTTTACCAGTTTTATAAATACTTCATTACTTGCCTCAAGATTTTTCCTACTTGTAACTCTTTTTTACATACTTTGCGGCATTTTTATTGTCACTGTCAAACTCACCTAAAACTCCGTCCGTATCCTCCACAATTTTTCCTATATGGGGATCGATGTAGTCATAGTCCTGCGTATCATATTTGTGATTTGAAGGTGATACAAATAGAGGGTTAAAGTATATCACCTCAACCCCAAAGTCCTTTAAGTAGTCCAGTTTTTGTAAAACGCCCTCCAAGTCTCCGCCATAGAAATATCCCACATCAAAGTTTGAAGGATATTCATTCCAATTTTTCCTTATGTTTTACAGGTAAACCTATATATATATATTCATCATCCACGACATCATTGGTTTCATCTCCACGATTGAATCTGTCGATGAATATCTGATACATTAAAGCTCCCTTTGCCCACTCAGGCAAAGAGAAGTCTTTATTGTATTCAAACAATGTGTCTTCTTTTAAATAATCCGTAACTCCGAATCTTGTATAAAAGAGTTCTTCCACCCTCATTTATTTTTAAAAATAATATTTGAAAATAATTTACATCATTCAAATCAGCGTAGTAATAATCAAAGTATTCACTTGAACGAAGCTTTTTCCATCTTTGATTCACTACCGTCAAAATGATTTACCAAAAAAATTTCCGGCTTATCATCCTTAAAAAAACCCTTATCTGTATTCGTATTTCCTGTCTATTTTTTAAGGCTTTGTAATGATATATAATCTATCGTTTCATCACTAAAAAAATACCTTCAATATTCATTTAAAATAACGCCTCAAATTCTTCAAAACCTATCTTTTTCTTTCTCTATAAGAAGCTTAGCACATGACTCAAGCACATACTTTCTCTTCAATATTATCTCTTTCGCCTTTTTGTAGCAGTCATTGATAATGTTTCTGACTTCCTCATCAATCATACTTGCAGTCTCTTCGCTGTATCCCTTTGTCTGACCGAAGTCTCTTCCTATGAATATTTCATCACCTTCATTGCCGTAATTTACAAGTCCGGCTCTATCGTTCATACCGAACTCCATCACCATTGCCTTTGCAACCTTTGTCGCCTGCTTTATGTCTGAGCTTGCTCCTGTCGTAATGTCACCGAAGATGATTTCTTCCGCTATTCTTCCTCCAAGACTTACCATTATGTCATTTAACATCTTGGATTTTGTATTAAACATCTGATCCTCGCCCGGCAAAGGCATTGTATATCCTGCAGCACTTACACCTGTAGGTATAATGGAAATAGTATGTACCGGTCCTACTCCTTCAAGTTCTCTGAAAAGTATGGCATGTCCGGCCTCATGATATGCTGTAATCGCCTTTTCCTTCTCACTTACTACTCTTGATTTCTTTTTCCGTACCTATTCCGACTTTTTATAAACGCTCTGTTTTATATCATCTGCACAAATATAAGCCTTTCCTTCCCTTGCGGAAAGTATTGCCGACTCGTTCATAAGATTTTCAAGGTCCGCACCTGTAAATCCTGAAGTCTGTCTAGCCACCGAATGTAAGTCTACATCATCACCTAAAGGCTTTGATGAAGCATGTATCTTCAATATTGCTTCTCTTGCAGCTACATCAGGTCTGCCTACTGCAACTTTTCTGTCAAACCTTCCCGGTCTAAGGAGTGCCGGATCCAAAATGTCAACACGGTTTGTAGCCGCCATTACTATGATGCCTTGATTTCCGCCAAAGCCGTCCATCTCCACAAGGAGCTGGTTTAGAGTCTGCTCTCTCTCATCGTGACTTCCACCAAGTCCTGAGCCTCTTCTTCTGCCGACCGCATCAATCTCATCTATAAAAATAATACATGGAGAGTTTTTCTTGGCATCCTCAAAAAGATCTCTGACTCTGCTTGCACCGACACCCACAAACATCTCCACAAAATCGGAACCTGATATTGTAAAGAAAGGTACTCCGGCTTCACCTGCCACCGCCTTTGCCAAAAGAGTTTTTCCGGTTCCCGGAGGTCCAACCAATATAATTCCTTTAGGAATTCTGGCACCAAGCCTTGTGTACTTTCCGGGATCCTTTAAAAAGTCTACAACTTCAGCCAGTTCTTCCTTCTCTTCCTCAAGTCCTGCAACCTTTGAAAAGTTAATATTTGACGTCTTTACGATTCTGGCTCTGCTCTTTCCGAAATTCATCATCTTATTATTGCCGCCGGCGCCGCCTGCCGCAATCTTTCCGTTCATATACATAACGAAAAACATTACCATGACGGCCGCAAGTAATACCGGCAATACGGTATTTGTAAATACGCTCTCTCTCGGAACATCATCTAAGATATATGTTATATTCTTAGATTCCATTTTTTTGATGAACTCATTTACATCAGATATAAAATAATGTACTTCCGATTTTCCGTACTTCTCCTGATTCTTGAAGTAAATTATAGCCTCACCTGTAGGAGTTTGTGAATTCTGTCTTATCTCTATCAGTCCGATATTATTCTCTTCAATTACGCTGTTAAACTCGGCAGAGTTAAGTTTTGTAATACTAAGCTGATTTCCCATGTTAAATATCAGCCATATTATAAGTGCCACAACAAACAGTAAGAAAAACATTCTTACCGGATTATCCGTTTTTTTCATTATTCTCCAATCTGGTCAGAAAGCTCCATAACCCCGATGTATGGAAGATTTCTATATCTCTGGTCGTAATCAAGTCCGTATCCCACCACAAACTTGTCCTCTATTTCAAAGCATACATAGTCTACAGTAACATCCTTTTCTCTTCTTGACGGCTTATCTAAAAGAGTACAAAGCTTTATTGACTTCGGTCCTCTCTTTTCCAATATATCAAGAAGATATGACAAAGTATTACCTGAATCAATAATATCTTCTACTACAAGTACATCCTTACCTGCTATACTGTCGTCCAGATCCTTTATTATCTTTACAACACCTGAGCTTGTAGTTTCAGCACCGTAGCTTGAAACACTCATGAAATCAAGTCTTACATTCAAATCAAGTCTCTTGGCAAGGTCACACATAAACATGACTCCACCCTTTAGCACACATATAAGTATCAAATCTTTTGCCCTTGTAATCCGCATTGATTCTTCCCGCAACCTCCAAAAATCCTTTTTACTTATCTCATCTTCCGATATCAGTACTTCAACTTTTTCTTTCATATTATCTCCTACTTACTTCTATTTTTTTAAAATATTTTTTTGTATTTTTCATCTATTCTGTAGAGTTCTCCCGTTCTGTCAAGCCCGGCTTCATCTCCGAATATATTGCTCTCTCTAAATATCCAAAGTATCTCAAAACCCGTCGCAACAACTACATGTTCCCCTCTGATATTTAAAGGTATCTTATCATCCGTGAAAAGTTTTTTAACAGCCTTTTCTGCCGGATTTTTATATGTATAAAATCTCCGCTTTCACATCTTCTGATTACAATATTTTTCCTCTATGATTTTTTTATCATATCATCTTTATTAATAATATTGTTTTATACATATAGGTTTTCTATTATATTTTTACTATATTTTTCAAGGACTTTGTCAAAAATCAAGCCACCTGATATTACCGGCTTTCGGAATGTCCTTAATATTGAAATTATCCAAAATCTTGTAGTTTATTTCAGGTACTGAAATCTTTTTCATTATCCAACTCATTTTTTTATCTTCATCTGCAAATCTTATATTTTCCATATTCATTGTAGACTTTTTATTCCGTATTTTTAAATCAAGCTTTTTTTCCGTTTTTCCGATTTTGCCAGGTTCCATACATCCTCTATATGTACCATACCGATATCTTTTATTCCAAGCTCTTTACTCTTTAATACCTTTCTTAAAGTATACCTGATAATATATGTACTTATAATATGAGACTCATTAAGTAAGGCCTCTTTATCTAATAAAAAAATTCATCTTCACCTTTTTATTTTTTTAAATTCTTTTCACAAAAATTTTTATAGCTGAACTTTCAAAAACTCATCGGCCTCAGCCGCAATTTTAGAGGACTTATAAAAAAATTATTGATCACATTACTGTTAACATTTTTTTCAAGTATCGGAAAGACCTCATTCCTTAAAATATTTCTTGTATAATCATTTTTCCAGATTTGTACTGTCCGTCATATACTCTATACTGTTTCTTTTTAGATAGTCCTCTATTTCATTCCTTGAGAATGCAAGTAAAGGTCTTATAATATTTTTATTTCTTACCAAAATACCCTTTAACCCCGATATGCCGCTACCCCTTGACAGATTGTGAAGTATGGTCTCCGCATTATCGTATTTTTATTATGAGCCACTGCAACTTTGATCTTGTTAAAATCCAAGCCCTCCTTTATGGCTATATCTTTTGATACATTTTCAAAAGATTCATATCTCATCTTTCTTCCGGCTTCTTCTTCACTTAGTTTAAGATTTTTCGCAATCCTCGGTATGTCATAGTGAAAGCTGAAAAAACAAATATCAAGTTTTTCACAAAATTTCTTTACATAATTTTCATCACGGCTTGCCTCTTCACCTCTTATACCATGATTTATATGTACGACAAAAAGCCTTATTTCTAAGGCTTTTTGTATACGACTCAATGTATGCAACAGGCATATGGAATCCGCACCTCCGCTTACACCAAGTACTATTCTATCTTTTTTTCGATCAGATTATTATCCTCTATGAAATGACTAAACGTATCTATATCTAACATATTATTTTTTTCTGCCTTTATAGCAATCTCATCAGGAAAAAAACAAGTCCAAGTTTTTTCTCTTGCCATTTCTATTATATAACTGTCGGTTTGAACATATTTTCTTTGTTCTTCAAGTTTCTTTGATCTTTCGTCTTCACTCTCAAGTTCTTCAATTACTTTTTGATTGTAGGACTCTCTTTTTGCCAATTCCTGTTTTATACTGTTTACCTTTAATCCGAGAATAATCGCTACAGATAAAACCACTCCGGTGACAAAAATTATCGCAAATTTATTTTCCGATATTGCGCCGGCTTTCTTTCTTTTTCTCGCCATAAAAACACTCCTTTTAAATTCCGGTGTCGGCTTTATTTAAAAACTGACATATTTTTAAGCGGCTACTGACTTTATAATAGTATCATTCTATTCTTTTTGCAAGCCTCAATCATATCGGCAGGCCAAACACTTGACTGAACTTCTCCAACATGTGCTTTGTTAAGAAGAAGCATACAAAGTCTGCTCTGTCCTATACCTCCACCTATTGTATATGGTAATTCTCCTGCCAAAAGAGCCTTGTGGAAAGGTAAACTCTTTCTGTCAAGTGCATTTGCGGCCTTTAACTGTGCTTCCATTGCCGCTTCATCCACTCTGATACCCATACTTGATATCTCCAATGCACAGTTTAAATTCTCAAACCAGAAGAGAATATCACCGTTTAACTCCCAGTCGTCATAGTCAGGTGCTCTGCCGTCATGCGGCTTTCCGTCTCCTAAAGCACCACCGATTTTCTCCACAAAAACACAGCCATGTTCTTTAACAATAAGATTTTCTCTCTCCTTCGGAGTCTTATCAGGATATCTAAGTCTAAGATCCTCTGATGTGATAAAGAATATATCATCCGGCAAATGGTTGACAGCCTCAGGATATTTATACCACACCTCATGCTCCATATGCTTGATCACTTTAAATATGGTTCTTACCGTATCTTCCAAAACCTCAATAGTTCTGTCTTCTTTTCTTATTACCTTTTCCCAGTCCCATTGATCCACATAGCATGAGTGAAGATTGTCAAGTTCCTCATCTCTTCTTATGGCATTCATATTTGTGTAAAGGCCTTCACCCGGCGCAAAATTATACTCACCAAGAGCCATTCTCTTCCACTTTGCAAGTGATTGAACAACTTCATACTCCTCATTAGGAACCCCGAGTATATCAAATGCTACAGGACGCTCAACTCCGTTTAAGTTATCATTCAATCCGCTTGACTTTGATACAAATAAAGGGGCTGAAACCCTCTCCAGATTCATTTCTTTTCCGAATTCTTTTTGAAATGTATCTCTGATATATTTTATCGCTTCCTGCGTCTGTCTTACACTTAATACAGGATCATAACCCTTTGGTAAAAATCAATGCCATAAACAACCTCCGATATATAAATTCATACTCTTTTAAAAAAATTATGATAGCACTAAGTACCGCAATATACAATAGATAATGCCATAACTTAATAAAAAAGACAAAAGAAAAAAGACTGCCTTTTACAGCAGTCTTAAAAATTATTCAATTGCAATTGTCTTCGGCTCCTGTGGAAGTTTCTCTTTTTCCTTTGGCAAAGTGAGTTTCAAAAATACCGTTGTTATATGAAGCCTTGATATCTTCCTCGGTTATTGCTTCTCCTACAAAAGAAACTTCTCTGACATGAACCGAATCTTCTCTCTCTGCGGATGTATTTATCCTGTTCATCCTTTTCATCTTTATTTTCTTCATGCTTTGCACTGATTGTAAGGTATCCGTCCTTTAAGCTTGCACTTATATCTTCCTTATTAAATCCCGGAATTTCTACACTCAGCTCATAGTTTCCTTCGACTTCCTTTTACATCTGTCTTCATGCTTGGAGCCTCAAATTTTCTAAAAATCTCTTCCAAAAAAATCATTATTAAAAAAATCATCAAATAAATTGTAACTTCTTCCCGGTAATAACATATCCATATCTCCTTCTTTTAGTATTCATTATAGTTTGCAAATAAAACCTTGTAACGATATTGTTATCTATGTCTTATTTGTTATATGCATACTATAACACTAATTATTAGCACTGTCAATAGTTGAGTGCTAATTTTTTAAAAATTTTTATCATAAAAAAACGGCTCTTATTATGAGCCGGTCAAATTTGTCTCAATATATTATTTCTGTATTGCCTTAAATGCCTCTGTCTGTGATGTCATGCCTCTCTCTGATGCCAATCTCTCTATAGAAGAAGCTCCAAAGAAACCGTCAATCTCAGGCACATGCTTTTATTACATATGCAGCATCTTCAGGATCTGCAATAGGACCGCCATGGCAAATTACCATTATCTCCGGATTAACCTCACGACCTGCCTTAATGATCTCACGAATCTTTTCGCAGCAATCGTCAAGTGTTAAAGCGGTTTCAGCTCCGATTGATCCTTTTGTTGTAAGTCCCATATGTGCAACTAAAATATCTGCACCTGCCTCTGCCATAGCCTTTGCCTGCTCAGGATCAAAAACATATGGACATGTTAACATATCAAGCTTATGTGCTTCTCTGATCATTTCTACTTCGAGCCCATATCCCATTCCTGTTTCCTCAAGATTTGCACGGAACTTACCGTCTATCAATCCTACTGTCGGGAAGTTTTGCACACCGTTAAAGCCTTGATCCTTTAATTGCTTTAAGAAAAGGTCAATTACACGGAACGGATCTGTTCCGCAAACACCGGCAAGAACAGGAGTGTTCTTTACTATAGGAAGTACTTCAGCACCCATTTCCTGTACAATTTTATTTGCATCACCATAAGCCAATAATCCTGATAAAGATCCTCTACCTGCCATTCTGAAACGCCCTGAGTTATAGATGATCAGCATATCGGCTCCGCCTTTTTCACTGCACTTTGCTGTAATACCTGTTCCGGCACCGACACCTACAAGGATCTTTCCGGCTGCTACCTCAGATTTAAACTTGTCCATAATTTCTTTTCTTGATTGTCTGTTCATTTTATTTCTCCTTTACTTATATATTTATACTTCCAACATTTTAATAAGTTCTTCTGCGGCTCTTTGTGCAAAAGCTTTCTCATTTATATTATTATCCATCTCGACTATATTAACTTTATCTGTGTCGATATTATTTTTTTAATGTATCAAACAAAGCTTCATCCTCTTTAATTCCATAAAAAGGCTGACCTTGTGCATCAATCATTGATACTCCTTTTTAAAGGTAGAATCAATACTGTCTTACCGGAAGATGCATTTAATTTTTCTGCAATCTTTTGACCGAATTTTATATTTTCTTCCACTGTAGTTCTCATTAGAGTAACTGTCGGATTATGTTTATATAAATTACGATTTTTTTAAATTTCTCAGGGATTGTATCAATCGGTCCGAAGTTTACCATATCAAGTGCACCAACAGAAACAACCTGCGGAACATGATTTCTTCCTGCCGCTTCCAGTCTGTCAGGTCCGGCACCAAGTACTCCTCCGACTATTTCATCACACCACTCTGTTGTTGTAATATCCAATACTCCTTTGAAAAATCCCGCATCTATCAGTGACTCCATAGTCTTTCCGCCTGTTCCTGTTGCATGGAACACAAGTACTTCATAACCACGCTCTTCCAAATACTCTTTGGCAAAATCTACACATGGAGTAGTTACTCCGAACATTGTAGCGGCAATCAAAGGTTTTTCATCTTCCTCAACTTTTTTTATCTTATCCGCCATTCCAACCATTCCGGCAATAGCAAGTACCGCATTTTTAAATATTGTTTTTGAAATTTTATTCAGACCTGCAACATCCACTATGGAAGGCATCATTATTATGTCACTTGTTCCGACATACTGAGATACATTTCCTGAAGCCATGGTGGAAACCATCATTTTAGGTACACCGATAGGTAAGGCTCTCATTGCAGGTGTTACAAGTGATGTTCCTCCGGAACCTCCAAATGAGATGATACCGTCAAACTTTCCTTCAGCATAAAGCCTTGGAATCAACAGCTCCATTCCCTTTGATAAAGCCTCTGTGGCCATTGCCCTGTCTCTTCTTGAGACAATATCTTCAATATCATAACCTGCTTCTTTTGCAATTTCTTTATTTGATACATCAACCTCAATCTTAGAATCAAATACACCGGTATTTATCATATATGCCTTTAATCCCAGCTCTTCTATCAGCTCTTTGACATATAGAAACTCTTTACCCTTAGTATCAAATGTACCTGCTACAGCAATAGTTTTCATCTAATCCTTTAGACTCCTTTCCGTTTAGACTTGTTACGACTCCTTATAAATAACCATGCTTTAATAATACCCTAAATACAAAAAATCAAATGTCATTATTTTTATGTTTTTATTGTGTTTATTTTTATATTCTGATTGTATTTTATATATTAAATATTGTTCTTATATTATCTTTTATAATATAAGAACAAAAAAACAACCTCTTATCGGTACCAAAAAGAGATTGTTCTTCATATTTTTTTATTTATTTTTTTGTTTACGATATATTTCCGGAGATACTCCTATATACTTCTTAAAGATTTTGGTGAATTGAACATAATCCGTATAACCAACCGCCATTCCTATTTCCTTACAGGAGGTCTTACCGTTTTTCAAGAGTTCTTTAGCTTTATTGAGCCTAAAGCAAATTAAATATTCCGTGAATGACATCCCTGTATCTTTTTTGAATCTTATACTGTAATATGTCGGCGATATATGCGCCACCAAGGCCAAATCTCTAAGTTGAATTACTTCCATATAATGTTCTTCAATATACCTTTTTGCCATCTCGGTATAATCGGCTGTATTTAAACTTCCGTCTATAGCTTTTACAAAGAGGTCCTCACTGTTAAACTCTCCATAGCTTTTAAAGGCCTTCGTAGTATTATGAATTGCCCTTTCTATAGGTATTCTCTCAAATGTAGGACCGCCTATATATCCCTGACAGCTTGTATTTTGATACATATACTTCATATCTATCGGTGTACTTGCAGGTCCTGAATATATCATTCTTATAATATCTTTATTTTTTTCCTCGCAGACTTTAAATATATCTTCCGCCATCCTGTGAGCATCATATAATGACAATGATTTCTTTGCTCCCAAAAATCCTCCCTTTGTAAGTCCAAGATGAACACATATGGCATCCGCTCCAGCCTCTATCATTCTTTTTGCCTCATATTCTGTAGTTACAAAAGCCACTGTAAACAGATCAAAATAATTAGCAAGCTTTATTGCCTCAATCTCTTTTTCAAAAGAAGTGCCTTCCTCCTCCAATGCCTCACGAAACTTCCCGTCTATCAAAGCCAAGGTTGGAAAATTTACAATTCCCGCAAATCCGCTCATTTTTATTTCCCTAATATATTCATATAGGTTTATTTCCGGATCCGAAGCCAATATTCCAAAAAGTATGGGAATGTTTTTTATAATAGGCAACAGTTCTCTTGTACCCAATTCCATAACAATATCATTGCTGTTACCATAACATAGATAGCTTGCATAGGAACTTCTGCCGGTAATACGATATTTTTCCCGCACTGAGAGCCATTATAAAGTCTACTCCTCCCATGGCAACATATTTGGCTGTCATACCAGATCCCAGAGCCGCTCCGATAATATGACCATTTACATTAATTTGCGCATGTAACATCTTTTTTTATTGTTTCTCTATCCAAAGTTTTTCATGTCCCCCACGCCGTATATTTTTATCACTTTGTTTTTATTATAAAAGACATATAAACTAAATATCAAATCTATTCAACAAAACTTTCTCTTAAACCTTGACATTCCACTTAGAATATCCTAAAATTATATTCGCGTTTAGATTGAACTGTCCGTGTCCAGGCTTCAATATAAACTTTTTAAAAAGTAAAAATTTAATTCAACAAGAAAAAGTTATTTATTTATTGGAGGTAATTGTGGCTAATATCAAATCAGCAAAGAAGAGAATTCAAGTTGCTTTTAGTTAGAACTGAGAGAAATAAGTCTATCAGATCAAAAGTGAAGACTGCTATTAAGAAAGTTGACAGTGCTGTTGCAGCAAATGACAAGAAGCTTGCACAGGAGAACCTTAAGAATGCTATCGTTGAGATTACAAAGGCAGCATCAAAGGGTGTATATCACAAGAACAATGCATCTCGTAAGGTTGCAAGACTTTCAAAGGCTGTTGATAGTATCAATGCATAAAACAAACTCCAATGACCGTCATCATTGGAGCTTTTTTATTTCACCTGCCTATTTCGGCAGGTGATTTTTTATCTGCTTATAATCATTTTACAAATCTTATTTCCCTGACTTGAGAATTTCTCCTCATATTCTGTCATTATATTTCCTTCAGATTCCTTTTCCGAATGAAAGTCAAAGCTGCAAAAATCAAGTTTCCACTTTGAATCCTTTACCACCTCCAAAGAATATTCAAACAGCCCGATATTATCGGTCTTAAATTCTATTACGCCGTCCTTTTTCAATATAATATCGTACACATTTAAAAAATCCGGTGATGTAAGTCTTCTGTTTGCATGTCTGTCCTTCGGCCATGGATCGGAAAAATTAAGAAATATTTTATCCACCTCTCCTGCCTCAAATATCTCTGAAAGTTTCTTTGCATCTGCACATAGAAACCTTAGATTGTCTATACTCTTCTCTTTTTCAAGGTTTCTTTTTCTTTGTATTGCTTTCATCAGTACACTTTCATATTTTTCTATACCGATAAAGTTTATATCCGGATGTGTTATCGCCATATTTCTGATAAACTGTCCCTTGCCCATTCCTATCTCAATCTGCAAAGGTCTTTTCTCCTCAAAGATATCCTGTATACTTCCCTTCAATGCTATTGCTTTATCTTCTCTGATACATTCCTTTGCTTCGGTTATAAAGTCCTCACAGCCCTTTATATGTCTAAGTCTCATTATTACTACCCCATTTCCTATATAGCAATTTAGTATACATTATATCGGATAAAAAAAGCAACAGGCTTTTATACCTGTTGCTTATAAATATATTACTGCTCTATAGCCTCTCTCTTTCCAAGAGTTATTGTTACAGTCTTTTCTACATAATTGCCGCTTTCATCCAGCCTTTGAACTGTCAAATCCACTGTTTTTCCACTCTCATAATATGTAAGCATATTTTTGAGACTTTCCATGGATCTTACACTTTGTCCGTCAAACTTTGTTATGATATCCTTGGCCTTCAAGTCTGAGGATGCTGCCGCTCCGCCTTCTACAACCTTATAAACATAAATACCCTGTGGCATATCATATGCCTTAGCCATTTCCTCATCTATATCCTTACCCTGTATTCCAAGATATCCCTGATTCTCTACCGCAACAACCGTTCTGGTTTCTTTGCTTGAAAGTTCAGCTATAAGATCCTTTACTGCAGAAATAGGTATGGCATAGCCCATTCCTTCAACATCGGTATCTGAATACTTTGCTGAATTTATACCGATGACTTCACCCTTCATATTAATGAGTGCACCGCCTGAGTTTCCAGGATTTATAGCGGCATCTGTCTGAAGAAGATTTCTTGATGTGCCTCCCTCAGTCTTTACTTCTCTGTTTAATGCCGAAATATAACCTACAGTTACAGACTGGCCATATCCAAGTGCATTACCTATGGCAACCACTCCCTGTCCAACCTTAATATCATTTGAATCGCCTATATTTGCAATACTTATCTTTGACAATGTATCTTCTGAAAGATCTGAAAGCTTAATTGCCACAACGGCAACATCATTGTCGCTGTCTCCTCCCTTTACGGAAGCTGCAGCCTTTGTTCCGTCATTAAATTCAACTTCCAGACTGTCGGTATCTGCAATAACATGATTGTTCGTGACTACCAAAAGTTCAGTATCTGTTTTTCCGACTATAATACCTGAACCGCTTGACTGTGCTTCATAACTTTGTGTTCCGAAGAAGCTGTTCTGTGTAATCTCAGCTTTACCATAAATAGCTACGACTGAAGGCATAGCCTTGTCTACAATTGTAGATACATCCATATTTGAAAGATTTGTTGCAGGTGCCACAGTGCTTTCACTGTCACTCTTGATATCGGTTTGATTTCCTATAACAATATTGTCTTTAGTTTCTACATTACTTGCAATATAGCTGTTTGCAACGGTATTTACACCTACCATTACTCCACCGGCAACAAGTCCGAATACCGCCGCACTTGCTACAAGACCTACAGCCTTACCTACTTTTGATTTCTTTCGCTCCTTACCCTTACCTTGGACTTTTTGAGGCTGTGCGGCAAGAGCCCTTGCTCGTACATCTTCTGACTGAGTTCCTCTATAAGTTTCTCTACTGTTTCCCTCAATGTTTGCATTATTATTCACCTCATCATTTGTATTTGTTTTATCTAAACTTACCGTATTAGCGCTGCTGTCGGACTCTGTTTCATTTTTGGCTATATTTTCTGCAGCTTTTGCAAGACTGTCTGTGTGTCTTTTTATAATACTGTCTATATCCTTTTGCTCGGACTGAGTATCAATGCCGATTTCATCTGCAGTATTTGTATTTGAAATCTCAGTCGTGTTCTCTGTATTTGTTGTATGCTCCTGTGCATTGTTTATCTCATTATCAAATTCATCTCTATCAAATCCCATATTCTTTATTCGCACAATTACGTGCGCTCCTTTCATGTATTAAAAAAAGCATTGGTAGCTTTCCTTTTATGGTTTATAGTCTACCAATGCTTTGTGTCTAATTTGTGTTCAAAATTAGTTTAAATTGTGTTTTTTATTCAGGTTTCGCTTCTACAGTCTGTGAAACTGTACTTCCGGGTCCCACTACATTAGGTGCAGGTGCTACAGTTTCTTCTTTTGCACCGGTAGTCAAAGGTTCCACTGTAGATTCTTTAGGACTCTTTTCCCGGACTTTGTCTGGGCCTGAGTTGTTTCACCCGGGCCGTTTGATTTTCTAGGCTGAGCCTCACCGCTTGCTGCAGTAGTCTCGCCCGGTCCGTTTACCTTCTTTGTCTGAGTTTCAGATGTAGTGTTTTTCTTATTCTGAGCCTCATTTGACGAAGTTATAATCTCCACATTTGAACCCTTTGAGGCCTGTGTGGTCTCTCCCGGACCTACATTTACTCCGGTTTTTGAGCTGCTTGTGGTCTTATCCCTTTCAGCCGCACTTCCCTTCTCGGTAGGCTTTATATAGTACTTATTTCCGTCACCGTCTGTGTAATAATCATTTTCTTCATCTTTATCTATCCAAACGGTTTCACCGTCTTTATCAAGCTGATAATACCTTCCGTTATTGTCTATGTAGATATCTACACTCTTTTTAGTCTCGGCTTCAGTGGTGGATTTCTTCTTACTCTTGGTTTCTTTATTATCTTCATCGTCATTATTTTTATTCGACTTATATCCGCCGCTGGTTTTTACTCTCTTTATACTGTCACCGTCTTTATAAACTCCGGTATCGGATGAGATTCTGTCACTGTAAGCCTTTACTTTTGCGGAAACTTCATAATTTTCATCACCGAAGAGATACTTGTGAAGCTCCAATACATTACTTTCAAGGTCTACAGGAACTACTATAAATCCCTTTGTACCGAGAGTCATATCATCAAATTTAAACGGAAAACCTGCAGTATCTTTTAAGTTGTATTTTCCGAAATCATTTATTACGTCAAGACCGTCCTGCCATGTAAGATTTGTCGCTACCATAGAAAGCATATTTCCAAGTAAATCATTCAAAGTCTTAAGGTCTGCCTTCTTTGCCTTTTCAAAAGCAAGTTCAATAACTTTTCTCTGTCTTTCCGTTCTCTGATAATCTGTGTCCATATATCTAAGTCTTGCATATGCGACAGCCTGAACACCGTCCAAATGCTGCATTCCCGGTGCCTTTAACTGTACAGAACCTATTCCTGTTCCCTTTACAGTTTCTGTAATATAAGAGTTTATATATTTAAACTCCGGCTTTGTGACTTCTATATCTACACCGCCCAAAATATTTATTGCTGTTGCAACTGCCTTCCAGTTAAATGTAACATAGTCTGTAATATTAAGATCCAAACTGTCATTTAGCATCTTAACAGCTCTTGCAGGTCCACCATAGCTATATGCATGTGTAGCCTTCTGGAATGAATTCTTCCCTACATCAAGGTATGTATCTCTATATACAGATACAAGCTTAATGTCTCCTGTAGCCTGATCTATTGAACATATAATTATAACATCGGATCTGTTTCCTTTTCCGACACTGTTGTCTCTGGAGTCTACACCGAATAATGCAATATTTCTATATCCTCTCATCTCCTGAAGTTTTTTTTCCGACAAGCCGGTGTTTGCCACCTCTTCCACATCATACTCCGGGCGTTGGATTTTGGAATATTGTTTCAACGCATAGGCATATGCAAATATAACGCCCAGAACAAGCATCTCTGCTATAAGCATTGTTATGAAAAAAGCAACTTTTGATTTTTTCTTTTTTCTGGACTTCTTTTTTTCTTCGCTCATTATGATCCTCCTGCTAATAAGCATTCTTATTGATAAATCCCTTAAATATCGTCAAAAACATTATCTTGAAATCAAAACCTAAAGTCCAGTTTTCAATATAATATAAGTCATGGTCTATCCTCTTTTGTATTGAAGTATCCCCTCTAAACCCGTTAACCTGTGCCCAACCGGTAAGTCCCGGTCTAACCTGATGTTTTATCATATAATGCGGTATTTCTTCTCTGAACTTTTCCACATAAAACGGTCTCTCAGGTCTTGGACCGACAAGTGACATATCACCTTTTAAAATATTAAAAAACTGAGGCATCTCGTCAATACTTGTCTTTCTTATAAACCTGCCTATTTTCGTGACTCTCGGGTCATTTGGAGTAGTCCATTTTGACTTTTCCTCTGACGGCTTTTGCACAGCCATGGAACGGAATTTATACATTTTAAAAGGTTTATTGTGTAAACCTACTCTTTCTTGAGCATATATTATAGGGCCACCGTCTGTCAGCTTTACCAATATTGCGGCAATTAACATCCATGGTGAGAACAGTATTATACCAAATAATGCCCCGAATATGTCAACTATTCTTTTTATATATGCATTATGTAATTCTGTAAGCGGCACATGCCTGATATTTATAACCGGCAATCCCTGTAAGTCCTCTATGTATGGAATAGTAGGAATAAAATTATTGTAATCAGGTATAAACTTTGTATGAACGCCGGATTTCTCACAGTCATTTACTATGGCTTCCAGATGTTCATATTCTTTTATACTGAGAGTTATCGCTATTTCATCAAGCACATTCATCTCTAATATCATATGAAGATTCGCTACGGTTCCTATCACCTTTACACCGTTATAGCTGAATCCTCGTTCTTTATTATCATCCAAGATACCCCTGATATTATATCCCCACTCAGGATTTTGTTTTACTCTGTCTATATATCCTTCAGCAGCCCTTGAATACCCGATTAATAAAATATGCTTCTGATTATACCCCTTTTGTCTTATGTTCATTAAGAAAATTCGTATTGAAGTTCTCTCAACTATCATAAGTACATTTGCCAGAATATAGAAGATAATTACCAATCTTCTTGAGAAGTGATGCATATTCATATTTTTACCACCCAAATAGAGTGTCAATGTAAATATCAACCATCCTATGGAATTGGCTTTGAATATATTTGCTATCTCGCTTCTTCTTCCCGAAACTCTCTTAGGTGTATACAGTTCAAAGAATTCATAGAGTATCAAAAAACCGGGTATAATTATTATCAGAGCACTGAAATACTCCTGTGCCGACAATGCAAGCAAGGCATCATCATTATAATACATTATAAGATAAGCTATTAAATAACTTAAAAAAATATAACCAGAGCATCTAAGAGTATATGCAGCCTGTTTAATCTCTTCTGGTTTTCTTTAATCATATATTGCTCCATATCGCAATCTTATGCGATAGACTTCTTTTTCATTATTCGTAAAATCATATATCAATTTTACAACCAAACGCAAAATCATTTATTACATTTTACTTAATCTTTTAGTAACAGTTCTCAACTGCTATGTCTTTTTTTATAAATCTATACACATATTCAAATGTTCCGGCTATTATCTCGCCCTCCAGCGCCAATATATCCGTTTTTTCTGATTTCCGAAAAAAATCAACTCTTTCACATTCTCCAAGATTTTTTAAAACCTTCTTTAAGTCCGCTTATATAGTCTGCCAGAAATCCCTTTTTAAAGAAAAATGCCGTTTTAATTAAAGTTCCCAGTAAAAGAGGGAAAAAGTTAAATGCAATCTGCAGGTTTGTCATATTTTTTATAAATCAAATAAATATTATTTCTTGCCGCAAGTCTTACCTTAAAGGAATTGTATTTTTGATCCTGAAGTTGCACTTCCGAGATGATATACCTTGGCCTTTGGCTCGAAACCGATAATATATCCTCTAAGTCTTGCTCTGAAACTTAAGTCCATATCCTCCAAATATGCAAAATGCATTTCATCAAAATAACCAATTTCATCCAAGATACTCTTTCTGTATATACTTGCACCGGCACATGCCGAAAATACAGCTCTTCTTTTTGTAAAATTCGCCACCTTTTCTCCGACACCTATCTGATATCCCCAGCCTAGTATAGAATATCCGTCTCCGGCATCATCCACAAGTTCCTTGTCATGAGCATTTATCATCAAAGGATTAACCGCAAATATTCTATCCGACTTCTCTATTGCATTAACAAGCATTTCCACATAGTCCGGAAACACTTCGGTATCATTGTTCAACAAAATAACATATTTACTGTCACAGACTGCAAGGCCTACATTTACTCCACCCGCAAAGCCAAGGTTTTCATCCAGATAAATCGCTTTTATATTCAGATTGCTTTCATAACTTTCAAGATCTCTCAGATAATCTACGGACTCGTCTTTCGAACCGTTGTCTACCACCAAAATTTCAAAATTTTTTTATAAGTTTGAATTCTAAGCGATTCAATGCAATCCTTCATAAACTTTTATACCGTTATAGTTCGGTATTATTATTGTTACTTTACTCATCTTTCTCCCGGATACCTAAAGGTATTTTTTTATCTTCTCGTCAATAAACGGTTCGCCTATTTTTTCATTCAACAAATCTCTAAGTGCAAAGTTTGACTTACGTAGTGTAAGATTAGGATTGTAATACGGATCTCCCTTTGCCAGTATTTCGGGCCATCTCTTCATAAATATTGCAGTCTCTCTGTTAAATCTTTCGACTTTTTCCGGACTGTCTTCAAGTCCTCTTGACTTTGACTCATAGTGATAGAAAAGCGCATAAGGATTATAAACCACGAGATAGTTTTTAGCCCTTACCTTCATGCAAAAATCAATATCGTTAAATGCAACCGCAAGATCCTCACTAAATCCTCCAACCTCTTCAAATACAGATTTCTTTGTTATAAGTGCCGCGGCAGTTACAGCTGAATAATCCTGCAAAGTAAGAGCTCTGTGGAAATAGCTGTTCTCCACCTCTGAAAGTCCTATAAAAGTATGTCCTGCAACGCCTCCAAAGCCTATAACAACACCTGCATGCTGTATTGTATCATCATTGTAGAGAAGTCTTGCACCCACTATACCGACATCCTTTCTTACCGCATACCACATCATCTCTTCTATTGAAGTCGGATTTATAAGTTCTATATCATTGTTTAAAAAGAAAAGATATTCACCGTTTGCAAAGTTTACACCGAAGTTATTGATAAGAGAATAGTTAAATTCTCTCTCCCAACGCACAACCTTTACATTGTCAAATTCTTTTTGAATCTTATCATAGTACTCAAAAGTCTTTTTGTCGGTAGAGTTGTTTTCCACGACAATGAACTCAATATTCTTATAGCTGCTCTTTGTCATTATAGAGCGAATCGCCAAATCAAGGTCCTCTCTGTGGTCCTTGTTTGGAATGATAATAGATAGTAAAGGCTTATCTTCCATAATAAAATACTTATGATAAATACCGTAGTCCACACCCTTATCTATCTTCTCTACAGGCAATGACTTTCCTACTCTTTCAATATGTGCCTTTATAGCTCTTGCACCCGCTTCAAATGCATATAATTTACTTTGCGGATTTGATGCAGTGGAGTTCATATGACATCTCCAATGGTATAAAACCTTTGGTATATGTACTATCTTCTTTGCATTCTCAGTCACTCTGAATATAAAATCATAGTCCTGTGCACCGTCAAATGCCGCGTCAAACATTCCTGCCACATCAACGAGTTCCTTCTTTACTACAAAAAGATGACAGATATAATTCACACTCTCCAATAAGTCAATATTAAAATCAGGCTTAAAATGAGGATCAAATAATGAACCTCCGTCCATATCAAGCTTATCTTCATCAGAGTATAAGCAATCACAGTTTTCTTCATTTATTGCCTTTGCACATTCATATAATGCATTTTTCGGTAATAACATCATCATGATCTGCAAGTACTATATAATCACCGCTTGCCATCTTAAGTGCTTCATTTGTATTTCCGGCAATACCCAAGTTTTTTTGCCAAGTTTATTATATTTTATCTTGCTTCCTGTGTTTTTTTCTTCAATATATTTTTTTATAAAATCTTCCTTGTCCTTGCCGTTTTCACTTCCGTCCGCAAAGCAAATCTCAAAGTTTGTATATGTCTGTGCAAGAATTGAGTCAAGCAACTCTCTGAGGAAATTGTCAGGAGTCGCATAAAGAGGTATTACTATTGAAAATAAAGGTGAGTAGTCAAATTTAACTTCTCTTTGTGCAGCCAACTCTTCCTTTGTAGGCTTGGTCTTTTTCATACCATTCTGTATATTCGTAATCATTGTCCATTCCCTGTATTTTTACTCTTTGACTTTCTGATAAGAGCTCTAAGTCCGTTCTTTTTTTCATGAAGTTAAAAAGCAACCCTTACAGTTTCCATATTGCAAAGGTCTTTAAGTTTTTCCATCCTTTTATAGGCTACACTTGAACGCTTATATATAAGCTCCTCATTATATTTGATTTTCTTCTTTTGATTGTCGACTTTTATCTCAAGATAATAGTCCTCACCCCTTTTATAATCAAACTTAATATCAAAACCGTAATCTTCATCATATATTTTACCGAAATATACCTGACATACATCATCTCTTCTGGTCTTTACATATTTGAAGTCAACACTTTTCCATTTTTACTGTTATATACATGAAAAGAAGGCTGTGAACCGGGTTTCTTACCCACTACCCAACCGTTTAATGTGATATAATTCTCGCGTATGCGAACATAGTCCACCTTATATTTCATAAAGTATTATCCTTTTTATAATATTCTGTGCTTTAGTGCAGCCTTTATTCATCAAAATTGATTCTTTCCTCTTCCACAACCAATGGTCTCTTCATTACTCTCTGGTTGATGGTAAGTATATACTCTCCTATAAGTCCTATAAAGAATATCTGTATTGAACCGAGGAAAAGCATGCCTATAAGTATCGGAGCCATACCTGCCGGAAATCTGTCCCAGTATACCAATTTCAAAATCAAATATATTACCGCAATAAGCATTGATATGCCCGAAAGTATAACCCCGGCAAATGTTGCAAGCCTTAGACCTACCTTTGTATATGCCGTAACCGAAAGCATTGCCGCGTCGTACAATCTGTATAAATTATTGCTTGTAATTCCGGCTCTTCTTTGCGGTTGCTCGTATGGAATCTCTTTTCTTCTGAATCCAAGTTCCGCAACTATTCCTCTCAGGAAAGGAACAGGATCGTCAAGATTTCTCATAACATTTATAAAGGCCTTATCATACAGTCCGAAACCTGTAAAATGTTCTATCTGCTCAACTTCTGAAAGTTTCTTTATAGTTTTGTAATACAGACTTCTAAGATGAAACATTATCTTATTTTCCTGACTGGACTTCTTGATTCCGATAGCTATTTTATAGCCCTCTTCCCAGGCAGCCACATATTTCGGTATCATCTCCACCGGATCTTGAAAATCTGCAGCCATCAGCACTGTGGCATCTCCGGTACTTTGCAGCATTCCGTAATAAGGTGAATTAAACTGTCCGAAATTTTTTTCGCATTAAATATACCTTTAATACCCTTATCCGATTTGCAAAGTTCTCTTATCAACTCTCTTGTATTATCTTTTTGAATCATTATCAATAAAAATAATTTCATACTCATATGATGAAAGATTTTTCTTAAACTCTTCTCTTATGGCATCCGCCATAGGTACCACATTTTCCTCTTCATTAAAACATGGTACAACTATACTTATTTTTTTCATTCTACCATCCCGTAAGTATCATTGTTTTTATAACAGTATTGCCCTTGTCCCTCATAAGTTCAAGAGCCTGTTCTACATTTTCAAAGCCTTCAAATGTATGTGTAATCAGTTTTTCAGGTGTAAATCTTTTATGCTTTACCATTGAAAGCAGTCTTTCCATTCTGACTCTGCCGCCTTTTCCAAGCTCCATATATACGGTTTTTCCTGACATGCCTCTACCTGAAGAAAACTTCGGTATCTCCATACTTCCGTCACCTGTAAAAAGTTTCAAATTTACAACCTTCCCGACACCATATCTTACCATATCTATGGCATCTGAAAAAGACTTATCATTGCCACCTGAAATTATTACCACATCTGCGCCCTTGCCTTTTGTTGCTTTAAGAACATATTCCGTAACATTGTTATCCTTATATGATATAACCTCGCTTGCACCGTACTCATATGCCAGTGGAATACTTGCGCCTCTGCTTCCGACCGCAATGATTTTTCCGGCACCTCTAAGGGCGGCACCACATATTGCCATAAGCCCTACTCCACCTATTCCAAGCACAACAACCGTATCTCCGAAATTTACCCTTTCGGCACCTGTGAAACCTGTGGTTGCCATATCCGTGCACATAAGTCCGTTTCCAAGACTTACACCCTCAGGCAAAATAGCCAAGTTTAAATCCGCATCAGCCACTTCAAATTCTCTTGCAAAAACTCCCGGCGTACTTCTTCCCAAAGTATTTGCACTGAAGTTTGCTCCTGCATGTAAAAAATTTCCGTCCTGTATATCTTTGTCATGAAAATTCGGTGTCATAGACGGAACAACAACCACATCCCCTTCTTTAACGTCTTTGACTTTTTCACCGACTTTTACAATCCTTGCAACTGCTTCATGTCCCAAAATAAGATTATCCGGTTTCTTTGATCCGGATCCGTATACGGTATTTACATCAGATGTGCAAACCGATATCGCTACCGGTGTCAATATAGCATTGTATGGATCTGAAAGTTTCGGACTTGGCAAATCTATAATTTTTGCTTCGTTTCTCCTTATAAGCGCAAATGCCTCCATGATATATCCTTTCAATAATATTTCTTATCTAATTATATATCTTAAATGCAAATGGAACAATAGTGTTAATATAAACAAAAAAATGCTTATACCGACATACTAAGAAGAAATCTTTCAATAGCGGCATAAGCATCTTTTTCATTCTTTTAAAATCATCAAAATCTCATTAATTATCTTTTGTCACCGACAAAAAATACTGCAACTGTTCCGGGACCTGTGTGTGCACCGTTCACATGGCCTATATCTTTTTACTTCTACATTTCCCTTTAAATTCGGGAAACGAGCCTCAAGCATACTTGCCAACTTGTTTGCTTCTTTTTCTGAATCTGCATGGCTGATAAAACATTTTCCGGTATATCTCTTTCCATCTACGGCCTGTGTTTCCATTCTTGAAACTATAGCCTCCATGGTCTTTTTCTTGGTCTTTACTTTTTCAATAACTACCAACTTACCCTCTCCGTCCACACACATAAGCGGACAGAAATTCAATGTCTTTCCAATCTTAAAAGTAAAATTGGCAAGACTTTCTTCTCTCAAGTAGGTAGTTAAGTCTGTGGAAAAGAACCAGTGATTGATATACTTCTTGGAATTCTCCGCATAACTTTTCAGCTTGTCAATAGGCATTCCCTCATCTCTTTTGTCTGCCAGGATGTCTACCAGCAGTCCAATACCGGCTGATGCAGACAAAGAGTCTACTACATATAACTGTCTTTCAGGATACTCCCCTTTAAGTTCCTTAACTGCTGCCATCGCTGATAGATACGATTCGGATATACTTGATGATAAGCAAATATGCAATACATCCTTGCCATCTTCCAAGAATTTCTTAAAGTATTCCTTGTATTCTGCCATGTCGATTTGACTTGTTGTCGGACTTTCACCGTTTCTCATTCTTTCGTAGAACTCCGACAAAGGCACGCTCTCTCCCATACTTTCATCATATGTCTTGCCACCTATAGTGTATTTACAGTCTATATGATGAATATCCCTACTAGAGTAATACCCGTTAGTCATATCTGCGGTGGAGCTGCATGATAAAATATAGTCCTCCATGACTATACCTCCTAACGTTTTTTTGTGACCCAACCAAATGGAATTTGATACCAAAACATCATCTACGTCCCATTAAAAATGCTCTGATATAAGGATCGGTCAATCCTTCTTTTCTGTCTTTACATATCAAGTCAATCTAATGTCAATTTGCAAATTCTTATGCAACTCTATAATAACATACTTTTTAGGCTATTTTTTTCAATATTTTTATTATTTGATTTATATTTTTTTATGCGTTTTTTTATTCGCAAAATGATTTCAAAAAAGTAATTTTTACTATATAAACATATATATAAGATATATTTGTTCAATATGGAAAATTATAGTTCAGCTATTAAACAATTATACAATCTGCTGTATCATATTGAAAGAACATCGATGATAGACTGCAATGCTTCCAAACTTCCGTTATCTCTTATCTTATAAAACAGATGTTCCAAAGTCTTTTTTTCTCCGATTCTTGCCATCTCTTTTTCAAGATTTTTCCGTTGCGTCTGAAAAACACTTTTTAAATTTTTCCTGAAACAATGCCCATTTTAAAAATTTCTCCACACCTTCATCCGTCATTGCATTTGCTTTTTTTCAATACTTATCTTCTTTTTTTCTCATTGTTTTTCATCTGCAAACTTTTTTTCATGTCATCCATGTTGTAATAATATATATTGTCAAGGTTGCTTACTCTTTCATCAATATCACATGGAACAGCCAGATCAATAAATACTTTTTTTACTTCCCGGCACAATATTCTCCTGAATATGCTCCTTTGTCAAAGTGAAATGCGGTCCGCTTGTAGACGAAACTATAACATCCGCATTCTTTATATAATCATATCTGTCATTATATTCTATAATGCTTACCCTATCCATTGCATTTGGAGACATATCTATATTATGCCTTCTTCTTGTAACATATATCTGTGAAAAATCGTAGCTTATCGCATTCTTTAATACGATATCTCCGATTTTTCCGGATGCACCTATCACAAGTATATTTTTTCCTGAAAACGAATTAAGTACATCCTTTGCCGCTCTCAGTGCCAATGTAGCTGTGGATACTCCTGATTTTGAAATCATAGTTTCTGTTTTTATCTTCTTAGCTTCAGTAACGGCATCTCTAAATAATGTATTAAGATATAAATGTGCTGTATCGCACTCTCTTGCAAATTCTATAGCATCCTTTACCTGCCCAAGTATCTGGTCTTCACCTATAAGCATTGAATCCAAACCTGCACTGACCTTATACAGATGAGAAACTGCACTCTTTCCGGTATAGAAAAGCAAATAATCTCTGAGGTTTTCTATATTTATACCTATTATCTCTTCACATTTTTTTCCAAAATAATGTTTATTATACTGCCGGTACTCTTGTCATTTCCCGCACTTACATATATTTCGGTTCTGTTACATGTGATAAGTACTGCGGCTTCATCTATCAGTTCTTCACTGCATAATGATTTTAAAAGTCTCTTTTTGTCCTCAGTTCCGAATGCAAAATACTCTCTTATCTTTTGCGGTGTATTTCGAAAGCTTAAGCTTAGGAGTAAAATCATTCTTTTCCCCCAAACTCGGCTATTACATCCAAAGTATTTTTTATATCCTCAGCTGTATGTGCATTGGATATAAATGCCGCCTCAAATTGACTGGGTGCCACATAAATACCGTTCTCTCTTAAAAAGCTGTAATAACTTGCATATTTGTCAAGATCACAGCTTAATACATCCTCATAGCACTCAACTTTCTTTGATGTGAAAAATACCGATAACAAAGAACCCACTCTGTTTATATGTACTTTTTTCTCTCCCTCATTCATTATCTTTTCTATGCCTTCAGCCAAAAGTTTAGCATTTTCATCTATATTTGCATAAATCTCAGGATTTTGAAAAAGTACTTCAAGAGTTGCAATACCGGCTGTTGTCGCTATAGGATTTCCACTCAGAGTACCCGCCTGATACACATCCCCAAGAGGACTGATATGAGCCATTATCTCTTTCTTTCCACCATACGCCGCCAGTGGCATACCTCCACCTACTATCTTGCCTACAGTAACTAAATCAGGCTTTATTTTAAAGTATTCACAGGCTCCCTCCCTTTGCCAGTCTGAAACCTGTTATTACCTCATCAAATATCAAAAGAGCATTATTCTTTTTTGTGATTTCTCTAAGAAATTCAAGGAATCCGTCCTTTGGAGGAATAACACCCATATTTGCCGCTACAGGCTCCACAATAACTGCAGCAATCTTGTCATTATATTTATCAAATAATGCTTTGACGCTTTCTTTATCATTAAACTCCGCAACAACAGTATTTTTTGCATAGTCATCAGGTACTCCACCGCTTGAAGAAATTGCCTCTGTAAGCACACCGCTTCCGGCTTTTACCAAAAGTCCGTCCGAATGTCCATGATAACAACCTGTAAATTTTAAAATAAGATCCTTATTTGTATATCCTCTTGCAAGTCTAATGGCGCTCATTGTAGCTTCCGTACCTGAATTTACCAGTCTTACCTGCTCCATAACAGGCATTGCTTCATTTATCATTTCAGCAAGTATATACTCCTTCTTTGTAGGAGCACCGAAGCTGAGGCCTTTTTTTAATGCTTTTTTTACCTTTTCAAGTACATACGGATGAGCATGCCCAAGTATTGCCGGTCCCCATGAGCATACATAATCTATATATTCATTTCCGTCTACATCAAATATCTTTGATCCTAAGCCCGACTTTATAAATACCGGATCTCTGTGTACCGCCCTTGCCGCACGAACCGGTGAGTTTACACCGCCCGGAATATACTTTTGAGATATACCGAAATATTTTTCCGATTTTTTATAATCCCTTGATTGCATCTACTATCCCCTTTACATCATATTGTTTTGCTGTAATCAATTCCTCTATACCAAATTCCCTAAGAGCCTTTGTGGTCACAGGCCCTATAGATACCACTCTGTTTAAAAGAGCCGATTTATCCTCTATCATCTCACACAAAGCCTTTGCCGCACTGGCACTTGCCACTACCACATAATCAAATTTCTTTATTTCCTTATTGAGCTCGAAACTTCTTCTGTAGTCAATAATTGTGTCATAGATAGGAATATCGCTGAATTCTATACCTGCCGTTTTAAGTCCGTTTGGAAGATTGTCATTTCCAAGCTTGGCTCTTAGCATAAGTACTTTACTGCTTTTATCAAGCTTTGGCAAAATTTCTTCCACAAAACTTTTTGAGTCAAACTTGCTCGGAATAAAGTCCGCGTTCACTCCGTACTTTTTCAAAGCTTCACCGCTTCCGCTACCTATAACGCATATTTTTTTATTATATAGACTTCTGATATCTATATCATATTTTTTTATCTTATCAAAAAAATATCCACACCGTTTGAGCTTGTAAATAAAACATGTGTGGCAAGTTCAAGCTTCGAAACAAATCTTTCCTTATCAATTTCCATCTCTTTTTGTAGCGATAAGACTCATCTCACAAGTATTTGCTCCAAGCTTTTTTTAAATTCAGGTGACATCTTTTCCACCAAACCCTTGGTGGCAGTAAGGAGTATATTTTTACCTGAAAGTGGCAGTATATTTTTTTGAAAGAAAGCAAGATTCTTTTCACATACATTGCCAACCACTATAAGAGCCGGAGAAATAATATTTTTCTCTTTTTGCAATCTCTTCTATATTTGAAAGCTTCCCTCTGAATACTCTTTTGATTATACCTTGTTCCGTTTTTCAATAACAGCGGCTCCGATATCATGATTCATTCCGTTTGACAGCAGACCTTGTACTATCAAACTTAAGTTTGATATTCCCATCAAAAAAATACCAAACTTCCCTCAAGCTTTGCTATATTTGTAAAATTTAAATCAAGTTCTTCTCCCTGTTTTTTATGGCCGGTAAAGACATGAAACTCTGCGGCTTCCCCTCTGAATGTAACAGGTATTCCGGCATAGCCAAGACCTGCATAGAATGAGCTGATTCCATGTACTATTTCAAAATCAATACCTCTTTCCAAGAGATACTCGGCCTCTTCACCGCCTCGCCCGAAAAATATAGGGGTCACCCCCTTTTAGTCTTACTACATATTCACCTGTAAGAGCATGTTCTGCAATAGTCTCATTTATTTTATCCTGTGTAAGATAATGATTTCCTGATATCTTACCTGCATATATAAAGCTTTGCACTCATCTTTGCCCTGTTTAATATAGTTGGATTCACCAGATTGTCATATACTATAACATCGGCAGTTTCTATACATTCACATGCCCTTAATGTAAGCAGTTTTTTTCATCTCCGGGTCCAACACCTACCAGTGATACACTATTTATTTTTTTATCAAACATTTTACCTCTTTAATTTAACCGCCAATTCCTCTATGGCAATCAGCAATTTTTTTCTAATGCCTTTTCTATATTATCGGCTTCCATATATTTACCGTCAAAAGTAAGCTTTTTATACTGTATTTTTTTCTGAAGCGGCTGATATAAAAATACCTGCACTTGTATGGCAATCGGCCTGCAATACACTTAAATACCTTCTCTCTGCAATAAATAAAGACTCACATTCTTTATCCTGTATTTTTTTCCAGTATATCTGCCATATCATCATTTGCATATTCTGCACATAATATTCCTTGTGCAGGTGCCGGCAATATATCACATTCTTTTATAACAAAAATGCTTACCTTATCAAAAATATCGCTGTATTCCGCAGCATATTTATTATCTTCAATAAGTCTGTCAATTCCTGCACTTGCCAAGATAACACCATCCACCTCACCTGAAAATATTTTTTTCCTATTCTGGTGATTACATTCCCTCTGACAGGCATTATTTCAATATCCTTGTTTAAAAGCCTCAACTGTTCGGACCTTCTTTTTGAGCTTGTACCTATTCTAAAACCCTTTGGTAAGTTTCTTATATCTGTATTTGAATCTTTATTTACCACAAGAATATCATTGACTGCCGCTCTTTTTTTAAAACCGGCATAATTTTTTTAGCCTGTTGTCAAACTCCAGAGGCAAATCCTTTTGCTGAATGCACCGCCAGATCTATATCTCCATTTATCAGTGCTTCTTCCAGCTCCTTTGTAAATAAACCTTTTCCACCTATTTCCTGTAATGAAATATCAAGCCTTTTATCACCTACCGTATTCATAGGAACATACTCTATTTTTATATGGGGGAAGCTATTTATTATAGCATCCCCCACCAATTTGTTCTGCGCCAGTGCCAGAGCACTTTTTCTTGTACCTATTCTTATTGTATCTTTATGAAACATATACCGCCTCATTTGCGTGCTTAAGTATAAGACTTCTTACAAAATCATATTCTCCAAGTCCTTTAAGTTCAAAACTTACATTTTTTCCTCTTTCCTCAAGAATCGTTTTGAAGCTGTCCTCATCACCTGCCATATCATTCTTTGCATGATCTCCTGCCACTATCATAAAAGGTGACAGATGAACGGACTTGTATTCCGAAAGCTGTGGCAGAATATCTTCAATATACGGATAACCCTCTACACAGGCTATATGTATATCATCTCTCCCCATATCTACAAATCTGTTCCTAAGCTGTTCATATATCTCATTTGCTTCATGGTCTGAACCATGCCCCATCAAAAGATATGCGCTGTCAGCTTCTTTATTGTAGATCTCATCCAGTTCCTTTATAATAAACTTAAAGTCATCATCATTTTCCAAAAGTGCAGCTCCGATTTTTATTTTTTTAAATCTGTCCTTATAGCTTAGTACAGCATCCTTGACTTTATTATGTTCCACGCCGTTTATAATATGAGTACTTATTACCAATAATTCTTCCACACCTTCTTGTACAGCCTCATCCAGTGCCTCTTTTATGTCGTTGATATGTAAGTTCTCACGACGTTTTAATTTTGCTCTGATAATATCGCTTGTCCAAGCTCTGATAAAGATACTGTCATTAAAGGCTTCTCTTATATCATTTTCTATCACATCTATTGTCTTTTTTCTGGTGTCCTCATGTGTTGTTCCAAAACTTGCAACTATAACTCCCTTTTTTTCATCCGATTATCCCCTTGTCAATACATTTTGCCAGTTCTTTTGCATAATATGTAATATAAATGTCGGCTCCCGCTCTGAATGCCGATATCGCCATCTCACACATTATCTTTTCTTCATCTATAAAGCCGTTCTTTGCCGCGGATTTCACCATGGAATACTCACCGCTTACAGAATATGCGGCTACCGGAACATTCGTAATCTCCTTGACTTTTGTCACTATATCCAAAAAGCTCATAGCCGGTTTTACCATTACAATATCGGCACCTTCTAAAATATCCTCTTCCACTTCCTTTAGTGCTTCTCTTACATTGTGCACATCCATCTGATAGCTCTTCCTGTCACCGAAAGCAGGTGCGGAATCTGCAGCCGCTCTGAAAGGACCGTAAAATGCAGAAGCATACTTTGCCGAGTATGCCATTATAGGAATATTTTTATATCCGTTATCATCTAAAATCGCTCTTATCTCTTCAACTCTGCCATCCATCATATCTGAAGGAGCCACCATGTCGGCTCCGGCTTCTACCTGTGAAAGCGCAATCTTTGCAATATACTTTATAGTTGTGTCGTTATCTACATCACTTCCGTTTAATATTCCACAATGTCCATGTGAAGTATACTCACACATACATACATCACCTATTACATAAATCCCCGGATATTTTTTCTTTATATATCTGATTGCCTCCTGAACAATACCATGGTCATGGTATGCCTCACTGCCTACTTCATCTTTATGCTTCGGTATACCAAAAAGCATTACGGCACTGACCCCTGCATCTAAAAGTTCCTCTATTACACTGTCACATCGGTCTATACTCATTCTATACTGTCCCGGCATGGACTCTATTTCTTCAAATATATTTTCTCCCTCTTCAAAAAACATAGGATAAATAAGGGCATCCTTGCTTATCCTTGTTTCTCTGACCATATTTCTTATACCCGCATTTACTCTCAGTCTTCTGGTCCTAAACATATGTCCTCCCTGCTTCAGTCAAAGTCTTCCTGCTTCGGATTTTCTTCCTGTTCTTTCCTGCATTCCTCAACTATATCTTTTATATTGTATCTGATTGCACTTGCCACCCTTCTTGCCAATTTATGGTTACTTCCGGATGATGTTACTCCTATAACCATCTCTTCCTCTGTAACAATCCCCGGAAAATAGAAATCACAATTCTTATAATTCGAGGCATCATTTACTATAACACCGGCTTTTTTACAATCCCATACTATCTTTTCATTCAGCTCCTTGTCATTGGTAGCGGCTATAACATAGTCGACACCTACAACATCCGAACTGTCATAAGCTCTTTCCTTTAAAATCAGCCTGTCGTCCTGCAAATCCATTATAGTTACCGCTATAGACTTTGCTACGACTATTATCTTGCAACCGAACTCCTTAAGTTTTAGAATTCTTCTTGCAGCTATATTTCCGGCCCCTACCACCAAAAATGTCTTGTTACTTATATCAATAAACAGCGGAAAATACTTTGCCATATCATCCTCCTTCTATATAGAATCATGTCCATATTATAACATATAATAATATAAAGTTTATCGAAAAATATCTTGTAACAGTATAAATGTTCATCAAAAAGCAGGGATAATTCAAATTCAAATTTTTCCACATACCGGACATTTATGTTTTAGACAATCTCAGTATTGTAATAAGATTTTTTTAATTGGTATAATAAAGATATAAACGGATTTAACAATAATCCCACATGGCTTTTTTTATAAAATTTCTATACTTATATTCTTAAGTTTTATCGTAACGTGGATTCTAAAATATTTCTTTGTTATAATAAAGGAGCGAAATATGCAAGAGAAAGATATATCACAAAAGATGTTGGAACAATTCAACGATGTCTTTTTCCGACATAGTAAATGTACTTTTATTTAATGGTGAAAATGTAGTGGATGAAAAATTCTCTACTTGATACACCTACAACCAGCATGCTAAAGATTGACGGTAGCGTCCATTCTCAGGATAGAGATGTTTCCAAGTATTGGCAACACAGCCGTATAAATATTGCTTTATTCGGTTTTTGAAAAATCAAACCGTACCCGATAAGCTGATGCCTTTAAGAGTAATCAGTTATGACGGCATAGAGTATGGAAGACAAACTAAAAAAACGACATAGATATAAGACTAAATATCCCGTGATTACCTTGGTATTATATTTAGGATACAAAAAGAGATGGAACTATCCGATTAATATACTCGATATTGTTAAAGTTGATGACAGATTAAAACCTTTTGTCAATGATTATAAAATCAATCTTTTTGAGATAGCATATTTGGATGATGAAAAGACAGCATTATTTAAAAGTGATTTCCGGATACTGGTTGATTATTTGCATCAGATACGAACAAACAACTCATATAATCCAAAAGATTATACAATAAAAGCATATAAATGAACTGCTAACCCTTATGTCCGTTATGACAGGGGATAATAGATTTGAAGATTCAATAAATGAAGCTAATGAAAAGGAGGCTAAATATATGTGTGAAGTTCTTGATATTATTGAAAATAGAGGTATAGAAAGAGGTCTGGAGAAGGGCAGGCAGGAAGGTGCCGATATGGTAAGTAAGCTAATGAGTTACTGTTAAACGAAGGGAATATTGATAAACTTCGCAGAGCCAACACCGACAAAGATTACAGGTATAAGTTGTTAAGGGAATATAATATATTGAAGTAACTTTTTGATGTACTGTTTTTCCGCATATATAATAAATTTTATAGTCCTGTCTATAACTTTTATATAAACTGTCAGAACCGGTAAACGGGTGATAAAATCATATTTCTCTTAACGATTTTTATCACCCCATTTATACTATTTTTCATAAACCTCTTTTGCAAACGGAATGCTTGGTGAGGCACCTTTT